>OGQM01002711.1_pt1 | contig 10203 bp, 6 predicted proteins | sample 1553191 | NCBI WGS metagenome assembly OGQM01 (sample SAMEA2579954, study PRJEB22360) | human gut metagenome | biome: human gut; feature: human-associated habitat; material: faeces | place: Denmark | collected 2008/2010 | reverse complement strand
TCATAGTTTTATAAATACTTACGATTTCTGCTTTTTGCTAAAGTTAATGACATTGTGTATTTATGCGGTTTTTGCCACAAAAAAATTTTTATTTTTTTGTCCCAGAGAAGAAATGCCATGGCAGCTCCACCGCTTTCCATGGCATTTCCCAGTTATTTATTTCTGTTTCTGACTGTTTCTTATTCCTCTATATCCTCCGCAGGCTCTGCCGGAATGAATACGCGGGATTTCTTTTCTTTGTGTTTATGAAGTGCTGCTTTCTCAGTTGCCTCAATACAGAATTCCATCTGAGAGTTAATCTGGGCTTTGCCTCGTTTATCCGGCTTCACATAAGTTCCATCCGGCTGCAGGATATGAGCTTTTACATTATCCTTAAATTCCAGATCAAGTACGTGTTCCAGCTCTTTCTTAATCTTCTCATCTTCCACAGGGAAAACAATCTCTACCCTGCGGTCAAGGTTACGCGGCATCCAGTCCGCACTTCCCATATAGATTTCCGGATTTCCGCCGTTTTCAAAATAGAAAATACGGCTATGCTCCAAAAATTCTCCTACAATAGAACGGACATGAATATTCTCACTGATTCCCGGCACTCCTACTTTCAGACAACAGATACCCCTTACCAGAAGCTCCACCTGAACTCCGCAGGAAGATGCATAATACAATCCTGCAATAATCTTCGGATCACAGAGAGAATTCATCTTTGCGCGGATCAACGCCGGAAGTCCTTTCTTCGCATTCTCTGCCTCACGTTCGATCAGGCTTAAGAATCTGTCTTTCATCCAGATTGGTGCTACGATCAGCTTATTCCAGCTTTTCGGTTCAGAATATCCGGAGAGCATGTTAAATACTGCTGTTGCATCTTCACCGAAACGTTCATCGCAGGTAAAGATACCGCAGTCTGTATAGAGTTTTGCAGTGGAATCATTGTAGTTTCCGGTTGCCAGATGCACATAACGGCGAATTCCTGTCTCTTCCCTGCGCACAACCAGTGTGATCTTGCTGTGTGTCTTAAGGCCTACCAGACCATAAATTACATGACATCCTGCCTTCTCCAGCTTCTTCGCCCATACAATATTATTTTCTTCATCAAAACGTGCTTTCAGCTCTACCAGTACGGAAACCTGTTTGCCGTTTTCTGCTGCCTGCGCAAGGGCAGCAATGATCGGTGAATTGCCGCTGACACGATACAGAGTCTGTTTAATAGCCAGAACATCCGGATCCTTTGCTGACTGACGCACGAAATTTACAACAGGATCGAAACTCATATAAGGATGATGCAGAAATACATCGCCCTCACGTATCACCTGAAAAATATCCTTCTCATTCTGAAATTCCGGTACAGGTGCCGGCTGATATCTCGGTGTCTTGTAAGCGTCAAAGCCATCCGCACCATATACTTTCATAAGCATGGTAAGATCCAGAGGTCCGTTTATCTCAAAAATATCTGCCTCTTTGATATCAAATTCCGTCTTCAGGATCTTCAGCAGACGTTCATCCATCTTATCCTCTACTTCCAGACGGATAACCTCACCCCACTGACGTTTCTTTAACTGACGCTGGATCTCCACCAGCAGATCCTCTGCCTCATCTTCATCAATAGTAAGATCCGCATTACGCATAATACGGTAAGGATGGGCACATATCACATCATAACTCAGGAAAAGTTTGTCAATATTTCTTTCAATAATCTCTTCCAGCAGGATCACTGTGGTATCTCCATCCTTCTTTGACGGAATCTGCACCACCCTTGGAAGCACAGACGGAACCTGCACTGTAGCAAACAGAAGTTCTCCTGTTTTATCCTTTTTGTTGAGTTTATCACTCTTCTCCTTCTTGGAGATCAGAGCACCGATATTTAATGTCTTGTTTCTGATCAACGGAAACGGTCTGGAAGAATCCATCGCCATCGGTGTAAGTACCGGATATACATTATCCTCAAAGTATCTGTCTACAAATACACTCTGTGCTTCTGTAAGATTCTCATGGGCTGCCACCAGGTGCATTCCGGCTTTCTCAAGCGCAGGGATCAGAGAACGGTTCAGTGTATTATACTGTACATGAACCAGTTCATGGGTACGGACACTGATTTCTTTTAACTGCTCCTTGGCTGTCATTCCTGCAATGTCTGTTTTATGATATCCTGCATGTACCTGATCCTTAAGAGACGCCACACGCACCATAAAGAATTCATCCAGATTGGATGCAGTAATGCTTAAGAACTTCAGTCTGTCAAACAAAGGAAGATTTTTATCTCTTGCTTCACTCAGAACACGCTCATCAAATTTGAGCCAGCTCAGCTCGCGATTCACGAAATATTCTTTCTTTTCAAATTTTTCAAAGTCCATAAGTTCATCCTCCTTTACGCTCTGCCCTTGCGTCTGAGAACCAGACGAATGCCAAATACTTCTTCAAAAAATGCCTCTTTATCTTTCAGCAGTCCCAGTTCCAGGGAAATGTCCTGTGCAGAATCCACGATCATCTGCAGTTCTCTGTCTTTGAGCACTGCTTTGATTCCTTTTACTTTCTGATAATGACTTCTGTCCATGGCATTTGCCAGGCGAAGGATTGCAGTCATCTTTGCCACCTTGATATAGCTCTCTCTGTCAATAGCGATTCCCATACTGTAAAGTTCATCATAATAAACAAACGCAGAATTATTGAATCTGACCGCACATGCGATCATCTGGCGTTCCAGAAAGGACAGCCCAATGATATCTGTAGACATAATGATCTGATAGGAACACTCGGAAACCTTTTCCATACTGATATATTTGCCACAGTCATGAAGCAGTGCCGCAATCTGCAATAACAGACGTTCTCTTGCTCCCATACCATGAACTTTCTTCATACTGTCAAAGATATTCAGGCAAAGATTCATAGTTCCCTGGATATGGCTCTTACTGCTGGAATAGCGTTTTGCAATGTTCTTTGATGTAACCAGAATGTCATTCTCAAAATTGTGGACACTTTTGAGAAATTTTTTCTTCTCTGCAAAATCATAGGCAATTCCATCCAGCAGGGAAACACCTGGTGCCCAGAGAGACTCTGCATTGAAAATATCAATAAAATTTCTGCACACTACCATGGTCGGCACAACAAGGGATGCATATTCCGGATCAATCTCCATCTCCTGTGCCAGCAGGTCAACAGATTTTCCAACTGTATCCTCATAGCGTTTCATAAATTCTTCCCTTGTAATGATCCTGTCTTCCATTTCCTCCTGGAAGATCATATCTGTAATAAAATCTCCCATCAGGATCACATTCCTGATCTCCTTATCCTTCAGATACAGACGCTGAAAGCTCATCAGGTCATTTCGGATAAATTCCTCAACCAGCTTGTCATAATGAATGGTTGTTTTCTCCAGTTCCTGCAGACGCTGGCGGATTCTTAAACTTCCCATTTTAAGTCCCTGGGTAGTGACCAGGGCATCCTTGTCAAAGAGTGAAACCTGAAGGCTGCCGCCGCCCACATCCAGGATCGCGGTGCCTTTCTGGATCATCTTTTTGAATCCCTTTTCTATGGCAGCAATTGATTTGTACCCAAGGAAATGCTGTTCTGCACTGCTTAATATTTCAATTTTCATTCCTGTACGCTGATAAATCTGTTCAATGATCAGCAGCGGATTCACAAGTTCTCTGAATGCACTGGTGCCGCAGGCACGATACTCTTCCACCCCAAAGTCCTGCATCAGCCTCTTAAAGTCATTCAGCACCTCACATAAAACATTCAGCATTTCTGAGTCAATCTTTCCGTCAGAATAGACACCCTTTCCGATTTCCAGACTGTATCTGACATCATTCAGTTCACGAAAACCAATTCTTTTTGACATCTCAAAGATCTTCATGCTGACTTCATAAGATCCGATATCAATGGCTGCAAATGTCATGACTGCCATATGCGTTCCCCCTTTACCATTCATCTATTTGCTTTTTTATTCCTTCTCCACACCCAGCAGATGGTCGATAAACTGCTGTGCAGTTCGTCCTGTAAGTCCTCCATGGGAAAGCTCCCACTTATTTGCTTCCAGAAGCAATTCGTCCTCCGGCATGGTAATTCCGTTTCTCTCTGCGAGAGCTTTCACAATTGTCTGGAATTCTTTTTTGCTCGGTGCACCATAATAAATACGGACACCAAAACGATAAACCAGTGAAAGCTTCTCCTGCACTGTATCGGAGGAATGCAGATCGTCATCATCCATGATCTCCAGCTTGTCACTGGATTTCTCTCTTACCAGATGTCTTCTGTTACTTGTTGCATAGATCAGGATATTGTCCGGCTTCTTCTCCAGACCACCCTCGATCACTGCCTTCAGATATTTATATTCGATTTCAAATTCCTCGAATGACAGATCATCCATATAGATAATGAATTTATAGTTTCTGTTCTTGATCTGGGCGATCACATCATTCAGATCCTGAAACTGATGCTTATACACCTCGATAATACGAAGTCCCTCATCATAATAACGGTTCAGGATTCCCTTGATACTTGAGGATTTACCTGTACCCGCATCACCAAAAAGCAGACAGTTGTTTGCCTTTCTGCCTCTTACGAAAGCTTCTGTATTCTCGATCAGTTTCTGCTTCGGGATTTCATATCCGACTAGGTCTTCCAGTTTCACATGAGCGATCCTTGTGATCGGCTGGATCTCCACATTATCATTCTCATCATGGCCTACACGAAAGGCCTTATGTAATCCCAGCTTACCCACACCAAAATCCTTATAAAACTGTACCATATCCTTCATGAATTCCTCTGTGGACTCCGCTGCTGCCAGCGTTTTGCTCAGATTACAGATACGGTCTCTGATACGGGAATTAAACATCTTGCTGTTACTTCCGGTGTTGGTATAATCACCGAGAACCTTACAGCAGGAAATTCCAAATGCCTCATCCAGTACAGTCAGGTCAAAATCATACAGTTCTTTAAACACACCGAAATCATTCAGTGCCAGTTCATTAATACTTCCGTTGACAGCCCCTCTGATCTCACAGGCTGTACTGAATGCATTTTCATTATTTACCAGAAGAAATGTCAGATAACAGTGCCATAAATTTCCGGAAAAGCCATAAGCGCCGGCAGTTTCCACCAGTCCGTTGGCACACTCAAAGAACAGCCCTTCCTTTTCTTTCAGATCAGGTGCTTTCTGTTCCCAGGCATTCATCAGTTCTGCCATTTTATCAAGGATTTCTCCATGTTCAAAGTCACGGTATAAGATGCATTCATTTAATCTAGCCATTTTTATTACTTCCTTCTTACCTTGTTGTTTTATCTTATTGTTCTGCTGTGAGTGGTATAATTATTTCGAAAACGATGTACCAGAGTGTGTTTGAAAAATGCTTTACGCAAAATATGCCGCAAAGTGGGGCGTGCAGATTGTGGAAATGATTTTTCAAACACGCTCTGGCATTATGGAAATGATTTTTAATAATTTCCCAAAATTCTCATTCTGTCAGCTTCTGCCTCAATTCCTCTCAGGGCATTCTTCACTGCACTGTCCTTTAAATTTCCCTCGAAATCAACAAAAAAACGGTACTGCCAGTTCTTCCCTGTGATCGGGCGGGATTCAATCTTCGTCATATTCAGTCCATTATAAATAATGTGAGACAACATATTGTAAAGAGTTCCGCTCTCATGATGCAGTTCAAAGAAAATACTGATCTTATGTGCATCCTTCACATAGATTGGTTTCTTACTCACGATCACAAAACGTGTGGCATTCTGTCCGTTATAGCAGATATTCTCAGCCAGGATCTTCAGTCCGTAAAGCTCTCCTGCCTGTCTGCTGGCAATAGCTGCCTGCGTCTTGTCATTGTCTTCTTTTATCTTCTTGGCAGAACCGGCAGTATTTTCCATCTCTTTCTTCTTCCAGTCCGGATGAGATTCCAGATATTTTCCACACTGGGAAAGTGCCTGAGGATGAGAACATACCTGTCTGATATCCTCCAGTTCAGCATCCGGCAGTCCCAGAAGTACATGCTCCGGACGGATGATCTGTTCTCCTACAATGCTAAGCTCATACTCTGTAAGAAGATCATAAATATCAGCAACAATACCGGCAGTTGTATTCTCAATGGGAAGTACCGCATAGTCTGCTCTTCCCTCCACAACTGCTTCCATTGCATCGCGCCAGGTTTTTACATGAAAGCTCTCAATATCGTCCTGGAAATATTCCCTCATTGCAGCATAACTGTATGCACCTTCCACACCCTGAAAGACAACTCTTACATCTTTCAACGGAAGTGCATCTACCATTTCCAGTTTCTCATCATCCTCGATTCCATGCTCTGTGAGAAGCTGATACTGTCTCTTACGGCTGATCGCCATGATCTGCTGAAAAAGCTCCTGCGCACCAAGCTGATTAAATTCTCCATGTGCCTTACCTCTCAGGACCTCCAGCTTCTGTCTCTCTCTTTCCGGATCCAGAACCTTCTTTCCTGTTCGTATCTTATATTCTGCAACATCCTCACACACCTTCATTCTCTGTTCAAAAAGACGTATGATATCGCTGTCGATCTTATCTATTTCATTTCTGCATTCCTGTAAATCTATCATTTATGTTGTACCTTTTTACTTTCACAAATTCTCTACAATGTCAGTCATCTCTCCGATAAAGGAAAGAGAGCCAAAAGCAATGATCACATCCTGTTCCCCGGCAAGTGAAAAAGCCTCCTCCACTGCATCTTTAATCGTATCCATTGCCTGTACATTGGGATTGTATTCACTGACAGTCTTCGCCAGCTCTCCGGCAGGCAGCGCCCTTATATTATCCGGAGTCTGGATCGTAAGTATCCGGTCTGCAAAGTGCGCAGTTTTCTGAATCACACTTCTGTAATCCTTATCTGCAAACACTCCCATAATATAGATGATCCGTTTTCCCTTAAAATAATGCTCTATTGAAGCTGCCATCATATCCGCAGCAGCAGGATTATGAGCCCCGTCTACCACAAACAGCGGTTTTTTACAGATAACTGTAAACCGTCCGTTCCAGTTTACTGTGCGAAGCCCTTCTTTTTTCTGCTCCGCAGCAGTGGGAAAGCCCAGCTCATCCAATACTTTTAAAGCATTCAGTGCAACTACTGCATTTTCCTTCTGATAAACACCTGCCAGCGGAATCTCATACTCTTCACCCCTGTACCGGATTGTCTGTCCAAGGCAGCTTTCCTTTAACATCTCTGCCTCAGAAGCATCTGCTATGGTACATTTTGCACCATGTTCTCTGCTGATCCTCTCGATCACCTGCATTGCTTCTGGCTTTTGTCTGGCAGTCACCACTCTGCAGCCGTCTTTGATGATCCCGGCTTTCTTCTCTGCGATCTGTGCCAGAGTATTTCCAAGAAAAGACATATGATCCATACTGATCGATACCAGCACTGCCAGCAGCGTATTCTTAATAATATTTGTGGCGTCCAGATTTCCGCCCATTCCCACTTCCAGCAAAACGAGATCACAATTCTCTTTTTTAAAGAACAGAAATGCCACCGCAGTCTCTATTTCAAATGCAGTGGGATGGGGATAACCATCCTTTGTCATAGCAGCAATAACATCAGACACCTGTGTAATATAAGCAGCAAAGTCCTCTCTGCTGATCCTGCTTCCCGAAACTTCCATCCTGCCTCTGTAAGAATACAGGGTAGGCGAAACATATCTTCCAATGCGATATCCCGCACCGGATAAAACAGAATACAAAAAAGCAATGACAGAACCCTTGCCATTGGTACCGGCTACATGCACATATTTCAGATCATCCTGTGGATTTCCAAGACGTTTCATCAGCTCACGCATATGCTCCAGTCCCAGGACACTGGGAATTTCCCGGGTGATTTTGTCTATGTACTCCCGGCTTTCCTGATAATTCATAATAAACTCCTCTTATTTCCATGAGATCCCCTCCACACGTTCCTTTTGCGCATAAGGCACCTCATTGCTATAGTGTAATAACGTGTTCTCATTATATCCTACGTGTATGTTTTTTTCAAGGCAGGCAATACTAGAATCATAGAAATTTATACAGGAGCGTTACCTATGAAAAAAGCTTTCATTCTCTGCGGTCTGACGGGCTGGTGCATGGAAATCCTCTGGACCGGACTGCATTCCATCCTTTCAGGAGAACTTACCATGACAGGAAAAACTTCCCTTTTAATGTTTCCCATTTACGGATGCGGTGCCATCATCCGCCCGCTCTCCGGTAAACTTTCTGCTGTCCCGCTTTTTGTCCGCGGCTGCATTTATACTGTCGGATTTTTCTTCGTGGAATTTATCAGCGGTGCTCTTTTGCGCTGTTTTCATATGTGTCCCTGGGACTACAGCAACACTCCCCTGAATTACCGGGGACTGATAAGACCGGACTACGCTCCCCTCTGGTTCGGAGCCGGACTTTTTTTTGAGAAAATACTTGGAAAACTCTCTTGAAAAAAGCACCTGATTATTATATGATGTTATGAAGGATTAAATAAAAATTCCTGAACCAGTAAAATATGGAGGTATGAAATGAGACACTTAATGAGTCCGCTGGATCTGTCTGTTGATGAGTTAAATACTCTTCTTGACTTGGCCAGCGATATTGAGAAACACCCTGATAAATACGCACATGTCTGTGACGACAAGAGACTTGCAACTTTATTCTATGAGCCAAGCACCCGTACCCGTCTCAGCTTTGAAGCTGCTATGATGAACCTTGGCGGTAAAGTTCTTGGTTTTTCATCAGCTGATTCCAGTTCCGCTTCAAAGGGTGAAAGTGTTGCCGATACAATCCGCGTTGTATCCTGTTACGCTGACATCTGTGCTATGCGCCACCCGAAAGAAGGTGCTCCGTTAGTAGCTTCTATGGCTTCTTCTATTCCTGTTATCAACGCCGGCGACGGTGGTCATCAACATCCTACCCAGACATTAACCGACTTACTTACCATCCGTTCCCTGAAAGGACGTCTGGACAATCTGACCATTGGTCTGTGCGGCGACCTGAAATTCGGACGTACAGTTCACTCCCTGATCGAAGCACTTGTACGTTACACAAATGTAAAATTCATTCTGATCTCACCGGAAGAGCTTCGCATCCCAAGCTATATCCGCGAGGATGTTCTGAAAAAGAACAATATCGAATTTCAGGAAGTAGAGAGACTGGAAGATGCCTTACCGGATCTTGATATCCTCTACATGACACGTGTACAGAAAGAACGTTTCTTCAACGAAGAAGACTATGTCCGCATGAAGGATTTCTACATTCTGGACAAACAGAAAATGGAACTTGCAAAAAAAGACATGTACATTCTTCATCCGCTTCCACGTGTAAATGAAATCTCAACAGAGGTGGATGCAGACCCGAGAGCAGCTTATTTCAAACAGGTACAGTACGGTGTATATGTACGTATGGCCCTGATTCTCACATTACTGGAGGTAAAATTACCATGTTAAATGTTGGAGCACTTCGCGAAGGTTATGTATTAGACCATATCAAAGCAGGCAAGGCCATGACTATCTATCATGATCTGAAGCTTGATAAACTTGACTGCACCGTTGCCATCATCAAGAACGCGCGCAGCAACAAAATGGGTAAGAAAGATATCATCAAGGTTGAATGCCCGGTTGAGAATCTTGATCTTGACATTCTCGGCTTTATCGATCATAACATTACTGTAAACGTAATCAAGGACGAGAAGATCGTTGCCAAAAAAGAACTGAAACTTCCGAATCAGGTTGTCAACGTGATCAAATGCAAGAATCCACGCTGCATCACTTCCATTGAACAGGGACTCGACCAGATCTTTGTTCTTGCAGATAAAGAGAAAGAAGTTTACAGATGTAAATACTGCGAAGAGAAATACACAGGTAAACGCAATAAATAATAAAACAAATATCAAAAAAACAGAACGGAAGAAATCCGTTCTGTTTTTTTGTACGCAATCAGACCGATAAGCCGGGTTATGTCATTGGGTAATCATCTGTCTAGGCCTTACGTTGCCATAAGGCTCAAGCGACCCACCTGAAAGCACGACGGGCAGCCGTATCGCTTTCTATTCGGTCTTGCTTCGAATGGAGTTTACATGTGCCCGGCCTGTTACCAAGACGGCGGTAGTCTCTTACACTGCCTTTCCACCCTTACCTCAGCAAGTGAGGCGGTTTATTTCTGTTGCACTGGTCTGGGAGTCACCTCCACCGGACGTTATCCGGCATCCTGCCCTGCGAAGCCCGGACTTT
>OGQM01002702.1_pt1 | contig 10232 bp, 8 predicted proteins | sample 1553191 | NCBI WGS metagenome assembly OGQM01 (sample SAMEA2579954, study PRJEB22360) | human gut metagenome | biome: human gut; feature: human-associated habitat; material: faeces | place: Denmark | collected 2008/2010 | reverse complement strand
TTGTGGAATCCGTTATCTGCGTTATCTTGGGCTACGGAGGATACCTTGTTTACCAAAAGAAATTCGATGCCGGACAGCTTGTTGAATACATCGGATATTTCAGCTCCATAGTCTGGCCGATCATGGCGGTTTCGATGCTTATCGAAAAAACTTCGCGCGGCAAAGCCTCTCTCAACCGTGTAAGAGAGCTGCTCGATGCCGAAATAAACGTTAGTGATGCTCCGGGCGCGGTTGATATCGGTTCGGTGAAGGGCAAAATTGAAATGCGGAACCTGAATTTTCGCTATCCGGACGGTGAATTCGATGTGCTTCGGAATGTTTCGTTCACGATCGAACCCGGCGAAAACGTCGGCATAGTGGGAAAGACCGGTGCGGGAAAGACAACGCTGGTTGACCTTATCCTGCGCATATACAATGTTCCGGACGGAACGCTCTTTGTTGACGGACACGATGTAAACAGCGTTACGCTGCATTCCCTTCGCGAAAACTGTTCGTATGTTCCGCAGGATAATTTCCTTTTCTCGGACACGATCGCAAACAATATCGCCTTTGCATTCGATGAAACGGACAAAGCCGCCGTTAAACGGGCGGCGGAGCTTGCGGATGTTGACGATAACATTGTTGAGTTTAAAGACGGATACGACACCGTCCTCGGCGAACGCGGCGTGACTGTATCGGGCGGGCAGAAACAGCGAATTTCCATTGCACGCGCACTGCTTAAGAATGCACCGATACTGATTCTTGACGATTCCGTGTCCGCTGTTGATACGAGCACCGAGCAGGTGATACTTAAAAACCTGCGTGAAACACGTGCGGGGAAAACGACAATACTTATTGCACACCGAATCTCAACGATTCAGGATATGGACAAGATTATCTTTATGGATGACGGGCGCATTGTCGCTGTCGGAAAGCACGATGAGCTGCTCGAACGCTGTGAAGAATACCGCAAAACCGTTGAGCTGCAAAAGCTTGAGGATGAGTTCGGAGGTAAGTGATTATGCATGAATACTATCCCCTGCTGCTTGCGGGCGGCATTATCGGACTGATTTCGGTTGTTCTTATAATTGCATATGCAACCGTAAAAGATAAAAAACAAACCATGGGGTTTGAACGTCATATGAATGACGGAGAGATTACCCGCCGCCTTATGGCATACGCAAAACCCTATGCGCTGAGATTTGTTTTCGTGGGCATCGTTATGCTGTTCACGATTGCATTCGACATTGTATCTCCGCTCATCATCGGCGGCATTGAGGATATGATCGTTACCGATTTCAAGCTGAACAAACTGTTCATAATGGTCGGAATGTATGCAGGAATACTGATTGTTTCCATGGTCGGCGCATATGTTCAGGCTATTGTGCTGCAAAAGACAGGTCAGCGAATCATCTCCCATCTGCGCGAGGATCTTTTTACCCATATCGAGAGCCTTTCGCACGAACAGATGAACGAGATTCCCATCGGAAAGCTTGTGACCCGCATCACAAACGACACGAACGCAATTTCGCTGATGTTCACAACGCTGCTTGTGAATCTTGTGAAGAACTTTTTCGTGCTGACGGGCGTCCTTGTTGCAATGTTTTTCCTGAACTATGAATTGACACTGATGGTGCTGTGTATTGCGCCGTTCATAGTGCTTTTCACCATTATCTTCCGCAAGTTCTCGCGCAGAGCATACCGAAAGATTAAAGACAGAACGACCGATATAAACACCTATCTTTCCGAAAATCTTTCCGGCATCAAAATCACTCAGATTTTCAACCGCGAGGAGGCGAAGGAACGTGAGTTCGACAAAAAGAGCAACCTTCTGGGCAGGGCGAAACAGGAGCAGATACTTGTGTTCGGCATATTCAGACCCCTTGTCTATATGCTTTACATAACAACCGTGATGTGCCTTTTCTACCTTGGCGGCAAGGGCTATCTTGACGGAACGACATTCCTCGGGCAGACGCTGACGGCAAGCACGATCGTTTCGTTCTACATGTACATTGCCACTTTCTTCAACCCCATTCAGAACCTTGCGGAGCAGTTCAACTGGCTTCAATCCGCATTTGCTTCCGCCGAAAAGGTGTTCACAATTATGGACATTAAACCGAAGCTTACGGATGCACCGGATGCGATTGAGCTTGACGAGGTTCGCGGCGAGATTGAATTTCGCGACGTTTGGTTCAGTTATGTACCCGGCGAATGGGTACTCAAGGGCGTTTCGTTCAAAGTCAATCCGAAGGACACGGTTGCGTTTGTCGGTTCGACCGGCTCGGGCAAAACAACGATTCTTTCGCTTATCTGCCGCAACTACGAGTTCCAGAAGGGCGAGATCCTGATTGACGGAATCGATATCCGAAAGATAAAGGCTGCATCGCTGCGCCGGCATTTCGGACAGATGCTTCAGGACGTTTTCCTTTTCTCGGGCACGATACGCAGCAATATTCTGCTGCGCGAAGAGGGAATTTCCGACGAGGAGGTCATGGAGGCCTGCCGTTACGTAAACGCGGATCACTTTATCAACAAGCTTGAACGCGGGCTGGATGAACCCGTGCGCGAACGCGGCAACAATTTCTCCGCCGGTCAGCGGCAGCTGCTCTCTTTCGCAAGGACGATAATCCACAAGCCCGCCGTCATGATCCTCGACGAGGCGACCGCGAATATAGACACCGAAACCGAACAGCTGATTCAGAATTCGCTTGAAAAAATGATGAACATCGGCACGATGCTTATCGTTGCGCACAGACTTTCCACGATTCAGCATGCGGATAATATCATTGTTCTTTCAAACGGAAAAATCGTTGAACAGGGCAATCATCATGAGCTGCTTCAGAAACACGGCAGATACTATCAGCTTTACACACTGCAATACCATCGTGAACAGATGAAAAGTGCGGGCGCGTGAGATGAACCCTGAAGCGCAGAAAGCAAAAATCAAACGGTGAAACCGTTGCTGCAATTCAAAACCCGGGCATAAGCGAGAATGCCCGGGTTTTTGCATATAAACATTGTGCTTCCGAAACTTCGGTGCGGGAAATAAATCCGAACATGAATCGATAACCCTGCTCAGGCAGTCCTTTCAAAAAGGTACACTTTCACGGAAAAGCATTCGTTCCCGGGCATTTTTCCGGAAACGATCCGAACAGCTTCGAAACCCATGCTTTCATACAAACATTTTGCGGGTTCATTGCCGACCAATGCCTCAATGCTGTGAATGCCGGGAAAATTCTTGAGAGCGTATTCTGCAAGCTGCCTGCCTATGCCGCATACTGCTCGGCGGAAGCGGCAGTCAATGCCGGTGCGGCGCAAATGAAAATCTTAAAACACTGCTAATCTATGTCACGTTTTTGCGAAAGTCGGCTATGGATGTTCTAAATATCTGTTGCAAAGGCGCGGAGGATATGATACAATAAAAATATACAGGCAACGGACTTTTTCGCATACGGCGGAGAAAAAACGAAAGTGAAGCGCATCACCGCAATTCAACGCGAAAAGCATTCGGATGCTTTATTCGGAGGGAGCGCATGGCAATTCGTTTGTTCGGAAAACACAGAAACAAAACCGAAAAGAAAGCAGAAATGAAATATAACGAAGGCATGACTTTTATCGCCAACGGGTATTGGGATGAAGCGTTTGCGCCGATTTGCGAAGCTGCCAAGCTCGGGCACCGCGGAGCGACCGGGCAGCTTGCAATGATGTATTTTTTCGGTAAAGGCTGTGAATGTAATAAAAACGAAGGAATGCGCCTTTTGAAACTTTCGGCAGAAATGGGAAACCCGTATTCCTGCTATGCTTTTGCGGCGTTGTTTGATAACGGGGCTGCGGGCATAACGGCGGAGGAAGCGGAGGCGATGTGCCGCATTGCCGCCGAAGCAGGCGTGGAAGAAGCGGAGGAAAGGCTGAAGCGCGGGGTCGGAAACCAAAGACAGATTGAAAAGGATTAAACGATGGTTTTTCAGCCTCGAGTTTTGCGGCCTGCTGTGCAAAACCATCCGAAAACGCGGGAGAAGCAGGAAAGAAATATAAACAGGAAATATAAATATGAAATTCAGGATAATTGAGGAAGCGTGGGGGATCAACCGAAAAACGGGGGAACGGAAAGTTCGCAGAACGGCGGAGCGGATCTTTACCCCGGAGGCGGGGCAGATAATCGAATTTCCGCTCGGCAGGCGGAGGTTCGGCATTGCTTCGGCCGATGAGGAGCGCGTTGTGCTTCGTGTGCAATGTGAAAATTCGGACGATGAAAAAGAGTTTATTATTGAATGCGGCGCCGGCGGATTCTACAACCCGCGTTCATGTGACGGAGGTTATCGGTATCTGTTCGAGTTCGACACGAATGAACCGCACGGCAGACCGGCCGCGGGGCGACGCAGGGGAAAGGAATGCAGGTATTCAATTGCAATCAAGGTCGAAAAGGCTGCGGGGAAGCATGATTACACGCAAAGCAAGTTCTTCGGCTCGCCGACAGTGCCGAACGAATGGGTTGAAAGATTCTATGACGACATAATCTTCCTTGCGCAGATAAGGCTTTCCGATATTGCCGAATATGACCCGGACAACATACTTCCGCACAGCGGTTATCTGTATTTCTTCCTTGATGCGGAGATGTATCCGTCAGATCAGCTCTATGTTTGGGTCGAATATTATGACGGAGAGCCGGATACGATTATTGATGATTTTAACGAGCTTTCACCGCTTCCGTGCGGACTTAACGAGGATTGGCTGATTTCGTTCGGTGCTGCGCCGCCCGATGCGGACGGAACAAAACTGTTGGGGCTGCCGTCAGGTGCGGCGGGAGAGGATGCAAGCCTTCCGAAGCTCCTGCTGCAATACGACCCGCTTGATTTTGAAGGAGTTCCCTATCTTGAGAACGTTGACGGGTATGCATATGTGCTGTTCGGCAGGGATGAAAAGGATTTTGACGGAGCTGTTTATAAGGTTGACAGAACATAACCGATCGAACAAAAATGCCGAAACGGCGGGAACTTTGATAAGAAAAAGTACGTAAAGTTATAAAAAACTGCTGCTAAGGAGATGGCGGATAAATGGCATACAGCGAAAAATCCGCGGCGCGTTTGGCTGCGCTGCACGGAGAAATTGAAGCGCGGAAGGAACATGAATTCGCTGCGCCGACATACAGGGATGCGGCGGCACTTGCCGAAATAAGGCAGACGGTGTTTAATCAGCTTGAATCGGAGCATGAACACGACAGGGACACTGTCGAGGACAGCATCGCGGTGCTGCGTTATCTTGCCGAGAACTATGAAAACATGGGTCGAACGGCCTGTGCGCTGTCTCTGCGGAAAAAGGTGCTTGAGCTTGATGCCGAACTTGCGGCACGGTTCAAAAACAGGGAAGGAATCGAATCGGATTATTATTGCGCATTAAAGGCGCGCAATCGCTACGGAAGGGACGAATGCGCCGACCTGCGGGAACTTGCGGCAGGGCTTCTGCCTTTGGATAAACAAATTCAAATCGAAAAAAACGTTTTTGAAAACTATCCGATGCTTGTGCGCGACAGAGTTGAGCTTTCGGAAGAGTATCTTGCGGTTATCGATGAGGTTGAGCGGCTGCTCGAGGAAGAATGCGGAGAAAATGCGCATCCGCTTGAAACGGCGCAGGCAAAAGCGAGGCTTTTGAGCGAACGCGGAATCCTTTGGCGGTCCGAAATGCAGTTGAATCCGGGAGTTCTGTTCGATTGAAAAGCAGAGAACCGATCCGGAAATGAACAAATGCCGAAAAGTCGGCAAAAACAAAACGAAAGCAGAAACCATAAAACAACAGAGCAAAGGGGTGCTGCCGTGAACATAAGCTATAACAAACTTTGGAAACTGCTTGTGGACAAAAAAATGAGCAAGGCGGATCTGCGTCGGGCAACGAAGCTTGCGCCGAACACAATGACAAACCTCCGTCGGGATAAATATGTTTCGCTGGAGGTGCTTGTTCGCATATGCGAAGTGCTCGATTGCGATATCGGCGATATTGTCGGCGTTTGCAGGGATGATGCAGCGGGGAATTTTCAGAAAAATCCGACAGAATAAATGAAGCTGCATGAACCGGGTTCGGCTTCCGAAAAAATAAATGTCGCCGTCGGAGCGACCTGCACGGACACGGGATATGGCATAATATGCTTGTCAGAGGACGGCAGGGAAAAGATTTGAAAGAAAGGAAGCTTTCGCGGCACGCGAAAACCATGGTCCCGAAAATGAAAACGAATCCGAAGGGCAAAGGCTTTATGAAAAAGGGCTTGAACTTATCAAAAATCTCAATTGGAGCGCGGCAAGGCTGCAAAAACGGCGTTTTTGAATATACTGCGCCGGACGGAACGAAGGCGAAACGCTGCTATCGGGACGACAAGGAATCGAGCTTTTCATAAAAGTGAAAAGAAACGGGGAAAGAGAATTGAAACGCGGGCTTAATATTAATGCTGAAGAGAGGAGTTATCTTATAACTGCTGTCGTTGTTGCCTGTGCAATAGCGGCGCGGGTAATCTCAAAGGCGGGTATTGCTGCGGATACAATGGGCTTGATACGCTCCGTGCTTTATATCGGGCTTTATTTTGTTTGGGGAATTTCAATCAAAAAGCGTGTGATGCAGGCACAGGTTCAACGGTACCTGACGGCTATTGTCGGAATGATGATATTTTGGTTCATTGTGCGCACAATGAAATATTTTTTTGTCGCGGACATTGATGCAAAGAGACAGCTGTGGTATCTTTACTATTTTCCGATGCTGTTCATTCCGCTCCTGTCCTTCTTTGTTGCATTATCGCTCGGAAAAACAGAGAAGTACAGGCTTCCCCGAAGGGCATTGCTGCTCTGCATTCCCACGGTGTGCCTGCTGCTGTTTGTGCTCACAAACGATTTTCACGAGTGGATCTTTCGCTTTCCCGAAGGGCAGCCGCGTTCGGATGCAAACGGAGTGTATTCGATCGGGTTTCTGTTTGTTGCCGGCTGGGAAATTATCTTCGCGGTTGCGGCACTGGTGCTGCTGCTTGCAAAAAGCAGGTTTTCGTCGAAAAGAAAATACCTGCCTGCAATAATACTGACATGTTCGGTTGCGTATGCGGCAGTGTATGCAAACGGTACACGCTGGATGCAGGTCGTCGGAGGCGATCTGACGGCGGTACAATGCCTTTTTGTGGCGACATTGCTTGAAACATGTATCGCCTGCGGGTTGATCCCGACAAATACAGGTTACGGTGCGCTGTTTTCGGCAGCGACCATGCGTGTTCAGATTGCGGATGAAAAATACAATGTTTGCTATGCTTCTGCAAATGCGCCCGAGCTGCCTGCCGAACTGATGCGGCTTGCAGAGGCGGGCGATGTTGACACTGGAGACGGCTTTTTGCTGCGGAGCAGCAGGATTCCGGGCGGACATGTGCTTTGGATGGAAGATATATCCGCAATTAATGAGTTGTTGGAAGAACTTGAATCGAACCGTGCCGAGATTGCGGAGAGTAACAATCTTGAACGTGAAAATTATAATACAAAATTAAGAATCAATGCACTGCGCGAAAAAAACAGACTGTACGACCTGCTTCAGGAACAAACGGCGCGCGGCATAGATTTGCTGGATGATATTTTCGGGCAATACGAAGATTCCGCGGAACCGAAGGAACGGCGTAAGCTGCTTGCAAAGGCAGCGGTCGTCGGTGCATATATAAAAAGACGCGGCAACCTGATGTTCATCGGAGAGAAAAGCAACGTGACCGATACTGCCGAACTCGGGCTTTGCCTTAACGAATCGTTTGCGAATATTGAACTTTTCGGTGCAGAATGCGCACTGTCCGTACCCGTGCGTGTGCGGATACGAACGGAAGACGCAATTAGCACCTATGATTTTTTTGAAGAAATAATCGAAGCTGCAATGGATGACCTGCGTTCGGTTTGGCTGAAAGCACACACTGTTGAAGAGAGGGTAGTATTCTGCATCGAGGTTGAAACCTCTGCCGACCTGAGCGGGAATACCAAAGTTTACAGCGGTGGAAAAACGGAAGAAGACGTTTGGCGGTTCACATTTGCAGTGGGAAAGGAGGGAGCAAAAGAATGAAGATCTTCTGTTCGATTTCGACAGCCGGGCGTTCGCTGCTGCCTGCCGCATTGTTCGGAGCGGTGCTTATTTCACTTGCTGCCGCCGTTCTCGTCTTTCAAATGCGAAGGGAAAAATGGCTGCAAGCGTTGAACACGACCGCCTTTTTGCTTCTGTTCGTGTTGCTGAACGTGGTTTTTTCGAAAATCGACAGGCAGGGTGATACGCATGGTTCGATTGATTTGCTGACAGGATTGCTGTGGATAATCATTTGCACCGCTGCGGTTACGGGAATGCTTGAGATACTGCTGCTCCGCAAACAAACGGGAAAAACTATCGGAAGGAATTCCGTGAAGCAGGCGATAGATTCGCTGCCGTCCGCAATTTGCTGGTTTACGGAGGAAGGGACGGTAAAGCTTTGCAATCTGCAAATGTACAGGCTTTTTCGAATGCTTGCGGGCAGAGATCTTCAGATGTATGCGGAGATTTGCACAGCTTTGGAGGACTGCCCGGAAGGGAATACGAACAGCAGACAAATCGGGGTGATACGCCTTTCCGGGGAAAGACAGACTTATCTGTTTCCCGACGGGAGTGTGTGGAAGTATTCACGAAAGGAAATTGTCGCAAGCGACGGAAGACGCTATATTGAGGCAATGTTTTCAAACGTTACGGGTTTGTATGAGAAGAATCTTGAGCTTCGGCGGCAAACGGAGCAGTTGAAGCTTATTTCGCGCGAATTGAAAAAACTTTCGGAGCATGTGCTTGAATTGACGAGGGAGAGCGAGATACTTGCGGCAAAAACCCGCCTGCACGACAGAATAGGCGCGGGCTTGATTGCGATTCGGCAGACTCTTTTGGGAACGCGGACAGCGGAGGAGGGCGCAAAAGCACTGCAAGCGTTCCGCAATGCCGTGCGCATGATAAAATCCGATAATGAATCCGTTTCCGAAAAAGGAGAACTCGCGGAGCTCATGCAGGATGCAGAGGCGATAGGCATGCGCATTGAGCTTTTCGGTGAACTGCCGGAAGATACGGATTTGCGGAAAGTTTTCCTTATTGCAATACGTGAATGCCTCACAAACGGTGTTCGCCATGCGGATGCAACGCTTATACATGCGGAAATTGTGCGGAAGGACAAAAGTGTATTATTATATATAACGAACAACGGAAAGCCCCCGGAAGGCGTTGTTGTGCCGAAAGGCGGGCTGTTGAACCTTTTGCGTTATGTTGCGGATTGCGGAGGAAAAATGAAAATCGAATCGCTGCCGCAGTATGTGCTGTCGATTGAACTGCCGTCGAAAAACGGGGAAATTGAGAAGGAATGACAGAAAAAAGATAAAAACGGTGAAAACAGGGGCTCGAAAAATGAAAAAAATACTGATAGTCGAGGATCAAAGAATGCCGCGGGAGAATATGGAGCGCATGATCGCGGAAAGCGGACGATATGAATCTGCGGGCAGCATCAGCGACGCCGGACTTGCGCTTGCGCGCTGCTGCCGCATTCCTGTTGACTTGATATTGATGGATGTCTGCACGGCGGGCAATCGGGACGGCATAGAGGCTGCGGCAGAGATTAAAGCAAAGTTTCCGAATATCAAAATCATTATTGTAACATCAATGGCCGAAGTCGGATTTTTGGACAGGGCAAAAGCGGCAGGTGCGGACAGTTTCTGGTACAAGGATATAAGTCGTGAAAAACTCATTGATATTATTGACAGAACCATGGCGGGGGAAAAAATTTTTCCGGATGCAACGCCGACGGTTCGGCTTGGCCTTGCGGAAAGCACGGAACTGACCGCGCGCGAAATAAATGTGCTTAGGCTTGTGTGCGACGGGCTTGAATACGGGGAGGTTGCGGAGCAGCTGAATATTTCGGAACGCACGGTCAAATACCATGTTTCCAACATCTTATCAAAAACGGGTTATGCGAACAAAACCCGCCTTGCAATTGCCGTTACGAACAAAAAATTTATCATCCCGAGGATTCCGGAGGATTCGAGCGACTTGCAATAAACAATCGGAACAACCGAAAAAACATCGAGAAGCTGCATTTCCGCGAATGCGGCTTTTTTGTCGGTCGGGAATGCCGAAAAGCTGCGTATACGATGTATTCGATAATATTCCGTATGTTTTTGCAAATTGCACTTTCGGACAGTGCGAAGCGGCGGCAAATAATGTATAATCACACCAACCCACGGAGTGGGTTTGCGGCG
>OGQM01002692.1_pt1 | contig 10264 bp, 6 predicted proteins | sample 1553191 | NCBI WGS metagenome assembly OGQM01 (sample SAMEA2579954, study PRJEB22360) | human gut metagenome | biome: human gut; feature: human-associated habitat; material: faeces | place: Denmark | collected 2008/2010 | reverse complement strand
TAAACGGGTCGACGGGCTGAAAACGCAATCCGGCGCGCCGTTACGTACGGTCGAAGTGGTGGCGATGGCAGAAGAAGAAGGCAGCCGCTTCCCGTATGTTTTCTGGGGCAGTAAAAATATTTTTGGGCTGGCGAATCCTGACGACGTGCGGAATATCTGTGATGCCAAAGGAAATAGTTTTGTCGATGCGATGAAGGCTTGCGGATTTACTCTGCCGAACGCCCCACTAACTCCGCGTCAGGATATTAAAGCCTTTGTCGAACTGCATATCGAACAGGGCTGTGTGCTGGAAAGTAATGGGCAATCAATTGGCGTGGTGAATGCAATTGTCGGGCAGCGTCGTTATACGGTGACGCTGAATGGCGAATCAAACCATGCAGGCACCACGCCGATGGGTTATCGTCGTGATACGGTTTACGCTTTCAGTCGCATTTGCCATCAGTCTGTCGAAAAAGCGAAAAAGATGGGCGACCCGCTGGTTCTGACCTTTGGCAAAGTAGAGCCGCGCCCGAATACGGTGAATGTAGTGCCGGGTAAAACCACGTTCACCATTGATTGTCGTCATACCGACGCTACCGTGCTGCGCGATTTCACCCAACAGTTAGAAAACGACATGCGGGCGATTTGCGATGAAATGGATATTGGTATTGATATCGATTTATGGATGGACGAAGAACCCGTGCCGATGAATAAGGAGCTGGTCGCCACCCTGACAGAATTGTGTGAAAGCGAAAAACTGAATTACCGGGTGATGCACAGTGGTGCCGGGCACGACGCGCAAATTTTCGCGCCTCGCGTGCCGACCTGCATGATTTTCATTCCCAGCATCAACGGGATCAGCCATAACCCGGCGGAACGCACCAATATTACCGACCTTGCCGAAGGGGTCAAAACGTTGGCACTCATGCTTTATCAACTTGCCTGGCAGAAATAAGGAGTCATAAATGGGATATTTAAATAACGTCACCGGTTACCGCGAAGATTTACTGGCTAACCGTGCGATTGTTAAACACGGTAATTTCGCACTGTTAACACCAGACGGTCTGGTAAAAAATATTATTCCGGGCTTTGAAAATTGTGACGCGACAATCCTCTCCACGCCAAAGCTGGGTGCCTCTTTTGTTGATTATCTGGTCACACTGCATCAAAACGGCGGCAACCAACAGGGCTTCGGTGGCGAAGGCATTGAAACGTTCCTGTATGTGATCTCTGGAAATATCACTGCCAAAGCCGAAGGGAAAACATTTGCCTTAAGCGAAGGTGGCTATCTTTATTGCCCGCCAGGCTCCTTAATGACGTTTGTTAACGCCCAGGCCGAAGACAGCCAAATCTTTTTATATAAGCGTCGCTATATTCCGGTAGAAGGTCATGCGCCGTGGCTGGTTTCTGGCAATGCCAGCGAACTGGAACGCATTCATTATGAAGGCATGGACGATGTTATTCTGCTGGATTTTCTGCCCAAAGAGTTAGGTTTTGATATGAACATGCATATCCTCTCTTTTGCGCCAGGTGCCAGCCATGGTTATATCGAAACACACGTTCAGGAACACGGTGCCTATATTCTTTCCGGTCAGGGGGTTTATAACCTCGACAATAACTGGATCCCGGTGAAAAAAGGCGATTACATCTTTATGGGCGCTTATTCCTTACAGGCCGGTTATGGCGTGGGGCGTGGTGAAGCGTTCAGCTATATTTACTCGAAAGATTGCAACCGCGACGTAGAGATTTAAGTCATACCACTCGCCTGATTATTTTTAGCTATGTTGGATTTTGCCACGGTTTATTCCGTGGCTTTTTTTGTAGTCAATTCAGGTAAAAAAAGATGCGATATAAATCGCATCCGCTTTAAAGGTAATAGTCAGTTTTTAATTCCCTGACCTATTTTAATGGCGCAGGCAATATTTCGCGCACTGTTGAAGAGATTGGTTTCACCGCTGGCGAGCACTTCGGCTAAAGGTGCCAGACGTGGCAAAATGCTGAATACCGCATCAATGCCGTACTGGTGCACCACTTCCACGCCATCACCCAATACGCCAGCAATCCCAATCACCGGGACATTAAACTGCTTCGCCACCGACGCCACGCCCAGCGGCGCTTTACCGCCTGCCGTTTGCGAGTCGATGCGCCCTTCCCCGGTGATCACCAGTGCTGCACCCTGCACCGCCTGCGCCAGATTGACCGCATTCAACACAATCTCAATACCCGGTTTAATATCCGCATTGAGGAATACCGTCGCCGCAATGCCCATACCGCCCGCCATCTGGCAGACATTAATTTCAGTTTGCTGTTGTAAAACACGGGCGTAATTTTGCAGCCCCTGTTCCAGTTCTTCGACCATTTCCGGCGTTGCCCCTTTTTGCGGACCAAACACCGCCGCCGCGCCGCGTGCCCCTACCAGCGGGTTATCAACATCACATGCTACTTCAATATGGCAGTTCGCCAGACGCGGATCGCATTCATCCATCTCAATGCTTGCCACGCGCGCTAAATTGCCGCCGTTAGCCGCCAGCACCTGACCGTCAGCATCAAGGAAACGCACACCGAGCGCCTGCGCCATGCCCATACCGCCGTCGACCGTCGCACTGCCGCCAATGCCGAGAATAATATGGCGAATGCCGTTATCCAGCGCATGACGAATCAGCTCTCCGGTGCCAAAACTTGACGCCAGCAACGGATTACGCTTTTCAGGCGCGACCAGCATCAGGCCGCTTGCCGCCGCCATCTCAATCACCGCCGTTTTCCCGTCGCCGGTAAGGCCATAAAAAGCATTCACTGTTTCGCCCATCGGCCCGCAGACTTCAAGCGTCACGATGTTGCCGCCCGTCGCGGCGACCATCGCATCCACCGTCCCTTCGCCGCCATCCGCTATCGGCAAACAGATATAGTGCGCATCGGGAAATATGGTCGAAAACCCGGCTTTAATTGCCTGACAACATTTTTCTGCACTTAAACTCTCTTTAAAAGAGTCTGGCGCAATGACAATCTTCATTATCAATCCTTTTTCAACAAATTATTCGATGCGTTCCCACGGAATAAGATTATCCATAAGAACAGCCAGTAAAATTCCGACCAGTAAGCCGTTACTGAGCAGAGGACGAAGCGTTAATGGAAGGTCTTGCAGATACACAGGCGGTAATGCCATTAAAAATATGCCGACAAATAACGGCAATGCGAGTCGATAAATATTGCGAGCGGTAAACGTTATTTGCTGGCTAAACACCAGCGCGGAAAAGAGTAAAGGCAGATAAGAAACCAGCATGACCGCGCTACTCACGGGTAAAGGGATACTGCAAAACAGTCGCGTGAGTGCCGGAACCAGTGCCACCAGCAGGCAAATAACGCTGCCATAAATAAACGAACGCCGCGTGTAATCGCCAGTCTGGGTTAATAAACCAATGGATGAAACAAACGGTGAAAATGGAATTACTGCCAGCGGCACGGTTATCAGTGTCATAAATCCGGTCGCCACAAAGCTGCGACGATAACGCGTATTCCCCGCGCCCTGCTGCGGATAAAAAACATCCGTGCCCCGAATCGCACCGTAGGTATTGCTGATATTTACCAGACCTGTAATCACCGCCGTCAGAATAATCCCCGGCGACAAAGCACCGCCACTGCCGAGCGGGAACCACTGCCAGTGCAACTCACCGGAGAGCGAATGCGAAGAAGGAAAGCAAAAGTACCACAACAACCAGCCGGTTATTGTACCGACCAGCAGGCCGTAACGGGCAAAACGTTGTGGCAGGAAAATAATCATCGCCAGTACCAGGCACATCACCGCCACCGAGAGCGCGAACGGCGGTAATTGAATTTTAAAATTCGGGTCGGCTATGCCAAACGGCAGCCCGAGCATACCTTTGAAAAAGATAGTGGTCAGTTGCGCACCCAGCATCAACATAAACAAGACCATCACAGACGGCGTAAATAACCGTGCCAGGCGATGGCCTAATCCGCTAAAACCAATCAACATCGTCAGCACGCCGGAGAGCGCAATCCCCACCGCCAGACTGGTAGCGATATCGTTGATCGGTGTCCCGCGCGATGCTTCGCCAAGGGTGATAGTCAGGATGGTTCCCCACCACAGGCCGCCCGGCCCCTCCATAATAGCGCGACGATGACCGCAGAACGCCTGAGCGAAGCAGGCCAGTGCGGTAGCAAGAAAAGCATATTGCGTGAGCGTAAGCAGGCTACTTTGCGGCAACTGAAAAGCAGAAAGTAGCGTAGGAGGAACCACAACCGTGTTGCAAAAAATAAAGAAAAACCACTGAAATCCTGATAACAGGCTTTCGCGGCCCACAGCAAAATTGAACATAAACACACCTTAACCGGAGAATGCCCGCCACAAGGACGGGCATTGCAGGGCCAGATTACTGCTGATGTTTAAGGATAAATTGACCTTTCGGCGCAACAGGGAAGCCCTGTTCGATATCGTAAATCACATCACCACGTAAGATGGTTTTCGTGATACGCGCGCCAATAGTACGGCCAACATACGGGCTGACTTTGTGGCGATATTCCAGATCGTCATTGGTAAGAACATAGCTGCTATTCGGCTGAATGAAGACGAAGTCGGCATCTTTTCCTGGAGCGATACGGCCTTTTTGCTGCAGACCGAAAATATCTGCTGCGTTAGTCGCCATTAATTTGCCGAACATTGGCAGAGACATTCCGCGTTTCTGTACCGCTTCATCGAACATCACGTCCATGCAGCTTTGCAGACCAGCGATACCGCCCCACGCTTTCATGATGTTACCGGCTTTCATTTCCGGCGGGCATGGAGAGTGGTCGGAAACCAGGCAGTCTATTTCACCGTTAAACAGTTTTTCCCACATGCCTTTCTGGTTTTCCAGATCGCGGATCGGCGGTGAACACTTCGCCAGAGTACCGATTTCTTCGAACTGATCGGTATCCAACACAAAGTAATGCGGGCAGGATTCACAAGTAACATCCTGACCTTCCTGACGTGCACGAGTCACTTCCTCAACACCTTCCGGGCTGCTGACGTGGCAAACGTGCAGACGGCAACCAGCGACTTTCGCCAGGTACAGTACGCGGCGAATCGCTTCCACTTCGGTAAATACCGGACGCGAAGCCACATAGTCATGGGCAGTTACGCGACCTTCACGCTTCGCTTCTTCGCCCAGTGCGTCACAGATCAGCGCGTTTTCGCAGTGCACCAGCACCGGCTGGCCTAGTTCACCCAGCTTCTGCGCGCCTTTGAAGAATTGCCAGTCATTGACGTCACGGAAGTCGTTGTCGATACCGCGATCGCCACAGGTCGCAACGAAGCATTTGAAACCGACAACACCCACTTCATCCAACTCATGCAGACGGTCAATGTTGTAAGACACCAGGCCACCGAGTTGTGCCGCATCGATAGTCAGCTTTCCTTTAGCGGCATCGAACTTCAGTTCAATTGAGGCGCGGTCAACCGTTGCAGGCAGCTGGTTGAGCGGCATTTCGATCATGGTGGTGATACCACCTTTTGCTGCTGCGCGAGTACCGGTTTCATAACCTTCCCAGTGGCTGCGACCCGGTTCAGAAATATGGGTGTGCGCATCAACCATGCCCGGCGAAACCACCAGACCAGACGCATCCATAACGTCTTTTGCATCGCCCAGATCCTGGCCGATAGCAGCAATTTTTCCGTCTTTAACGGCGATATCTACAACGCGAGCTTCGTTTTCTAAAATAACGGTGCCGTTTTTAATGATTAAATCAAAAGACATAACAAACTCCTTGTAAAATACAGATTGGTTTTTAACTCAATGTTCAATATCGTGATTAATTAACCTATGGTTTTTTGTTCTCCTGTTTTTTCTGCTGTTGTACGTTTCTTTAATAAGGCGTAGGCCGCAAAGGCGACGATGACGCCGACAAACCATGAAACACGTGATAACGGTTCCATAAAGGGAATAAACTTACCGCCAAGAGATAAAATAACGGCCACCAGAGTTACTGAAAACGCGGTGAGGTTAAAACCGTTATCGTAATATTTATAATCGCCAGGTGCGGTGTACAGTTCATCAAGATTAATTTGCCCACGCATCACCACAAAATAATGCGCCATCATCACACCAATTACCGGACCAAGCATTCCGCCGATAATATCGAGGAACAGATAAATACTGTCCTGATTTTCCATTAATTTCCACGGGCAGATCAGCAGGCTGATAATACTGGCAATCAGTACGCCGTTTTTATAGGTCAGTTTCGTCGGTGCAATGGCGGCAATCTGATAACCAGCCGGAATAATATTACCGGTGGCGTTAGTAGAGATAGTCGTCATCAGAATAACCAGTACCGCAAAGAACGAGGCGAACAGGCTGTCCCAACGCTGAACAATATCCAGCACGTTCCAGGTGTCAGCGCCGTAATGAATACTGGCTCCGGCAATAATACATACCCCGGCGACCGCAAACAGAATATAGGCCACAACTAAACCCAGCGTTTGCCCCAGCGCCTGCTCACGAAACGAGTGGGCGTTTTGCGTAAAGTCGGATGCGCTCACCGCCGGTGCCGCCCAGCCCGCACCCACCGCGTTTATCACCCCCAGAAACAGGAAGCCACTGTTTTCTGCTTTCTGAATACCGCCCGGAATGTAGTCAAAGATTGGACCGATCCCGACCAGCGAAATCGCCCAAATCGCCATACCGCCGAAAACGATATAGATGCACGGGTTAAGAATGGCAGTGAATTTATTTAAAACTTTTCCGCCGCCAAAACCAATACCAACGTTAACCAGCCAGAAGAGTAAAAAAGTAATTAATCCCGGTAGAGAAAGGCCTAACAGCGTGAAATCGCCACCGAGAGTCAAAAATCCCGGCCAGATTTTGCCAATCAGAATCAAGCAGGCCAGTGACCCCGCGTAACATTGCAGGCCAAACCACATAATGGCAGCAATACCGCCTCTTAATAATCCGGGAAACAGTGCACCACGTACGCCGTAAGAAGCACGCAGGATCATGGCAAACGGTACGCCGTATTTACTGCCCGCAGCACCGTTTAATACCATTACCGCGGCAATGAAAAAGGCACTGAGGATAATTGCCAGCATAATACTAAAGGTAGACAAGCCGAGAATAAAAAAGCCGCCAACCATCACATAATTGGGAACGTTATGAACCGAACCCATCCATAAGGTAAAATAGTTAAATGTTTTCCAGGTCCGCTGACTTTGCGTTTTCGGCAGTAGATCTTCGCTATAGCCGCGTTGCTGGAATAGTTTTCTCTGATGTTCCATAAATCCCTCTTAATTTCACGTATCGAATAACGTTGTTTTAATCTAGCTATGAGGAACAAATAAAATAAAAATATTATTTTTAATACTGAAGCAACATCTTTGGCTGCTTTCTTTTTTTAATATTGCTGGCCGATTCATTTTCTGATATCGGCCATTTTTATTGCGGGTATCAGGCCAGTTTATGGTTAGCCATTAATTCCAGCGCCTGCACTAATGCAGAGTGATCCAACTGGCTGCCACCGTTTGCCGCACAGGTATTAAACAATTCCTGGCAGGTCGCGGTGTTTGGCAGGTTCAGCGCCAGTGCTTTCGCACTTTGCAGTGCCAGGTTGAGATCTTTCTGGTGCAGCGCAATTTTGAAACCTGGATTAAAGGTGCGTTTAATCATGCGCTCACCGTGAACTTCCAGAATACGTGAGGAAGCAAAGCCGCCCATCAGCGCCTGGCGCACACGTACCGGGTCCGCACCGGCTTTTGAAGCAAACAACAAGGCTTCAGAAACCGCTTCAATATTGAGCGCCACGATAATCTGATTTGCCACTTTGCAGGTTTGACCGTCGCCGTTACCGCCCACGAGAGTGATATTTTTACCGAGCAGTTCAAACAGCGGTTTTACACGTTCAAATACTGCTTCATCACCGCCAACCATAATCGATAACGTCCCTTCACGCGCGCCGATTTCACCGCCGGAGACTGGCGCATCGAGATAATCGCCGCCCAGTTCATTCACCTGACGAGCGAAACGTTTAGTTTCAATCGGGGAAATGGAGCTCATATCAACAATGGTTTTGCCCTTCAGCGAGACTTTGGTACAACCATTTTCACCAAACAGAACGTCTTCAACCTGTGGCGTATCCGGCACCATAATAAAAATGATGTCCGATGCATCTGTTACCTGGCGCGCAGTTTCAACACTAACGGCGCCCAGTGACAGTAATTCATCAGCAACCGGACCAATGGTTGTGACATGCAGTTGATGACCGGCACGCGCCAGATTAATGGCCATCGGTGTACCCATAATGCCTAAGCCAATAAATCCCAGTTTCATAATTAACCTCTTTTAAATTTCGCTTTTCCTGAATTCAGACAACACGATCCCCTGCCAACTTAGCGGCCTAAAAAAGCATTGTCTGAATAGCGTTACGTTTTAACGGTACGGATCCATCCAGCGTAAACCGGCTTCCGTGGTGGTTTGGGGTTTATATTCACAGCCAACCCAACCGTTGTAGTCAGAATTTTCAATTACCGTAAAGAGATATTCGTAATTAATTTCTCCGGTTCCCGGTTCGCCGCGATGCGGATTATCAGCAATTTGCAGGTGACCAATTTTATCGGCCCACTGAGTCATGGTATTAGTTAATTCACCTTCCATCCGCTGCATGTGATAAATGTCATACTGAATTTTCAAATTGCAGCAACCAACATCGTCAATCAGTTTCAGTGCCTGCCGGGTTCCGGTGAGATGGAAACCAGGAATATCAAAATGGTTAATAGGTTCAATCAGTAATAAAATATCTTCTTTCATCAGCATATTCGCGGCATAACGCAGGTTTTCTACAAGCGTTGTGTGAATCTGTTCACTGCTGAAACCAGTCGGCGTTTTACCGACCAGACAGTTAATTTTTTTATTACCCAGAGCACGAGCATAACGAATCGCTGCTGCTACGCCATCCCGAAACTCTTCTTCACGGCCAGGAATACAGGCAATACCCCGCTCGCCCGCCGCCCAGTCACCCGCTGGTAAATTGTGCAGCGTATGCTCGAGTTTATTACTCGCCAGCACCTGTTTTAATTCTTCAATGTCGTAGTCATAAGGGAACATAAATTCAACGCCGCGAAAACCACACTGCGCAGCTTTCTCAAAACGGGCGAGAAAATCATATTCACCAAATAACATCGATAAATTAGCAGAGAAACGTAACATTATTTATCTCCCTTATTCATAGTGCATGAAACAGGTTTCAGTCGGTGCATCCGCTGCGTTATCGGCGATATCTTCAAATTCCATGACGTTATCCAGTTCACTGCCCATCGAAATATTAGTCACACGCTCGAGAATAACTTCCACGACTACCGGTACCCGATATTGCGCCATTAAGACTTTTGCCTGTTCAAAGGCTGGTGCAATATCTTCCGGTTTGAAAACGCGAATTGCTTTACAACCTAAACCTTCCGCTACTTTTACGTGGTCGACGCCATAACCGTTCACTTCGCTGGAGTTAATATTTTCGAACGCGAGCTGTACGCAGTAATCCATATCAAAGGCACGTTGCGACTGGCGAATCAGACCCAGATAGGCGTTATTGACCAGTACATGGATGTACGGAATGTTGAACTGTGCGCCAACGGCTAATTCTTCAATCAGGAACTGGAAGTCGAAGTCACCGGAAATCGCCACCACATTGCGCTCTGGATCAGCGGCACAAACCCCCAGCGCCGCCGGAATCGTCCAGCCCAGCGGGCCTGCCTGCCCACAGTTGATCCAGTGGCGGTCTTTAAAGACATGCAGCATTTGTGCCGCAGCGATTTGTGACAGGCCAATGGTGGTGACATAACAAACATCGCGGCCAAAGGCTTTGTTCATCTCTTCATACACGCGCTGCGGTTTCACCGGCACGTTGTCGAAGTGGGTTTTGCGCAGCAAAGTGCGTTTGCGCTGCTGGCAGTCGGCGACCCACTCTTTACGACACGGCAGACGACCGGCTTTTTGCATCTCCTGCGCCACTTCAACCAGCAGCGTCAGCGCCGCTTTAGCATCAGAGACAATGCCAAGATCCGGACACAGTACGCGGCCAATTTGCGTCGGCTCAATATCGATATGAACGATTTTGCGCCCTTCAGTGTATTTCTCTACCGAACCGGTATGACGGTTAGCAAAACGGTTACCGATACCAAACACCATGTCGGACGCCAGCAACGTTGCATTACCGTAACGATGCGCGGTTTGCAGGCCCACCATCCCGGCCATCAGTTCATGATCGTCCGGGATACAGCCCCAGCCCATCAGCGTTGGGATCACCG
>OGQM01002688.1_pt1 | contig 10276 bp, 10 predicted proteins | sample 1553191 | NCBI WGS metagenome assembly OGQM01 (sample SAMEA2579954, study PRJEB22360) | human gut metagenome | biome: human gut; feature: human-associated habitat; material: faeces | place: Denmark | collected 2008/2010 | reverse complement strand
TGTGGAGCGAATTGCAGGACGGTGAATGGATTGCTTATCCTGATACACTCGTTGGTACTGACTCGCACACCACCATGATCAACGGCCTTGGCGTGCTGGGGTGGGGCGTTGGTGGCATCGAAGCAGAAGCCGCAATGTTAGGCCAGCCGGTTTCCATGCTTATCCCGGACGTAGTGGGCTTTAAACTTACCGGAAAATTACGTGAAGGTATTACCGCCACAGACCTGGTTCTCACTGTTACCCAAATGTTGCGCAAACATGGCGTGGTGGGGAAATTCGTCGAATTTTATGGTGATGGGCTGGATTCACTACCGCTGGCGGATCGCGCCACCATTGCCAATATGTCGCCAGAATATGGTGCCACCTGTGGCTTCTTCCCAATCGATGCTGTCACCCTCGATTACATGCGTTTAAGCGGGCGCAGTGAAGATCAGGTCGAGTTGGTCGAAAAATATGCCAAAGCGCAGGGCATGTGGCGTAATCCGGGCGATGAACCAATTTTTACCAGTGTGTTAGAACTGGATATGAATGACGTTGAAGCGAGCCTGGCAGGGCCAAAACGCCCACAGGATCGCGTTGCACTGCCCGATGTACCAAAAGCATTTGCTGCCAGTAGCGAACTGGAAGTGAATGCCACGCATAAAGATCGCCTGCCGGTCGATTATGTTATGAACGGACATCAGTATCAGTTACCTGATGGCGCTGTGGTCATTGCTGCGATAACGTCGTGCACCAACACCTCTAACCCAAGTGTGTTGATGGCCGCAGGCTTGCTGGCGAAAAAAGCCGTAACGCTGGGCCTCAAGCGGCAACCGTGGGTCAAAGCGTCGCTGGCACCGGGTTCGAAAGTCGTTTCTGATTATCTGGCAAAAGCGAAACTGACACCGTATCTCGATGAACTGGGATTTAACCTTGTGGGATACGGTTGTACCACCTGTATTGGTAACTCTGGACCGTTGCCCGATCCTATCGAAACGGCAATCAAAAAAGGCGATTTAACCGTCGGTGCAGTGCTGTCCGGCAACCGTAACTTTGAAGGCCGTATCCATCCGCTGGTTAAAACCAACTGGCTGGCCTCGCCGCCGCTGGTGGTTGCCTATGCGCTGGCGGGAAATATGAATATCAACCTGGCTTCTGAGCCTATCGGCCATGATCGCAAAGGCGAGCCGGTATATCTGAAAGATATCTGGCCATCGGCACAAGAAATTGCCCGTGCGGTAGACCAAGTCTCCACAGAAATGTTCCGCAAAGAGTACGCAGAAGTTTTTGAAGGCACATCTGAGTGGAAGGAAATTAACGTCACACGATCCGATACCTACGGTTGGCAGGAGGATTCAACCTATATTCGCTTATCGCCTTTCTTTGATGAAATGCAGGCAACACCAGCACCTGTGGAAGATATTCACGGTGCGCGGATCCTCGCAATGCTGGGGGATTCAGTCACCACTGACCATATCTCTCCGGCGGGCAGTATTAAGCCCGACAGCCCGGCGGGTCGATATCTACAAGGTCGGGGTGTTGAGCGGAAAGACTTTAACTCCTATGGTTCGCGGCGTGGTAACCATGAAGTGATGATGCGCGGCACCTTCGCCAATATTCGCATCCGTAATGAAATGGTGCCTGGCGTTGAAGGGGGGATGACGCGCCATTTACCTGACAGCGATGTCGTCTCTATTTATGATGCCGCAATGCGCTATAAGCAGGAGCAAACGCCGCTGGCGGTGATTGCCGGGAAAGGGTAGGGATCAGGCCCCAGCCGTGACTGGGCGGCAAAAGGTCCGCGTCTGCTTGGTATTCGTGTTGTGATTGCCGAATCGTTTGAACGAATTCACCGTTCGAATTTAATTGGCATGGGCATCCTGCCGCTGGAATTTCCACAAGGTGTGACGCGTAAAACGTTAGAGCTTACCGGGGAAGAGAAGATTGATATTGGTGATCTGCAAAATCTACAACCCGGCGCGACGGTTCCGGTGACGCTTACGCGCGCGGATGGTAGCCAGGAAGTCGTACCCTGCCGTTGTCGTATCGACACCGCGACGGAGTTGACCTACTACCAGAACGACGGCATTTTGCATTATGTCATTCGTAATATGTTGAAGTAACGAGTATTTGCTTGCCGGTTATTTTGCTTCCGGCAAGCAAAGTAATTACACAATGCAAGAGGGTTATTTGTTCAGCAAATGACCCATTTTCTCGGCTTTGGTATCGAGATAATGTTCGTTATTGGGGTTACGACCTACAATCAACGGTACGCGTTCAATAATATTAATCCCTGCTTCGGTCAGAATTTCGACTTTTTTCGGGTTATTGGTTAACAAGCGGACTTCATTGACGCCAAGGAGTTTGAACATATCAGCGCAAAGAGTGAAGTCGCGCTCATCAGCGGCGAAGCCTAACTGGTGGTTAGCCTCTACAGTATCGTAACCTTGATCCTGCAGTGCGTAAGCGCGGATTTTATTCAGCAGACCAATGTTACGACCTTCCTGACGGTGATACAGCAAAATACCACGGCCTTCCTCGGCAATTTGCGTCAATGCCGCTTCGAGCTGGAAGCCACAATCGCAGCGCAAGCTGAACAGGGCGTCACCGGTCAGACATTCGGAATGGACGCGCGCAAGTACCGGGGTATGCCCGGAAATATCGCCATAGACTAGCGCGACATGATCGTGTCCGGTTGCCAGTTCTTCAAATCCCACCATCAGGAAATCGCCCCATGGGGTTGGCAGTTTGGCTTCTGCCACACGTTTAAGCTGCATGAAATTCTCCAGATAATGCTGGTTCTGTATTGGCTTATTTTGCCATAACGAGAAGGGGTTCACCTAATCACGACGCGTCGATCGTTCACGGAATGGCACAAATCTGTCAATTTTTCCTGGAACTGGCATTTTCAGTTATGATTGTGGGACTTATCAAAAAGGAGAGGCCATGCGTTCGATTGCCAGACGTACCGCAGTGGGAGCTGCACTATTGCTTGTCATGCCAGTAGCCGTATGGATTTCTGGCTGGCGTTGGCAACCTGGAGAACAAAGTTGGTTACTAAAAGCGGCTTTTTGGGTTACTGAAACTGTCACCCAGCCCTGGGGCGTCATTACACATTTGATTTTATTCGGCTGGTTTCTCTGGTGTCTGCGTTTTCGCATTAAGGCTGCCATTATGTTATTTGCCATTCTGGCGGCGGCAATCCTTATGGGACAAGGCGTTAAATCCTGGATCAAAGACAAAGTCCAGGAACCACGACCTTTTGTTATGTGGCTGGAAAAAACACATCATATTCCGGTTGATGAGTTCTACACTTTAAAGCGAGCAGAACGCGGAAATCTGGTGAAAGAACAGTTGGCTGAAGAGAAAAATATCCCACAATATTTGCGTTCACACTGGCAGAAAGAGACGGGGTTTGCCTTTCCTTCCGGTCACACGATGTTTGCTGCCAGTTGGGCACTGCTGGCCGTTGGTTTGCTGTGGCCGCGTCGGCGAACGTTAACCATTGCTATCTTGTTGGTCTGGGCAACGGGAGTCATGGGAAGCCGCCTGCTGCTCGGGATGCATTGGCCACGCGATCTGGTTGTAGCTACGTTGATTTCCTGGGCGCTGGTGGCGGTGGCAACGTGGCTTGCGCAACGAATTTGTGGGCCATTAACACCACCTGCGGAAGAAAATCGCGAAATTGCACAACGAGAACAAGAAAGTTAACGCTGGTTGATTTTCCGAATTTAGCCCTTAAATCATCAACAATGCGCGTGGATGCCATTTCGCAGACGGCGCGAAAATGGTACTTTAAAGGGCTATTGCGGTAAGTTGACCATAATTTATTCGCTCTAACCACATAACGGGAAGTAATGTGAAATATTTACTCATTTTCTTACTGGTGTTAGCGATCTTCGTGATTTCGGTCACGTTGGGTGCGCAGAACGATCAACAGGTGACGTTTAATTATCTGTTAGCGCAAGGGGAGTACCGTATTTCCACATTGCTGGCGGTATTGTTTGCTGCGGGGTTTGCTATCGGTTGGTTGATTTGTGGCCTGTTCTGGCTGCGAGTTCGTGTTTCCCTGGCGCGCGCTGAACGTAAAATAAAGCGACTGGAAAACCAGCTTTCACCCGCGACTGACGTGGCTGTAGCGCCGCACTCGTCTGCGTCGAAGGAATAACTTTCTATGCTGGAGTTGTTGTTTCTGCTTTTGCCTGTAGCCGCTGCCTATGGCTGGTATATGGGCCGCAGAAGTGCGCAACAAAACAAGCAAGATGAAGCCAACCGCTTGTCGCGTGATTACGTAGCGGGGGTTAACTTCCTGCTTAGTAATCAACAGGATAAAGCGGTAGACCTGTTTCTCGATATGCTTAAAGAGGATACAGGTACCGTTGAAGCCCACCTTACGCTCGGAAACCTGTTCCGTTCGCGTGGCGAAGTTGATCGCGCTATTCGCATCCATCAGACCCTAATGGAAAGCGCCTCGCTGACCTATGAACAGCGGCTTTTGGCGATTCAACAACTGGGGCGTGATTACATGGCTGCCGGGTTATACGACCGCGCGGAAGACATGTTCAATCAGCTGACCGATGAAACTGACTTCCGCATTGGCGCGCTGCAACAACTGCTACAAATTTACCAGGCTACCAGCGAGTGGCAGAAAGCAATTGATGTTGCCGAACGCCTGGTGAAGCTGGGTAAAGATAAACAGCGCGTCGAAATTGCCCATTTCTACTGTGAGTTAGCTCTGCAGCATATGGCCAGCGACGATCTCGATCGTGCCATGACTTTGCTAAAAAAAGGTGCGGCGGCAGATAAAAACAGCGCCCGCGTATCCATCATGATGGGACGCGTGTTTATGGCGAAAGGAGAATACGCCAAAGCCGTCGAAAGTTTGCAACGTGTCATATCCCAGGACAGAGAACTGGTCAGCGAAACGCTGGAAATGCTGCAAACATGCTATCAGCAGTTGGGTAAAACTGCCGAATGGGCAGAATTCCTGCAGCGCGCGGTGGAAGAGAACACCGGTGCCGATGCTGAATTGATGCTTGCGGATATCATCGAAGCGCGCGACGGTAGTGAGGCCGCACAGGTCTATATTACTCGCCAGCTTCAGCGTCATCCGACCATGCGTGTGTTCCATAAGTTAATGGATTACCACTTAAATGAAGCAGAAGAAGGGCGTGCCAAAGAGAGTCTGATGGTGCTGCGTGACATGGTTGGCGAGAAGGTACGTAGTAAGCCCCGTTATCGCTGCCAGAAATGTGGTTTTACCGCATACACCCTCTACTGGCATTGTCCGTCTTGTCGGGCCTGGTCAACCATTAAACCAATTCGCGGTCTTGATGGCCTGTAATTTTAAAAAAATCCGACTTTAGTTACAACATACTAATTATTGATGTTCTATTGTGCTCCGGCACCGACGGCGCGGAAAAGCCTGCCAGAGGAGAAATCGCAACTGTTAATTTTTTATTTCCACGGGTAGAATGCTCGCCGTTTACCTGTTTCGCGCCACTTCCGGTGCCCATCATCAAGAAGGTCTGGTCATGACGTTAACTGCTTCATCTTCTTCCCGCGCTGTTACGAATTCTCCTGTAGTTGTTGCCCTTGATTATCATAATCGCGATGCCGCGATGGCCTTTGTCGACAAGATCGACCCACGCGATTGTCGTCTGAAGGTCGGCAAAGAGATGTTTACATTGTTTGGGCCACAGTTTGTGAGCGAACTTCAACAGCGTGGTTTTGATATCTTTCTTGACCTGAAATTCCACGATATTCCTAACACTGCAGCGCACGCTGTCGCTGCTGCAGCTGACTTAGGCGTGTGGATGGTGAATGTTCATGCCTCCGGTGGGGCGCGTATGATGGCCGCAGCGCGTGAGGCACTGGTTCCGTTTGGCAAAGATGCACCGCTTTTGATTGCTGTGACAGTGTTGACCAGCATGGAAGCCAGCGACCTGGTCGATCTTGGCATGACACTGTCACCTGCAGATTATGCAGAACGTCTGGCGGCACTGACGCAAAAATGTGGCCTTGATGGTGTGGTGTGTTCTGCTCAGGAAGCTGTGCGCTTTAAACAGGTATTCGGTCAGGAGTTCAAACTGGTTACGCCGGGCATTCGTCCGCAGGGGAGTGAAGCTGGTGACCAGCGCCGCATTATGACGCCAGAACAGGCGTTGTCGGCTGGTGTTGATTATATGGTGATTGGTCGCCCGGTAACGCAATCGGTAGATCCAGCGCAGACGCTGAAAGCGATCAACGCCTCTTTACAGCGGAGTGCATGATGAGTGATTCCAACAGCCGTCTGGTCTACTCAACGGAAACCGGACGTATTGATGAGCCAAAAGCGGCCCCTGTACGCCCTAAAGGCGACGGTGTGGTGCGTATTCAGCGTCAGACCAGTGGACGTAAAGGTAAGGGCGTTTGCCTGATTACCGGTGTCGATCTCGATGATGCCGAACTGACAAAACTGGCAGCGGAACTGAAGAAAAAATGCGGCTGCGGCGGAGCAGTTAAAGATGGAATTATTGAAATTCAGGGCGATAAGCGTGATTTATTAAAATCACTACTTGAAGCGAAAGGGATGAAGGTAAAACTCGCAGGCGGCTAACATAAAAAGCCACGGATATATCCGTGGCTTTCGAATATTTTACTGTGTGTATTATTCAGTTATTTCGTACTGAACAGAATCAAGCGTATTATAATTGCGAGTCGATAATCGACATTTATTTACGATTATTTACCGACCTGGTGACCAATAACACCACCGACGGCTGCACCACCTAATGTACCCAACGTACTGCCATCGGTCAGTACTGCACCGCCTAATGCCCCTGCACCTGCACCGATTGCGGTGTTGCGGTCCCGTTTAGACCAGTTAGAACAGGCACTCAGAGACATTGCCAGGGTAATTGCCAGAACAGCCGCGGTCATTTTTTTGCTCGTTACAAACATAATACTCTCTCCTGAATTTATGATTCACGGAAGTAAGCTCTCTATAACTATAATAGCTAAGAATAAGCCAGGTGAAATTATTCCGTGAAATCCGCCCGAGCGCAGGGTTATATCACGCAGGTGATAATGACTTCCTGTTATATCGCTGATAATAATTTTATATCTTGAGAGTGTTAATAACAGGTAAATAGTCTTAATTATCAACCAGGAATCATCTTAGAGCGGATGATTTGCCAAACTGCAAATCATCCGTAGAGAAGGGAAATGGTTAAATGTCAACGACGTGAACGGTGAGTTTACTTTGTTCAAGATGCATCAGATCGCTGGCGCGTATTTTCGAATCGGTAATCACGCGATTGAATCGCTCAACGGGGCCGATGGAGTATGAATGTACAGCACCAAATTTCGAGCTGTCAGTCAGGACTATCGCCTCGCACTCTTTTTCCAGCACGGCATTGACCACATCGGTACGCATCATATCGCGACCGGTAAACCCAGTTTCAGGTTGCCAGCCATCAATACCAATAAATGCTTTGCTGAAATGCACTTGTTGGATGCACTGGCGTGTCAAAGGGCCAACCATACTTTCGCTTTTTTTCTGGTACACGCCACCGAGCAAAATGACTTCACAAGGCGCGTCTTTCAGCAAATGCGCGATGTAGCTGCTGACCGTGATGATAGTGACATTTTTCTTCTGCTCGCCCAGAGTCCTGGCGAGCAGGGCATTGCTGCTACCATTTTCGATAAAGATGGTTTCGCCCGGTTGAACCAGTGACGCGGCAAACTCGGCGAGTTCACGCTTCAGCGTATAGTTGCTCATCATACGGGTTTCGACGTCATCACTATCAAGCGAAACTGCAAAACCATGTGCACGTCGGAGGTAACTCAGTTTTTCGAGGGTGTTGAGATCCTGGCGAATGGTAACTTCAGAAACTCCAGTGGCTTTTGCCAGATCGGTTACGCTAACCTGACCCTGGTCAATGACCATCTGTAGAATAGTTTGTTGTCGGGAATTCATCGCTGTAATTCTTATAACGTTATAATACTAAATAAAAAAATACTGACGCGCCGGGCATCCTCAAATAGGAAAACCTGAAGGCACGATTGTTAGATCTCCCACGGTGCCTTCGGGATGTCTGGCGTAGATTCAGCAACCTGGCGCAAGAGTTCTGCTTTAAGTATCTCGAGATTATGGATCGCAGAGTGGTAATCGCCTGCCACAAGGATATCTAACACAATATCAATACGTTCGGCAACGCGCTGGGCATCAAATTCAGACATCAAGGACATCCTTATAGCAAAAGGGGGAAAATGAATAATGCAAAAATTGCCGCTAAAAGAGAAGTGTTTAACAGCAACGGCTAATTATCATCCGGGAATACGATATATAATGACGGAATATAGTGCTAAGTATATATATTCATCTACTTATGCGCGCTTCAGATAGCGTTTATACCAGCGTTCGAAGGCAACGGCGGGCATCGGTTTGGCAAACAAAAATCCTTGTCGCTCATTGATCCCGTTCTTGGTTAAAAAAGCATCTTCCTTTGCACTTTCTACACCTTCGGCGATCACCTGAAGATTCAATGCCTGGGCCACAGCGACGATCGCCCGGACCAGTGATTGCGAGACAGGCTGTTTGTGAATATCCCGAACAAAAACCTGGTCAAGTTTGATGGCATCGATCGGAAAGCGCGCCAGTTGCGAAAGTGAAGAGTAGCCGGTACCAAAATCGTCCAGATGAACTTGCGCACCTAATCGGCTAAATTGTTGAATAACAGACAGTGCCAGTTCATCATTCTCAATCAGGCAGCTCTCCGTCAGTTCAACATCTATAGGGCAGTATTCAAAATTGAGTTCCTGGAGAACCTGTTTCAGGGCGGTGAAAATGGTTTGATCGGCGAGCTGACGTGCAGAAATATTTACCGCCACTCGCAGGTTAATGCCTTTATCCCGCCACTTCGCTACCTGGCGTACGACATCGAGAATCACCCAACGGCCTAAAGGCACAATTAGCCCTGATTCTTCGGCGTAGGAAATGAAGTCCAACGGTGGAATCAACCCACGTTCAGGTGACTGCCAACGTACTAGTGCTTCCAGACTGCGCACTTCGCCACGCCAGGTGATTTTCGGTTGATAGTGAATAACCAACTGATCGTTTTCCAGTGCTTTACGCAAGTTGGTATCCAGCCAGAGATATTCAAATACCCGCTGATTCATTTCTGGGGTAAAAACGCAAAATTGTCCTCGTCCGCCTTCCTTCGCTGTGTACATTGCTGTGTCGGCGTGACGAATAATAGCCGCGCTGTCCGAACCATGTTCGGGAGAGAGTGAAATACCTACTGAACAGCTGGTATAAACTTCAATTAAACCAATGCGAAAGGGGAGCCGTAAGCGGGTCAAAATTCGTGATGCCAATGCTTCCAGCGCGCTTTGTGAGGTATTGGATGCCAGTACCAGAAACTCATCGCCACCTGGACGCGCCAATACCTGGTCATGTTCGAGACAGCTTAAAATAGCCAATGACACGTCGCGTAATAACTGGTCACCAAACAAATGCCCATAGGCGTCGTTGACCTTTTTAAAATTATCCAAATCAAGATACACAACCCCAACTTTATTGTTATCTGCCTGATTAATAGCGTGATCGATTAACTCCTGCATCGCGTTACGATTCGGCAGTCCGGTGATACTGTCGGTATTTGCCAGAATACGCAGTCGCTCCTGAGCGCGGCGCTCTTCGGTAATGTCGGTGCCGGAACAGATTAAAAAAATCTCGTTTTTGCCACTGCCGCTGTGGACAAATTTATTGCGAAACAGAAACAGCCGCTGGCCTTTACGTGTTGGTATCCATAGTTCGACTTCATATGCATTGCCGCTTCGAAAAAATACACGGTTATTGCGCCTGGATGCCGCAGCTTCACGACGACTCATAAACAGTTTAAACACGCTTTGCCCAATGACGTCGTGTTCTTTCAACCCCGTGTAATCTTCACATAACCGATTGAAGCGCTGGATATTCCCCCGGCTGTCGAGAATCACTATTGCGGAATGTGCTTCAGAAACTACCTGCTCAGCAAAGGAAAGCCCATGTGATAAATCACGAGCAACCGCCGGTGTGTCATGCCATGCAGACGCGTTGCCTCCCCATTCTCGTTTATTGATTTTTCGTCCTACCAGATGCACAGAAAGATCGCTTTCATCGACGGTCAGACTCATCATCAGGCTGGAGGTGATGACCGTCATTTCCCTGATGCGAGCAGCCTGTTCGGCAGATAGTTGCAAAATACGATCGGGTTCTGTGATTTCGGTGGTAGAAAAGTGCAAAACATCGCTGCTTTCCGTCAACCGCCAG
>OGQM01002668.1_pt1 | contig 10368 bp, 10 predicted proteins | sample 1553191 | NCBI WGS metagenome assembly OGQM01 (sample SAMEA2579954, study PRJEB22360) | human gut metagenome | biome: human gut; feature: human-associated habitat; material: faeces | place: Denmark | collected 2008/2010 | reverse complement strand
ACGCCTTGGCAACGCAGACCGGGACACGCTTTCCCAATGGCGGCCCAGGCGGAAAGTCCATCCCGGAATCCGCGCTCAGACTGGGACGTAGTTTCCGGATGACGCCTCAAGCGGAAACCGCATCCCGGAATCCTCATTCGGAATGGGATGCAATTTCCAAATGAATGGCTAGCGGAAAGTTCATCCCGGAATACGCGCTCAGGATGGGACGCGCTTTCCCAGCGGCGGGCCAAGCGGAAAGCGCATCCCAGAATCCCGCCTCAAACTGGGACACACTTTCCGCTTCACCTGCCGCCTCAAAACCCATGCGCTCTCCATCCCAAAACTGGGTAGAAGAAGGCCAAAACGCAATCGCAGGAGGTCAATATGACTGCAGAAGATAAGGCAAAGAACGCCGGCAAGGTCGCGCTCGTTTTGGAGGGCGGTAGTTTTCGCGGGCAGTTTACCGCGGGCGTGCTCGACGTTCTTATGGAGGCCGGTGTCGAAATCCCGGCTGTCTACGGTGTATCGGCCGGCGCCCTCAACGGCGTGAACTATAAGTCGCACCAGATCGGCCGTGCCAACCGCATCAACCTGGCTTTCTGCAACGACAGCCACTTCATGGGCGCCGCATCGTTTGCGTCCACGGGCTCCATTGTGGGTTACGACTTTATCTTCAACGATGTCCAGGACCGCTTGGATCCCTTTGACAATGAGACGTTCGACGCGAGCCCCATCGAGATGTACGCCGTCGCGACGGACATGCTTTTTGGAACCGCCACGTACCTCCCGGTCAAAAGCGCCGTGCTCGATCTCGACGCCGTACGCGCCTCGACGTCGCTGCCGCTGGTGACGCCGCCGGTCGAGATTGACGGGCACAAATACGTCGACGGTGGCGTAGCCGATTCGATCCCCATCGAGCACGTGCTGGAGGAGGCGGGCTTCGACCGTGCGGTCGTCATCGTCACGCAGGACCGCTCGTACGAGAAAAAGCCTTACGAGTTTATGCCTGCCGCGCGCGCCCGCTATGCCGACTACCCCTATCTGCTCGAGGGAATCGAGACGCGCCACGACCGCTACAACATTCAGCGCATGCACCTGTGGAAGTATGAGCGCGAGGGCCGTGCGTTGGTCGTCGCTCCGCAAAAGCCGGTCGAGGTCGGCCACGTTGAGCACGATTCGGCAAAGCTCCTCGACCTGTATATCCAGGGCCGTCAGGAGGCAAAGCGCCTGCTCGCGGAAATCCAAGAGTTCGTTGAGCGCTAACGACGGCGAACCCTCAAAAAATGACAACAGCTAAAGAGCTGGAAAAATCACGGCTCGTGGACGACATGTGCAGAAACTCTGGTCGGAGCCAAAATACCTGTTGACTCGTACGGCGAGCGGGGTAATATGGACGGGTTACTTGCAGAGCCCCGTGAATCTCTGTAACAACACGTACTGTACATGGAGGAGTCTAAGTGATTTCGAAATCGACTCACTACGCCAAGCAGGGCGAGGTCCAGCGCAACTGGGTTCTCGTCGACGCCGATGGTGCTGTCCTGGGCCGTCTTGCCACCCAGATCGCAATGATCCTGCGCGGTAAGAACAAGCCCCAGTTCACGCCCAACAGCGACTGCGGCGACTTCGTTGTCGTCATCAACGCCGATAAGGTCCAGCTTACCGGTAACAAGGCCGACACGAAGACCTATTATCGCCACAGCGGCTACAACGGCGGCCTCAAGGCTGAGAGCTTCCGCCAGGCTATGGAGAAGCACCCGGAGAAGGTCATCGAGCGCGCCGTTCGCGGTATGCTGCCCAAGACCACCCTCGGCCGTGCCCAGATGACCAAGCTTAAGGTCTACGCTGGCACCGAGCATCCGCATGCTGCCCAGAACCCCACGAAGATTGAGCTGGAGGCTTAAAGATGGCTGAGAACACCGTTGTCTACCAGGGTACCGGCCGTCGTAAGAACGCCGTCGCCCGCGTCCGTCTCGTCCCCGGCACCGGCAAGGTGACCATCAACAAGCGTGACGCCGAGCAGTATTTCGGCCGTCATCAGCTCGTTGAGAACGCCCTTGCTCCCTTCAAGGTGACCGACACCGCCGGTCAGTTCGACGTTATCGCTCTGTGCGATGGCGGCGGCATCTCCGGTCAGTCCGGCGCTCTGCGCCTGGGCATCGCTCGCGCTCTTCTGAACGCTGGTGACTACCGTGCTGACCTCAAGAAGGCCGGTTTCCTTACGCGCGATGCTCGCGTGGTCGAGCGCAAGAAGTACGGCCTCAAGAAGGCCCGCCGCGCTCCCCAGTTCTCCAAGCGCTAAGGTTTTATCTCCTTTCGAGATACAATGTACAAGCGGGGCCTACCGACTGCTCGGTGGGTCCCGCTTTTCTTTTCGACTAGGGTGGACGACTGCGTTTTGTCCACTTGGGAAGGAGCGATCCTATGCCCCAGAACATCTTCGGTACCGACGGCGTCCGTGGCGTCGCCAACGCCGATCTTTCGTGCGACCTCGCGTTTCGTCTGGGCCGCGCGGCGACCAAGTTTCTTGGTCCGGACATCTGCATCGGCCGTGACACGCGCCTTTCGGGCACCATGCTCGAGAGCGCTCTGACCGCCGGCATTATGGCCGAGGGCGGCCGCCCGCATTGCTGCGGCGTCATCCCCACGCCTGCCGTGGCGCTGCTCACTGTTCAAAACGAGCTCGACGGCGGCATCGTCATCTCTGCTTCGCATAATCCGCCGGAGTTCAACGGCATCAAGTTCTTTAGCCGCAAGGGTATGAAGCTTCCCGATGCTGTCGAGGAAGAGATCAGCGCCTGGGTCATGTCCGAGGAAGCCATGGCTGCCGACACGCTGCCGACCGGTGCCGGCGTGGGCCACATTATCAAGATGAAGGACGCCCGCAAGGCATATGTCGATCATGCCATCGATACGCTCGATGGCCTGAGGCTCGATGGCCTGGTCGTTGCCGTCGACTGCGGTCACGGTGCTTCCTGCCAGACTACGCCCGCCGCGCTGCAGCGCCTGGGTGCCACGGTCCATGCCATCAACACCGATTACTGCGGCACCGACATTAACGTTGAGTGCGGCTCTACGCACCTCGAGCCCCTCCGCGAGCTCGTGCTGCGCACCCACGCCGATATCGGTCTGGCCCACGACGGCGACGCCGACCGCGTACTGTTCGTGGACAGCGAGGGTAATGAGATCGACGGTGACTACATCCTGGCTATCTGCGGTTCTGACCTCGCCGCTCGCGGCAAGCTCGCCAACTCCGAGATCGTTTCGACCGTCATGTGCAACCTGGGCTTCTCCATCGCTATGAAGGAGCAGGGCTTCGAGATGGTTCAGACCGCCGTGGGCGACCGCTACGTTCTGGAGCGCATGCTCGCGGACGGCGCCGTCATCGGCGGCGAACAGTCCGGCCACATCATCTTCCTGGAGCACAACACCACCGGTGACGGCCTGGTGACGGCTCTGCAGCTGCTGGCCGTGCTCAAGCGCACCGGTCGTACCCTCACCGATCTTGCCGGCATCATGAAGAAGTACCCGCAGGTACTCGTCAACGTGCATTCCGACAACAAGGCTGGTCTGGACGATTGCCAGCCCATCTGGGATGCCGTCGCTGCTGCCGAGAAGGAGCTTGACGGCCGCGGCCGCATTCTGGTGCGCCCGAGCGGTACCGAGCCGCTGGTCCGCGTGATGGCCGAGGCCGAGACGCACGAGCTGACCCAGCGCGTTGTCGACGACATCGTCGAGGTTGTCAAGCGCGAACTTCCCTAATGGTCAAAAACCGTTGCCAAGTGGTAAACTGTTAAGGTTATTTTGATTGATTGGTATGTCCGAGGGGGAGCATGTTCACTAAAGTCCTAAGGTCTTTTGGTATGCGTGGTCGAGTCCTTACGCTGGATGCTCCCATCTCGGGCGATGTCATTCCGCTTTCCGAGGTAAACGACCAGACGTTTGCCACCGGCCTTTTGGGCCAGGGCGTGGCGATTCGGCCCACCGGAACGCGTGTGATTGCACCGGCTGATGCCAAGGTCGAGGCCATTTTTCCCACGGGACACGCCGTTGCGCTTAACACGGTCGATGGCTTGGACGTGCTCATCCACGTTGGCCTGGACACTGTTCAGCTCGAGGGCAAGCACTTTACCGTACATGCGCAAGTGGGTGACATCGTCCATAAGGGCGATGTGCTCATTGAGTTCGATCGCGAGGCAATTGCTGCCGAGGGCTACGATGTGACGGTTCCCATCTTGGTGTGCAACTCCGTTGAGTTCTCGAGCATCAAGGGCTCCGTTGGCGTGCATGTCGAAGAGATGGACCAGCTCATCGTTGCTCGCGAGCGCTAGCAAGTGCACGTGGCCATTAGTCTACAATTCAAACACGTTTACGGAGGGCGCCCTTGAAAGAGGACGCCCTCAGTGGCAAGATGGGATTTGTCCGAAGCTAAAAGGCTTTGGGTCACCGTGGACGGGCAGGGGCCTCGACGCGGCTAGACACGAGACACATACATTACGCGACCTCGCCCTGGTGGCCGCACACGTTGGTTGCGGCCGACGCGGGCCGCGGGCAAGTGCTTGTAAGGGAGCCTTGCCTCTCTTGTACGAGAAAGGACGCGTAATGAAGATCATTAAAGCTAAAGACTACGAGGATATGAGCCGCAAGGCCGCTAATATCATCTCGGCCCAGGTTATCCTCAAGCCCGACTGTGTGCTGGGCCTTGCCACCGGCTCCACCCCGATCGGTGCCTACAAGCAGCTCGCTGCTTGGTACGAGAAGGGCGATGTCGACTTTGCCGAGGTCAGCACCTACAACCTGGACGAGTATCGCGGCCTTTCGCACGACGATCCCCAGAGCTATCACTACTTCATGCGCGAGAACTTCTTCGATCACATCAACATCGACCTGAACAACACGCATGTGCCCGACGGTTCCAACCCTGACGCCGCCGCTGCCTGCTCTGAGTACGACAAGATCGTCGCCGACGCCGGTTACCCGGATCTGCAGCTGCTCGGCATTGGCAACAACGGCCACATTGGCTTCAACGAGCCCGATGACCACTTCTCCAAGGGCACGCACTGCGTCGACCTCACCGAGAGCACCATTCAGGCCAACAGCCGCCTGTTCGACAGCATCGACGATGTTCCCCGTCAGGCCTACACCATGGGTACCCAGACCATCATGTATGCCCGCATGATCCTGGTCGTCGCCAACGGCGAGGCAAAGGCTCAGGCCGTGCATGACATGTGCTATGGTCCGGTTACGCCCGAGTGCCCGGCTTCGATCCTGCAGCTGCACACCAACTGCGTTGTCGTTGCCGACGAGGCCGCCCTTTCGCTCTGCGAGTAGCGAAAGCCTATCACCTCGACATAGCTTTGCCGAAGGCCTCCGCTTTGCGGGGGCCTTTTTGCTGAGCGCGCGCCGTGTGCTTGACGAAAATCTTGCAGCGAACTTGACGGGTGCGTTAGGTGCAGCATGATTCATTCCATAACAGATACTATGCATAAATGCTATGAAAAGGTCGCAGACGGTAGCTGGCGTTAGGTGAGTTGCGCAACACAATTGAACAGCGCTCATTTGAGGTACACTGCCAAAGGATGGGACAAGCTGGCAAGCGCATTGACCTGCGCAAAGACTGATTGGTTGGGGGATAAGTTTCAATCGGACCACGCTGAACAAAAACTTGCCATTTGCGTACCAACAAACATCCTAAACCGTAGCATCGCTCTATTCATCTAGCGATACATATGGTCTAGCGTTACGGTGTCCATGTGGTCGAGTTGAGGAGCGGGCATGGTTAACGATTTGGGCAATACGGACGACCTCGAGCTTATGCCGCTGGGCAGCAGTTATACGGTGCGGCGCGATCGCTTGATGAATGAGCTTATCGCCAAGGGCCGAAAGGCCGGCATCGTGGTTCTTTATGCGCCCGACGGGTTTGGGAAGACCTCGATGTTGCTGCAGTACACCCATGAGGTTAAATGCGACCCGACGCGAGGCCCCGTGCGGATTATCGAGGCCGATCGCGCCATTGGGCGCGAGGTGTTTATGCAGCTCGAGGTGGTTACCGAAGAACTCAAAGACAAACCGCGCTCCCTTATCGCGATTGATAATGTGCCAAACCTCGATCAGTACGATACCGAAGACCTCATCGACAGGATTCGCGGCTTGCGCGCTATGGGGATAGGGGTCTTTATCTCCTGCCGTCCTTCAAATCGTCAGCTGATTCATGGGCTGGGCGATTCGGTTAAGATCAATGCGCAGATGCTCAAGGTGCATGCCTATGAGTATTCGGCGTGGGCATCGGCGTTTTCGATCAGTACATCGCTCGACTTTTATCAGCTCACGCAGGGCGTGCCCGAGCTCGTTTCGGCATTGCAGACAGGTCTGTATGGCCAAGGCGACGTAGCCGGCCTGCTCGAAAACGAGATTGTCAACGTGTATGGCGCGGCACTTGCCGATCTGGCTTCACTCGACAATAATGCGCTGTTTTGCGTGGCATGTCTCATGGTTTTGATGGGCGAGGGCAATATCGCAGAACTCGAGGCTTGCGGGGTGAGGCTGTCGATGGTCGACCAGTCCTACTTTGTACGCGACTACCCGATCTTTGGCTTGGATCCCGCCGAGCGGAGTTTTACGTGTCTGGGCACGGAGGATAACGGACGCTTGCGTTTGCGTAAGTTGGTGGCCGAGGTTCGCCCCGAACTTGTTCCGAGGGCGGCCCGGATTTTGCTTAAGGCGGGCCGATGCGATGCGGCGATGGGCCTGGCGGACGCCTTTTTGGACCGTGAGGCGGTTCTTGAACTTGCTGGGCAGTATGGGGTCGATCTTGCTCTGACGGGGCACGGGGCCGATATCTGCCGAGCAGCGCTGGGCACAATCGATGCCGACGATCCGGCTCCAGAGCCAACGCCTGCCGAGGCACTCGGCGTATATCTGGCGTCGGTCAGCGTGTCCAATACAAAGCTCGCTCGCTATATGGCATCGGTTATCGAGCGAGGGGGCGAACGGGCGGCCTGCGAAATAGACCCTGTTTCATGGAGGGTGGCCCAGACACTGACGGCAGTTTGCTATGGGGACAACGGGCTTGGGCTTCCTACGAACCTGGCCGTGCCAGAAATCGAGACATCTCATACCGCACTCGATATGTTGTCTGCGCATATCGAGGTCAAGCGCTGCCTGACCGAGCGGGGAGATGACGGCGGCGTTCTACAGCAGCTCAAAACGAGCAAGGCCTACGACTGCGAGCTCGATATCGCGGGGATTGTTATACGGGCCGATAGTATGCTGGTGGAGCTCTTTGACGGGTCGTTTGCGGGAACCGACGAGCGCGACGACGAGATGACGGTGGTGCGGGAGGCGCTCGACGTACGTGGGCTTAAGGCGATGGCTATCTGGGTGCGCATGGTGTTGGCGGCACGGCGGCTCCTTTCGGGCTTGCCGGTAACCGACGATGCGGCGTTCAACGAGCTCGATCGTTTTGCCGTGCGCATGCGTGACAACCAGATTCAGCTGTTTGGCCTGTTGTTAGAAGGCTGGCAGTCGCTGGCAGAGGGACGGCCGGTTAATGCAAAGTTCCGTGCGGTCCAAGTGCTCAAACTTGCCGAGGAGTCGATTGCGTACATGCGCGATAACGCATTGCTGCTGGAGCGCGCGGCATATCTGCGTAACACCTCGATGGTTTCGGTGCGCGAGGAAGCGGAGTTGCTCGATATAAGCCAGACACAGGTTGGTGGAGCGGAGGCCTGGATGGTGGCGCTGCATTTGGCCTGTGCGGGCCGAGACAGCGACCTTGCGGCCTGGATGTCCATGAATCGTGCGGGGATTCTAGAGCCATCGTATCGGCTCTTTGCGCGCCTTGCCATGCACTGTCTGGGCGAGCCGGCGGGCAGGATACGCAAGAAGCTTCCCGTGCGCGAGCTGTCGCGGTACTCGCTGCGCGACGATTTGGAAGGGGAGGGCGAGCGCCTGTTCCAGGCCGGCGAGGTTGAAGCCGTTGATACCATCGACCATATCGAGATTCGCATGTTTGGTGCGTTTCGCGCCGAGCGCGACGGGTTTCGCAAAGAGCGCCCGGCAAGAAGGCGGGGCCGCTCGCCGAGCGGCTTGCGCTGGGCATGGATGCGCTCGTCGATCGTGAGACGCTGGCCATGGAGCTGTGGCCCCATGCCGAGTTCAATAGCGCCCGCAACAACCTGTACTCGACGATATCGCGCTTGCGGTCGGCTTTGGGACCGACGCCGGATGGCAAGTCGTGTGTGCTCATCCAAAATGAATGCATCGGACTCAACGGCGACTACGTCAAGACCGATGTACGGCTGTTTGACCAGATAAGCCGCGAGGTTTTGGGAAATCGCACGGGTGCGCGCGGGCCCCATTTAGTTGAGCTGTGCCTTAAGATTGAGCAGCTTTATGCCGGACCGCTGTATGTCCCCAATGGCTGTAATCCCACCTACTTTTTGCGTATGCGGCGCATTATGCAGTCAAAGTACATCGATTGCATGATTAAGGGAGCAAATGCCGCTCTAGAAGAAAACGATCTGCAGTCGGCGATTTGGCTGGCGGAGTCGGGGCTTCGGCAGGAAACGGCGCGTGAGGATATGGTGCGCTGCGCTATGCGCGTCTACAGTGCGGCGGGGCGGCGGCGCGATATCGTCGAGCTATACAGCGGGCATATGCACCATCTGAGGGAGCAGGTCAATGGCGTGCCCGAGCCCGAGACGCGGCGTCTATACGAGCGCTTGGTGGAGGGGCGGCTCAATCGCGTGCTGGTCGAGCGATAAAAAACGGGCGCCCGAAGTACTTGGGCACCCGTAAGCTTGCTATATGTTGGCTCGCCGGATCATTGGCTCTTAGACGAGCTTGATCTTCTCGATGTCCTTGCGCGAGGACTCGCGATACAGCGAGAACTTGCGGCCGATGACCTGGACGACCTCGGCGTGGCAACGCTCGGCGAGCTCTTCGGCGGCCTCGCGGGCGGAAAGACTGGAGCCATCGAGCACGGAGCACTTAACGAGCTCGTGCTTCTCCAGGTAGGCGACCGTCTGCTCGACGGTGCCCTCGTTGACATCGGACTTGCCGATGATGATGGCGGGGTTGAGGTGATGGGCCATGCTGCGAAGCTGCTTGACCTGGGCTCCTGTCAGTGCCATGGGTTCTCGCTTTCTATGTATGGGGCGCCCCGCGACGGGGCCTTAATCTACGTGAGCTGTCCCACGATAGCGCAGGAACGGCGCGGTGTGGAGCGCGTTTGCCCAGTTCAAAAAGAATGCGGATGCCGAGTGAGTGGGCGGTGCGGGCTGCGAACAGGCTATGAGCGGGGTGCAGAGACCGGCTCCCATGCAATAAACGTCCAACGAACCTTACGGACATGATCGAGCATATAGCGCCCCTGCGGCACGCCCTTGGAGCCCGGCTCACCGGCATGGGGGTTCTCAATCATGTGTTGGGCGATGTAGTCGCGCAGGCGGTCGATCTTATCCTCGTTGCCACGCTCGAGCATACGGGAGAAGTCCGTCACGCCCGCCTCAAGGCTATCGAAAGTATCGCGACGAGGCGATTCAAAGTACGTAACCTGCGGCAGGGCACCCATCTGAATGAGGATATTGAAGGCGTACACAAAGCCATTGCTGCAGGTAACCGAGGCGCCGATGGCGTTCATCAGGTGCAGGTCATAGCGCGGGCTGGAGTTGGCGACCATCGTGACAGCACAACGCCGACGAGCCGTACGATCAAGCTTGGCAAGCGCACCTTTCAGATCGGTCGTCGTAACCGAACGACTGGCAAAGGCCACATCCACCGCTTTCGCGACCGGTCCAACCAAATCCCAATCATCATCCCAAGCAAGCTCAAGCGGCGTTATGCGCCCCTCGAGCCCGTAGCACTCAATGCCGGCATCAAGCGTGCCCAACATAGCGGGGGAGAAGTCGGCTGCAATCACAGGATGCCCAGCCTGAGCAAGCGGAATAGCAATCGACCCAGCCCCACACCCCATATCGAGCACCGACTCGCCGGGCTCAAGCGCCAACAGCTTTATAAAATCCCGGGCATACGGAGCAGTCTCAAGCGGCCGAAAATGCCGAGCCCTTTTATCCCACTCAAAAGAATCATCAGCCCGATGCCGAGCGGCCTGCAGGCGCATCCATTCGCCATTCCAATCAGCAGAAAATAGCTCAGAGCGAGCGTCCCCATCAACCACGGGCCAACCTCCTAGCAACAAAAAAGCGACTCCTCCCAAAAGAAGAGCCGCAACCAGCATATATCAGAAAAAGAACCGTTCCAACGCCAAACCGCCGCACCAGCCAAGTGGTGCAGGAGCGAAGCGACTGCAACCGGGATAGAACCCAACTGAGGTCCCGTTGTGCGGGAGCCCCGGGGGGCAAATATATAAGGTCGATCGCGAGTTCC
>OGQM01002666.1_pt1 | contig 10376 bp, 8 predicted proteins | sample 1553191 | NCBI WGS metagenome assembly OGQM01 (sample SAMEA2579954, study PRJEB22360) | human gut metagenome | biome: human gut; feature: human-associated habitat; material: faeces | place: Denmark | collected 2008/2010 | reverse complement strand
CGGCTTGTCGGCCGTGCCCGTCGATAAGACGGATCATGATGCGCGATTCGTTGTTGGCTGCCGTGGCGCTTATCGTGCCGAATACGGCGATGGGTGTATCGCGTTGCAGCACCATGCCGTCGTCGAAAATCGCCGGCATCGACAACAGTCCGCATATGTTGCGCTGCGGGCGTGCGTGAGTGCTGTCTTGCCGTATTTCAGACCCTGGCGCGGGGCCGGTTGCGGTGACCATATGATATCTCCTGTGATGATGGTTGCGAAGGGAAAGGAACAGTCGGGAACCCCGGTATGCGTGCGGTTCAGCGCCACAGTTCGGGGCCGAACGACCTGAGATACGACGTAAGCTCCATGGCCATCTCCCGCTGCTCGCTGATACGCGGGTGGCCGGGGGTTGCGGTGCCGTTGCGCAGGTACATGAAGTGCCGCACGCGCGGGTCGGCCATGGTGTCGCAGACCTCGTCGATGGCGCGATCCCACGCGGGGTCGTGCTGCAGGATCGTGGTGGTGAGCACGATCAACGCGTTCGGGTATACGCGGCGCAGCGCGTGCACGAAATCGATGTAACGTTGCCGCCAATGCCGGGCCTGGCCGCCCGAATAGTCCTCGGCCATGAAATCGTAGGGGTGCGCGTCGTTCTGCCCGATCGCCACGACGACCACATGCGGGGTGTAGCGAGAGAAGTCCCATTGCGGTGTCGCACCGAGCTCCGGGTTGTAGGCGGCGCGATCCCAGATGCTTTCCAACCCGAGATAATCCGGTGCGTGGAACCAGCCGATGCCGTCGATCAGGCTTGCCCCGCCCTGCGAGACGAGATGCGCCTGTGCGTTAAGGTTGCGTGCGGTGACGGCCGCATACGAATGCCAGGCGTTGCTGTAACCGCTCAGGTCCACGTCCGGGTCGGCCTGGCCGGTGTAGCAGATGGCCTCGCAGCGCTCGCCGCAGGTGACCGAGTCGCCGTAGAATTCGATGCGCCTATCCGGCATCGGTTCGGCGGGGGCGGCGATAGTGGCCTCGTCGTCGATGAGCACGCCGTGCATGTCGAATCGTGCGTTGCCTTCATCCTGGCGTTTGAAGATGATGACGTCATGCTCGATGTTCGGCAGATGCTCGGCCAATATGATGTCGACCGGCTGGCGTTCGGCAAGGGCGGTGCCGTTGGGGTCGGTGCGGCTCGGGTATCCGTTGGTCAGCGATATGGCGTCGTGGGCGGCGTCGATGGGTACGGGTGCCTTGACCTGCATGCCGTCGATGATAGCGCCGAGGTGGATGTCGCCGTAGCCCCAGTGGTGTACGAGTCGTGCGCCGACCGTGGTGCCGGTGCAGTGGAAATGCACTTGGGTGTAGGGGAACGACCAGGTCTGGTATGCGGGGGAGTCGGAGGTGGTGCGGCCCATGGTGTGGCTGAGGGCCGGGTTGGTGAAGTCTATGATCTGCATCGTGCTCCTTTGACGTCTGCGGATGGCGTGCTGTGACGTTTCTACGAGTATGGCACGCACGTATCTCTGTATATTAATCGCTTAAGCAACATTGCGCCATCAAAGCGGTGTTTTGTCGTTGCGGAAGTGACATGGCGCTGCGCCTGATGGACGAAGACGAGACACGCCGTGTACTGGGGAAAGTGGTATGAAAATGTTGTCATTCATCCATTTGTAATGGAATTTAGCAAGGTTGAACCACTTGGTGTGACGATGTTGTCATTTCCGGAAGCCTTGCAATATATGGTTTTGACTATCAACTGCGTTTACTTAAGCGCTTGACATGCTGAAATAATACGGTTATCGTGTGGATTACCACTTCACCACAGGTAGGCAGAGAAGCCTGAAGCGAAGGGGCATCGCCCACGATTCGGTGCAGAATCCACAGGCGATGAGTGCGATGAGGCAAGCGTCGAATCGTGAATGTTCATTAGGAAGGACATGAAGGATGAACTTCAAGAAGATTATCGCAGCAGGCGTTGCGGCCCTCAGCCTGGTCAGCTTCGCGGCATGCGGCAGCTCCAACGGCGGTTCCGGCAGCCAGACCGATATGACCTACGACAAGATCGAACTCGGTAAGACCGGCAAAGACATCACGGCCAGCATCAAGTTCTACAACGGGCGTACCGATATGAGCCTGGATTCCTACCCGGGCAAGAACTGGAAGTCCTATATCGCCGACTTCAACAAGCTGTACCCGAACATCAAGGTCACCACGCAGTCCGACTCCAACTACGCTGACAACGCGCTCACCCGACTGCAGGGCGGCGACTGGGGCGACATTATGATGATCCCCTCCGTCGATAAGTCCGAACTGAGCAACTACTTCATCTCCTACGGTTCCCTCGACACTATGAAGAAGCAGGTCAAGCTCGCCTCCGAAAAGGCCTATGACGGCAAGTCCTACGGCGTGGCCACCGACGGCCAGACCTCCGGCGTGGTCTACAACAAGGCCGTATTCAAGAAGGCCGGCATCACCGAACTGCCGACCACCCCGGACGAGTTCATCAAGGATCTCAAGCTCATCAAGAGCAAGACCGATGCCATCCCGCTGTACACCAACTACGCGGCCGGCTTCACCATGGGCGCCTGGGACGCCTACATCGGCACCACCGCCACCGGCGACAACACCTACATGAATCAGAAGCTCGTGCATACCAAGGCCCCGTTCAAGGATCCGGGCGACGGCACTCACGCCTACAACGTGTACAAGGTGCTGTACGACGCCGTGGCGGACGGCCTGACCGAAGACGACTACTCCACCACCGATTGGGAATCCTCCAAGACCATGATCAACAGCGGCAAGATCGCGACCATGGTGCTCGGTGCCTGGGCCGTGACCCAGATGCAGCAGGCCGGCGACCACGGTGACGACATCGGCTACATGCCGTTCCCGATCTCCATCAAGGGCAAGCAGTATGCCTCCATGGGCGGCAACTACTCCATGGGCATCAACAAGAAGTCCTCCAAAGAGAATCAGGAAGCCGCCATGATCTTCGTCAAGTGGCTCACCGAGAAGTCCGGCTACGCCAAGAACGAGGGCGGCATTCCGATCAAGTACGGCGATGAGTCCCTGCCCTCCATCTACGAAGACTTCAAGAACGTCACCATGGAAGCCGATGCCGACTGCCTCAAGGGCGAGGAGGATCTCTTCGCCGATGTCAACTCCGATTCCGAGCTCGGCATCAACTCCAACGGCAACAAGCGCGTCCAGGCCATCGTCGAGCACGCCGCCAACAAAGACAAGTCCTTCGACAGCATTATGAGCGACTGGAACAAGGCCTGGTACAAGGCCATGCAGGACGACGACGCGGAAGCCAAATACTGATCGCGATCTTCCCTCCCTATCTGCCGGCGGCCGTTGCCACAGGTTGCGGCCGCCGGTTTCCTTTCCACAGTCATAGTCAAGAAAAGAGACCATCATGACTACCGCGCCAACGGAAGCCGTCGTTACCTCGGCGAGCGACATTCCGTTCAATACCCACAAACGCGACTGGAAGAAAGGCGTCATCATCGTCGCCTTCTGCATCATCCCGGTCGCCCTGCTAGTCATCTTCACGTACTGGCCGTTCATCCAGATGTGCGGATACTCCTTCTACAAGATGAAGTACATCGGCACGCCACGGTTCATCGGGCTACGTAACTACCACGACATCTTTACCCGCCCGGAACTGCTCGCCACACTGAAGCTGAGCCTCTACTACATGGTCGGCGCGCTCATCCAGGTGGCTCTGGCCCTGTACTTGGCAACCGTGCTCGCATTCAAGGTGCGTGGCGGCGGCTTCTTCAAGGGCGCCATGTTCTTCCCCTACCTGATCAACGGCATCGCCGTCGGCTTCATCTTCAAGTTCTTCTACACCCGTGGCTATGTGCTTGACACCGTGCTCCAGTGGTGCGGATTCACCCAGGATTCGCTGCCGTACTGGTTGAAGGACCAGTCGATCAACAACTGGTCGCTGGTCGCATCTTCAATCTGGCGTTACCTCGGCTCGACCCTGATCCTGTTCATCGGTGCGATCATGTCCATCGATTCCTCGCTGTATGAGGCGGCTGAAATCGACGGTGCCAACAAGTGGCAGCAGTTCAAGCACATCATCCTCCCCGGCATCCAGACCATCCTGGTGCTCAACATCATCCTGTCCATCACTGGCTCGCTCTCCGCCTTCGAAGGCCCGTACGTCATCACCTCCGGCGCGAACGGCACCGGAACCTACATGGTGCAGATGGACAAGATCGCCCACACCGATCAGAAGGTCGGCCTGGCATCGGCCATGGCCGTGGTGCTGCTGGTCATCATCATGATCTGCGCCCTGCTGCAGAAGCTCATCATGGGCTTCCTGTTCAGGGACGCCGACGATGGCACCGCCAAAGCCCGTAAGCAGGCCGCCAAGATCGAAAAAGCCCGTCGTCGTGCGTTGAAGAAGGTCAACAGGGTTTCTGCCGGCAAGGCTCCGATATTCAAGAACGGAAAGGCGGTGGCGTGATGACAAGCGCAACTGTTCAAGCCCAACCCCAGGTGCAGAAGGTCAGCTTCTGGTACCACTTCAAGCAGTGGGGACTAAGCTTCCTGAAATACTTCAGCCTCATCTTCATCACCTTCTGGATTCTGCTGCCGCTGGTCACCTGCTTCTTCACCGCGGCGAAGAACACGGACGAATGGCAAAGCACCTCCGTGATGACGCCGCCGAAGAACATCTTCAACTTCAGCAACTACGTCGAGGCGTTCAAACTGTCGAATATGGGAATCGCCTTCCGCAACTCCCTGATCGTGCTGGTCGCGGTCTGCTTCCTGACCACCATCATCGGCACCCAGCTGGCCTACGTGCTCAGCCGCTTCACCTTCCCCGGCAATGCGGTCATCCGCACCGCCTTCCTCATGGCCTCCCTGCTTCCCGGCATCGCCATGCAAGTCGCGGTCTACAAGATCATGGGCACGTTCCATCTGATCAACTCGCTGTGGGGCTACATCATCATGTCGATGGGCACCGATGTGATCTCGATCTACATCTTCATCCAGTACTTCGAGAACATCTCCATCTCCCTTGACGAAGCCGCCCTGATGGATGGCGCAAGCTACTTCACCATCTACAGCCGCATCCTCCTGCCGCTGCTCAAGCCGGCCATCGTGACCTGCCTGATCCTCAAGGGCGTCGGCATCTACAACGAGTACTACTCGGCCAACCTATACCTGCAAGACAAGCAACGCATCGGCACGGTGGCCATCTCGCTATACGCCTTCACCGGCCCGCAAGGCTCGAAATACAACCTCATCTGCGCAGGCGTGATCATCACGCTGTTGCCCGCCCTGATCGCCTTCCTGATCTTCCAGAAGCAGATCTACAACGGCGTGGCCGCAGGCGCAGTGAAGGAATAGCGTCTCCACCACCACATAAGGAAGACCGATATCCGATTGCCGCCCGGCATGATTCGGATACGGTCTTCCCGCAATCTTCTCTTTCTTGTCAAAGGACTTATGATGACCCACACTCCCAGCACTTTTGCACCGCTCTCCGGCAGCTGGACGCTTACCGCATTGAACCCCGCAGCCGTTCCCGAGGAACTTCGCAGCCGCCTCATCGCAGGCATCCCCGCTACCGTTCCCGGCGAAGCGACACTCGACCTGCTCAACGCCGGACTGATCGACGACCCGTTCGACGGCGACAACGAAACCAAACAGCAATGGATAGGCGACGTCGACTGGCGGTTCACCTGCACCTTCGACTGGCACGACGACGGTTCCGACCGCCATGATCTCGTCGCCTACGGTCTCGACACCATCGCCGCGATCGCATTGAACGGCCGCCCGGTGGCGCAGACCCGCAACTGCCACCGCTCCTACCGCTGGGACGTACGCGACCTGCTGGTGGAAGGCACCAACGAACTCACCGTGAGCTTCACCTCGCCGGTACGCGAATCCGACCGCATGGAACAGGACCGCGGCTACTATCCGCATACCGAACACCATGCGTTCAACCAGATCCGCAAGCCCAGCTACTCCTTCGGCTGGGATTGGGGCATCGACGTGGCCAACGCCGGCATCTGGCGTGAAATCGGCATCGACTCGTGGAACGACGTGCGCCTCGCCGCGGTACGCCCGCTGGTCGACGTGGACAAAGACGGCAACGGCATCCTAACCGTCACCGTCGAAGTGGAACGTGCCGGTGCAGGACGCATTATGAGCCCCTACGATTCCCATAGCGCGTTGAAACCGCTCAGCATGAACGTGTCGCTCGCCGGCCACGGCATCATCACCGACGTGGACGTGGAGATCCCCGAAGGGCGCAATACCGGTGTAGCGCACCTGATGGTGCCGAACGTCAAGCGTTGGTGGCCGATCGGCTACCAGCCGCTGTACAGCCTGCACGTCTGCGCTGGCGGTTGCGCCCAGTGGCAGGGCAAGATCGGCTTCCGTACCGTGCATGTGGACACGCGCGCCGACGAGATCGGCCGCCCGTTCCAGATCTATGTGAACGACGTGCCCGTGCATGCGCGCGGCTACAACTGGATTCCCGACGATGCGTTCATCGGACGCCTGTCCGCCAAGGACTACGAGCGTGGCGTACGGGATCTGGTGGAGGCCAATTCCAATATGGTGCGCGTGTGGGGTGGCGGCATCTACGAAGCCGACGAATTCTACGACATGTGCGACCAGCAGGGCATTATGGTCTGGCAGGACTTCATGCTCGCCTGCGCCGCATACCCCGAAGACGAGGAAACCAAGCGCGAGGTCGAAGCCGAAGCCCGCGAACACATCACCCGACTGAGCAGCCACCCGAGCCTGATTGTGTGGAATGGATCCAACGAGAACTATGTGGCCTACTCCGAATGGGGCGGCTACAAGCAGGCCCTGCGTGACGACGACCGCAAGCCGAACGCCTACGGCTACGGCGAGAAGCCATGGGGCGACTACTACTATTCCAAGCTCTTCCCCGCACTGCTGGCCGAACTCGATCCGGGCCGTTCCGTATACCTGCCCAGCTCCCCGATGGCCTTCACCCCATTCGTGTCCGCCAACATGGACACCGATGGCACCATGCACATCTGGGATGCCTGGAACCGCGCCGACTACACCGTGTACGCGCAGTACACCCCGCGCTTCGCCGACGAATTCGGATACCAGGCACCACCCGCATTCAGCACGCTGACCCGTGTGGTGCACGACAAGAAGCTTGAACCGTTCGGCAAGCAGATGCTCGTGCATCAGAAAGCATCCGGCGGCAACTACAAACTCGCCCGCGGCATGCGCTCGCACCTGACTCCCGGCCATCTCAATGACGTGAGCTTCGGCGGCGTGGTCAACGGCAAGCCGTCCGACGGCAAGCACAGCTGGCTGATTCCCACCGACAACTGGGCCGATATCGAGGACTGGCACTGGGCATGCCAGCTGCAGCAGGCGCAGGCCATGCGCTTCGGCGTGGAACATATGCGCTCGCTGGAGCCGGTGAATGCCGGCGCGCTGATCTGGCAGCTGAACGATGATTGGCCGGTCGTCTCCTGGGCGGCGGTCGACTTCGATGGGCACCGCAAGCCGGTGTGGTACGCATCGCGCGACTTCTTCGCGCCAAAGCTTGCCACCATCCAGCCGCGTACCAGCGAGAAATACCGCGAAACCCACAGCTGGGAGGGTGTGAAAACCGATGCCGACCATCTGGAGCTCATCGTGCTGAACGATACGCGCGAGACGTGGAACGGCGTGTGGCGCGTCGAACGCGTGACGCTGGGCGGAGAAGTGCTTGCCTCCGACGAGTACTCGGTGCATCTGGGTGCGGTCGATCATCAGGGAATCCCGCTGAGCGAGGACCTGACCACATTCGACGACACTGCCAATGAACTGCTGATCGCATCCGCCGTCGATAGCGAATCCTTCGCCAGGGTCGTCTACAACCCCACCGAAGTGATTGACCAGCGGCTGGCCGCGCCTGCCTCGCGCGTAGCCGCCTGCCGAGGCATTTACTGCCGAGGCCAAGGCTGTGGACGGTGGCTACGAGTTGACCGTCACCGCCAGGAGCTACGTGCGTGATCTGTTCTGCATGGTCGACAAAGTCGATCCGCAGGCCCGTGTCGCGCAAGGCATGGTATCGCTGCTGTCGGGCGAATCGGTCACGTTCCATATCGATTCCGTCAAGCAGGTGGAGCCGGCCGCCTTCGCCGCGCCGAATGTGCTGCGTTGCGCCAACGACCTGAAACGGTGACACCGGCGTAGCGGTGTGCAAACGGTGCGCCTAGAGAGAGGATGAGAAGCGCTTCGGCCCATGCTGGCTGAAGCGCTTCTTGCATTGCAACGCTTTGACTCCAGCATGATGCCAATATCAGATAGACTATTTACAATAAGCGCGTTTTCACCCGGTCCGCCCGGGCAAGTGACAAAGACGGCATTGAGCGAAAAGAGACTGTCATGGCTGGTCAAAAGAACAAGGTCACCATATTCGATGTGGCCAAAGCATCTGGCGTCTCCAGCAGTGCAGTCTCCTACGCATTGAACAACAAGCCCGGCGTATCCGAAGCCACCCGAGCCAAGGTGCTGAAGGTCGCCAAGGAGCTTGGATGGAGGCCCAACGGCGCCGCCCAGGCATTGGCCCGTGCGAACACCAGTCGCATCGGCGTGGTGCTGGCCCAGGAGGTGCGCCTGCTTTCCGTCGAACCGTACATGATGGAGCTGCTTGCCGGTTTGGGCGCCGAACTTGAGCAGCATGACTATTCGATGCTGCTTCGTTTCGCCATTGGGCGCGACAATGAAGTGGCGATTCTTAAGGATTGGATCGCCACCGGCAACGTGGACGCATTGCTGCTGGTCAACCTTGAAATGGACGATCCGCGTGTGGCATTGCTCAACGAGCATCCGGAGATGCCGGCGCTCGCCTTGTGTGATCCTTCGCTGTCTGGCGGATTGCCCGTTATGCGAAGCCTTGATATGCAAGCCGTCACCAAGGCGGTGTCGTATCTGCACGATCTGGGGCACGAGCGTATCGGTCGTGTCGGCGGTCCGGAAAGCTTCGGTCATTCCTATATTCGCGACGCGGCGTTTTCCGATGCCGCCGCCGAGCTCGGCGTGCGATACCGCTGCCTGCATGCCGACTACACCCCCAAGGGCGGCATCGAGGCGACCAAGCGTTTACTGTCCGTCAATCCTCGCCCCACCGCCATCATCTACGATAACGATGTTATGGCCATGGCCGGCATGGGCATCGCCAGGGAAATGGGATTCGACATCCCCGGCGATCTGTCGATTATGGCGTGGGACGATTCCTTCATGTGCACTGCGGTGTTCCCGCACCTGACCGTTATGGGCCGCGATATCGTCGGTTCGGGCCATCGTGCCGCCCAGCTGCTGCTCAAGCTCATCGACGGCGAACAGGTCGGTGTGGCCGACGAATACCCGTACGAGCTGCGCGAACGCGCATCGACCGGCCCGGCTCCCGCAAGTGCCGAACAGCGGTAGTCGTGCCGCTGGAGTGCCGCGGCAATCCGCAATCCACGTAGACGCCATTCCACTGTGATTTCCTCTCTCGGCATTCGTCGCCGAGAGGTTGTATCATTGAAAAGTTGCTTGTTTCAGGTCATCCGACCGCAAGCAACGCGTATACACACTCCTGCCATGGAACGTCCGTGGCCGAATAGTCCGAAGGAGGTGGGTGATGTCTGCGCACAAGTACGAACTGATGTTCATCGCCGATCCTGAGCTGGATGAGCGCGGTCTGAAGAAGCTGACCGAGCAGTATCTGGAACTCGTCACCAAGGAAGGCGGTTCTGTTGACGAACCCGATTACTGGGGCCGTCGCAAGCTTGCTTACGAAATCGCCGGCAAGACCGAAGGTAACTACGTTGTGGTGACCTACTCCGCCGAGCCTGCTACGAGCGACGAACTGGATCGTGTGCTCAACCTTAACGAATCCGTGATCCGCACGAAGATTCTTCGCAAGGACGCCAAGTAAGTTTTATCGTCAGCGTTCACGCTGGATGGAAGATAAGTAAGAAGGACACGTCATGGCAGGTGAAACCGTCATCACCGTGGTGGGTAATCTCACCGCGGATCCCGAGCTGCGCACCATTGGAAGCGGCGCTTCCGTGTGCAGCTTCACCATTGCTTCGACTCCGCGCACCTATAACCGTCAGACCGGCCAGTTTGAGGACGGTCAGGCGCTGTTCATGCGCTGCAGTGCATGGCGTGACCTTGCCAACCACTGCGCGCAGAGCCTCTCGAAGGGCATGCGCGTCATCGCACAAGGCCGTTTGCAGCAGCGTTCCTATCAGGCACAGGACGGGTCCAACCGTACTGTGTTCGAGATGCAGGTCGATGAAATCGGCCCGTCGCTGCGCTACGCCACCGCACAGGTACAGCGCCAGTCGTCCGGTCAGGGCGGCTTCCAGGGTCGTTCCGGTGGTTTCCAGGGTGGGCAGCAG
>OGQM01002663.1_pt1 | contig 10384 bp, 9 predicted proteins | sample 1553191 | NCBI WGS metagenome assembly OGQM01 (sample SAMEA2579954, study PRJEB22360) | human gut metagenome | biome: human gut; feature: human-associated habitat; material: faeces | place: Denmark | collected 2008/2010 | reverse complement strand
TTCGCGCACCGCCTCCTCATAGGCGGCTAAAACGTGCTCGCGCCCCGCGAGTGCGCTCACCAGCATGATAAGCGTGGACTCCGGCAGGTGGAAATTCGTGACAAGCGCATCCATCACCTTGAAGCGGTAGCCCGGATAGATGTAAATATTCGTCCAGCCGCCGGTCGCGGTCATGGTGCCGTCCTCCCCCGCCCAGCTTTCAATGGTGCGGCAGGAGGTCGTGCCGACGCAGATCACACGCCCGCCGTTTGCCTTCGTGCGGTTGATCAGATCCGCCGTCTCCTGCGGAATGGTGCAGTATTCGCTGTGCATATCATGCTGCTCGATCTCGTCCTCCTTGACCGGTCGGAACGTGCCGAGCCCGACGTGCAGCGTCACATAGCCGACGCCGACGCCCTTGGCAGCGATCCTCTCCAGAAGCTCCGGCGTGAAGTGCAGACCCGCCGTGGGGGCCCCCCCCGGAGCCGTTGACCTTGGAGTAGACAGTCTGGTAGCGTTCCTGATCCTGCAGCTCCTCCTTGATGTAGGGCGGCAGCGGCATTTTGCCGAGCCGCTCGAGCACCTCAAGGAAGATGCCATTGTAATCGAAGCGCACCAGGCGGTTGCCGTCCGGCAGAACCTCGGCGATCTCCGCCGTCAGCTCGCCGTCGCCGAAGCTCACCCGCGCACCCTCGCGCAGATGCTTGCCCGGACGCACAAGGCACTCCCACACCTTATCGCCCTTGTCCTGCAGCAGCAGCACCTCGCAGGCTCCGCCGCCAGGCAGACGGCGTCCCAGCAATCGCGCCGGCAGGACGCGGGAGTTATTCAGGATCAGGCAGTCCCCCGCCCTCAAAAAATCCGGCAGCTCATAAAAGTGGTGGTGCGACCACTCCCCCGTTGCCTTATCGAGACACAGCAGGCGCGACTCGTCGCGTTTTTCCAGCGGCGTCTGTGCGATCAGCTCCGGCGGGAGGTCGTAGTAAAAATCGTTTGTTTTCATCTTGCTTCTTTCCGCATCAGCTCAGCGTGATGCCCGTGTAATAGAAATTCAGAATGTCGCGGTAGGTATAGCCCTGCTCCGCCATGGCAAACGCGCCCCACTGGCTCATGCCAACGTTGTGGCCCCAGCCCGAGCCGGAGAAGGTGAAGGTATTACTCGTGTTCGCACTCTTGCGCTCGAGCGACTGCACGCCGCCCGATGTAATGACGTAGGTATCCTTCGCGCCGGCATTGTTCGGCGTGACCGCGCCGTCGCCGTCGATCACATACAGCCCCCCCGTGCCGGTCACGGAGCTTTGCGCATCGTTGACGTAGTAGGTGCTCGCGTCGCCGCCGGTGACGGTATAGCGCATACTGCGCACGTTGATATGGTCGTACACGCCGTTGAGGAGCGTGCGGCACTTCTCGCGCCGCGCGGTGTAGCTGCCCCGGGTCCCCTCATAGGTGACGGCAATGACGTTGCCCGTGTCGCTGTATTCGGACACATAGACGTTCTGCACCTGCCCGATGTCGGTATTGGCCTCGGACTTGAGCACCTCGCGCAGCTCGTCGCCGGTCGCAGTGAACGACCAGTAGTAGCGGGAGAAGCGCCACGCGACGCTTGCCTCGTAAGGATCGAGCTTGCCCTGCAGATATGGCACCTCGCTGCCCCAGACGTTCTTGCAGCTCTCGCTCGCGCCGCCGTTGCAGGAGTAGTAGACCGCGTTGGTCACCAGCTCACCGTTGTAGTAGAGATAGACGCCGCGCGTCTCCTCCGCCGCCGCGTCGGAGCGCTCATTGGAGGGCGCCATGCCCTTGTATGCCTGACAGTCCACCGTCGAGCAGACATCGAAGCCTGCGCTGCGGTGCCGCGTCTGAGACGCGGCGTAGGTGCGCGCGCAGACCGTCTGCGCCTTGAGCGCTTCGAGCGGCCAGTCGTTCGACATCTCCGCCGCAATGACGCACTTGACGTAATCCTCGATATCCAGCACGTTGATGACGCTGATGTAGCCGCCGGTCGTGCGCTGGTATTCGAAGCCGCCGTAGTAGCGGTAGCCGGAGAACCACGTCACCGTCTTCTCCCCGCTCACCGAGCGTGGGCGGACGCCGAGGCTGCGAAGGCCCGAGCAGTCGAACTCAAAGAGGACGGTGTCCGTATCCGTGACCGACACGACCACGCCGGTGCTGCTCGGCGTTACGACCTGCGCGCCATAGGCCAGCACATCCGTCTCCAACAGCACGCGCGCGGACTCATCGTAGCTCGCGTGGTTGCCGACGCGCACACGATACTCCCCGTCGATGTAGGCGACGAAGCCCTTCGGGTAGCTCTGCGCCACCGCAAGCGCCTCCTCGTAGCTGCCGAACGCCGTGAGCAGCTCAATGTGGCAGGCGCCGAGGATGGTGGAGTAATTCGTCGGCCGCGTCTCATAGCACACGCCGCCGGAAACGTAGGCGTTGCTGTCCACCGTAACGGTGATCCTCTGCTCATCCGTCGCGGCGAGCGGAACGAAGCTGCGGGCGGCATCGTAATAGCCGAACTCGTAGCCGGAGCCGCTGAGCGTATCGTTGTAGTTTTGCAGCCGCGCCGTAAAAAGAGCGTTCGTGCCGTATTTTAAGCCGACCTTGAGCATAGTATTCTCTGTGGCCTGCGCGCCGACACACAGCGTGAGCGCAAGCAGCACACTCAAGATGATTGTATTCCGGAATCGTTTCATAGGGGTCCTCCATTGGCCGCATTTCCCTGCGTTTCTACATTATAGGATAAAATGCGCAAGGATTCAAGGAAAACCGTTCTTTTTCTCCCGGCAATATTTTCCACGCTGCTATCAAAAAAGAGAGGAGCTTCCATCATGTCCCAATCCTTATTCCGCGGCTCCGGCGTTGCGCTCGTGACGCCAATGACGCCCGACGGCATCGACTTCCCCGCCCTTGAGCAGCTGATCGAATGGCATATCGCCTCCGGCACCGATGCGCTTATCCTCTGCGCGACGGCCGGCGAGGGCGCGACGCTGACCTATGCCGAACGCGCCGAGATCATCGAGCGGTCCATCCGGCAGGTAAACGGCCGCGTCCCCGTCATCGTCGGCACCGGCTCGAACAACACCGCCTCCGCCATCGCACTCTCGCGTGAGGCCTGTGCAGCGGGCGCGGACGGCGTTCTGGTCGTCACGCCCTACTACAACAAGGCGACGCAGCGCGGGCTCGTGCGTCACTTCACCGCCGTCGCCGACGCCGTCGACCGCCCGCTCATCGTCTACAACGTCCCCTCCCGCACCGGCGTGAGCTGCACCGCCGAGACCTACGCCGTGCTCGCGCAGCACCCGAACATTGTCGGCGTCAAGGAGGCCTCCGGCAGCTTCGCCCTGATCCAGGAGACCCTTAACCTCTGCGGCGACGGCTTCTCCGTCTGGTCCGGCAACGACGAGGACACCGCCGCCGTCTGCGCGCTCGGCGGCGCGGGGGTGATCTCCGTCGCGGCAAACATCGTTCCGTGCGAAATGCATAGGCTGGTGGAGCTGTGCCTTGCCGACCGCATTTTGGAGGCAGGACGCGAACAGCTTCGCCTTGCTCCGCTCATCCGGGCGCTCTTCTGCGAGGTCAATCCCATTCCGGTCAAGACCGCGATGGCGCGCATGGGACTGTGCAGCGATCTTCTCCGCCTGCCGTTGTGTGAAATGAGCGAAGAAAACCGCGCACGGCTCTTCGCCGCGATGGACGCCTGCGGCATAGACGCATGAAGCTTCACGCACAAGCACCGCACCACAAAAATGCACAAAGGCCGGTGCGTGAAGCTTTTGTGCATTCTTTCCGGTTGCCCCACAGGGGCGAGGAAAGGGCACATATCTATTTTTGCCATGCGTTTGCATAGCAAAAAAGGACGGCTCAGCCGTCCTTTTTCTTATTCTATTTTCTCAAGCAGCGCGACCGCGTGCGCCGCGATGCCAAGTCCCTCTCCGGTAAAGCCGAGTCCCTCCTCGGTCGTCGCCTTGACGCTGACGCGGGAAGCATCAAGCGCAAGCACGCGGGCGAGATTTTCCCGCATCCGCTCACGGTAGGGCGCGAGCTTCGGAGCCTGCGCCAAAACCGTCGCATCAAGGTTGACGACGGCATATCCCGCCTCACGCAGCCGCTCCGCCACACGCTCGAGCAGCAGGATGCTCGAGATCCCGGCGTAAGCCGCGTCCGTATCGGGAAAGAGCTTGCCGATATCGCCCAGCGCCGCCGCGCCGAGCAGAGCGTCCATGACGGCGTGCGTCAGCACATCGGCGTCGCTGTGGCCGAGCAGGCCCTTTTCATACGGCACCTCTACGCCGCCGAGAATGAGCCTCCGCCCCTCCGTCAGGCGGTGGACGTCATAGCCGTGTCCGATGCGCAGACCCGTCATTCCTCCGCCTCCCGTTCCTCCCGTCGACGCAGGATCGTCTCCGCGACGATCAGGTCGAGCGGTGTGGTGATCTTGATGTTTTCCTCGTCGCCATCTGTCAAGTAGACTGCCTTGCCAAGGCGCTCTACCGCGGAGCAATCGTCCGTCAGCGCCGCGTGCTCCGTCAGCGCGGATTGCAGCGCTGCTTTCAGAAGTCCGGCGTCAAAAACCTGTGGCGTCTGCACGGCAAAGAGCATGGAGCGATCCGGCGTTTCCGTCACGCGGCGATCCCGTGCGAGCTTGATGGTGTCATGCACCGGCACAGCAGGAGCCGCGGCGGCGCACACCGCCGCGCGCAGTACCACCGCGTCGAACAGCTCCGGCGTCACGAGCGGACGCGCTCCGTCCTGGACAGCCAGCAGCTTCGTGTCGGCTCTTGCCTCCAGCGCCGCGCGCAGCACGGATTCCTGTCTTGTCGCGCCGCCCACGACCGCCTTGACCGGCTTGCGAATGCCATAGGTCTTACAGAGCTCCGCGTAGGTCAGCAGGTCCTCCTCCCGCGCCGCGATCACGATCTCGTCCACGCTCTGCGCCGCGTCGACCGCGCGCAGCGTGTGCGCCAGCACCGGCATCCCGTCCAGCGGCAGCAGGAGCTTATTTTCGCCGCCCATCCGCTGCGAGCTGCCCGCCGCGGCAAGGATCGCCGTGCAGGTCGGACGAACGGCGGAAACGCCTTTGCCCAGCAGCCTCCCAAGCAGCTTTTTCATGCGCTCTCCTCCGCCATCATGGCCGCATTGACACGCGCCTCCGCGTCGGCGTACTCCACATCCTCGGCCAGCACGACCTCCGAAAGCAGGATCTGTCTGGCGTTGTGCAGCATCTTGCGCTCGCCGGTGGAGAGCCCGCGCTCGCCGTCGCGGTGCATCAGCGCCTTGATCACGCCTGCGACCTCCAGCAGGTCGCCACTCTTGATGCGCTCCATATTCTCGCGGTAGCGGTGGTTCCAGTTCGTCGTCATGTCCACGCTCAGCTTCGGGAGCTCCGCGAGCACGCGCTCGATCGTCTCTGCTGACGAGACTGCGCGGACTCCGATCATCTCGCTGTTCGCCGTCGGGATCTTGAGCGTCAGGCCGGAGACAGGCATCCGGAACACATAAAACCGGACAAGGTCCCTGCCGATCTTCTCGTCCACGATGCTTTCGATCACACCGGCTCCGTGCATCGGATGCACGATCTTATCCCCTACGCAGAACATGGCGCCCGCCTCCTGTCAAAAATTTTCAGTCACACAACATAGAAAACCGCAAAAGGGTCATTTCCCCTCTGTATATAGTATAGCTCAAGTCCGAATATTTTTCAAGTTTTTTCTGCCTCCTGCTCAAAAATCGCGCCCGATCCCGCACCTACGGCAGGAAAAAGGACGGCCCCTTCGGGCCGCCCTTTTGTATCAAACAGCAGGCTTACTTGTTGCTTCTGCGCCAGATGTACATCTTCTCCGCGTCGGCGATGAGCTGCTCGCGGAAGTCGGGATGCGCCACGGAGATCAGCGCCTCGGCGCGCTCCCAGGTGGACAGGCCCTTGAGGTTGACCATGCCGTACTCGGTGACGATATAGTGCGTGCAGGAGCGCGGATCGGTGCAGATGGAGCCGGGCGTCAGCGTGGGAACGATGCGGCTCTTGACCGTGCCGTCCTTGCCGGTGACGGTCGAGGACATGCAGATGAAGCTCTTGCCGCCCTTGGAAAGATATGCACCCATGGCGAAGTCAAGCTGGCCGCCTGTGCCGGAGATGTGCTTGATGCCGGCGGATTCGGCGTTGACCTGGCCGAAGAGGTCGCAGTCGATGGCGTTGTTGATGGAAATGAAGTTGTCGATCTGCGAGATGACGTGAACGTCGTTCGTGTAATCGACCGGCGCGCCCATGACGTCCGGGTTGCGGTCCATGTAATCATAGAGCTTCTGCGTACCGGCGGCAAACGCGAAGACCTGACGGCCCTTGTCGAGCTGCTTGTGCTTGCCGGTGATCTTGCCGGCCATCGCCATATCCACAAAGCCGTCCACATACATCTCGGTGTGAACGGAGAGGTCCTTGAGGTCGGACTGCGCGATCATCGAGCCGATGGTGTTCGGCATACCGCCGATGCCGAGCTGCAGGCAGGCACCGTTCGGGATCTGCGGCACGACGAGGTTCGCCACCGCGGTGTCGACCTCGGTCGGCGCGCCGCCCGCGCCGAGCTGCGCCACGGGCGGGTTCTCGCCCTCAACGACCATATCGACGTCGGCAATGTTGATCTCGCAGCCGTTCAGGCCGTAGACCCACGGCAGATTCTCGTTGACCTCGACGATGACCGTCTTGGCATTATCGAGCATATCCGCCAGATGCGAGCAGGCCAGCGCATAGCTGAAGTTGCCGTGCTTGTCCATCGGCGTGACCTGGATCATCGCCACATCCACCTTGGCGTTGCCGTCGCGATAGAAGCGCGGCAGCTCGCTGTAGCGCATGGGAGAGAAATAGCCCATTCCCTTGGCGATGATCTTGCGGTCGATGCCGCTGCAATGCCAGGAATGCCAGGTGAAGTGCTCGCCGGCGTCCTCCGCCTTGCAGATCTCGGGCATCCACATCGTCACGCCGCCGCGGACCTTGACGTCGCGCAGCTCGCTCTGACGGGCGGCAAGCGCCTTGTCAAGCGTGTAGGGATGGTTCGTGCACCAGCCGTAATCGACCCAGTCGCCGCTCTTGACGGCCTTGACCGCCTCGGCGGCGGTGGTCAGCTTCTTCTGATAGAGTTCCTGAACGTTCATCGTTGGTCTCCTCCTGAATGAATATGGTAAAGGGGTTTTGTTAAAACTTTGTCAACAGGAGTATTCTACCACACATCTTCCCGCTTGAAAAGCCTAATTTCCGAAAGAAGACAGAAAAAAGGACAGGCAGAGCCTGTCCTTTTTCATTCAGTATGGATTTACTCCTCGACGGGAGCCTCTTCCTCCGCAGCGGGTGTGAGCAGCGCACGGATGCTCAGAGAGATCTTCTTCTTATCCTCGTCGATGGCGATGATCTTCGCGTCGACCTTGTCGCCTTCGGCCAGAACGTCGGAGGGCTTGTCGATGCGGCGGTCCGCGATCTGGGAAATGTGGATCAGACCGTCCACGCCGGGAACGACCTCAGCAAACGCGCCGAAGGTCATCAGCTTGACGATGCGGACGTTGGCCACGTCGCCAACCTTGTAGGTGTTCATGAACACATCCCAGGGATTCTGGGTGCGGTCCTTCACGCCGAGAGAGATCTTGTGCTTCTCGGGATCGAAGGAGAGAACGTACACGTCGAGATGATCGCCGACAGAGACGACCTCGGCGGGATTCTTGATGCGGCTCCAGCTCAGCTCGGAGATGTGGACCATACCGTCCACGCCGCCGATATCGACGAACACGCCGTAGCTGGTCATGGACTTGACCACGCCGTCATAGTGCTTGCCGACCTCGATGTTGGCCCAGATCTCAGCCTGTGCGGCCGCACGGGCCTCGTTCTGCACGGCCTTGATGGAGCCGACGACGCGGCGGCGGGCACGGTTGACCTCGGTGACGCGGAGCTGAACGCGCTGCTTGATGAGCTGGCTCAGGTCGCTGTCCTTGGGCAGACCGCTCTGGGAAGCGGGAACGAACACACGCACGCCCTTGACGGAAACGACGATGCCGCCCTTGTTTTCTTCGGTGACGATGCCCTCGAGAACAGTCTTATTCTCAACGGCATTCTCGATGTCCTCCCAGACCTTGACCGCGTCGAGGCGCTTCTTGGAAAGGGTGGCATAGCCCTCCACGTCGTTGACGCGGACGATGTAGGTCTCGATCTCGTCGCCGACATGGACGATGTCCTCGACCTTGGCGTCGGGATCGCTGGAAAGCTCGCTGACGGGAATGTAGCCCGCCTGCTTGCAGCCCAGGTCGACCTGGATCTCGGTCGCACCGATGGCCGTGACGATACCGGTCACCTTATCTCCTGTATTTAAAGTCTTAAAAGATTTGTCGAGCATTTCTTCGAAGGTCTCGTTACCTTCAATGGTCTTGATTTCTTCCGTCATGGTTGCATATACCTCCTTAATGATGCCCGCAGGAGTGGAGGCACCAGCCGTCAGGCCCGCAACAGTACAGCCATGAAACATGTCCGGCGAGAGCTCGTCGGCGTCCTCAATCTGATAGACGCGCGTGCAGTTCTCTTTGCAGATTTCCGTCAAATGTCTGGTGTTAGCGCTTTTCCGGTCTCCGACCACCACCATCACGTCCGCCGAAGAAGCGATCTCCGCCGCCTCCGATTGACGCTTTTGCGTAGCATTGCATATTGTATCATCAATTTTCAGATTTGTACACTCTTTTTTTAGAAATTTCACGCAACTTTCCCAAAGCGCACGAATACAGGTGGTCTGCGCGACCATCGTTATGGGCAAATCGGCAATTTCCGCCGTTTCCTCCGCCCAATTTGCAACTTCTTCGGCGTTTCCGAAGATCCTTGCGCCCCTGCACCAGCTTGCGATGCCCTGCACCTCGGGGTGGTCGTGCTCGCCGATGATGACGACCTGCCGCCCCGCGGCCTCGGCCTCGGTGACAAGTCTTTGGATGTGCTGCACGTTCGGGCACGTCGCGCTGACGATCTCCGCGCCGCGTGCCTGCAGCTCCTCCAGCACCTCCCGGCTCTCGCCGTGGGAGCGGATGAGCACCGTCTCCCCCGCTGCCGCCTCCCCGGGCGACGCGATCAGACGCATCCCCTCGCGCTCCAGCTCCGCGACGACATTGGCGTTGTGGATAACGCTCCCGAGCATCGCGCCGCCATGTGCCTTGGCCGTTTCGTGCGCGAGCGAGACCGCGCGCTCCACGCCGTAGCAGAAGCCTGCGGTCTTAGCAAGAATGACCCTCACAGCGGCGCGCCTCCCACCGCCTGACCGCCGAGCGCATACGCCTCGCGCAGCACATCGTCCGCGACCTTCTGCAGCTCCTCGGAGGTCCCGCGCCGTCCCGTGATCTGCGGTACATACGGCTCGCCGAAAATGATCGTCGTCTTGCGGAACATTCTCTTCTTCCCGTCCGCGAATACCGGAACGAGCGTCGCGCCCGAGCGCACGCCGATCATCGCGATGCCGGAATGGGCGTGCGCCGGCAGACCGTCGTGGTAGCCCACGCCATCGTGAATGGTCGTTCCCTCCGGGAAAATGAGCAGATTCTCGCCCTCGTGGATGACCTTCATCGCGGTCTTGACCGCCTGGATGTCCGCTCCCTCGCGGTTGACCGGAAACGCCCCCAGCGCGCGGAGGATGCGGCCGAACAAGCGGTTCTGGAACAGTTCCTCCTTCGCCATGAAATGCAGGCGGTAGTTGATCGGCAGGCAGACGCCAATGAGCACGGGGTCAAGGTCGCTCGCATGGTTCGGGCAGAGCAGCACGCCGTTCCGCGGCAGGTTCTCCAGTCCCTTCACCTCGATGCGGTACAGCAGCCGCAGTATCTGCGCGAGCACCCAGATGATGCCAAAAAAAACATGGTTCATTGCAGCCTCTCCCGGATCAGGGCGAGCAGCGCTTCCCTGCTCGCATCGAAATCGAGCGCGGAGGTATCGACGACTATTGCGTCCTCCGCCGCCCGGAGCGGCGCGGCGGCGCGGTGGGAGTCGTTGTAGTCCCGCTCATTGAGCTCACGCAGCACCTCGTCGTAGGGCTTCGGCGTGCCGCGCTGTTCCAGCTCAAGGCAGCGCCGCTGCGCGCGCACCTCGGCGGACGCCGTCAGAAAGATCTTCACCTCGGCGTCCGGCAGCACCACCGTGCCGATGTCACGCCCGTCCATAATGACGCTGTGCTTCCGCGCCAGATCGCGCTGCATTTCCAACAGGAACGCGCGCACCGCCGGCAGCGCCGACACAGCGCTCGCGTACATGGAGATCTCCGGCAGCCGGATCTCGCGCGTCACATCCTGCCCATTGAGCAGCATGTGCTGCTCTCCGTCCGCCTCATAGCGCATACCGATCTCCAGCTCCGGCAGGATCGCGCGGACAGCGGCTTCCTCGCGCGGCACGAAGCGGCAG
>OGQM01002661.1_pt1 | contig 10386 bp, 8 predicted proteins | sample 1553191 | NCBI WGS metagenome assembly OGQM01 (sample SAMEA2579954, study PRJEB22360) | human gut metagenome | biome: human gut; feature: human-associated habitat; material: faeces | place: Denmark | collected 2008/2010 | reverse complement strand
CCGGATACGGACGGCTATCGCACTATGACATGGTTCTATGGGCAGGATGTTGCTCCCCAGCAGATCCCGAAAATGTGCATCACGGACATTCTTCCCTCCGTGCTGGAGTGGATGCAGATACCTTTTGGGAACATGGATGGCAAGGCCGTTCCCGGTCTTTGGAAATGATAAAAGAAGCGGCAGGGCTAATGCGGTCTACCGATAAAGAACATTTCTTCTTCGGTTGGAACAGCATGGTATGAAAGTATCATGCTGTTCCTTTTTTGCTATATTCCGGTGAGAAATCTATTTTACCGATGAATGTATAGTACACGTCAATGCGTTGGACACGATGCCCGCTGGATTTATCCGGCGCATAGACCACCACTTTTTCTACAAGCTCGCGCAGCATAGCGGCCGTCAGCTTCTCCGGCTGTGTGTATTTGCGTACCGCCTTTAAGAAATGCTGCACGTTCATCATTTTGTCGTCCGCGTCTTGTAGTTGAGCAGCCAGCAAAGGAACATTTTCCCGCAAAGTCGCCTGCTCCTGTTCGTAGGCTTCGGATAGCTTCTTGAAACGCTCATCCGTCAGCTTTCCACTGATGTTATCCTCATAGAGCCGTTGGATGATAGTATCCAATTCGTTCATGCGCCGCATATTCTTTTCTAAAAGGCGTCTGGTCTGCATCTGCTCTGCCTCTTGCGCTGCGGTTTGGTTTCGCATGACAAGCTGCGCAAACTCATTCTCGTCCTCCTGAACGTAGGCAATGACGCGCTGGAGGTTTTGAAGCACAAGCTGTTCCAATACCACGGCGCGGATGTAATGCCCGAAGCACCCCTTATGAGACTTTTGGGTAGAGCAATTATAACATTCCTGCTCATAGGTCCACGAGCCGGTCCTGCAATGGTATAGCTTTGCGCCACAGTCGGCGCAGTAGGTGAGGCCTGAGAACATCCCCATCTCGCCCATCTTGGTCGGCCGACGGCGCTGGGAGCGTATCTTTTGCACGGCGTTCCACAACTCAACATCAATGATGGCTTCGTGTGTGTTCTCAAATGTCACCCATTTTTCCGGAGGGTTCTCCACTTTTTTCTTACTCTTATAGGAAACCCTGCTGAACTTAAAATTACTTGTGCGGCCTAAATAACTATCCTGCTCCAAAATGCCCGCAACGGTATCAGGAGTCCATCGGCAGGGATCGTCTGGACGATACCATCTTGTTCGTCCGGTGCGCTGAAATTCGAGTGTCCCCGGCGTAGGTATCACTTGTTCCTTGAGCATACGGGCGATTTTACCGGGGCCGTTTCCCTCGGCACAGAGTTGAAAGATCAACCTGACATTCGGCGCGGTTTCCTCGTCCACATACAGGTTTCCATCCTCATTGCGGAGATAGCCGTAGGGAGTTTGCGTGGAAATGCGCTGACCAGACATTCCCTTGTTGCGGAATACAGCGCGAATCTTCTTGCTCGTGTCCTTGGCATACCATTCGTTGATGATATTCCGAAAAGGCGTGAAATCGTTATCCTCGCGCTCGCTGTCTACGCCATCATTGACAGCGATGAAGCGCACGCCCATTTCGGGAAAGCGTATCTCCGTATACATTCCGACCTCAAGATAATTACGGCCAAAGCGTGACATATCCTTGACAACGACCATACTTACAAGGCCGTTTTCAATATCGCCCATCATTTCCTGAAAGCCGGGGCGGTTGAAGTTCGTCCCTGAAAAGCCGTCGTCCTTGTATATCTTGAAGTTCTCAATGCCATGCTCCTTGGCGTATTTAGTCAGTATCTCGACCTGATGGGAAATGCTGTTGCTGTCGCCATCGTTGTCATCATCACGGGAAAGACGGACATATAGGGCAGCCCATTTCTCAATGAGGGATTTCGCATAGCCGGCCATCACATTCTCCCCCTCTCTTGATATGCCACTTCTATAGCATTTGCGAGGGATATAGCTTGGTGTGCTGCTTCTGCGCCCTCTTCGATGGAATACAATGTCACATTGTTATCCAGCACCATTTTAACGGCTCTCCCACAATCCAGCACATTGCCGCGGATCAGGCGGTCGAGCTTCGCAACAACAAGGTTTGCTACATGACCGCTTGTGACAGCCTGAAGCATACGGCAGTATTCCGGTCGGTCGGCTGTCGTGCCGCTATACCCCCAGTCACAGAAGAAATGAGGGTTGGGAAGTCCGTGCTGGCGGGCATAGTCCAAAAGGGACTGTATTTGCCCATATTGAGCGTCGAGTTCGTTCTGCTTGCCGCTGTCGATGCGGCAATAAAGCGCGTTGATTTTTTCCTGCTGCCTATTCATTTGAAGCCTCCATTCCGGCAGCTACCATGTGACCTAACTGACACTTATATTATACGATGGGGCAAAATAAGCGTCAAATTTTCGCGCGTCTACTTCTTCGTTTCTCTGTCAAGTAAACGCTTGATTTTTTCGGTCGCAGTAGCTCCCTTGGAAGCGTAAATACCATTCACAACATAGGTGGTATTGCCGAGCTTGTGTGTCGTTTCAACGCGCGGAGCGGTTTCGTTTTTATCCATCAAAAAACCTCCTGATTAGGTATTGGATTGCGTCTCATGGTGGGACGCAATTTTCGACAAAAACCGCGCCCTCATGCGGACGCAGTTCTGAAATATTGTTTGTAAAGTTCCAACATGGTTTCAGGAACAAACCGGACGGCGGCTGGCACCACCTGCATGGGACTCTCACCCCCTGCGGTTCTCGCAGATCGCCCCCATTGCCTGCGACGGCTCACGGTCCGTCAGGACCGCTTCACGCTCGGACTGTGGCTGGGCGAATGTATCATTATCCTGATGTGCAGATCATCGCCACGAGCCTGCCACAGCTCGCTGTGCGCCAATGGACCGCTCCCCCTTTTCCTCCTCTCTCGGCGGGATCATGGCCTGTCCCTTTCGCACGGCTTTTCCCTTTCGGGCTGCACATCAAACGTATCCGGTTGACCTATTCAGTTCTCGGCTGTCGCCAGCTCGCATGAGCGCATTGTTCATAGTGCGCCCATGCCAACCGGCGGCAACATCGAAAGGTCCTATCGGGAAAGGCGGCAGGATGCCGCCTTTCTCCCTCCTATGCCTCAGTTGCGGAGATATGCTGCCAGCATATCAATAAACTGCGTATTGGTCGGCGCCTGCATCAACGGAGCGCCTGTGATGAGGTCAAGAAAGCTATGGTCCGGATACTTCCAGCAAGTCTGGATCAATGTTCGCAAATTGCGTTCCACGCAGCTGCTCGACGTATCAAACTTTTGCGCGGTCTCACGATAAAGGCGCTTGGTAATGAGCTGCACATATTTGGGATTCTCCCGCACCCGCTCGATCATGTACGCCGCTTGGCGAAAGCCAGCCAGCTTGCCGGAGGCACCGAGCATCCGCAGCAGGCGCTCGGCATCCAAGGGCTTGTGCATCGCATCCTTTTCGTGGTCGGAAACATAGTAGAACAACGGCATAGATACCGCTCCTTTCAGAAATGAAATTTGGGAAAAACAGCGGCATCAACAGGGGGCGCACGCGCTCTGTAATGAACGTTCTCATTTTAGAGCTTTTACATCAAGTCCCCGGAGCTCATGGATTGACGTGTGCCTTTCTTGTTCTCCGCAAGACAATCATACACGATAAAAGCCATTTTGTGTTGCCCTCCTCATCTACAATGGGCGACTGAAATGAATTGATTTTGCGCGATAACAGTCGAATTTTGCAACTTTTTCAGCAGATTACATTCGGGCGAAAGTACACCGCGATACAGGGGCAGAGAAAGCGCAGGCACGGGAAAGCGAAGCGGGAGCGCTACGCCCTTTCGTGCCTGCGGCTGGTATGGAGCGGTAAAAAGGGCAAGCGCCCGAGCAGTGCTCGGGCGCTTGTGGGGTAACTCTTATTTAGTTAAGTGCAAAGGTGCTCTCGATTTCAGCGGTCTTTGTAACGCACTTACCTGCGTTGGAAATATTGAGCGTATTACCGCTGGATGTAACATTAGTGTAGTTAGCCTCATTCCAGCAGAGGTATGCGGCAGAAATGTTGTTATCCTTAATCTCAATGCTCACCGCAGGACAGCCACTATAAATGTGGAACGCATTCACGGCAACATCCGAAATGGTGTTTCCTGTGACAGAGAAGGTCTTCGCGCTGGTCAACTGAATGGCAGAACCATAGGTAAACTCATTTTCAGTCTTGCCGGTCAGATTCTCAATAGTATTGCCGCTGATAGTAACCTCCGCAGTATTGCCCGCCTGAACATTGATACCACGCTGGCAGTTGGAGATCGTGCTATTGGTAACCTTAAAGCTTGCCATACTGCCCTGTGCAAAAATGGCGTAACCGCTGGACTCGTTTCCGGTAAATGTGCAGTTCTCAATCGTTACTTTACCATTAGCGGCAGAGTGCGGCATTCTGAAACCGGCTTCAAATGTGCAGTTTTTGAAAGTCAAATTCGCCGGATTGCTGTCGATTCTGACAGTATCAACGAATGTGATGTCTTCGTAAACCACGTTTTGGCCAGCGGCAGAAACAAGGTAGCTATCGCCGGTCTTGATAATTTTCGCACCGTTACTGCCTTTAATCGTGATGCTGTTCACCGTAACGCTCGGAGTGAAATAGCCGCCGCCGAGGATAGATTGTCCGGCACCATTGTTACCGATAACGCCTTCGCCATCTCCAGTTGCCACTACACCGCTAACGGTCCATGTAATGGAGTCAACAGTCCCCAGAGAGTTCGCGCCAAAGGTATTACCGCTGGTTACAACTTGCTTACTCTCGCGCCAAGCCTTAGCTGCATCGGTCAGCGTTTCATACCAGCCGTCCAGTCCTTCGATTTTGACGTAGCCGTCCATCTTTTCAACGGTCCAAGTATTTGCAGATTCATCCTTGGTGGCCTTATACCCCTCGGCAACATACGCGCTCGGGTCGCTGCTGAACGTGCCGCCGGTGAGAATTAACTTATTCTTATTTTCCATGCAGAAACGTTGCGCAGTCTGCCAAGCAAAAGTACCGCCCGAGATTGTAATGGTTCCGGATGCGGTACCAGGAATAACAATCATCTGCTGCTCTGCATCATTGTATGTAAAGTTGCCAGCCGTGACCTCAATCGTACCGCCACCAGCAGCAAGATTGAGAAGCCCGCCGATTGTACCGCCATTGATAGTCAATTTGCCAGTATAGCTTTGATTGTCCTGCGACCATGTTCCAACGCCGTCGAGCGTACCGCCGTTGATCGTGGTAATGCCCGCATTATTCGTGCGGACCTCTTCGAAGGTTCCGTTATTGATGGTCAGTGTTCCTTCATTAAAGAAGTTCTCGCCAGTGAAAGTACCGCCAGCGACAGTCAGAGTTCCCTTGTTTGTAATCTTGCCACTATAGCTTCCTTCGCTGATCGTTACCGTCGAACCAACAAAAATGTCGATTTGAGAGGTCATGTCGCTACTGAGCGTCACGCTGTCCTCGGAGATATAACGGGTGCCAGTTGCCGTAATGCTGCCAGAGTTCGTATTGAGTTTGCCTTTCTCATGCGTAAAGTCCATACAAGCAATCGCAGAAGCATCTACGCCAGAGATAGCACCTTCATTAGTGCAACCGGAAATCGTCAGGTTTGCGTCAACGGAGTTCATAGACACAATACCGGCAACCTTCTCCCCTGTAGCAGTAATGTTTCCTTTGTTCACGCAGCCAGTAATAGTACCATTGCCGTTATCGCTCACATTGTACACAATGCCGCCAGCACGCGGAGCTTCGACTGCACCTTTATTCACGCAATCCTTAATCGTGAAAGTGCCGGTCTGCGCATAGACGACAATACCAGCAGCTCCGTTATTCGTATTACAAGAAACGTTGCCGAAGTTCTTGCACCCCTCGAGTGTGGTGTTGTTTGCTTCGATCTTCACAACAATACCAGCAGCCTTATTTGTGCCTCTTACTGTAGCTTTGTTGATGCAGTTGACGATGGTGCTGCTGCCGTCCACTCGGCCAAAAATACCAGCAACATTTGAACCGCTGACAGAGCCTTCAACAGTCAGATCTTTCACGATCGCATTTTCTACCGCGCCAAAGAACGCAGCGTAGTCAGGACCATTTTCGATCTTCATATTTTTGATTGAATTACCCTGGCCATCAAATGTTCCCTTAAATTTGTTGCCGTCCTTCACTCCGATGGGCAACCACTCTTCGTTCTTGAGATCAACATCGCCCGTCAAAGCAATGGTCTTGCCCGCAAAAGTCTGACCCTGATTGACACTATCGCGGAAAGCCTTGAGGTCCGTATCGTTGGCAATGTAATAAGCATCGCTGTTTACGACGGTCTGTGTCGCACCGCAGGAGCATTTTTTGACGGTGGTCATAGTGCTCCAATCGGTCACGAAGATAGTATAATCGTGCGCGTGAACACTTCCGCCGGAGGAACTGCCGGAGCCGGTAGTGGTCTTGGGGACGATGTAGGTCTGGTCGTCGGAGACGGACTTACCGTTGACGGTCAGGCCGGTCGCGCCGTCCGCGACCACGATTTTGGTGCCCTCGGGCGCGCCGGTGATTTTGACGTTCTTGGCGACGACGAGCACGAGGCCTTTGCCGTCGACCTTGACGGTCTCGCCCGCCTTATCGGCATAGGTGCTGATGGCGCGGTCGAGAATGGTAACGGTGGACGCGCGGTTGATGTTGTCCTGCGGGGCAAGCTCGTCAGCCGTCACGCCGCCCACGATGCCGGCCTCAATGAGCGCGGCAACGTAACCACGCGCGTAGGCGGAGACCTGCGCGGCGTCGGTGTACTTCGTCAGGTCGGGCTTGCGGATCGGCTCAATGCCGAGCGCGCGGGCCAGCATGACCATGGCACGCTCGCGGGTGATGGGCGCTTCGGGCGTCACCGTGCCGTCGCCGTTGCCGTTGAGGATGCCGGCAGCCGCGCAGCGGTTGATGGCATCATAGTACCAGGCATCCGCCGTGTTGTCGGTGAAGCCCGCGTCCTTCGCGGCGGGCAGCTTGAGGAGCTTCGCGAGGATGGTTGCGAGCTGTGCGCAGGTGAGCTGACCGTTGGGGTCAAACAGACCGTTGCTGCCCTGGATGATGCCGTAGGCGCTCCAGCGTTCAATGGAGCTTTCGGCCCAATGGCCTGCGGTGTCGCCGTAGGTCGGTTCGACCGCTCCTGTGCCGACCGTGAGCAGACTAACTGTCATGGCGAACACAAGAATGAGGGATAGGAATTTGCGTTTCATTTTGGTCCTCCTAATGTATTTTTTCCACGGCTCCCCGCGGTTGGGATACTCATTTTGCTGGTGCCTCGTTCACAATCGCTGTGCATTGACTCAGCGGCCGGCCTGCGCAGATTGGACAGCCGCAGCGCTGCTTTCCCGTGCGGCTGTTGACGACTGCCCGCCACGCATGACCCTTATCGCAGAGCCACCAGACCTTGCGGCGGCTGCCGGGCGTCACCTGCTGTGGCGTGAAACTGCCGTTAAGGGTCGGATGCCACTGCGATGCGATCACCGGCTCCTTGGTCTCCAGATCATTAAATCCCGGCAGGACCTTGCGGTTGGTGCAATATGGACAATCGCTCCCCCTGTTCACACGGTGGGCAATGACCGCACAGAAGGAATGTCCTCTGTCACAGAGCCACCACACGCGGCGATTGGAATATGCGCTCACCGCCTCCGGCGTCAGCGCACCGTTCTTTTTCCGATCCCACTGTTCAGCAAGCTGCGGATGCAGCGAAGTGAGATCATTGAATCCAGGCAGGACCTTTTGTCCCGCGCAGAACGGACAGCCTGCGTTTGATGTAACGCGGCTGGCAACGCTCGCCTGCCAGCTATGTCCTTTCGGACACCTCCACCAGACCTTCCGATGTGCTCCCGGCATGACCTGCGTCGGCAGCAGCGGAGAATTCTTTTCCGTGTCCCACTCCGAAAGCAGATCAGGAAATTTTGCCGCCAGAGAGTTTTCCTCCGGCAGAACGATGCGGCCAGCGCAGACGGGACAGCCCGTTCCCCGCGCGCGGATTCTGACTTCGGAACGGTAGGAATGGCCTTGGGGGCATCGCCACCATACCTTTTGATGGCTGCCGTAGGTCACATCCTTCGGCGTGAGCGGCGCATTGCGTTCATCGTCCCATTGTGCCAGCAGGAGAGCTTGTTCATGCCCGGCGCAGAAATCGTACAGAGACGGATGGATCGCTGCTCACCTCCCGCAGAATACTTGTCCGCCTGCAATACAGGCGGAAGGGTCTTTTATCGCGGATTGTGTATCTGGCATAGTGGATAAAAATGTACGCTTTTTTAGTCGGCTTTAAGCTGTTATCCTATTGATATTCTATTAGAGGAGTGCTATGGTTAAGGTGTAGATTTTATGTATATCGCTGTGGTCGGCAACCTGTACTTTTTTATCCAGCCCTTTTTACTTTCTGCGTTTTCTTAACGGTTTCTTTACACCCGTCATCCTGTGCCCAGAGTAAAAAGCTCCGGTGGGTGACGCCCAGCAGTTTCCCTGCCGCCCGTGCGGACAGCTCGCCGCGCTCCCAACGCACTTTGACTTCGCCGAATCCTTCCGGCAGCGCCTTGCGGGGTCTGCCGAACTTCACACCTCGTGCCTTCGCTGCGGCGATCCCTTCCGCCTGCCGCTGATGAATGAACTCGCGCTCTGTCTGCGCCACATAGGATAGCAGCTGCAGCACGATGTCCGCGATCAGCGTTCCGGTGAGATCTCGATTCCGCCGCGTGTCAAGCAGCGGCATATCCAGCACAACGATTGCCGCACCCTTTTCCTTTGTGATGATGCGCCATTGCTCCAAAATTTCCTCATAGTTTCTGCCGAGACGGTCGATGCTCTTGATCACAAGCGTGTCGCCGTCTTTCAGTTTGCGCAGCAGCCGCTGGTAGCTGCGGCGGTCAAAATCCTTGCCGGACTGCTTGTCCACAAAAATCGCCCGGTCCGTTAACCCGAATTCCCGCAGGGCGATGAGCTGACGCAGTTCATTCTGCTCCTTGGTAGAAACTCTTGCATAACCGTATTCCATGTGCTGACCTCCCAATTTATCGGTGGATAAATTGTAAGCCAGGTGCCGGCCACATTGGCAATATAGTGTTATATCACTATATTAGCACATATTTTTCAATTAGTGAAGTATCACTAATAACCTTTTCTCAAATAATTTACCATAGTGATAAATCGTCATGGAGGTTTACACTATGGATACTCGGGAAACTGTTGCACTTCGCATCCGCCAACTTTGCGCAGAACGAAAAATTACGCCGAACGGGTTAGCAAATCTATCTGCTGTTCCTCAGGCAACCATCAAGAGTATCCTTAATGATGAAAGCAAAAATCCGGGTGTCGTGACGATTAAGAAGCTTTGTGATGGTCTTGAGATCACCCTCGGTGAGTTCTTCTCCACACCTGAATTCGATATGCTGGAACAGGAAATCAAATGAAGCCTCTTTCTCAGCCTCTACCGCCAGCGCTCCTCCATTTTTCGCGTAGAGTACACGCATAGTGCGTGAACTCTACGCTCTATAAGGGGTATTCTCTCTTTTTCGCGGAAAATCTTTCATCCGCTGCTGCGTTTGACGGTTACACATTGCCGCCGCGCCTTTTCTCATTTGAATGGAGTGCTGCTACATGAAAAATGAATCCCAATACGGCCTGCTGCTATTACAGCGGTATCTGTATGAGCATACGGATGACCAGCATCCGGCCTCTGTGGCGGATATTCTTGCCTTCTGGCGGGAACATGGCATCACCCAACTTCAGGCAGGGCGCAAGAGCGTATATTCCGCTATTGAAGTCTTGCAAAGCAGCGGTATGGACATCGTATGCGTCAAAAGCACCCAGAATCGATATTTCGTGGGGGAGAGGCTGTTTGAACTGCCGGAGCTGAAGCTGCTGGTGGACGCGGTGGAATCCTCCCGCTTTATTACGGCCAAAAAGAGCGAGCGGCTTATTGAAAAGTTGGGTAAGCTCACCAGTGAATCTCATGCCCGCCAGTTGGATCGGCATATTTATATGGAAGGTACCGCCAAACCGGAGAATGAGTGCATCTATTACAGCGTGGATGAGATCCATAACGCCATTCAGGAAAAACGGCAGATCACCTTTCAGTATTACGAATACACCCCGCAGAAAGAAAAGATACTCAAGCATAACGGTTACCGCTATCAGTTCAGCCCGTATGCCCTTATCTGGAGCCGAGATTGCTATTATGCCGTAGGCTGGTCGGAAAAGCACGGAAAGATTGCACAATTTCGGGTGGATCGCATGACGGCAGTCGAACCGCTGGAACATACGGCAGTCCAGACACCGGACTTTGATCCGGCGGAGTATGTCCGCAAGGTGTTTGGGATGTACCCGGACAACCTCTGTACCGTAGAGCTGCTGTGCGATAATGAGGTCATGCGCAGCGTGATCGACC
>OGQM01002656.1_pt1 | contig 10397 bp, 5 predicted proteins | sample 1553191 | NCBI WGS metagenome assembly OGQM01 (sample SAMEA2579954, study PRJEB22360) | human gut metagenome | biome: human gut; feature: human-associated habitat; material: faeces | place: Denmark | collected 2008/2010 | reverse complement strand
GAAAATACACGTTCCGATAGCCTTTCGGCTGGCAGATCCCGGTCCTGAGGCAAGCACCATAGGGAGTATGCCCAATATGAATGCGAACGAGGTCATAAGTATCGGGCGGAAGCGCAGTCTAGCTGCGTGCAGCGTGGCTTTGAGGACATTGACGCCCGCGTCGGTTTCATCCTTGGCAAACTCCACAATAAGTATGGCATTCTTAGCCGCAAGTCCCATAAGCATCACAAGTCCGATCTGGAAGTATGTGTCGTTTTCAAGTCCGCAGACTGCAATTCCGATGTAGGCTCCCAATGCTGCCACAGGCAGCGAGAGCAGCACCGCAATAGGTATGCTCCAGCTTTCATACAGTGCGGCGAGGAACAGGAATACGAAAATAAATACCAACGAGAGTATTATTCCGGTCTGTCCTCCTGCCTGTTTCTCCTGATATGACAGTCCGCTCCATTCAAGTCCGATATTGTCAGGCAGGTGTTCCTTTACAAGTTCTTCCATTATGTCCATTGCCTGTCCCGAACTGTAGCCCTGCGCTGCTGTACCTCTTATTATTGCCGTGTTGAACATGTTGAAGCGCTTTATGCTGCCCGGGCCTGTGGTATATTCGGTATTGCCCAATGCTGTCAGAGGAATCATGTCGCCGTTGGAGCCGCGTACATAGTAGAGGCTTATGTTGTCGCGGTGTTCTCTGTATGGGGCTTCTGCCTGTATGTATACTCTGTAAATGCGGTTGAACATGTTGAAGTCGTTGACATACACCGATCCCGTATAGGCTTTCATTGTAGAGAACACGTCGGCCATTGGCACACCGAGCATCTTCACCTTATCCCTGTCGACGTCGAAGTAAAGTTGCGGTATTTCTGCCTGCAGCGATGACGACAGACCTGACAGCTCTTTACGCATTGAGGCATAGTGCATCAGCGTGTCGGCAGCGTTTACCAGATCATCATAAGTTGCGTCGCCGTGAGCTTCGAGTTGCATCTCGAATCCTCCTGACGTACCCAAACCGGGAATTACAGGAGGCGTTGACAGATAAAACTTACACTCGGGATATTCCGACAGTTCACGGCTTACGCTTGCCATGATGTCCCCTATTGTGGTATCGTCACGCTCTTTCCATTCTTTCAGTATAACGGTGAGCTGTGCCCTGGTCTGGCTTGTTCCCACGCGCGGACTTGAGCCTGTTACGTTCTGCACGTATTCAACCGCGGGATTCTTCATTAGAAAATTCACCGCCCTTTCAGTTACGGCACGTGTGCGTTCGAGCGTTGTTCCTTCGGGCATTTCAAGTTCCACGGTGAAATATCCCTGGTCTTCCGACGGCAGGAAGCTGGTAGGCGTAAGCTTGTTGAATATGAAGATGGCAATCAGAATCATGCAGAACCCCACGCCCACACGACGTGGATTCTTGATTATTCTTGATATTCCTGCTATATATTTGTTGTTGCCCAGGTCGAGCCATCTGTTTATAGCCGTGAACACTTTGTTCTTAGGCTTGTTTTTGTCTGTAGGCTTGAGTATCAGAGAACACATTACAGGGCTGAGCGTAAGCGCCACGATGGTAGAAAGCAGCACCGAGATTACAATCGTAACGCTGAACTGGCGGTACAGCTGTCCTGTTATGCCCGACAGAAAACTTACAGGAACGAACACGGCTGCCAGTACAAGCGACGTGGCTATAAGCGCTCCCGTAAGTCCGTTCATTGCCTTCTTGGTGGCTTCATACGCACTAAGATGTTCCTCTTCCATTATGCGCTCCACATTCTCCACGACGACAATGGCGTCGTCTACCACAAGGCCTATGGCAAGCACAAGACCAAGCAGGGTGAGCATGTTGAGCGAGAAACCTAAAATCAGCATGAATCCGAATGTTCCTACCAGTGAGATTGGTACGGCCACAAGCGGGATGAGTGTGGCTCGCCAGCTCTGAAGGAAAAGGAATACTACGATGATTACGAGTACAAGAGCTTCAAACAGAGTCTTGTATACCTCGTGGATTGACTCCGATATGTATGTTGTCATATCGAACGGTATCTCGTAGTTTACGCCCTCGGGGAAGTTGTGGCTTATTTCCTCCATTGTCTTCTTTACGTTCTCTGCCACTTCCATTGCGTTTGCCCCTGGCAGCATGTATATGCCGAGTACGGCTGCGTTGCCGCCGTTTATTCCACTCTCGGTATTGTACGACTGTGCTTCGAGAGAAACTCTTGCCACGTCTCTCAGGCGTATGAACGAGCCGTCGGCATTGGCTCTTAACACTATTTCTTCAAACTGCCCAACAGTGGACAGACGTCCTTGCGCCGTGATGGGTATCGTGAAGTCGAGTCCCTTTACGGGCTGTTGTCCCAGTACGCCGGCAGCCGACTCTCTGTTCTGGTCTTTAAGGGCATTCTGCACGTCCTGCACCGTTAGGCCGAAGCTTGCCAGGCGTGCCGGGTCAAGCCATATCTGCATGGCATAGTAGCGGCTGCCCACGTTAGACACGCGTCCCACTCCCGGTATTCGTCTTAACAGGTCGACCACGTTCAGTGTGGCAAAGTTGCTGAGATATATTTCATCAAACTTTGTGTCGTTTGATGTCAGACAGATAGTCATCAGCTGGCTTGCAGCCTGCTTTTCAATCTCGATGCCGTTTTGCACCACTTCTGCCGGCAGACGCGACTCAGCCAGTTTTATGCGGTTCTGTATTTCCACTGCCGACAGGTCAGGATCGGCAGAAATGTCAAACGTCACTGTTGCCGAGAACGAGCCGGAGTTGGAGCTGTTTGACTCCATATAAATCATGCCCGGAGTTCCGTTCAGCTCTTGCTCTATAGGCGTGGCAACAGCCTGCGACACGGTAAGCGCACTGGCTCCCGGATAGGACGCACTGATTTTGACCACCGGAGGTGTTATTTGCGGATACTGGTCTATGGGCAGCATTGTCAGTCCGATAAGTCCAACAATGACTATTAGGACTGATATTACTATCGAAAAGACCGGTCTGTCTATGAAGAAGTTTACTTTCATCTATTCGTAAGCTTTTGTTTTAATTGTTTTTTGCATGCAGACGGGCCACCGTCTTTTTTCTGTTGGCCACGCGTACTTTCATTCCTGGTGTAAGCTTGTGGTATCCCTCGCTGATTATGGTTTCGCCTGGGGCGAGTCCTCTTTCCACAACAACCTTGTTGCCAAATTCAGGCCCAAGCTCTATAAAGCGGCGTTCGGCCGTAGAGTCGCGCCTCATGACGAAGACATAAGCTCCACCTTTCTCAATGATGAGTGCCTTCTGTGGCACAACAGTTGCGTTTTCGCGAATATCGAGCAATGCGTGTACTTTAGTAAACTGTCCCGGAAGCAACACATGATCGGGGTTGGGCATCTCTGCACGTACAGAGAATGTTCCGGTCTTCGGACTTACTTGCGGTTCGGCAAAGTCAACAAGTCCCTTGTATGGATATGGGCTGTTGTCGGGCAGCGTTATTGTTACATACGGCTGCCATGAGCGCGACGAGTCGCGCTGTCCTAGGTTAATGTTTCTCTCCTTGCTCTTAAGATAGTCGAGCGCGGTCATGCTGAAGTCTATCAGCACAGTGTCGCTCTTCACTACAGTTGCCAGCAGCGACTTTCCGCCCGTACCCACAAGTGTGCCAAGGTCTACAAGTCTCTCGCTGATATATCCTGATATAGGCGAGCGCACGTAGGTGTAGCTCAGTTCCTGTTCAGCCTGAACAAGGTCGGCCCTGCTCATGCCCATGCTTGCCACTGCCGTCTCATACGCCGCCGTGGCGTTGTCAAGGTCAAGGCGGCTGGCTGCATTCTGCTCAAACAAGGGGCGTATGCGCTCAAGGTCGCGCCTGGTCTTCAGCATCATCGCCGAGTCCTTGCGCAGCTGTGCGCGTGCCTTGTCTACTTTTGCCTTATACTGGCGCTGGTCAATAACGAAGAGTATCTGTCTTTTTTGACGTATGTTCCTTCGGCGAAAGCCATTTTTTCAAGAAAGCCTTCCACTCTGGCGCGCACCTCCACAAACTGATGCGCACGTATTCGGCCTACATAGTCGCCGTAAATTTTAACATCTTCCACTCCGACTTTCTCAACAGAAACAACGGGTATCTCAGGTGCCTTTTTCTTAGGCCATGTTATGATTACGTATCCTGCTATAACGGCTACGATGCAGCAGGACATTAATATCAGGCGTTTTTTGCGCAACTTTAGTTCTTTCTTGGCGAAAAATTGTTTTATTTTCATCATTAGATTGTTCAGTGTATGTTGATAATTTAAAATTATATGTAACTAATAATTTCTATTGTTTCAAAATTATTCACAGCCTTTCGGCTCAATGCCCGTAAGCATGTTGTAGTGAGCCGTTGTACAACTTATGTTATTTATTTAAAGACGGAGTGATGTTTTTCTTTCGGTTATTAGGGTTATAAAAACATCAATGTCTCATTCAGTCATACGGTTCATGGGCCGGTTCTTCGCTGTGCATAGACAGCTGAAGGGGCATAAATGTTTCTTTTCTTATTTAATTCTAATGGTATTTAATTCTAATGGTTTCTTGTTATTATAAAATATGTATTATTTCGTGTTTTTATCATTTGCAAATATAGTCTTTTAGTTTCATACAGCCAAACAAAGGCATGACGTACTGATACGTTTTACATTAAATTGGCAAAAGAAAGGTGTGCTTTTATATGTAATCATTATAAAAGAGCCAAAAAATTATAAGGAAAACGTGTGCTTTATATTAATAAACATTCAGAATGGATGTAGTATCAATACAGACTGTAAGTAAAATAAGATGTATTGGTTTCAGATTATTAACCTATCGTTTACGGGTCGTAACTCGGCCACTTTTGATGCGAAAGTGGCCGAGTTTTTTATCGAAAACAAATGGGTTAGAAACTCTATTTAACCGAGTTCCTGCCCCATTTTGTTCTATCGCTCATTTATCCCCTTTATCCGTAGCCCTTTCAAAGCATCCGTGCGCAAGTCGCATAATGATTGTGGTTCCTGCGTTTTCTTCAGACTCAATCTTAACCACTATGCCGTAGAGCTTGAGTATGTTCACGGCGAGGCTCATTCCGATGCCGTTGCCCTGAAACGAGCGCGTGTTGGCGGCACGATAGAAGGGCTGCGCTATGTACTGTATGTCCTGCCGCGGTATGCCTATGCCCCTGTCTGTTACCGCCACCGACTTATCGTTGAGAGTTATGTCCACATCGTCGGACGAGTATTTCAGCGCATTGCGCACAATATTACTGACGGCCATTTTCAGCAGATAAGGATTTGCCATTATGCTGCAACTGTCGCAGCCTTGTGATACGTTAAGGCATACACGCTCGTTGTCGGTAAACTGTTTAAGAAAGTCTTTCCATATTATCATTTCACGACTTTCGCCGTCAGACTCGTTCATTGCCATCGACAGATACAGCAGCTGCTTTATGGTTAGCGACATTCTGCGCGCCTCGTGCCCAATCCTGTTGAGCGAGTCTTCATAGTCGGCAGCGTCGCGTTTCTTCATCAGCGCAATCTCACATTCGCCCTGTATGGCAGTAAGCGGATTGTTGAGCTCGTGCGACGCGTGGTGAATAAACTGGCGCTCGCGCTGATACGCCTCGTGCAGCGTGTCGATGTGGCGCTGGGTGTAGAGCCGGCTCACCAGCACCACCATGAGTATGCACAGCCCCGTTACGCCTATAAGCCAGTAGCCCATCTGCCGGTGAAGATATTCGCCGAGATGCCTGTTGAGCATAACAACGACTATGAAGTTGCCTTCGGGCTTGGGGTAATATACAGCCAGTCCGAGGTTGTCGCCGTGCCTGAACTTCAGTTCGCCCTTGTCTCTGAGCCTGCTGATCTGTCCGCGCGACATAAATCTGAGCAGCGCCCTGCGCGTGGCGTCCGTCTTGTCGGCGTCGAGCACAATCTGTGTCGACACGGGCTTTGCCACGGTGTCGGTGCGGTGCTCCATGTATATGTCGTAGACTCTGTTGCCGCTGCAGCGCTCAAGGTTCTTCTGCGCAATGAGCTCGGCGCGCTCCTCGAGGAACGAATAATAGAGGTTGTCGGCATAGCCCGACATCCAATACCACAGCACGGCAAAAGCCATGCCTATGGCGCACAGCGTTATAGCCGAATAGATGAAAATAATCTTATGAGCAATCTTTAGCATAATCTTTAATTAACTTGCGTTGAGGCTATTCCATTACATATCCCACGCCTACCACAGTGCGTATGTATTTGTGGCTGAAGCCCTTGTCGATCTTGTTGCGCAGGTAGTTGACATACACGTCAACCACATTGGTGTTAGTGTTGAAGTTTTTGTCCCACACGTTTTTCAGCAGCTGCTCACGGCTTAACACCACTCCGTGGTTATGTATGAAATATTCGAGCAGCCGGCATTCTTTCACCGTAAGGTCTATCACCACGCCCTCACGCTCAGCCCTGTGTGCCGACAGATTCAGCACAATATCATTGTAAGTTATTTCAGACGTCACGGCACCGTTATTTGAGCCGCGTCTCAGCAGTGCGGCTATGCGTGCCTGCAGTTCCTTGAAGCTGAATGGCTTTACCACATAGTCGTCGGCTCCAGCGTTGAGGCCGTCAACAATGTTCTGCGTAGTGCCAAGAGCGGTGAGAAGCAGCACCGGGGTGGTGTAGCCAAACTGCTCCCTATATCGTTGGCAAAGCTCCAGTCCGCTGATTTTAGGCATTATTATGTCGAATATCAGCAGGTTGAACACTCCGTTCTGTATTTCGTTCCATCCGCTTTCACCGTCGTAAGCCACCGTTACGTCATATCCGAACTCCTCGAGTCCGCGCTTAATGAATGAGGCAATGTTCACCTCATCCTCAACCAACAACACCTTGTCCATCTCTCATAAAAAATTGTTTAAGAACAAACGAATCAGTTCATAACTTTATTATATATAGCCCCACATTTATAATATTGGGGCGTGATTACATTACATAAATCAAGCCGTTAGCCGTAAGTAAAGGCACTGACAAATCAGGACTAAGCATGCCGGCTTATGTGACAAGCATGCAAAAAGAATGCCGAGACGGGACGAAGCATAAAATCTAAATGCAAACAAACGTGCCCCGGTAAGTAACGGCATCCCCTTTGTAGTCATTGCAGGCACGGCGCCGTCAGAGCTTCCGCTCGTTGAGCCTGCCCGTGTTGTCGTATATCTGGCGGCGGTAGATGCCCTGCACTATGAGCGGGAACACAAACAGGGTGAACAGCGTGGCTCCTACAAGTCCGCCGATAATCACCACAGCCAGGGGCCGCTGACTCTCAGAGCCTATGCCGTGGCTCAGTGCGGCAGGCATAAGGCCGAGCATAGCCATCATTGCCGTCATCAGCACCGACCTGATGCGGTAGCGCACGCTCACCTCAACAGCCTTGTCGAGCGGCATACGCGACATGATGTTGTGCTTAATGTCGGTAACCATTATTACGCCGTTCTGTATGCAGATGCCGAACAGGCAGATAAATCCCACGCCGGCAGATATAGAGAAGTTGAAGCCGGTTATCAGCAGTATCACTATGCCGCCCACGGCAGCAAAGGGAACGTTCATGAGCACAAGGCCCGCGTCGCGCGGATTGCCGAACAGCACAAACAGGATGATGAATATGAGGACAAGACTTATCGGCACAACCTGAGCCAGCCGGGCTGTGGCGCGCTGCTGGTTCTCAAAGTCGCCTGCCCATACAAACTTGTAGCCTTTGTCGGGATGAACCTGCGCGTCGACCTTCGCGCGTGCCTCTGCCACGGCACCTCCCATGTCGCGTCCGCGGACAGAGAACTTGACGGCACCGAAACGCGAGTTGTTGTCGCGGAACACGAGCAGCGGACCCGTTATTGTGCGTATGCGCGCAAGCTCGCCTATAGGCACCATCGCGCCGTTGGCTGCCGGAACAAGAATCTTGCTTATCTGACTCTCGTTCATGCGGAAGTTCTTCTCGTAGCGCACCATGATGTTGAATTTCTTCTCGCCCTCATACATCGTCGACGCGCTCTTTCCGCCGATGGCCATCTCGATAACCGACTGCACCGTCTCCTTGTCGATGCCGTAGCGTGCAAGCGCCGCCTCGTCGAGCTCGATGCGCAGCTCGGGCTGACCGATGTTCTGTATCACTCCCAGGTCGGTTATGCCCCTCACGGTCTTCAGTATCTTGTATATCTTGTTAGAGTATGAGGCAATCTTCGACAGGTCGTCGCCATACACCTTTACGGCTATAGAGCCCTTAACGCCGCTGACAGCCTCTTCGACATTGTCGGATATAGGCTGGGAGAATCCGAAGTCGACACCCGGAAAAACCGACAGGTCTTTAGCCATCTTGTCGATAAGCTGCTCTTTGGTCAGTCCGCTCTTCCATGTCTCCTCAGGATAAATCTTTACCAGCATCTCAACGTTGTAGAATCCTGTAGGGTCGGTTCCGTCGTTCGGCCGTCCCGTCTGGCTCAGCACATTCTCCACTTCAGGATATTTGCGCAGCTTTGCCCTTATCTCGTTGGCAAGCTTTACCGACTGCTCGAGCGATATGCTGCTCGGCATTGAGGCACGCATGTATATTGAGCCTTCGTTAAGTTCGGGCAGAAACTCGGAGCCGAGCAGAAAATAACATGACAGTCCGGCAATCATCACCGCTACCGACACGATGAGTGCCCTGCGCTTGTGGCGGCGGCACATGTAGAAAAAGCGTATGGCGTTGTCAGTAAGAAAGGCTGTAAACGGGTTGTGCTTCTCTCTTACGTTCTTTTTCAGCAGCACCGACGTTAGCATTGGCACGAGGGTCAGCGTGAAGAGCAGTGCGCCGAGCAGGGCGAAGCCGAGCGTATATGCCATAGGACTGAACATCTTGCCCTCAACCTTCTGGAACGAGAATATAGGTATGAGCGCCGTTATGATTATCAGTTTTGAGAAGAACACGGCCCTTGCGCGGTCGTTGGCGACACGCCTTATCAGTCCGAGCTTCAGCTGCTTGTTGTATTCTTTCATGCCGACCTTGCGGGCATGTGCGTCGAGCGCGACAAACAGGCCCTCGACCATAACCACCGCACCGTCGATAATGATACCGAAGTCGATGGCGCCCATGGATATCAGGTTGGCGCTCATGCCTTTGATGTAAAGGCAGATAAACGCAAACAGAAGCGACAGCGGCACTACTATTGCCACATTGATTGTGGTGCGCCAGTCGGCCATGAACAGAAATACGATTATCGTAACCAGGATAAGGCCTTCGGCAAGATTGTGAAGAACTATATGAACGGAAACGTTGATAAGATCGGTGCGGTCGTAGAAGGGCACAATCTTTACATCCTTTGGCAGTTGCGCCTGTATGTCTGCCACCTTTTTCTTCAGCAATGGTATAACGGCACCCGGGTCGTCGCCGCGGTGCATAAGCACAATACCTTCCACAACATCGTTCTTGTCGCCGATGCCGCATTGTCCGAGTCTAGGCAGACTCGACTCCTTTACCGTTGCCACGTTCTTGACAAGGATAGGCGTGCCGTTGACATTCTTCACCACAACGTTCTCAAGGTCTTTAATGTTGGATATCAGTCCGATGCCGCGCACTACGTATGCCTGTGCGTCCTTGTTCACGATGTCGCCGCCCACGTTGAGGTTGCATTTCTCAATGGCGTCGTAAAGCTCAAGGTTGGATATGCCGTAGCTGTTAAGCTGGTTAGGATTTATCTGCACCTCAAAGGTCTTTACCTCACCGCCGAAGCTCACTACGTCGGCAACGCCCGGCACGGAGCGCAGTTGTCTGTCAAGCACCCAGTCCTGCAGTGTCTTCAGTTCTCTTACCGAGCGCTTGTTGCTCTGCAGCGTATATCTGTAAATCTCGCCCGTAGGTCCTGTTGCCGGCTGCACTTCGGGCGACACACCGTCGGGCAGGTCGGCGCCCTTTATAAGGTTATAAACTTGCTGTCGGGCGAACGAATCGTCAACATGATCGTCAAACAGCACATTGACGACAGACAGGCCAAACAGGGTAGTGCTGCGCACAATGGTCTTCTTCTGCACTGGATTCATGGCAAGTTCGATAGGGATGGTTACAAACTTTTCCACCTCCTCAGCGCTTCTGCCCGGCCATTGCGTTATTATGGTTACGTTGGTGTTGGTTATGTCGGGAAAGGCGTCGACAGGCGTATGGATAAAGCTCACCGCTCCCGCTATCACGGCTATGGCGGTACAGAAAAGAAAAAGAACTTATTCTTCAGCGAGAAGGCTACTATATTATCTATGAATTTATGCATAGTAATGTTTTTTTAGTTAGCTTTTAAAGCATTGTACACCAAAAGAGCATTTTGGATGATAATTTTTTCACCTTCGTTTAGACCTGAACTTAAATAACAATATTTCCCGGATCGTTTGTATATTTCTATTTCCTTGATTTTCGT
>OGQM01002654.1_pt1 | contig 10406 bp, 9 predicted proteins | sample 1553191 | NCBI WGS metagenome assembly OGQM01 (sample SAMEA2579954, study PRJEB22360) | human gut metagenome | biome: human gut; feature: human-associated habitat; material: faeces | place: Denmark | collected 2008/2010 | reverse complement strand
TTTTTCTATTTTTGAGTATTTTTTCTACTTTTGCAAACGATTAGCAACATAACAACACAACATGAATAGAATTATCACTTTTGTCAAACAATGGACGCTCCTCTGCTCACTGATTGTAGGCACTGTGATCTATCTTCTTTTCTCACGCATCTCTTTCCTGATGCCCATAGGAGATTTTATGGGGCCCAAGCTGACAGAGGTTATGCCAGCTGTAATTTTTTGTATTCTCTATGTTACCTTCTGCAAAATACAGATCCATGATCTAAAGCCACGTACCTGGCATTTCATTCTTCAGATCATCCGCACATCACTTGCAGCCCTGATGGTAGGTCTTCTCACATTGACACATAATCCAGAGTTTAGACTCATTTTTGAGGGTATGTTTGTCTGCTTTATCTGTCCTACTGCCGCCGCTGCTGCTGTGGTCACGGATAAGCTCGGCGGTTCCATTGCTTCAATGACAGTCTATCTCCTCATCGCCAATGCTTTCACCGCGATAATTATTCCAACATTCTTCCCTCTGGTTGAACGAGACAGTGGGCTCACGTTTACCATGGCTTTCCTAATGGTCTTGCAACGTGTTCTCACAGTTCTTGTTGCCCCTCTCCTTCTCGCCTTCCTGACCCGGAGGTTTCTGCCAAAACTGGCAGGATGGCTGAAACGACAGAAGAACCTAGCCTTCTATCTATGGAGCTTTAACCTCTCCATCGTTATGGGACTCGCCGTTCAAAGCCTCACATCAGCGCCCGTCTCCGGCCACACACTATTTCTACTCTGCACTATTCCGCTACTCATCTGCATTCTGCAGTTCACTATCGGTAAAGTCGTCGGTGCCCATTGGGGAGACAGTATTACGGCCGGACAGGCTCTCGGACAAAAAAATACTGTCGTAGGCATTTGGCTCACACTTTCTTTCCTCAATCCATATGCAGCCATCTCACCCTGTTCCTATGTCATCTGGCAAAATATTGTCAACGCAATACAACTCTATATTAAAGAAAAAACAGGCAAGCTGAAATGAGGCATATGCCTCTTCCCTTTGCCTCTATTCGCATAGAATATCCGTTCTTACACACTATTCCACTGTGTATTATGAGATTTCAAGAAAAAGATATTCGGAAGATAAAACTGATCATTTGGGATCTGGACGACACGTTCTGGAAAGGTACGCTGTCAGACAATGGCAATGATGCTACCGTAGTACCTATTACGGGAAATATCCAATTGGTCAAGGCCCTCACCCGACGTGGCATTATCAACAGTATCTGCTCAAAGAATGATGCTCTGACGGCAAAAGCAGAACTGGAGCGGCAAGGGTGGCATCTTTCTTCGTCTTCACCTCTATCGACTGGACACCAAAGGGCCAGCGCATCAAACGCATGATCTCAGACATGGCATTGCGTGACACCAACGTTCTGTTCATCGATGACAATCCCTCCAATCTCGGAGAGGCCGAGTATGTTTGCCCACAACTGATGACAGCTTCTCCCATGGAAGCGATCCCTTGCCTAATACAATATGCAGAGACATTAGGAAAAGACGATACCGAAATGTCACGACTCAAGCAATATCGTGTGCTTGAGCACAAGCGTGAGGATTCCCGCAATTTTTCTTCCAACGAAGATTTTCTCCGAAGCAGTGGTATTAAGATTTGTATTAAGACTGATCTCCATGATCAAACTGACCGTATCGCAGAACTGATTGCCCGTAGCAATCAGCTCAATTTTACAAAAAAGCGAATAACAAAGAACGAGCTTTGTTCTTTACTCGCCGATCCCACCGTAGAAGCCGGCTCCGTACAAGTGACCGACAACTATGGTGCTTATGGCCTTGTCGGCTTCTACGCCATGAGAGATCATGTATTGGAGCACTTCCTTTTCTCTTGCCGTACTATGGGTATGGGTATCGAACAATATGTGTATGCCCGACTCGGATTTCCTGCCCTTACCGTCGTTCCTCCGGTTTCCGGTGCAGTATCACGCGAAAAGGGTCTGCCCGACTACATCACTGAGGTCAAGTCACTGGATGAGCAGCAACAAGAGACCAATGCATCCACACGATACAAAATCTTACTGAAGGGTCCGTGTGATCTACAAGTCATGGCATCCTATATCGAACGGGCGAGCAGTGACATCACTACGGAGTTCAACTTTATTGATCGCAACGGCAACCAAGCTGATTTCTACAATCATTCCGTTCATATTCTTAATAGCCTGTCACTTCCGCCACAGACATGGCAATCCTTATGCCATACCTATCCGTTTCTTTCTGAGGAAGCACTGTCTACGACATTGTTTTCCAAGGCATATGACCTCATCTGTCTCTCCCCGCTGATGGATGCGACACTAGGTGTCTACACCGACGACAACGGTCTTTGTTTCCCAATGGGTCTTTACAATAAACCTCTCACCGATCCTAACTTTAAGGACGACTATATTCAACAAAAAGTAATGACCGCCCACTGTCGTTTCAATACCAAGTCTCTCGAGTTGTTTTCCCGGCAGTTCCATCCCATCACCCTCACTCCTAAGGAAATTGCACAGAACTGGATCGATATAGTATCGATTGTGACTGAACGCCACCCCTCCACACGTTTCGTCCTCTTGCTACTGCCCGAGCGACCCTACCATTACGCCCATCACTCTCCTTATGCTTTTCTGCAGGGCAAGGAGCAAAACCACCGGGACATCAACAATGCCTTGCGTAATGCCTTCCGCAATAAAAAAGCTGTGTATCTGCTTGATATCAACAAATACATCAAATCGCAATCCGACTATTTCGACAATATTAATCACTATTCCAAACTTGTCTATTATAACATTGCAAAAGAACTAATAAAGGTCGCCAACTCTTCCGGACAGGCAACGATAACTCACAAGAGCTACCGACGAGCATTGTGGGACCACCTGAAACGAACATTATACAAAATACTTGTTCTCAGGACACGCTAGCTCTCAGAATGCCTTTATCTACAGATTTGTTCATCTTCGCTTAAAAACAGTTCCCTTCTCTGATCATAAAGCATTTCAGTCCTCTACTACAATGCAATGTTTCGCCCATATCGTTACAAAAAAAACGATTTTACCCCTTTTCTTAACCTCAATGATATCATGAAGGAAAAAGAAAGGGCCGTTTCATTTGGCTGTTTCGGAAATAATATGTAATTTTGCAATCGGTTCGGTTCCGTAGCTCAGTTGGATTAGAGCAACAGCCTTCTAAGCTGTGGGTCCTGGGTTCGAACCCCAGCGGAATCACCTTATAATGACGGATGATAACCAGACGGGTTGTCATCCGTTTCCTATTTACATTTCTTTAGATAAAAGGGAATTAAAAATCGGGCATTTCACTTGTCTGAATGATTATTTCTCACTATATTTGCCATCGCGGAAATCACTCACCATTCAGAACGCGACGTCTGCACCTTTATTAAATAAGATAAACTGATGCACTATATTGATACCACAGACCACGAGATCAAAGGTTTAGGATTTTATCTGGCAGAAGAAGAATATGTAGCCCGTCATATTCTTAAAGACGAAGACTGCTTCTTCATCTGGCATGTCCACCCCACTGTCATCTTCGGTCGTAATCAAGTGGTAGAAAATGAAGTAAACATGGATTACTGCCGTCAGGAGGGCATCCGTGTGATACAACGACATAGCGGAGGCGGTTGCGTTTATGTTGACGAAAATTGTCTGATGATTTCCTACATCACGAAAGAAACACGTCCCCTTAAAGCCTTTGACACTTATTTAAACCTTTTCACTGGTGCACTAAATCGACTAGGCATAGCTGCCAAGCGCAATGATCATAATGATATTATGCTTGGGCAATACAAAATTTCGGGCAATGCCATGTGGAATCATGGTGACTCAACAATTGCTCATGGCACATTGCTTTATGATACGAACGAGCAACATATCACACACGCTATTACTCCCACACAACAGAAACTTGAAAAAAATGGTGTGAAAAGCGTACGCCAACGCATCGCACTACTTAAAGAACATACCACGCTGACACGCGACGAGTTGTGGAAAGGACTACGAAAGACACTTTGTTCCAGTACGATCATACTTGGAGATGACGACATACAGAAAATTGCCGAGCAGGAAAAAAGAGAATATCCCAATCTGGCAGAGCTATAACTGAAAATATATTCAATAAAAAAGCTATGAATAAACGAACATGTTTGTACGACAGGCACGTGGCCGCAGGAGCTTTGATCTCACCCTTCGGCGGATTTGACATGCCTATCCAGTACACCTCAATCATTGAGGAGCATCAGGCAGTGAGACAACATTGTGGCGTTTTCGACGTCTCACACATGGGTGAAGTCCGTGTGACAGGTAAAGATGCTGAACGGTATGTCAACCATATCTTTACCAATGATATACGTCAGCTTCTTCCCGGGCAAATCCTTTACGGTATGATGCTCTATCCTAACGGTGGAACTGTAGACGACCTGTTGGTGTACAAAATGGCAGAAAACGACTTCTTCATCGTTATCAATGCCGCCAATATCGACAAAGATTACGAATGGATGACTGCACAAGCCGAAACATTTGACATCAAGCTCGACAATCAGTCCGACTACTATGGACAGCTCGCCGTGCAGGGTCCTGAGTCGCCCGAAGTAGTAGAAGAAGTACTGGGACTGCATTGTTCAGAACTTATATTCTATACGAGCAAGACCATCGAGACTGAGGGCGAGACTATCATCGTCAGTCGTACAGGCTACACAGGCGAGGACGGCTTTGAGATCTATGGCAGTCATGCATTCATCGTTGCCTGCTGGGACAAGCTCATGGCCAGTGGACGTTGCAAGCCCTGCGGACTGGGTTGCCGCGACACGTTGCGCTTCGAGGTAGGTCTGCCTCTCTATGGTGATGAATTGTCAAAGGACATCTCTCCCGTAATGGCTGGTCTGTCTATGTTCTGCAAGCTCGACAAAGAGGAATTTATCGGTAAGGATGCCATTGTCCGTCAGAAGGCAGAAGGTGTACAGCAGCGGTTGCGTGGTATCGAACTGGACGACAAGGCTGTGCCCCGTCATGGCTATACTGTCCTCAAAGATGGTGTGTCTGTAGGTACTGTGACCACCGGCTACCGACTCATTTCTGTTGAAAAGAGCTGTGCCGTAGCTCTTGTTGATGCCTCTATCAAACTTGGCGACCGCGTAGAGATACAGATCCGAAAGAAGACCTATTCCGGTACTGTTGTTAAGAAGAAATTCTACGAGAAGCATTATCACAAAGAGTAATAGAACGACAGACACCTGAATCATATAGAACATAAAATATCAAACATTAAACATAAAATACAATGACTTATTTCACAGAAACACATGAGTACGTTCGCGTAGAAGGCGAGTTTGGATATATTGGTATTACCGATTACGCACAGCAGCAGCTGGGCAACATCGTATATGTCGATCTGCCCGATGTTGACGATGAAGTTACTAAAGGAGAAGAATTCGGAGCCGTTGAGAGCGTGAAGGCTGCCAGCGACCTGATGTCGCCTGTAACAGGAACAGTGGTAGAGGTGAACGAAGATCTGGAAGATCATCCGGAGAAAGTAAACGAGAATGCCATGGAGAACTGGATTATCAAGGTACAGCTCGCAGACAGCACACAGCTGAACGACCTGATGTCAGAAGATGAATACAAGAAAACTCTTGAATAAAAAGAATATGTTTAAGTATTTTCCCCATACCCCCGAAGATATCCAGCAGATGCTGGATGTCTGCGGGGTCAACTCTTTAGACGATCTTTATGCTGACGTGCCGGAGGAAGTAAAGCTCAAAAACGGCTACAACCTGCCTAAGGCAAAAAGCGAGATGGAGATCCGCAGATATTTCGATGCACTGGCTAAAGAGAACAAGACACTTACATGCTTTGCCGGTGCAGGCAGCTACGATCACTACATTCCTGCTGTCGTCCCAGCCCTTTGCTCCCGCTCAGAATTTCTGACGAGCTACACCCCATACCAGGCAGAGATCTCACAGGGTACACTCCACTATATCTTCGAATTCCAGACGATGATGTCACGTCTCACAGGCATGCCCGTAAGCAATGCCTCTCTCTACGATGGCGCGACAGCTACAGCAGAAGCCATGATGATGGCCTGCGCCAACTCAAAGAAGAGCAATCGTGTAGTTGTGTCTGACACACTGGATCCGAAAATCATCGACGTGATGCGTACCTATGCGCACTGGCATGGTACTGAACTCGTTGTTGTCGCAAGTAAGAACGGTGTTTCAGATAAAGAAGCACTTGTTGCCGCGATGGAAGACGGCTGTGCCGGTCTGCTCGTACAGCAGCCCAACTACTATGGCATCGTTGAAGACTATAGTGGCTTGGCAGAAGCCTGCCATCAACACAAGGCCCTGATGATGATGAACTGCAATCCCGCCGACCTTGCCTTGCTGAAGACACCGGCTGAATGGGGTGCAGACGTAGTCGTCGGTGAGGCACAGAGCCTCGGTCTGCCCATGGCATGGGGAGGTCCTTATCTTGGATATATGTGCGTTACTGAGAAGCTCATGCGTAAGATGCCCGGACGAATTGTTGGACAGACAACAGATGGAGAAGGCCATCGCACCTTTGTCCTTACCCTCCAGGCACGCGAGCAGCATATCCGCCGTCAGCGCGCCACATCAAACATTTGCTCAAACGAGAGCCTCATGGCTCTATGGGTGACCATCTATCTCTCTCTGCTCGGCAAGCAAGGTCTCTGCGAGGTGCAACAGCGCGGTGTTGATGGTGCACATTATCTGCACGACCAGCTCATCGCCACCGGTCATTTTACCGATGCTTTCCCTGGAACACAATTCTTCAACGAGTTCTGCCTCCACTATGATGGTGACCTGAAAGCACTTCAGCAGCGATGGAACGACCATGGTCTCTTAGGCGGCGTTGCACTCGACGATCATACTGTCATGATAGCCGTCACTGAGAAGCGTACCAAAGAGGAAATGGACGAACTGGTAAAATTAGCCAATAAATAAGGTTACATAGGACGGTCCGACAAAAGACCTCCTATACCTCCAATACCATTACAAAAATGAATAGCAAGATATACAATAAGCTTATCTTTGAGTTGAGCAAAGAGGGACGTGTAGGATATTCGCTGCCGGATGCTGAAGTGCCCCGTCACGAGTTGCCTGCAGATATGAAGCGCAAGGATCCCGCACAACTTCCCGAATGCGATGAGCTGACAGTAGTACGCCACTATACCAATCATAGCGGCAACAACTTCGGCGTAGACAACGGTCTCTATCCTTTGGGATCATGCACCATGAAGTACAACCCGAAAATCAACGATGAGATAGCCGCTATGCCTGCTTTCACCGATCTGCATCCGTTACAGCCAGCAGAAACAGTGAACGGAGCCCGCAAAGCGACAGAAGACCTGCGAAAGGCCCTTTCCTCCATTACCGGAATGGCCGACTTCACCCTCCGTCCCTGTGCTGGGGCTCACGGTGAACTGACCGGACTGATGATCATCCGCGCTTATCACGAGAGCCGCGGTGACATTAAGCGTACTAAGGTGATCGTACCCGACTCAGCACATGGTACCAACCCTGCTTCGGCAGCTGTAGCCGGTCTGGAAGTAGTAGAGGTGAAAAGCCTCGCCGATGGAACTGTCGATATTGAGGACCTGAAAAAGCATCTCGACGATACTGTCGCTGCCATGATGATGACCAATCCTAATACGTTGGGACTCTTCGAGCATAACATTCTCGAGATCGTAAGCCTTGTGCACAAGTGCGGAGGACTGATGTACTATGATGGTGCCAACCTCAATCCGTTATTGGGCGTTTGTCGCCCCGGAGATATGGGATTCGACGTGATGCACATCAACTTACACAAGACATTCTCTACACCTCATGGCGGTGGCGGTCCCGGCAGCGGTCCTGTAGGTGTACGCGAAGGACTGCAGCAGTTCTTCCCCCATGTAAATCCCTATCATGGCAACTTCCTCGTAGAGCTGCGCGCCCTCAGCTACATCCTCAGTTGCGGACGTGAAGGCCTCGACTGGGTTGGAAAACTCGCTACGCTCAACGCTACCTACGTGAAAGAAAGTCTGAAGAACGACTATGAACTGCCGATTACCGGTCTGTCAAAGCATGAGTTCGTATTTAACGGTCTGAAAGATAAATCGACAGGTGTGACGACACTCGATATTGCCAAGCGTCTGCTCGACTTCGGTTATCATGCTCCTACGATCTATTTCCCGCTTCTCTTCCATGAGGCAATGATGATCGAACCGACAGAGAATGAAAGTAAGGAGACGCTCGACGGCTTCATCGAAGTGATGCACAAGATCGCACTCGAGGCCCGGACTAATCCCGAAATGGTGAAGAGTGCTCCTCACAACACCCCCATCTCACGTTGTGATGATGTGAAGGCTGCTAAGGAACCTGTTTTAGTGTTTAGCGATAAGTAACATGACAACGGATCTTTTGATTATCGGCGGCGGACCCGGCGGCTATAAAGCTGCCGAGTATGCCGCCAGAAAAGGGTTAAAGGTGGTGCTGGCCGAGCGTGCAAAGCTCGGAGGCACCTGCCTGAACTGCGGTTGCATCCCGACAAAGAGCCTGCTCCACGATGCCGCTAAAGAGAAAAGCCGCCAGGACATACAGCCTGCCCCAGATTCTCTCCAGCAAGCCTTTGCTGCTGCCATAGCACGCAAGGATCAGGTCGTAGCCGGACTGACAACCGGTGTGGAAGGTCTGATGCAACATGCTGGTGTTACCGTTGTTCATGGCGAGGCACAGTTCATCAATAGTCATGAGGTACAGGTCGGTGAAGAAAAGATCGAGGCTCAGGACATCATCATCGCTACAGGCTCTCAGCCCAAGATGTTGCGTCTGGAGGCCGGTGATACCTCTAAAGTGATGACTTCGGAGGAACTGCTCTCCTGCACTGTCCTTCCTCATACACTATGTATCATTGGTGCTGGTGTCATCGGTCTTGAAATGGCTTCTATCTTCGCAAACTTTGGATGTGAGGTGACTATCGTAGAATACATGAAGGAATGTCTTTCTACAATGGATCAGGAGATTGCCCGCCGTGTGCGTCGTCTGTTGGAGAAGCAGCAAGGCATCAAAATGATTCTGCAGGCCGGCGTCACCCGTATTGACAACAATACCGTTTACTATAATGACTTGAAGCGTCAGAAAGCCGCATCAATAGAGGCCGACGCTATTCTCATGGCCGTTGGTCGAGCCCCTCAGCTTGACGGACTCCATCTGGAGACTGCCGGGGTCGCCACTACGCCTAAGGGTATCACTGTAGACGACAATATGCGGACGTCGGTAGACCATATTTATGCCATCGGTGATGTCAATGGCCGCACATTACTGGCCCATGCGGCTACGTTTCAAGGCTATCACGCTGTCAATGCCATCCTCGGCATCAACGATTCCATTGATTTGAATGTTATTCCCGCTGCCGTCTTCACTCATCCAGAGATTGCATCAGTAGGACAGACAGAAGAAGCCCTCAAAGCTGTAGGAAAGGAATATACCGTCCACAAGGCCACTTATCGCAGCAATGGCCGGGCACAGGCAATGGAAGAAACTGAAGGACTAGTGAAGATCCTTACCGACAGCGAAGGCTATATTCTCGGCTGTCACATCTATGGCGCTGAAGCATCAGCCATGGTACAGGAAATAGCAGTCCTGATGACTCTCAAGCAGCCTTTGACCCGACTGAAAGAGATCGTACATATTCACCCTACCCTCAGTGAAATCCTTTTGGATGCAGCTGAATAATAGCAGAGAATATGACGTGAAGATTCATATAAAATTTCATCTACATCTCGATCCAATAAGACACTGTAATGGATAATGACTAGAATCTCATAGATCTAGAGATGATCAATAGAGAAACACTCCCCTATTTTGGTCGTGAACATAAAAATCAAGATCAAAATAGGGGAATTTCATATTTCTACTTGTGTTAGCATTTTATACGGCAAATCAAGTCCGCTACTTATACACATCATTTTGAAGAGATTGTGTTTCACTGAGTGTGTCTGAATCAAGTCTGCTTTAGGAGTAATGATACAAGGTTAATGGATATTTTATATCTTATGTCAAAATCATTATTTTTTTGTTTATCCGGACAACAAAAACGGACTCTGCAGGGGACCGTTCTTCAGCAATATGGCAGTTCCCATACTAACAGCCAAAGATTTTAGAAGGGCGTCATGAGGGCGACCTTTTTTGGCTCACCCGATGAATATGGGGGATTGTTTAGCTTGGGTCCGAAGAAAACATCCTATCCTTGCAAGACCGAACGACAAGTCTGGGATGACACTAAAGCCGTGCACATCCGCACAATTTCAACGTGATCTAAAAATAAGAAATATTCTTGACACGACAAAAAACTCTTCGG
>OGQM01002649.1_pt1 | contig 10432 bp, 9 predicted proteins | sample 1553191 | NCBI WGS metagenome assembly OGQM01 (sample SAMEA2579954, study PRJEB22360) | human gut metagenome | biome: human gut; feature: human-associated habitat; material: faeces | place: Denmark | collected 2008/2010 | reverse complement strand
AAGCCATACGATCCCCTGAAATTCTCTGGTTTTTCCTTCTGTGATCAGAATACTGTTGATGGCATTCTGGCGCATAACCTGAAGCGCCTGTATCACAGTTCTGTCTTTGGAGAGTATGTAGGGTTCTTTACACATAATATCAGATGCATGTATGTACTTCGGATTTCCCCACAAACGGTTCTTTCCTACGAATTTTTCTACATAATCATTGGCCGGATGCCTCAGAATCTCTTCTGTTTTATCAAACTGTATTACAGTTCCATTCTGTATAAAGCAGATCTTATCTGCACATTTGATTGCTTCATCCATATCATGGGTGACAAATACGATTGTTTTTTCATACTCTTTCTGCAGCTTGACGATCTCATCCTGCAGTTCTTCTCTTGTAAGCGGATCCAGTGCCGAAAAAGGTTCATCCATCAGGATCAGATCAGAGTCTGTAGCAAATGCTCTGGCAACGCCTACTCTCTGGCGCTGTCCTCCGGATAGCTGGCACGGATAACTGTTGCTGTACACTTTCGGATCAAGATTTACCATATCCAGAAGTTCATTGATCCTCTGTTCTCTTTTTTCCGGTTCCATTCCTTCAAGCTGCGGAACGATCTCCAGATTTTCTTTTACTGTAAAATGTGGAAACAGTCCGCCTTCCTGTACCACATATCCGATCTCTCTCCTTAATTTGATATCCGGAATCTCACGGATGGATTTTCCATCAATGATAATATCTCCCCGATCCATGGGAAGAAGTTTGTTGATCATTTTCAGAAGGGTTGTTTTTCCACATCCGCTGGAACCAATGATGGCAACGAATTCCCCGGAAGCAAATGTCATATTGATATCCCGGAGGATCAGTTTGTCTTTATAGGATTTCGAAACATTTGTAAATTCTATCATAGGCTTCACCTTTCCAATTCTACCTCATTATCCAGGTTGTCTCTCGATAGCTTCTTCTGATACATATCCAGAGTGAAGAAGGGCATTGACTGTGAATGCCCCTCTTCCTGTTCCATAATTATTTTACATGTTTTACGATCAGTGCATCGGCAACGCCTACACCTTCGCCTTCCGGATATACAAACAGTGGATTGATATCCAGCTCTTTCAGAGTATCTTTATTTGCGTTGGCGTATCTGCTGATTCCCGCGATGGTTTTGCACAATGCCGGAATATCGCATTTTGCGTTTCCTCTGTAGCCGTTGAGGAGTTTGTAGGATTTCAGTGATTTCAGCATATCCAGAGCTTCCTCTTCACACAGTGGAGCCGGATATAAAGCCACATCTTTAAATACCTCTACAAACACACCGCCCATTCCTACCATGATCATAGGACCAAACTGTGGATCGTTGTTTACTCCGATGATCATTTCCACGCCAGGTTTCAGCATGGGAACCATAAGGATTCCGTTGATCTTCGCATCCGGTCTCGCGCCCGTTACATTATTCATGATCTCCTCATAAGCTTTTACAGCTGCTTCTTTTCCACGGATATTGAGTTTTACACCGCCAACATCACTCTTATGCAGGATGTCTGCGGATTCTACTTTCATAGCCAGCGGGCAATCAGCACTTTCTGCAAACGCAGCTGCTTCTTCCACTGTTTTTGCAATGACTTCTTTTGGAATATCTACGCCAAAATCTGCAAGTTCCATCTTGCTGTCATGCTCAGACAGTGCAAAGGTCTCCTTGCCAACTGGTGCTCCGGCAGAAAGTTCCAGTGTTTTTCCTTCGGAAGTATAGGAAATAAAATCAGCCAGATGACGGAGAATCTTAAATGCATATACCGGAGGAGGGAGAATCGGCACTCCGATCTTGAAGAGTTTTTCCTGGTATTCCGGGTTTCTGGTGTTTTCTGCAAACGGTATCATGGCAATCGGTTTGCAGTTCTTGCCTTTTTCCCGTACAACTTTTTCAATTCCCTGATACATATAGTGAATCGCAGGATCTGCCACTTCAAGAAGCAGAGTATAGCCGATCAGTACCATCTCAATATTTGGATCATCCATGACTGTACGCAATGCTTCTGCATACAGATCTGCATCGTAGGAAAGACTGGCTGTCATATCCAGCGGATTATTCGGAGATGCATAGGATGGAAGCTGTTCTTTCAGTTTTGCAAGAGTTTCCGGTGCAAAATCCGGATATTCGATTCCGTTAAGACTTCCTACATCCGCACAGATTCCGGTCTCGCCTCCGGAAAGGTTCATGGATGCAAAAACAGCCTTCTTCGGATAACGATTCAGTGTGGCAAGCATCAGTGAAGTGGCAATCAGTTCTTCCAGATCATCCACACGGATCGCTCCGAATTTTTTCAGAACTGCATCAAAGGATGCATCGGAACCTGAGAGACTTCCTGTATGGGAAGCTGCGATTGCTCCGCCTTTGGCACTTCTTCCTGCTTTGAGAATGACTACAGGTTTCTTTTTCGCAGCTGCTTTTTTCAGAACATCTGCAAATTTTGCCGCATTTTTTACACCCTCGATATAAACACTGACAACTTTTGTATCTTCATCTTCTACAAGGAAGTCCATATAGTCTTCCATCTGGACAATCTTTCCGTTTCCGGCTGAAATACTGTAGGAAAAACGCATTCCGGGATCATCCATCATGGAAAGGCACAGCTGGCCGCTCTGTGAAACAACGCCAACACTTCCTTTTCGGTCTCTCTTCGCAGAAATAAAAGCGAAAGCCTGCACATTATCAATGTAATTTACAAATCCGGCACAATTTGGTCCCATGACTGCAATGTCCAGTTCTTTTGCTGCTGCGATCAGTTCCGCCTCATTTTTCCTGCCTTCATCTGTTCCGATCTCGCCATATCCGCTGGCAAAAACAACGGCTCCGCCAACACCCTTGGCTGCTCCTTCTTTCAGAAGCGGAATGACTGTTTTCTGTGAAGTACAGATCACCATCATATCAATGGTATCCGGTATATCGGAAATACTCTTATAGCAGGGAACTCCAAATACACTTTCTCTTTTCGGATGTACAAAGTATACTCTGCTCATGTCTTCTACATAGCTGAGAGTATTACGGCATACATCTCCACCAAAACCTTCTTTTTCACTTGCGCCGATAACAGCAACTGATTTTGGTTTTAACAACTTGGTAAGATTCATATATCAGTCACCTCCTGATCTTATTTACCGGCTACTCCTCTTCGATAGCAAGCTACATTTTTCTCATTGTATTTGCCTTTTCCTTTTTTTTCAAAGAAAGAAACGATAGCGGATTCCATATATTCTACTGAGAACAGGTCGCTGTTGGCAGCCAGTGCTCCAAGCATGACAAGGTTCGCACCTTTTGGATTTCTGACTTCTGCCGCAATGTCTGTTGCAGGAATTTTTATAATTTTAATATCGTCTCTGTATTTACGGTCTTCCGGAACAATAGAGGAATTTACCAGAAGGAGTCCGCCTGGTTTTAATCTCTCTTCAAATTTGTCAATGGCAGGGGTATTCATGGTAAAAAGAATATCCGGATGTTTGGAGATCGGGCTGGCGATCAGCTTTTCGCTAACTTTTACTGTACAGTTTGCGGTACCGCCACGCATCTCGGAACCATAGGAAGGATAAAACAGTACGTTTTTGTCCTGTTCCATTCCTGCATTTATCAGAAGCATACCGGCAGTGAGGACACCCTGTCCGCCGAATCCCGCGCAAATAATTTCTTTTCCCATAATCTATGCCTCCTCTTTCTTATCCTTGAACTCTCCCAGCGGGAAGTATTTGATCATCTCGTTTTTGATACGTTCCACACTCTTTACCGGAGTCATATTCAGGTTTGTCGGACATGGAGAAAGAAGTTCCACAAGGCAGAAGCCTTCTCCTTTCATGTGCTTTTCAAAAGCTTTTCTGATGTATTTCTTGGATTGCATCATTCCTTTGGCATCTGCCATGGAGCCTCTTGCGAGGTATGCAATATCAAATCCTGTAAATGCCTGTTCTACACGGAATGGCATTCCAGCTTTTTTCGGATCTTTTCCTCTCGGAGTGGAGGTTGTGATCTGCCCTGGCAGAGAGGTCGGTGCGCACTGTCCACCTGTCATACCGTAGAGGCTGTTATTGATAACGATGGTTACCACATTGTCATTTCGGATTGCAGTGTGCATGGTCTCAGCCATTCCGATGGAATACGCCGCACCATCACCGATATATGCCATGACCGGATTTTCCGGACGGATCTTTTTTACCCCGACAGCCGTTGCGATGGGACGTCCATGTGCTGCCATAATGGTATCAAATCTCCAGGAATCAATATTTAAAGAACCACAGGCAACGTCAACGATTGCCAAGAGTTTTTCACTTAAACCCATCTCTTCCATAACTTCTGCGATCAGGCGGACAGCCAGTCCATGCCCACAGCCCGGACAGAAACCGCTCTGTGTAAATGTAATTGTTTCAGGAGCTACTAATCTCATGTTATGCTTCCCCCTTTTTCAACATTTCTTTTGCTTTTGCAATGATTCCGTCAGATTCCGGAATTTCGAAGATCGATCCATAATGATCTACCGGATATCTACCGCCTGTTGCAAGTTTTACATCGTCTACCATCTGTCCGAGGATATTCATCTCTACGGTAAGAAATGCCTTTGCTTCTTTTGCCTGTTCAAAAGCTTTCACAGGAAACGGCCACAGTGTGATCGGACGGATCAGGCCCAGTTTAAAGCCTTCTTCTCTTGCGATCTCAACCGCCTCTCTGCAGACTCTGGAACTGATTCCATATGCTACCAGAACAACTTCTGCATCCTCAACCTGAATGCATTCGTATCTCTGTTCTCTCTGTTCCATCTCTGCATATTTATTGGAAAGGTAAGTTTCATAATCTGGATGTGTATAGTAAACATTCTGGATCTTTCTCTGCTCATCGCCTTTTTTACAGCCTTTGATCGTCCAGTCATATTTATTGATATCGTGCTCAATAAATTTCGGAATCTCCACTGCTTCGATCATCTGTCCGATCGCAGCGTCAGAAGCGATCAGTACCGGATGACGGTATTTCTCAGCAAGATCAAATGCTTCTGCCATCATATCTGCATTTTCCTGAACGGATGCCGGCGCAAGAACCAGTGTGTGGTAATCGCCGTGGCCGCCGCCTCTGGTAAGCTGCCAGTAGTCTCCCTGACCCTGTGCGATATCGCCAAGACCGGTTCCGATTCTCATTACATCAACGATAACTGCCGGAAGGTCTGCTGCTACAAGGTATGAAATTCCTTCCTGTTTCAGGGAAAATCCAGGGCCTGATGAAGTTGTCAGTGCACGTGCCCCGGCTGCCGCTGCTCCAAGAACCATGTTGATACCTGCAAGCTCGGATTCAGCCTGAATAAAAGTTCCGCCTACATCTTCCATTCTCCAGGATAAATACTCCAGGATCTCTGTCTGCGGGGTGATCGGATATCCACTGTAAAAACGGCATCCTGCTGCCAGTGCAGCTTCGGCCAGTGCTTCATTTCCTTTTAACAATACCTTAGCCATAACTGACCTCCTTCATCTTATTTCGAATACATAATCCGGACATACACGGTAACACATACCACATGCCACACATTTCGTTTCATCTACCTGAACTGTATTGTAACCTTTTTCATTTACAAAATCGGATACACTGAGTGCATCCTGTGGACATGCGTTGATACAATATCCGCAGCCCTTGCATCTCTTTGGATTCATATATAATTTTTCTTTATTTTCTTTTCCCATAATCGAACCCTCTCTATATAGCCTGTTCTCTGTTTTTCTTTCCAAGACGGTAAATAGTGAAAGCCAGTACCGCACCGATAATACCTGTTATCATCAGGAATGTAAAAATATAGTTATATCCCGCTGCTCCGTGCTGATCCATCCATTTTCCAAAAATAACGGAATAAATGGAATCTGGCAGGTAACCAATGATTGAAGCAATTCCTATTGTAGTTCCCGTCATCATTCTCGGGATTCCCGCCTCACTGACTGTGGAGAATACAACGCCGTACATCATCATTGCAAATGCACCCGGGATCAGTGTGTAAAGACTTGCTGCCATTGGACTGATATCTGACGGAAGGATCATTACGATACCGAACAGCGCTGCCAGAATCAAAAATGCAGTCATCAGCCATTTACATGTTGATTTGAATACTTTATCCGCAAGGATTCCACCTACCGGTGCAAGCAGAAGCAAAAGATAATTTCTAATAATGGAGATCAGACCGGAGCTCTCCGGGGATACTCCAATTACTTCTGTAAGAAATGGATTGAAATAAGAAGTACTTGTGTAATATCCATAGCCACAGAAAATCGTAAGAGCAACTACCCATACAACCGGCATCTTTAAAAGTTTGCCCAAATCTGAGAGCTGGAATTTCGGTTCTCCATCATCTGCCGCGGAAGCACCTTTTTTGTCATCTTTCATAAGGAAAATAAGAAGGATACCTGCAACTGCCGCAACACTTCCACCGCTTATTACGGCACGTATAAAACCGGATGATACATTATCGCCTGCTGTTTTATATACATTTAATGCAAGAGCATTAGTCAGGGCACCTGTAATACCATTACATGCATAGTACAGTCCGTACATGAATCCCTGTTCTTCTTCTGTTCCGATAATACGGATTGCTTTCATCAGAGAGGACCAGAATACAAATGCAGTACTGAAGGACAGTCCCAGCCAGATCACCATGGCTACTGCAAAATTCATAGAAAACGCATAAATATATGCCAGCGCCGTTGTACTGAGAAGTGAGATTACCAGTGCCTTCTTCGGTGATACCTTATCCGCAATGATACCTCCTGGAATATACAAGATCATATTTCCGATTGTATACATTGTCAGCATAAGTCCTGACTGTGTATTGGTGATTCCCATAGTTGAAATCTGCGCATCATAAAATACATACTTTATATATGGTAAAAAGTAGATCGAGCCGCCTGCAAGCCCCAGCGCAATAATGGTAAGATACTTTCTTAATTTCGAATTCATACAACCCCCCCTGACCCTGTCTTCTTTGAAAAAAGGATGCCCCATCACGGGGCATCCCCTTAATCGGTTCTCAATACTGGTACTTTATCAGTTATTCATCCATCACATATCCGGTGTGTCGGATTTGTCAGGAGTAAACAGTCTTCTTGCTACATCTCTTGTGAACTCGCCTGTCTTCGCGGATTCTTCAAATACAACTTTTGTCTGTTTGCGGATCAGATCTACGGTATCTTTTACGATCGCTGCAGCTGCATCTTCATCGCTCATGTTCTCAATCTTAACAATACGGAAGATAACTGCCTCGTAAATACGGATTCCACCAAGGTTGGAGATGAAGTCTACGGCTACGTCGATGCCTTTCCTGCGAAGGATCTCATCTGCTTCCGGTGTTGTCGGAATATTGGCTGCCTCTACGATAAGAGATGCTTTGATCTTATCTGCGTTATCTTTATTGATAACATCTTCCAGAGCTGCCGGAATGAGGATATCACATTCCTGGCTGAGCCATTCGGAGTTCGGAAGTACTTCATAATTATCTTCAAAAGCTTCTTTATTTAATTCACCCTTCGGAAGTCTGGTTGCTACCAGTTTCGGAATATCAAGGCCATCTTTGCAATAAACAAGTCCATTTACATCTGCGATACCAACAACTTTATATCCCATCTTATTCAGAGAGTTTACACAGCTGGCACCAACACATCCAAATCCCTGGATAACAACGGAGGCGCCTTCCTTTCCGCCTTTAAGCTTCCAGGCTTCATCTGCTGCTGCCGCAACACCGTAACCGGTGATCATGTCATACATCTTGAATCCATCGTAGGTAAGCTCTTTCTCTGCTCTGTCATGGTTTAAGATGCCCTGATGAATATCCGGATCTTCTTTCATAGCCTTTGTCTGAGGAATTCCGATTCCCAGATCATCAAGAATACGAAGAACTACAGAATAATCAACACCAAGGTCGCCACCAATGGAAACACCAGCTTTAATATAAGGAGCTGTAGCTGTGAGGAATCTACGAAGAACATCCTCAGCATCCGGAGCCTTGTAATCATAAGCGATACCGGCTTTACATCCGCCAGTTGTCAGAGATTCACAGGCTTTATATTTATATCCCATGGTTGTTGCAAGACGGATAACTTCTTCCTTGGTTACTGTAGGATGCATTCTTGTACCGCCGCCACAGTAATGCCCTACAAAGTTATATGCACACATCCATCCTTTTGCATCTGTCTCTGTGTCGTTCCATTCCACTACTACATAAGGTTTGTTTGCCATTTGAAAATCCTCCTTTAGCTTTACGTTTGTTCTTTATTATGGAACGTTGTTCTCAATATGTTTTATTTTTTAACCCGGTCTGAGTACCGGGTTTCATTTCTATTGTTCTTTATTAGAGAACCACGTTCTTTATTTCGTGATTTAACTATAGCACTGTTGGTATATTTTTTCAATAACAAACTTTCATTTTTTTATTTTTTGTGCAATTTTCATATATATTACAAAAGTTTTTGTATCTTTCGCGCACTGGTCTTCAGAATTTCCGCATATTTCTGAATATTTTCTTTATTCATCCTCAGAGACGGAGCGCTGATACTTAAAGCACCCTCCGCTTCCCCTTCATGATTAAGAAGAGCCACGCCTACACATTTCACACCAAACATAACTTCCATATCATCCACTGCATATCCACGCTCCCGAACCATCCGGATCTCCTCATCCAGTTCTCTCCGGTCTGTGATCGTGTACTCTGTAAAAGCTTCCAGTTCCTCCGGAATATGCTTCTCCCTGTCCTCTTCGGACATAGTCGCCAGAACTGCTTTTCCAATACTTGTACAGTACATCTTTGAGCACTCACCGGTTACAGATTTTGTTACAAGCCTCTGGTTCTCCGGAGAAACCGCCTCCAGATACAGCATATCCTCACCCTTCGGCACAGCCAGATAAACCAGTTCCTGCACCTCATTTGCGATCTCACGCATAACCGGCACAGCAATCTTCGTAATATCAAGATTTTCACGAAATGCCCGGCTCAGCATCATAACCTCCGGACCCAGCCGGAATTTCCCAGACTCCGGATCCTGCACCAGATACTCCATAGCAGTAAACGTAACCAGGATATTATGAACATTACTCTTATACAGACCCAGCTTCTCACTGATCTCCGTTACACCCAGGGGCTGCTTCACAGCAAAACAGTTCAGGATTTCCAATGCCTTCTGTAAGCTCTTAACTTTAATCTCTCCATTGTTCTCCATTTATCAATTCCCCATTTCTCTGCCCGACAGCCAAGCCCGGACCCAACCGGAATCCGGTCCCGCGCACTCCTGGCCGCTGCAGTTTTTATAATAAAATTATCTCTTAAATTCATAAAACCTGTCAATAGATTTCATAAAAAAAGAACATAAATATCCTAAAATGACGTGAAAAACGTAAAAAAACGCCTGATATTTTCTGCACATATTCGTTAATCATATATCTTTTTCCATAAATTGCCTTTGTATTTTACGGTTTTTTATTGATTTATGCACAATTCAGACTTATAATAAAAGATACAAAAAAGAGCGAAAACAATATAAAAATACAATTCTGGAGGGAACCTTATGAACGAAGAACTTTTTAATGAAGCATCAAAATCCAACATCCTGTCAAAACAGCTGGTCGATCAACTTCAGGAAAGCATGACCTACAGCAGCATCTCCTTCATCAATTGGACCATCGAAGTCCTCAAGCTCCTGAAAGCCCGCATCGAACGCGGCGACAAGATCAAAGATGAGACCACCGGCGTGATCTACGATCTCTACACCTTCCGCCAATTTGTAGAAACCAACTTCTCCACCTACATCACTGGCCAGGTCTTCAACACCTCCATCCGGTCCCAGAAAGTCTACTTCACCCTGGAAGCCTGCCCAGGCGGCTACAACCTCCTCATGGCAGACTCCGGCAACGAAAAAACCTACCGCTGGATCTCCAGCTTAAGCAAACGCTTCTCCCTGGTAGAAATGATCGCCACAGGAATCGTCTACATCAAGGACACCTACCAGCCATTCATCTCCGAAAACGGCAAATACTGCAAATACAACAAAGACCTGGGCAAACTCACAGAACTCTGATCAAAACGGGGAATCCGCAACCGCAGATTCCCCGTTTTTCTCATCCATCCAGCGCAGCGCTGACGGCTCATCCAACTCCCGTCATACCACCCCACTAGCAACACTCCCCACGAGATTTAACACGTCTCACGGCCAATGCACAGCCAGTGAGGGGCTTCTTTCCAGGCTGACTCTGCAGGAGGGGAGCTGATTCTTAGGTGGCGGAAATCTGCGTTGCTTCAAAAAATCTCGCTGTTTGAGCGGCTTCAGACGCGAGTTCGAGATTTTTTGAAGCGCTTTTAGCAGAATTCCGGCACCTTAGAAGCCAGCCCCCGACGAAGCCCCAGCCTGGAAAGAAGCCCCTCACTGGCGTCCCCTTCCGCCATATAA
>OGQM01002638.1_pt1 | contig 10475 bp, 7 predicted proteins | sample 1553191 | NCBI WGS metagenome assembly OGQM01 (sample SAMEA2579954, study PRJEB22360) | human gut metagenome | biome: human gut; feature: human-associated habitat; material: faeces | place: Denmark | collected 2008/2010 | reverse complement strand
CAACATTGTGCTGGATGTCTACAGCGGCAGCGTTCACGCCGTAGACGAACTGGCGTATGACGCCATCGCTCTGGTCGATGCCGGCCACCCCCGCGCAGAAGCTGCCGACCTGCTGGCAAAAAAATATGCTGACCATCCCGAAGTGACCGCCGAGGACATCAACGACTGCTTTGACGATATCGAAGAACTGAAGGCCGATGGCAAACTGTTTGCCGAAGATATTTACGCTGACCATGCCTTTGACTTCAAGAATCGTTCCACCGTTGTCAAGGCACTCTGTCTGCATGTGGCCCACACCTGCAATCTGAACTGCGAATACTGCTTTGCCGCCCAGGGCAAGTTCCACGGCCAGTCCGGCCTGATGAGCTTTGAGACCGGCAAGCGTGCGCTGGATTTCCTGGTGGAGCACAGCGGCACCCGCCACAACCTAGAGGTTGACTTTTTCGGCGGCGAACCGCTGATGAACTTTGAGGTCTGCAAACAGCTGGTTGCCTATGCCCGCAGCATTGAAAAAGAAAAAGGCAAGAACTTCCGCTTCACCCTGACCACCAACGGCATCGGCATCACCGATGAAGTCATTGAGTGGGCCAACAAAGAGTGCTACAACGTGGTTCTTTCTCTGGATGGCCGCAAGGAGATCAACGACCGTTTCCGCAAGGATATTGCAGGCCGCGGCAGCTATGACCGCATTGTGCCCAAGTTCCAGCAGCTGGTCAAGGCCCGCGGCGGTAAGGGCTACTACATGCGCGGCACCTTCACCCATTACAACACCGATTTCACCAACGACCTGTTCCACATGGCGGATGATCTCGGCTTTGACGAGCTTTCCATGGAGCCGGTCGTGAGCAAGGCCGGCAGTCCCGAAGCCCTGACCGAAGCCGACCTACCCATCCTGTTTGACCAGTATGAGCTGCTGGCCAAGGATATGCTCCGCCGTGAAAAAGCCGGTCATCCCATCACCTTCTACCATTACATGATCGACTTGGCCCATGGCCCCTGCATTTACAAGCGCATTTCCGGCTGTGGTTCTGGCACCGAATATATGGCCGTTACCCCCTGGGGCGACCTGTACCCCTGCCATCAGTTTGTCGGCGACCCGGATTACAAGCTGGGCGATATCTGGAACGGCGTTACCAACACCGAACTGCGGGATGAATTCAAGCTGTGCAACGTGTACGCCCGCCCCGACTGCAAGGACTGCTGGGCACGCCTGTACTGCGCGGGCGGCTGCGCCGCCAACGCCCTGCACGCCACCGGCGATATCCACGGTGTGTATGAATATGGCTGCGAAGTGTTCCGCAAGCGCATTGAATGTGCCCTGATGATCAAAGTAGCCGAAAGCCTTGATCCCGAGCTGGCAGGCCGCGCCGCAACGGCAGCTCCTGCCACCGACGAGGACTGTGGCGACTGTTCCTCCTGCGAATAATTTCCTTTTCCCAGGGTGTATCTGAAAAGTCGAAAATATCGGCTGTTTCTTTGTTTTCAGATACACCTTAACCGCCGAGCCAGCAAAATCGGCGTTTCTTGTTTATCCCCGCACCAAATCTTCCATCAAATTCATCTGGCAAAGCCGGAATAAGGAGCGTAACTTGTATGGAATACCGTGTCTGCCGCAATAACCCTGCCCCCTATAATGACCTCAACGGCAAAATCAGCCTGCTGGGTCTTGGCACCATGCGCCTGCCCCTGCGGGACGCCGCCGACCAGACCAGCATTGACGAGGAAAAGGCACAGGAGATTTTTGATTATGCCTATGCCCACGGCGTGAACTATTTCGATACTGCCTACCCCTACCACGGCGGCATGAGCGAAAAGTTCTGCGGCAAAGCTCTGGCCAAGTATCCCCGCGCCAGCTATCACCTTGCCAGCAAACTGCCCGGCTGGCTGTTGAAATGCGATGAGGATGTGCCCCGTATTTTTAACGAGCAGTTGGCCAACTGCCGCACTGATTACTTTGATTTTTACCTCGTTCACTCTGTGCATGAAAGCAGCTGGTCCAATTACGTCAAGTACCACGCCTATGACCAGCTGAACGAGCTGCGCAAGGCTGGCAAAATCAAGCGGCTGGGCTTTTCTTTCCATGGCAGCGTTGAGCAGCTGGCAGAGATCCTTGCTGCAGGCAATTGGGATTTTGTACAGCTGCAGCTCAATTATTTTGACTGGGACTATCAGCAGAGCCGCAAAAAATACGAGCTGTGCGCCGCTGCCGGGCTGCAGGTCATCGTTATGGAGCCGGTGCGCGGCGGGATGCTGAACACCCTTTGCCCTGAAGCCGCCGCCCTGCTGCATCAGGCCGTCCCGGAAAAGAGCCTGGCCAGCTGGGCCATTCGCTGGGTTGCCAGCCTGCCCAATGTGCTGTGCGTACTTTCCGGCATGACTACCCTGGAGCAGGTACAGGATAACGTGGCTTCCATGGATCCCTTTATTCCGCTTTCCACCACCGAGCAGGATACCCTCGCCCGTGCGCTGGATGTGTTCAAGGCCCAAAAGCTTGCCCCCTGCACGGCCTGCAAGTACTGCATGCCCTGCCCCGCCGGGGTCAACATTCCGGGCATGCTGCACGCCTGGAACGAATACCGCCTGTGTGGTGACCGCCTCGCCACCCTAAAAGAGGAATATGAGGACGCCCCCGCCGCCACCCGCGCCGAGCATTGCATCAAGTGCGGTGCCTGCCTGCCCAAATGCCCCCAGCACATCGACATCCGTTCCATGATGAGCACCATCTGCGATACGCTGTGATTTTTGGATTTACGGGAGATTTTTCCAACCTTTTTGAAAAAAGGCTTCGGTGAAAACCTTTAATTCAATAGGTACAATCGTATAAATAAGGCGCACCACGGGGATTATTCTGTGGTGCGCCTGTTTTTTGTTGTTCCTGTTTATGATTCCTGCCTATGCGAAATTACAGCAGGTTCAACCCTTGCCACGAACTTTTCCCGCCGTCCCATTCCGAATTCCTAATTTCTAATTTCTCATTTCTAATTCCTAATTTTCCCCTCTCCGTGTAAAATGCCAAAAGCCCGATGTCAACACGGCATCGGGCTTTTGGATTTTCTGCATATAAAACGTTAATTTACTTATCCTGCGCGTTATGCTTCGCGGCAAACGGCAGCTTGCCATAGATTCCGCCGGTCGTCTCCTTGGCGGCACAAATTTTATCTGCCAGGCACACCAGCCACGCTTCACGGCAGGGGGGGGGGATGGGGGTTAAGGGGAACATGTGCTTTTTGATGATCTCCCGCTCCACCGGGGTCAGCTTCCAATCCTCGCTTGCGTTGTGCAGGGCGGTGCCTGGGTGGGTAAAACCGTGCCAGTGGTGGCCGTTGGCTTTATCGTGCCAGTCATACAAAAAGTAATCATGCAGCAATGCACCGCGGATCAGCGCCCGCTCGTTTACGCGCAGGTGCAGCGTTTCCGCCAAGACGCAGGCGGTATCCGCCACGCTGACGCAGTGGGCATACACGCTGACCTTGCCGTGCTGGATGCACCGCCGGGTTGCCGTGTAGCGGCCCTCTTTTTCCAGCCGGGCGGCTGCGGCTGCCACGCGGGCTTCGATTGCCCTGCGGTGTTCCCCGCTCAACTGAAGGTCACCACATCATCACGCGGGGCCGCGGCAGGCTCCACGTTGATGGCCGTCAGCACCGGGCCGACAGAATCCGGGGTCTGGCCCTTGTAAATCGGGTGGTATTTCAGGTTCACCTTTGCCGTTACCGTGATCCAGTCACGCTGCTTCAGGTTCTTGTACTCCGCGTACTTGCAGGGGAAGCCCACAAACTGGATATCCTGCACGCAGCAGGTCATGGCAAAGCGGCCGGGCACAAAGCTGTCCTTGCCGGCGCGGTTGGTCTGGCACACCTGAGCCAGGAATTTCACCGTTTTGCCGTCGTACTTCTGCATCTCATCCATGCAGTCCATATACCACACGCCAAAGAACTCTTCGGGAATCTCGATCACCGGGGCGTTTACATCGAACGGCAGCGGGTCCGGGATATCGTCATAGGCAACGCTGCCATCCTTGAGCTCATAGGCGATATCGCAGCGGCGGCTGGCCTGGCGCACCAGCTTGTGGATCAGCTGGTGGCTTTCGTCATCGTTTACCGCCTCGGCACGGTTCACCACCAGCAGCTCGCTGCCGCGCAGCTTGTCCAGCAGTAGGCCGCGCATGGCATTGTCGTTGGCATAGGTCTTGATGGTAGTGCCGTCTGCGGTGGCCAGGCACTGGTAAATCAGCCAGTTATCCGGCAGGGCATCGTACAGCTCCTGCACCAGCCACATGCCGTTGTATTCAATGATCACACGCCCACAGTCAGACTTTTCAGCCAGCTGCTGCAGGTGTTCGCGGTTCAGTTCCGCTTTGTCCTCAATGGTGGCAACGGTCACGCCGCCAAAGGCAAATCGCTCGGAATCATATTCCTCTTCGCCTTCCTCACAGATCAACAGCAGCGTTTTGTCGCCGGAATCAAACTGCGGGTCCTCCATTGTTTCCTGAATAAACTTGGTTTTGCCGCTTTCCAGCATACCCACAAAGAGGTAACAGGGAATCTCTTTCTGCGCCATGTTTTACTCCTTTACAAATCAGGCGTGGAACAGCTCTTCCACCTCATGTTCCTTCAGCTGGGAACCGATCACGCACACCTTGCCGGTAACATCGGGGCCGCAGGTGCGGATCTCATGCTCACCGGGCACCATGTCGAACTCGTACCAGGTGTCGCCGCCGTCCACAATGCCCTTAGCACGCAGCACAGCGCCGTACTCGCCGGAATCCAGCACGGTCAGGATGCTCTCCAGCTCGTCATGGCTGTACTTGTGGGCAGTCTCGTGGCCCCAGCTGGTGAACACTTCGTCTGCATCGTGGTCATGATGATGGTGATGATGGCCGCAGCAGCACTCGCCGTCATGGTGGTGATGATGGTGTTCATGCTCGTCATCGTCATCGTCGTCATCATGGTCGTGGTGGTGATGGCAGCATTCGTGGCCGTGGTCATCATCCTCGTCATGATGGTGGTGATGCTCGTGCTCATCCTCATCATCGTCGTCATCATCATGGTCGTGGTGATGGTGGCAGCACTCGTGGCTGTCCTCATCATGGTCATGGTGGTGGTGATGATGCTCTTCCTCATCCTCGTCCGCATGGGCAGCATTGGAAGCCTGTGCTTCGCTCAGAAGCTCGGCAACCAGGTCGCGCTTACCATCCATAACGGAAACGATCTGTGCACCGGTCAGTTCGTTCCAATCGGTGGTCACAATGGTGGCGGTGGGGTTCTTTTCCTGGATCAAGGCAACGGCTGCGGCAACCTTCTTCTCGTCTGCGCTGCCGGTGCGGCTCAGGATGATGCAGGATGCGTGGCTGATCTGGTCGTCATAGAACTCGCCAAAGTTCTTCATATACATTTTGACCTTGTTCACATCGGCCACGGTCACAAAGCTGTTCAGGCTGACCGGCAGGGTCTCGCCCACACCCTCAACAGCGCGGGTCACATCACTCAGCTTGCCAACGCCGGAAGGCTCGATCAGGATGCGGTCAGGATGATAAGTCTCCACGACCTTTTTCAGCGCCTCGCGGAAGTCGCCCACCAGGGAGCAGCAGATGCAGCCGGAGTTCAGCTCGTTGACCTGAATGCCAGCCTCACGCATAAAGCCGCCGTCAATGCCGATTTCGCCGAATTCGTTTTCGATCAGCACGATCTTTTCACCCTGGAACGCTTCCTTGATGAGCTTTTTGATCAGGGTCGTTTTGCCTGCACCCAAAAAGCCGGAGAAAATATCAATTTTCGTTACCTGTTCTGCCATGGTAATATTCCCTTCTATCTTAAAGTTTGTTTGTGTTGTTAGCAATCTTGTTTTCTTACTGCTAACCTTATTATATCAAACCCGTCAAGAGCTTTTCGCCCATTTGGGCCTGCCAAAATTTGAAATTTTTGAAAACTTCTTGCCCCGTCAGCGCCTTTTTGCCGCGGCGTTTCCCCCGTTTGCTGCAAAATCCTCTCACCCTTCAGCAGTTTGCCCGAAAAACAGCCCAGTATCGCCTGAAAAACCGTTTTTTCTATTGAATTTTGCGCCGGGCGCGTGTTACACTTGATTTATGCTGTTTTTACCGGAATTTTGCCTTGTTCACGCCCTGTTTTGGAGGTGAGCACCTTGCCCGCTGCCCCTGCATCCCGCGCCGCCGGGCGCGAAGTGACCCCCGTGGAACTGTTCCGCCTGCTGCCCGCCCATTTCGCCGCGGTACTGGTTTGTACCCTGCTGGGAGGTATTCTGGCCTTTGCTGCCGCACGCCTTGCCCCGCGCAGCTACCAGGCCGAAGCCCAGCTGTATGTTGCCGCCGCACAGGAGGGGCTGACCTCCGGCTATGCGGAACTGCAATTAACGGCTGATTATCAGGAGCTTTTGACCAGCCGCACCATGCTGGAATCCGTTATTTCCACCCTTGGCCTTTCCACGGATACTGCCCACTTAAAAGACCAGATTACCATTCTGCACCCGGCAGATACCCATATTCTGCGCATTGTTGCGGCCGATTCCTCCCCACAGCGCGCAGCAGATATTGCCAACGCACTGGCTGCCCTTGCGTTGGATGATCTCTCTGCCCGCATGGGCCCCGCCCCGCCTGGTGGAGCAAGCAGCCCCGCCGCAGCGCTTTTCCGGGCCGGGGGCTGTGTTCCACGCAGCGTTTGGCGCTGGCATCGGCTTTTTGCTCTGCTTTGCTTTCCTCTGCCTGCATTACCTGCGGGATGACCACATTTATACGGCGGACGATCTGACCCGTTGCCTTGGCTCTTCGCCGCTGGCCTGCATCCCGGATGCCACGCCCCGCCGCCTCCATACCCGGAAAGGCGGCCGCCCATGAAAGAACTTGCTTTGAACCACCTGCCGGAGCTGGCACCCCGGACGGTTGAATCCCTGAATCTGCTGCGCCTGCGTCTGGAACAGACAGCCCCAGACGCCAAAATCATTCTGCTCACCAGCACTACCCCGCAGGAAGGTAAAACTACTCTGGCTTTGCAGTTCTGGCGGCTGCTTGCCGGGCTTGGCCAGCGCTGCCTGCTGGTTGACGGTGACCTGCGCCATTCCGGCATCTGCCGCCAGTGCGGGCTGACCGGTGAACACAAAGTGCCGGGTCTGGCACACTATCTTTCCGGCAGCGTTCCTCTGGAGGAAGTTCTCTACCACACCGAGATCCGCGGTACCTGCCTGGTTCCGGCCTCCGGCACCACCAACCGCCCGGCCCTGCTGCTGGAACACCCCCGTTTTGCCCGCATGGTGGAAAGCTGTGCACCAAAGTTTGCTTATCTTTTGGTCGATGCTCCAGCCCTGAGCGAATGCAGTGACGCTCTCAGCCTTGCCAAGGTATGTGACGGTGCCCTGCTTGTGGTGCAAAGCGGCGGCGTTACCCACCAGGAGCTGCGCCAGGCGGCTCACCTTCTGCAGGGCTGCGGCCTGCCGCTGCTGGGCACTGTGCTGAACCGCACCCCGTATTGACCTTTTATGAAAACATGTTAGAATGGACTTGTTCAACATTCTGCATATAAGGAGAGGACTATTTTGACGACCAATGAAAAAATTGCCGCTCTGCGCGCCGCTGCCCAGGCAGCCGGTGCCCACGGTGTTTTGCTGATGACCAGCGACCCCCACTCCAGTGAATATCTGCCCGCTTATTACAACAGCCTGCCGTTTTTCTCCGGCTTTACCGGCGAGAACTCCACCCTTGTTGTCACCCTGACCGGCAGCGCCCTGTGGTGCGATGGCCGTTTTTATGTTCAGGGTGACCGTCAGCTGGCCGGCACCGAAATTGAGTGCATGCACGCCGGTTCCGCCGGGGTGCCCACCGTGGAAGAGTACCTGACCGCCCATTTTGCCGCAGGCCAGACCCTGCTGCTGGATGGCAGCTGCGTGCCTGCCACCATTGCCAACGGCTATGCCGCCGCTCTGGCCAAGAGCGGCGCCAAGCTGGAAAGCAAGGATATCGTCTCCCCCCTGTGGGAGAGCCTGACCACTCGCCCCAGCCTGCCCAACACCACCTGCGAGCTGCTGACTGTTGAGCAGACCGGCGCCACCGCCGCCCAGCGCATTGCCATGGTGCGTGACGAGCTGAAAAAAGCCGGTGCCACCGCCCTGGCCGTGACTGGTCTGGACTGTGTGGGCTGGCTGACCAACATGCGCGCACGCGACCTGCCCTGTACCCCGCTGGCCGTTGCTTATGCCCTTGTCACGATGGACAGCTGCACTCTGTTTATCGCCCCCGGCCGCCTGAATGATGCCGACGCAAAAACGTTGGCCGATAACGGCGTTTCCCTGCGCGACTACCCGGAGCTGATCGATACCGTACACGCTCTGCCCGCAGAGGAAGTGTTCCTCGTAGACGAGAAAGCCACCAACTATGACCTGTACTGCGCCCTGAACGAGCACAAGACCGTTACCGGTGCCGACCCGATCTTTGCACTGAAAGGTGTCAAAAACCCGGTCGAGCTTGCCAACATCCGCGAATGCCATGTGCGTGACGGCGTTGCCATGGTGCGTTTCCAGATGGACTTGGAAAAGGCCATCGCCGAGGGCAAAATCCTGCACGAGACTGACATTGAAAAGATGTTGCAAAAGCGCCGTGCCGAAATGCCCGGCTATTTTGAGGACAGCTTTGATACCATTGCCGCTTACGGCCCCAACGCCGCCATGATGCACTACCATGCCGAGGGCGAAGTGGACAGCGTGATTGAGCCGCGCGGCTTCCTGCTGGTGGATAACGGCGGCCAGTATGACTGCGGCACCACCGATATCACCCGCACCTATCCCGTCGGCCCCCTGACCGAGAACGAGCGCAAATACTACACCTGGACCCTGCAGAGCCACATTGACATTGCCCGCGCCGTCTTCCTGGATTACTGCACCGGCTTTGCACTGGACAGCTTTGCCCGCGGCCCGCTGTGGGCACACAAAATCAACTACCGCTGCGGCACCGGCCACGGCGTTGGCTACATCTCCTCGGTGCACGAAGGCCCCCAGAGCCTGCGCCCCCAGAACCCCATTGTCTTCAAAGAGGGCATGACCATCACCGATGAGCCGGGCGTTTATGAGACCGATGAAGTCGGCATCCGCATTGAGAACGAGCTGGAATGCGTGGATGCCGGCACCAACCAATATGGTCACTGGCTGAAATTTGAGCCGCTGACCCTGGTGCCCATCTCCACCGAGCCGGTCATTGTGGACGAACTGACCCGTGACCAGATCAACTGGCTGAACGCCTACCATGCCCATGTATACGAGATGCTCAGCCCCCGCCTGACCGAGGAGGAAAAGACCTGGCTGAAAGCCAAGACTGCCCCCATCGACCGGTAAAGCTTTCTTTTCCGCATTTTTGAGTTATTTGAATCACTGAATTTATCGGCCCCTGCCGCACCAAGGCAGGGGCCGATTTTGTTTTGCCTTGGGTCCTGCTGTGCTATGTCTACATCAACCTTCCCTTTCCGTATTTTCCTTTTCCCTGTCTGTAGGGAACGGTCTTGACCGTTCCGTCCCCTCATCCTACCACCCTTTTATAAGTGCACCTCTCTCATGGCCTCGCGCAAATCAACTTATTATATTTTATTTAATTTTATATTCAAATTGTATTTCCCGTTTTCCTGCGTCCGCTCCTCTGTCCATTCTGCACATTCCGACCAAATTGGCGCATCGGATGCTGGTCATTCTGCTATTCTTTCATAAATCTTACCCAAAATCACACGTCTAACACTGTGCAATCATCCCATTTTCTGGACTTTTTACTCATTCTTGGGTAAAAAGCCGTGATTATTGTTGATTTTTTATCAAAGTCGGTCTATAATAAAATAGCTGGCAGGGTCAGGCCCTCCAGCCGCTTGAACTGAATTTATAGGAGGTACCTGTTATGCTCGTAAATGCAACCAATATGCTCCTCAAAGCTCGTGACGGCCACTATGGTGTTGGCCAGTTCAATATCAATAACCTGGAATGGACCCGGAGCATTCTGCTTCAGGCTCAGGCTATGCAGAGCCCGGTTATCCTGGGCGTTTCCGAGGGTGCCGGCAAATATATGACCGGTTTCAAGACCGTTGCCGCTATGGTGCGCGCAATGGATGAATCTCTCGGCATCACGGTTCCCGTTGTCCTGCACCTGGACCACGGCACCTATGAGGGCGCAAAGGCCTGCATTGAAGCCGGCTTTACCTCCATCATGTTCGATGGCTCCCACTACCCCATCGAAGAGAATATTGCCAAGACCCGTGAGCTGGTTGAGCTGGCACACGACAAGGGCCTGTCCATCGAAGCCGAAGTTGGTTCCATCGGCGGCGTTGAGGACGGCGTAGTCGGCAACGGCGAAATCGCTGACCCTGAAGAGTGCGCCAAGATCACCGCTCTGGGCGTTGACTTCCTGGCTGCCGGCATCGGCAACATCCACGGCATTTACCCCGCCAACTGGAAGGGTCTGGACTTCGAGGCTCTGGACCGCATCCACAAGGCTACCA
>OGQM01002637.1_pt1 | contig 10497 bp, 7 predicted proteins | sample 1553191 | NCBI WGS metagenome assembly OGQM01 (sample SAMEA2579954, study PRJEB22360) | human gut metagenome | biome: human gut; feature: human-associated habitat; material: faeces | place: Denmark | collected 2008/2010 | reverse complement strand
TATGATGCCCAGATGCCGCAGGGCTTCTCCGGAAAGAAGTCCGTTTTCATTATCCAGAAGTCCGTCAAAGATCACCTGCAGCTGCGTATAATACCGCTTCAGCCGGAGGAGCTCCTTCCTGTACTCTATAATCTTTCCAAGATAGTCCTTCGTATCCCCTGCAAGAGCCTGATCCTCAGCCTCGGTAATGGAATCCTCCCAGCTATCGATAAAATCCATATCGTTTTCCAGAAGTGCTGTAAAAAATCCACGAAGTGCCATTTCCTTGTCTGATTCCTGCTCTGGCAGAAGTTTTTTCATGCTCTGGCAGGTTCTTTCATCCTCACAGAAAATGATCAGATCCTCCCTGTCAAGATACAGAAGTACTCTGGCGGTATCTACCAGAGTACTGTCTACATCATAAAAATCAAAGCTGCACAGATTAAAATTTACATAGGATTCAAAGGCGGCTGTTCTGCGCTTTTCCAGATAATCCTTCAGCACGCCCTTATGCAGTGCCATATTGTCTATGATGTTTTCTGCCTTATAGGCCTCTTCAAAACGCAGTACCCTCAGCATATCACTGCTGCTCCTTATTCAGGATCTCCATAAATTCCTCTCCTGTGATTGTTTCCTTTTCATAAAGGAATTTTGCAAGCTCATCCAGTTTTTCCCTGTTATTCTTCAGCAGTGAGATTGCCTTTTCATGCTGTGTCTTCACAAGGCTTACCACCTTTTCATCGATCAGAGCCTGTGTCTGTGGTGAGCAGGCAAGGGAAGCATCTCCGCCCAGATACTGGTTCGTTACTGTCTCCAGTGCAACCATGTCAAAGTCATCTGTCATGCCATAACGGGTAACCATGCCTCTTGCCAGCTTGGTTGCCTGCTCAATATCATTGGAAGCGCCTGTGGATATACTGTTATAAACTACTTCCTCTGCCGCACGTCCACCAGTCAACGTAGCGATCTTATTCTCCAGCTCTTCCTTTGTCATCAGATAATGATTACCCTCTTCTACCTGCATGGTATAGCCAAGGGCTCCGGAGGTTCTTGGGATGATCGTGATCTTCTGTACCGGTGCGGAATGGGTCTGCAGGGCTGCAACCATGGCATGTCCGATCTCATGGTAGGCTACTGTCCATTTTTCCTTGTCTGTCAGGATCGCATTCTTCTTCTGGTAACCGGCGATAACAACCTCTATGCTTTCCTCAAGGTCTGACTGGGTTGCATACTTTCTGTTATCCCTGATGGCACGGAGTGCCGCTTCATTTACGATATTGGCAAGCTCTGCTCCAGAGGCTCCGGATGCCATCCTTGCCACCTTGTTAAAGTCAATGTCCTCCGCAATGCGGATCTTTTTTGCATGTACCTTAAGGATCTCTTCTCTTCCCTTAAGATCAGGAAGCTCAACGGGTACACGTCTGTCAAAACGTCCCGGTCTTGTCAGCGCCGGATCAAGAGATTCCGGTCTGTTGGTTGCTGCCAGGATGATGACACCGTTATTCCCTTCAAAACCATCCATCTCCGTCAGAAGCTGGTTCAGAGTCTGCTCTCTTTCATCATTGCCGCCCATGCTTCCATCACGCTTCTTGCCAATGGCATCAATCTCATCAATAAACACGATACAGGGCGCCTTTTCCTTGGCCTGATTAAACAGATCCCTTACCTTGGCTGCTCCCATACCGACAAACATCTCAACAAACTCAGAACCGGAAATAGAGAAAAATGGAACGCATGCTTCTCCTGCTACTGCCTTGGCAAGCATGGTCTTACCGGTTCCGGGAGGCCCTACAAGCAGGATACCCTTTGGCATGGAGGCTCCGATCTCCTTATATTTCTCAGGATTATGAAGATATTCTACGATCTCTGTCAGATTCTCCTTGGCTTCATCCTCTCCTGCCACGTCATTAAATTTAATTCCTTCTGATGACTGTACATAGACCTTCGCGTTGGACTTACCCATGCCAAACATCATGGAACCGGCTCCGCCTCCTGCCTTGTCCATCATCTTCCTGCTCAGGAATTCACCTATGGCAAAGAAAATCACAAGCGGCAGGATCCATGTCAGCAGGAATGAAAGTAACGGTGATGTCTGTTCTACGATCTCACTGGCAAATTCTGCTCCTGAATCGTGCAGTCTTTCCACCAGTCCCGGATCTTCGATTACTCCGGTTTTGTAAATAACAGATTCATCCTTATTGGTAAACAGGATCTGGTTACTCTGGATCTCTACCTTTCCGATCTCTTTATTATCGGTCATGGTCATGAAAGTGCCGTAATCTACTTCCTTGATCTGCATTTTTGCCATCCAGGGAACCAGAAGGGAATTAATCAGAATTATGATTACCAGTACAAGCGTGTAATAAAAAATCAATGGTTTCTTAGGCTTTTTTATCTCATTCATCCTTTTTTCCTTTCCTTCTTTCTTTGATCATCTTTCTTCTCTGAAGTACGCCAGTCCAAGACTTGCCGGCGGCTGACTTTCACGCTTACTCCTGATACTGGTCACTACCAGTACCACCAGGGTTACCACATAAGGGATCATTTTATATAGTTCCTGATACTCCATATGATCCATTCCTGTCGGTATATACAGATACAGGATATAAAGACCACCGAACAGGAAGGAAGCAAATATGCTGACGTTAGGACGCCATATGGTGAATATAACAAGAGCGATAGCAAGCCATCCTCTATCACCAAAGGCATCGTTTGACCAAACGCCGCAGGCATAATCCATGACATAATATAGACCACCAAGACCTGCGATCATACAGCCCGCTATGGTTGCCAGATATTTATACCTTGTTACACTAATTCCTGCCGCATCTGCTGTATTTGGTCCCTCTCCCACTGCCCGCAGGTGCAGTCCTGCACGGGTATGATTCAGGAAATAGGACGCCGCTACTGCAATGATAACTGCAAGATATGCCAGAAATCCATAGGATAAAAACAGCTTTCCAAACCAGCCAAGCTTTCCTGCAAACGGAAGGGACCTGCTGAAATAACTGCTGGTCGCTGAAAGGGCAATAGACGGAACATCACTGGCAACCAGCTTGATCAGGGAACCCCCAAAGAAGTTTCCAAAACCGACACCAAAAGTTGTCATGGCAAGACCTGTCACGTTCTGGTTTGCCCGCAGAGTTACTGTCAGGAAGCAATATAACAGACCCATCAGCATGGATCCGATCAGACAACAAATCATGGGAATCAGGATTGCCAGCACCGGATTCATGGCTGCCGCACTTCCTGCAGATCTTTCATAAAAGAAGGATCCAATAACACCACTGATCGCACCCACATACATAACTCCTGGAATACCCAGATTCAGGTTACCTGACTTTTCTGTGATGATCTCTCCGGTACTTCCATAGAGAAGTGGGATTCCCTGGACGATTGCTCTTGGTATAAAGGCAAGTAAAAAATTCCACATGATTACTGTTCCTCCTTTTCTGCTTTCTTACGGAACTGCAGTCTGTAAGTGATAAAGAATTCACATCCGATAATAAAGAACAGAATGATACCAGTCAGAATATCCGCATAGGAATGATTCAGTCCGAAATTTGTAGAAATCTCACTGGCACCTCTGTCCATAAAAATAATCAGAAAGCTGGAAAATACCATAGTAAGCGGATTAAATTTGGACATCCAGGATACCAGGACACCTGTAAAGCCCTGTCCGCCTGCGATCGTAGTTGTCACAGTATGATTGATCCCGCCAACTAATAAAAGTCCTACCAGTCCGCAGACCGCACCGGATAACAGCATGGTACGGATAATAACCTTTTCTACCTTGATTCCTACATATTTGGCTGTATTTTCACTCTCACCTACAACAGAGATCTCATATCCCTGTTTACTGAAGTTCAGATAAACATACATAAATAAAGTAACAAGAGCTGCTACAATAATGCTCAGCAGATATTTGGATCCAAATGCCTGTGGCAGCCATCCGAGATTGGTATCCTGATTGATAATACCGATCTTTCCGGAGCCCTTTGGCACCTCCCATACGATTGTAAAGAAGGCTACCAGCTGTGTGGCAATATAGTTCATCATCAGCGTGGAAAGTGTTTCATTGGTATTCCACTTAGCCTTAAAGAAGGCCGGGATCAATCCCCACACAGCACCAGCCGCGATACTGGCAAGCACCATACATAAAATCACAAGTCCACCCGGCATTTTATCATCCAGACAGATCATGCACGCTGCAGCTGCAAGACCACCGACAAGCACCTGTCCTTCTCCTCCTATGTTCCAGAACTTCATTTTAAATGCCGGTGTCAGTGCCAGCGAAATCAGAAGAAGAATGGAAATATTCTGCAGAGTGACCCAGGTCTTTCTTACACTGCCAAATGCCCCTGCAAAAATAGATTCATACACCTGGATCGGATTAATCCCTGTCGTTATCGTTGTAATAACAGCGCACAGGATCAATGCCAGTATAATAGCTGCGATACGGATCAGAAGTGCCTGGTACCAGGGAAGCGCACTTCTTTTCACTATATGAAAAAGCGGTTCTTTCTTTTTTTCATTCATGATCTTTCCTGCCTCCTACTCTGGTCATCAGCATACCAACCTCATTTTTATCTGTATTTCGGGCATCTACAATCCCACTCACTTCACCGCCGCAAAGCACAAGGATCTTATCTGAAAGCTCAAGGAGTACATCCAGATCCTCTCCAACAAAAATAACGGCTACACCTTTCTTTTTCTGCTCATTGATCAGATCATAGATTGTATAGGAAGAGTTAATATCAAGCCCTCTCACAGCATAAGCAGTAAGGAGTACCGTCGGTGCTGATGCAATTTCACGTCCAACCAGTACCTTCTGTACATTTCCACCTGAAAGCCTTCTGACCGGAGTTGTAATACCTGGTGTTACTACCTCCAGACTTTCTACTACATCCTCTGCCAGCTTCCTCGGTGATTTCCTGTTGGTAAACGGGCTGTGTCCCCTTCTGAAGGAACGGAGCATCATATTATCTGTCAGATCCATATTTCCAACAAGTCCCATGCCAAGGCGGTCTTCCGGTACAAAGGAAAGAGATACTCCCTTTTCTGCGATCTTCCTCGGATCCATACCGATCAGCTCTTCCTTCGTGCCGTCTTCCTCCACATAGCTGATCCTGCCAGACTCTGTTACCTGAAGACCTGCGATCGCTTCCAGCAGTTCCTTCTGTCCACAGCCGGAAATACCTGCAATACCAAGGATCTCTCCACTGTTTGCGGTGAAGGAAACATCCTTCAGCTTCAGTATCCCATCCTCATTCCGTATGGTAAGACCTTCCACCTCTATACGCGGCCTTGGATCCACCGGATCCGGTCTTTCAATATTCAGAGTAACTGCATGTCCAACCATCATATTGGTCATTTCTGTCACATTGGTATCTTTGGTCATCATACTGCCTATATACTGTCCATTCCGCAATACTGCCACTCTGTCAGAAAGGGATTCCACCTCATGCATCTTATGGGTGATAATAACGATCGCCTTACCGTCATCCCTCATCTTACGAAGAACATGGAACAGCTTCTCTGTTTCCTGTGGAGTCAGAACCGCAGTCGGCTCATCCAGGATCAGGATATCTGCCCCACGATAAAGTACCTTGACAATCTCTACTGTCTGCTTCTGGGAAACAGACATATCATAGATCTTCTGACCCGGATCTACCTCAAATCCATATTTATTACAGATATCTTCAATTTTTTTGGAAGCTTCCTTGATATTCAGCTTGCCGGGCAGTCCGAGAATGATATTTTCTGTCGCCGACAGCACATCGATCAGCTTAAAATGCTGATGTACCATACCAATTCCAAGCTTCAGCGCATCCTTCGGGGATTTGATCACTACTTCCCTTCCATTGATAAATATCTGTCCCTCATCCGGAAAGTAAATTCCAGAAAGCATATTCATCAGAGTTGTCTTTCCACTTCCATTCTCTCCAAGTAATGATAAGATCTCTCCCTTGTAAATATCCAGGTTCACCTTATCATTGGCTATTACCGGGCCAAATGTCTTGGTAATATTTTTCATTGACACTGCGGCTGTTTTGGTTTCCATCTTCTATCCCCTTTCGAGTCTTTTGCGTCATTTTCCGCCCTTTTTCTATTATCACACACTGTATGACAATAGAAAAAGGGCGGCACGGCGAAATTCGCTGCGCCGCCCTCTGAATCATTCAAAAGTCAATCAAATGGCCCTGTTAGAATGCTGTATCCAGAAGGGTGATTCCATCGATCTGAACATTGAAGTAAGGTGCTGAACGGAATCCTTCTCCAGATTCATGGAAATATCCATCAACTACTACTTCATGATCAGGTGTATAATCAGCATCTGTATCAACATCTGCTTCATAGCTGTCCAGTGTCTTGCCCTCTACAGTAAATGTAGAGATATCAAATACATGTAAATTACCTGCAATGATATCTGCCTTAGCTGCATCAATAGCTTCCTGAGTGCCTTCTGCTGCACAGCTTCCAAGCTCAGACAGCTCTACGGAACCGGTCTCAAGATTTCCACACCAGTCAGTGTCAATAGCAGTTCCATTGGCAACACAGGTCATAGCATATTCGAAGTAAGGCTCCCAGTTTACTCTGGAGGATACAAGGAATGTGTTAGGACATGCACTTGCTGTGCTTCCATTGTAGGAAACATCAGGTACACCAGCTGTTTCACATGCAGTAGGAGCTCCCATGGAGTCTGCATGCTGGCTGATCAGTACGCATCCGTCCTCGATCAGCTTGTTAGCGCCTTCCTTCTCTGCTGTCTCATCATACCAGGAACCTGTAAAGGTTACTTCCATGGTTGCTGTAGGGCATACAGAACGTGCGCCAAGGAAGAAAGATGTATAACCGGAGATAACTTCTGCATAAGTATATGCTCCAACATAACCGATCTTAGCCTGGTCTGCTGTGATATCACCATTATCGATCATCTCATTCAGCTTCATACCTGCAGCAATACCTGCAAGATAACGTCCATCATAAATGGATGCAAATGCATTATGATAATTGGAAAGATTCTCTGTATGTGCCTTGGTTCCTGTTGCATGGCTGAACTGGATATCAGGATATTCCTTAGCTGCTTCAATGATATAATCCTCATGTCCAAAGCTGTCTGCAAAAATGAAATTGCATCCGGCATCTGCCAGTTCACATGCTGCTTCGTAGCACTCCTGTCCTTCCGGGATGTTTGTCTTTGTTACACATTCAACGCCAAGCTTTTCACAAGCTGCCTTTGCTGCGTTTAAGAAGTTAAGATCATAGGTAGAGTTTTCATCATGCAGGAAAATAAAACCTGCCTTTACGCTGGACATATCTGCGCCCTCAGCTGCCTCTGTGTCTGCATCAGCTGTCTCTGTGTCTGCTGCTTCAGCGTCAGCCGTCTCCTCTGTGCCTTCTGCTGCTTCTGCTGCGGTGTCAGTTGTATCTGCTGCGGCAGAACCACATCCAGTCAGTGCAACAACTGTCAAAGCCATAGCTGTAAGTAAACTTACGACTTTCTTTTTCATAATTCTCCTCCTGTTTTCCCTCTTAGGGTGTTTGCATACCTGACGTAAAAAGGGCAGTATGACTTTCCATACAACCCCATTGTCCGTCTTTTCTCAACAATAGTCAGTATAATCATCTGTAACTGCCCTTGTCAAGAGAAGGTTCAAAATTTGTTATATTTTAGCGAAAGGTGATCTCACCTGTCTCTGCATCCATGCTCTCTACGATTGCCAGTGACTCCAGTCTGACACCTTTGCTTCGGATCAGGTCTCCGCCCTTCTGGAAGCCTTTCTCTACAGCAATACCGATTCCTTCTACTGTGGCACCTGCCTTCTGTACGATCTCGATCAGCCCCTCCAGTGCACAGCCGTTAGCAAGAAAATCATCAATGATGAGGACATGATCCTCCGGGCTCAGAAATTTTTTGGAAACGATCACATCATATACTCTCTTATGGGTAAATGACTCTATCTTTGTGGTATACACCTCTCCGTCAATATTCAGAGACTGTGTTTTCTTGGCAAATACCACCGGTACATGAAAATGCTGGGCAGCCACACAGGCAATACCGATACCGGATGCCTCCACTGTCAGGATCTTTGTGACCGGACGGTCTGCAAACAAACGTGCCCACTCTTTTCCCATTTCATTAAACAGGTCAATGTCCATCTGGTGATTCAGAAAAGAATCTACCTTTAATACATTGCCTGCCTTTACTGTTCCATCCCTACGGATACGTTCCTCAAGTAATTTCATTTCCGTGCTCTCTCCTCTTTCGCTCATTCCCTGCTTTGCAGGTAGATATTCCTATTATAAATATGTTACCTGCATTTTTTCAATATGTAATTGCCACTTCGTACATATTTTCACCATTGTAAAAGAACCGGGCAAAAAAGGACAGAACAGCCTGCCGGCTGCCCTGCCCTCTGATATCAGCTAAATTCAGTTTTCTTATGCGGCTTTCTTTGCCTTCTGATTCTTCAGAGTCTGTACACCCTCAATAACAAGGACTACAGCCAGCACGATCAGAAGAATACCAAGAATTGTCTGTGCATAAGGCCCCCAGTCAGCACCGCCTGCGGAAATAATTCCGATCTGGTTCTTTACAGTCAGAGCCAGTGAGCTGATCGTTACTACGATCATGAATGCCATAGGGATCAGGAACATCTTATTGTTCTTTCCTGCATTACCAAGCCATGTTGCAACTGCAAGAAGTCCGATACCTGCAAGGAGCTGGTTAGCAGCACCAAACAGACCCCAGATCTTTGCATAGCCTGTCATACCAAGAAGAATACCAAGAACTACAGTAAGGATCGTTGCGAAGTAAGGGTTAACCATTACCTTCTTCCAGCCTTCCTTTACATCCTTTGTTGTCTGACCGGGCTCAAGCCAGAACTCCTGGAACATGAAACGTGCAAGACGTGTTGCTGTATCCAGTGATGTCAGACAGAATGCAGAATAGGTTAATACCAGTAAGGAATTCAGGATTGCATAGCTTCCGGGGATCACATCATCTACCATATGAGCGATACCGCCACCGAAGATTGCTGTTGCACCAACCAGGGCATTGTCCGGGTTAGCTGCATTCCACTTGTATGCATATCCGATTGCACAAAGAGTCAGGACTGCAAGCACGCACTCAAGAAGCATACCACCATAAGCAATGGGTTTGGCATCCTTTTCCTTATCCAGCTGCTTGGATGTTGTTCCTGAAGAAACCAGTGAATGGAAACCGGAGATTGCACCGCAGGCAACTGTTGTAAACAGTACAGGGAATAAGTACTGCGTACCATTTCCATTGTCTACTGCAAATCCTCCAAATGCCGGGAAGCTTGCATCAAAGGTAGGATGTCCCACAACAACAGCAAAGATTGCTACCGCAAGCATTGCATAAAGCAGGAATGAGCTTAAGTAGTCACGGGGCTGAAGCAGGATCCATACCGGTGTTACAGAAGCGATTGCAATGTAAAGACCAACGATCCACATCCATGTCTTTGTAGACAGATAGATGGGATGGAAGTTCATACCGACCGCCATAATACCAATGATAGCAAGTACGCCAACTACGGATGCAATACCCATAGGCATATTTCTGCGGTATACGCAGAAGCCAAATACAATGGCAATAACGATGAACAGTAAAGAAATCATGGCTACAGATGCAGGTGTTTCAGACTTAACCATATCTACTGCTCCGCTCTCATCAAAGGTTGCTCCGAATGTAGATGCTACAATAGATGCGAAAGCAGCTACAACAAGGATCAGCGTCAAATAAGAGAAGATGATGAACAGCCTCTTTGCACGCTTGCTCATATTTGCGGAAATAATCTCTCCGATAGACATACCTTTGTTGCGGACAGATGCGAAAAGTGCACCAAAGTCATGTACACCACCAAAGAAAATACCTCCTATAAGAATCCAGAGTGTTACAGGCAGCCATCCAAACATAGCTGCGCCAATTGGTCCTGTGATAGGGCCGGCACCTGCGATAGATGAAAAGTGGTGTCCCATTAGAACCGGTGCTTTCGCCGGTACATAGTCAACACCATCTTCCATGGTATGAGCCGGTGTCTCATTGTTTCCTTCACCTACGCCCCACTGTTTGCACAGCCAGCCGCCGTAGAAGATATATCCCAGCACCAGAATGGCAACGCAGATGATCAGAAGTACTAATGAATTCATATTACCTATCTCCCTTCGATTTTTTTGAATATAGTACTTTTTTCAAAATTTTCGCTGTCTGTCTGCCGCCTGCATTTGCGTCAATCTGTCCTGTTGACAGCTCTATCAGCGCGGTATGATGATCTGCCCAGCCATGCAGCGAAAAATGAAAACTTTTGTAAATGCGGCACTTCTTCAATGCCTTTCTTGCCTCTTCCTCACAGGTATCACAGATAAAAACCGGGGTGATATAAGAGGCCATGTGTCCCGGTCCGACATGAATGCGGTTCATGCCATCTTCATGGATATAATCTCTCCATTTCTGATAAAGCTCCATTGTCAGATGGGGAATATTGACAAGAT
>OGQM01002636.1_pt1 | contig 10503 bp, 9 predicted proteins | sample 1553191 | NCBI WGS metagenome assembly OGQM01 (sample SAMEA2579954, study PRJEB22360) | human gut metagenome | biome: human gut; feature: human-associated habitat; material: faeces | place: Denmark | collected 2008/2010 | reverse complement strand
TGTGGCTTCCTGCGGGAACCCATGGGTTCCCCGTATCGGAATCCTCCCTGCCACGGCTGTTCGAGATGTTCGGGAAGACAGCCGTGAACCCCGCGTCCGAAAGGCGCTTCGCGGTGAGCTTAAGCGTTCCGCCATCCACACTTACCGTGCTCTCGCTCACGTCGTACACGGCGGGAGGAAGAAATTGCACCGCATAGCGCTCACAGATGGCGGTGTAGACCTTGGCTTCGTCCGGTTCCATCGCGGACACGGGCGCATCCGCTTCCTGCGGGATGATGCCATGGTGGGCGGTCACGTTCCCATCGTTGAACGCCTTGGAGTGGAGCCGGTAATCCAAAGGCCATCGCACGCCGAGGTTCTTCATCGCCTGCGCAAGGACTGCCGGTGCCTGCTCTCGATGCTCTTCCTTGAGGTATTGGGAATCGGAGCGGTTGTAGGTGATGGCTTTGTACTTATCACGCAAATCCTGCGTGATTTGCTGAGTCTCGGCGGCAGTGAAGCCGAAGCGCTCGCTCATGTCGGAAAGCAGCACGGTCAAGTTGTAGGGAAGCGGCGGGTTCTCCTGCTTTTTCGATACGGTCGTTTCAAAGTGCAGGTCGCGTCCGTCGAGCTTTTCCTTAAGGGCTTCCAGCGTATGCCGCTCGAACAGATGCTTCTCACCGGCAAGCAGCTCCTTTCCCAGCAGATACTTGAAGGTGAGTTCTCCGGCATCCGAATCACCGCTTGCAAACAGCTCGTAGAACTTTCGGGTGACGTGGTGGGCGATGGCTTCGTCGCGTTTCACCACAAGCCCCAGTGTCGGGGTCTGCACGCGTCCGACGGTGAACAGGCCGTCGAGACGCTTGGTGGCGAGTCTCGTCTCGTTCACGCCGAAGCACATATCCGCCATCTGTCGGGCATAGGCGGCGTTGCCAGCACCCCGGCAGGAGTCGTTGGGCACGAGCTTGTCGAATGCCTTCACGATGTTCTTCTCGATGTTGTCGTTCACGTAGACGCGCTCGACCTTACCGGCGTAGCCGAGGTAGTCCAAAAGCTCGTCCACGATAAGCTGCCCCTCATCGTCCGGGTCACCGGCGGCGATGACGGAATCGCAAGTTTTAAGGAGTCCCGCAATCTGGTCGATGAGGGGCTTCTTGCTCTCTCCGGTCTTCTTATCGACCGCCGGTTCCTTCGGCCAGTCATGAACCTCGATAGGGAGTACATCAAGGCTCCAAGGCATTCCCCACTTGGGGTCGATGGTATCCGGTTCTACCAGTTCCAAAAGGTGACCGGCGCAGGCACAGACCGTGTAACCGTTTCCCGAGATGGGGAGACGGGCGCTTTCGGACACCTCTTTCCCCGTGATGGCGCGGGCGATATCGCGGGCGAGCATCGGCTTTTCCGCGATGACTAATTTGCTCATATGGTTTTCTCCTTTCTCCTTCATCCAAGGCACTTCGGGCGTTGCAGAATCCTGTCAATATCGAGACCGGAGCAATTTTTAGCAAGTGGAAGCCCGGATAGGTCTTCAAGCGCTTCGATTTTCCTGCCGCTTACGAACACGAAGGCATCCATATCCCGTAACAGGGCGAAGTAACGGATGAAGTTCTGTCTGCTGTAGACGCTCAAGACCATATTCGTTTCCACTTCGCGCTCCCCGTAGTTTCCCGTGCCGTCCGGCTTGATGCCCGCGATGAGCGGGGTGTCGTAGGCATCGGTCGCGAGAAGGATGGCAAGCAGAACATCGTCCCTGGTCGGGCTGTTGGCGAGAACCACCGGGGAAGCAAGAAGCTCGGGAAAGCGCTTTACCTGTTCGATGGAGAAGCCGTGCCGGTGGGGGTTGTAATCGGATTTCGGTGTGAGAGCCTGAAAGAGATGCTTTTGCGTGTAGAGCATGGGGCGCTGCTCGAACCCGGTCTTCAAGAATATCTCCGGCGTGTCGCAGACTTTCAGGGCATCGTAGGGGCTGTATGCGCCGCAGGCGGCAAGGTCGACTTCGTGTCCGAACCGCAGGTACTCGCTGCATCTGTTCGCATAGGCTTCTTGTGTTTTTACATTTCCGTTCCCATCCTTAATGTGGGCGATGCCGCACGTGTCGAGATAGGTCAGGCGTTCATTATCCGGCATTGCCACGGAGTTCTCGTACTCGCAGATGGTCGTGATAATCTCGGAGCCTTTTTCTGCTTTCATCATTCGCACCTCCCGTTCTTTTTCGCATTTGTGGAGATGCCGCTCCCATACGGGATGCGGCATCCTGTCTTTCTATTTTTTGTCACTTCGGGTTCTATCCGATGTTCTGGTTATCCTTTCCGGGCGCATCCCTTGCAGGTGCATCCGCCGCGAGCGCGTTCCTGCCGGATGTGCAGTCGTGGCTCTCCACGGAAATGTCGTAGCTGCCCGGAGTGATACCGTGCCGGATATCATCGACAGCCTTCGCCCCGCTTCCGGGTCTACTGATAACGGTGAAGTACCCTTCCACGCGGGCAGTCTCTCCATCCGTGAGCGACCGTCTCTCCCCTGTCTCTGGGTCGAAGCCCACGGCTACGATATCGCCGTTTAGAACGGTGTAGAAATCCCCCATCTCCACGACCTTCGAGTAATCGAGCTGGGAGAGATATCCGGCTTTTGCCATCTCCTCGGTGGCGAAAATGGCACGATTTGGCGGGCAGGTGAACAGACCCTCCTCGTTCACGTAAAGGGAAACCCCCTCTCCGAAAGCGATATCGAAAGTCTCGATATTTCCACCCACCAGCGCTTGCAACGGTTTTAAGGTGGAGCCGTTTTTATCCGGCAGAAGGGTCACCTCGCGCGGAAGTTCGCCGGTGGCGATGAGCATGGCACGGATACCCTGTTCTTCGGGAGTACCGAGCGCGTCTTCGGGCAGCGGTGCGCCGCCTTCGTTCTGGATAAAGGCGGAAAGCTCCACGCGGGCGCGGTTCATCGTCGAAATTTCGTGTGCTTCCTCGTTGAGACCATATTCCTCATCGCCGCAGACAAAACCATCGAAGAAGTCCTTCGGCATGTGCGCATCCATGACCATGTTCATCATGTTCACGGCGGACTCGGAGTTGGGGCACTGTATCCATTGGTAATCGTCCTTCTCGATGCGCAGGCGCAGTAAAAGCTCGCCGAGGGCTTGCTGCCATGGGGTGTTATCGAATGCCCCGGTGTTGAACAACCGGAAATCGGTTATGGTCTCGCAGTCAAAGCCGGAAATCATGTCCGCGATATCGGAAAGCGGCACCTCGTCGAGGTCGATGGACTCGCAGGCCACCTTCCAAGCGCCGGTGGCATGTCCGGTCTCCGGGTCGCAGGCGGGAAATGCGGTAGCCAGTCTGACGATGGAACCGAAAAGCCCGCCGGTTTTTTCCATTTTCGAGAAAGTGAAGTTGTCGGCAATGTCCGTTCCGCCGTTGCCGAGATAGTCATCTTCCAAACGGCTCCAATTGCCGAACCATTTGGGATTAGATATGTTGTGAAACATCTATTCCATCTCCTTGTTCTGATTGATTTTTTGGGTGCCATCGAGTCCCGCCTGCTCCGCAAGCGCTTCCTTGCCGGATGCCATGTCACGGGATTCGGACTTGATACCGGTTTCGGTAACCTGTGCCTTCTCGGGTTCCGCCTGTGCCAGCAGATGCTCCTTCATGGATTCCAGAGCCGGAAACGGGGTACCGTCCCTAGCTTCCGCGAGCAGGTAGCGCATCTGCTGGGAGGTAAGGGCTGGGGTGTGCATAAGGATTGTGGAGACCTTTGCCATAGTGGCATCGGAAAACTCTGCCGCCGTTGCATCGAAGACGGCCATGAGCTGTTGCGCGTTCATGTCCGCGCACGCCTGCATGGTCATCATGAGAAGTGGCGTGTTATACCCGCACCGGTTCACGGCATAGGCACAGGCGCTCATCTGCTCTACGGAAAGGGAAGCCGGGAACAGCCCCGCAAAGTCCGCATCGCTCAGGTCTGCAACCGGGGTCTGCCCGCGCATGGCGGTAAGAAGCGCGATTTGCTGCTCCGGTTTGTATTCCGGGTTCATGATACGCGCTACCTGCGCTTCGGTCAGCGAGTGCTCACCGGTATAGGGGTCATGACGTGCGTTTTCCATGGCGGCGGCGATGACCTCCATGCTCTCAGGGGTAAACGCGGGCTTCGCGATGGCGCGGACGGTCTCATAGGGGATAAGGCCTTGCAGGAGGATGTTGTTGATGGTGAGCAGCTGGGAGCGGGAGAGACGTTCCACAGGCAAGTCGCTCCCACCGTGCGCCACGACCAGATAGGCGGCTTCCATGCGCCGTGCGTCCATCTGCGGGTCTAGGAAGCGTGCGAAGTCTCCGCCCCTGATGGCGATTTTCGCGATGGCCGTCATCTGCGCTGCGGTGTACTTGGGGGTCGCGAGAGCATCCAGCACGTCTTCTCCCACCGCCGGATTCAGCGCGGCGGCGATGATGGCATTGGCCTGAAAGCCGTTGTACTCGTGTTCGGTCAGGCGCATCGCGTCGGCTTCGGTTAGGCCACGGTCGATGGCCTGTTCGTACTGAACGAGCTGTTTGTCGGTAACGGTTTCCGGGTCGAATGTTTTTCCGTCAGGTGTCATAGGTGTCCTCCTTTCTGTCCATGAAACGGCTTTGTCACAGGGAGCCATCTGCCTTTTCCGCGCGTGTCGGGGCATCCTTCGTCTCCGACTGGCTATCGAGTTCGGTGCGAGCGGCCTTCGCGTCGCGGGCTTCGGATGCGAGAGATGCGGCAGTCGCTTCCGGCTCGGCGGATGCAGACTTCTCGGCTGCACGCATGGCTTCGGCGGGGGAAGCCCCGTCCATCAGCGCGAGGTCTACCGAAAGCAGCTGCGCAAGGTCAAGCTCCGTCACGGGGAGGTCTTTGCCGCCGTGGAACAGCACGGAAACAGCCGCCTTAAGTGTCTGCTCGTCCATATTGCGAAAATCGAGGGGGTTCTTGCCGACAGAAGCGATATCCAGAAGACTTTGCATTTTACCGGACGAAAGGGTCTTGTCGGCTATCGTCTCAAGCGTCTCGGGCGAGACGTGCGGGCTGCGGGCGGCTTCCATGAGGATATCCGCCTGCCTGTGAGAGAAATCATGCTTAGCAATCTGCGTAGCGATGGGAAGCGGCACATGGCTCTCCATCGCTTCCGCGTAACGGGGGTAGTCTATGTTTTCAGGCACCGTCGCAACGCCCTCCGGCACCGCTTCATAGGAGACGATATTTCCGTCGATGCAATAGCCGAGGTCGATGGGAAGATAGCTGTCAGCTTCCTTGGTCTCGGGGGAAAGTTCGCTCTCCTTAACGAGTCCCATGATGCGGTACACGTCCTCGGGGGTCGCACCGGAATCGAGAAGTTCGTGGAGGGTGTTCTCGATAGCACCGGAAACATCCTCCATCTCCGGGTCGGACTTGCGCTCACCGAACGCGAAGCAGGGGCGGGCGAAGTTGGTGTTCAGGGTATCGACGGTATAGACCCTGAGCGCATACTCCCCCGGAGCGTACCAGTAATCCTCATCGTTGTGGTAGGTGAGCAGGAGGGAGAGGTCAACGGGAATCTGCTCCTGCCCAATCCAGAAGTCGTTATCTTGCATGGCAATCATCCTTTCTGTGTTTCTGGTTGTGCGGTTTGCTGGCTTTCTGGTGTTCTATCTAACGGGAGAGGTCGGGCTTTGCGACCAGATGCTCGCGGGAAGGTGCGGCAGATGCGCCTGCAAGCTGTTTGGAAGCTGCCATCATGTCCTTGGCTTCCCCGGAGAGGGAAATACCGCCACCGCCCTTTCCTCCGATGCCCGCACCCTTTGTCACGACGGCCTGAACGACCTCTTTTGCGGCCTGCCCTGCGGTATTCACAAGGCCGCTTCCCGTGCTGTCACCGAAATCTTCTGCCATGTTCATTTCTCCTTTCTTGCCAAAAACGCCTAAAGGGCGTTCCCGTTAGCGAGGACGGTCGCGGCTTCTTTGCACTCGGCAGCTTTTTCTTCAATCCCCATCTGGTTTCTGCTCAGCCCATTACGGGATGCAGTGGCATCCTTCGCTTCCCCCGAAAGGGAATAGCCGTCCTCGTCCTTTTCGTCACCGGGAAGGGAGCCGCAGAACTCCATGCAGCTTTTCTTGAGAAAGTCGTTCACCTTTGCAAGGTCATCGCCTTCAACCGTCCAAGCGGGGATGCCGCCATCAAGGGAGAACTGGTTCCCGTTCTTGAGCATCGTGTCGAGGGAGACGGCAATGGAATCGTCCTCAAGCAGGTCGGTCATGTAGTAGCGAGAGACGAACTGCCCGCCCGGGAAGCGGGCGGCATCCTGCGAGGTATCGTAGAACTCCACAAGGGGGTAGGACGCGCGATGGGCGGCGGCAGGTGCGCCAGAGTAAGCATTTAACTCATAGGTCAGGCAACCATCGAGACCGTAACGCTCTCCGGGGTAGATAAGATGCACGCGCCATTTGCCGGTGGTGAAGTCGTGAGGGAGCGTCCCTTCCTCTTTCTCGTATTCCTCAGAAGGGCATCCGAAGGACTGTTCCACGTAACGGGGGGCGGCGCAGAGTTCCGGGCTGTTATAGAGGTCGTGGATGAACTGGTTCTCATCGCCAAGCTCATAGTGCTTTCCCATGGCGGTAAGCCCTTCGAGGGGCAGATAATCCTCGTAATCGAGCTGTCCCCAAAGGCGTTCGCCCTCATCGGTGAGCTGACGCATCTCGACGGATACGCGCCCGTCATGGTGGGCACCGGCAAGGTAAAGCGTGCCGTTCTCGTCCCAGACCTTCTGAATCTCGCAGTCGGCGAAAACGTTGCCCTGACCGAAACGGGATGGAGAGCAATCGGTGGCGGCATCGAAGTCCTTGTAGACGGCGATGCCGGTGGACGTGCCGTTCCAGCGCCCAACACTTCCCGACACGAGGATGTGGTTGCCGCCGTAAGGGTTGACGAAATCCGACATGTCGGACTTCTCCCCGTTAAAGAAGGCGGCAAGTGCCCGCATCTCCTCCTCGTAATCGAAATCCTTCATCTCCATCTGATGATTGAAAATCTCATCGTCGGTGAAGTCCTCGCGCACCTCATCCTCGGTCAGACCGTCACGTTCCATGAGGTCGTTTATCGCCATTTCTTCGCCTTCGTCTCCGTAGTAGAGGTCTTCGTCGAAGACGATGCGCTCTTTCGGTTTCGGTTCCATAGAGTCTCCTTTCAGCAGAAAACGGGTGGAGCCTTGCCCTCACCCGTTTCCATGCACATTTCTAACGGTTGTCGGTGTCTACAGGCGGCTGCGCATCTCTATCGTCCTTTTCCGGGGCATTCTTTTCCGGGGCGTTACCATCAAGCCCATCCCTGCCGTTTTCCATATCGTGCGCTTCGCTGTCAACGGAAACCGCTTCCGGGTCGATATCGCATTCTGCAAGCTCTTTCTTCCAGTCATTCAAGAAGACCGCATCAAAGCCCATCCCATAAACCGCGCGAACCGTTTCCACGCTCATCGCGCAGGGGTTCACGCGCCCCGCGATATCATCGTTGTCCTGTATGAAGTTGTCGGCACAATCGGCGAAGTCTTCGCCATATTTCTCCTCGAACGTGGCATAGATAGCCGAGATGATGGTGTCCTTCGCGTCATCGGTCGGCGCATAATCCTCATCATAGGAGAGGTCGTTTAAGATTTCGTCTGCAAGGCTTTCCCGGATGGCATAGACCCCCATATCCCTTAGCTGGTCGAGGGTGCCGTAACGGCAGATATCCTCGCAATGGTCGTAGAGGTCAAGGTCTCCTTGCAGCTGCTCGATAGTAACGAAACCCTTCGGTAGCTTCGGATGGTCATAGGCGTACCGCGCGGCACGCTCGGATGCGGCCTTCTCGACCAGAGCGCCTATCTCCTCCTCGTTCTCGCTGATAACCTCGGAGAGGGATGCGATATCGCCGTTCGAGAGATACAGACCGTCACGCATCCAGTCGTAGGTCTCCTTGCAGGAGTTGTAGGCGCGGATGGCGGCAGACGGCTTCATCCCGTCGCAAAACTCGTCTACGAACTCATCCATCCCGTAGTCGCGAACAACCATCGCATCGGATGCGAGGGCACCAAAGACTTGCGTGATGGTGGGTTCGCCGTGAACATGAGGGTTCGACTCGAAGGTCGTGAAAAAGTCTTTCCCGCCGCTCGCAATGGTGAGGGAATACTTCACATGGTCGGGAGTGAAGGTGCCCTTTCCACGATGGGTTATCTCCATCTGGAAGCGGGCTAGGTAGTCGGCAACCGTTTCCGGTGTGTTATATGCCATAGCGTGTTCCTTTCCATCGGAAGCCTTCGCTTGGCTCCCAATAATAACTTATTAAGGGGAAGGGGCGCACCGGTTTCGGCACGCCCCTTCGGTGAGCAGTAGCAGGTTTTCGGTAAGCGTCTATGCGCCGAGGATTTCCTTCGCCCAAGAGCCGGACTTTACAAGCCCCATCATGGTCGTGATGAGAACGGCGATAGTCTTGATGATGACACCGAATGAGTCGAATGTTTCTACGCCCTGTGCGAGACCAAGCATCTCAGCCTTTCCCAATCCACCGGAAACCGCGAGGGCGGTCACAAGATGCGGGTAGAGGTAGAGGATGAGAACCATAACCACGCCTGCGAGGGCTGCTGCCGCAAAGTTCTTGAGGTAACCGATTCCGATTTGCTTCGTCTCCTCGAAGCCGAGAAGGGAAATGGGAATCGGAGAGAAGGCGGCATAGACATAGAGCTGAACGGAACGGCCGAGGGCAACGACCATTGAGACCGCATAAAAAACGAGTCCGACCGCCCATGAAATGAGTCCGAAAATCAAAAGGAGGAAGCATCCGCCGAACGTGGCATCGGCCGCATCGTCCTTGGTCATCTCGATTCCGGGTTCATACCAGTTTTTCGATTGCAGCTTGTCCGACACGTTACCAACGAGGTCGTTGAAGATGCCGTAGATGGCGGAAACGAGGTCGAGGGCGTTGTCGATGAAATAGCTGAGGATGCAGTAGGTCACCACGAGGAATACGATATCCTTCACGGCGGGAAGGGTGCTCGTCGCGTCGATGCGCTGGCTAATCTTGATGAGTTGCATCAGCATGAAGAGACCTAGGATGGCATGGGCAACGGGGATGACCCCGGCCTGATAGAAGTCTTTTACCACGCCATACGGCTCGGTTGTTCCGAAAAGCTCGTTGAACGGCCCGGAAATGAACTTCGCATCAAGCGTCTGGTTGATGACACCGAAATAGGTATTGAAGAGCGTGGCAGCGATTTGCAGAAGCCACGTTTTAATCATGTTGGGGATATCAAGGAAGTCCCCGATGATACCCGCATAGGCCGGATGGGGAATGAGGAGCACGAGTGCGCAGGCAGCGAAGAGCGCGAATGTGCCCGCGAGACAAGCCTTTCTCCTGCGCAGGGGAACCGTCTTCGTCTCCTCATGCTGCGTGGATTGTAAAGTCAGTTGTTCATTCATAGAGATTCCTTTCTGCCTGCATGGCGATGCTGCCCTAACCCTCGAAGGAGAACTCGCCCGTGGACTGCTCGTAAACGCAGGTGATGGAAACAGAGTTTGTGTCGTTGAGCTTGAAGTCCGTGGTGATGACCCCGTTCTCATAGTCGAGGTTCACGACTTTCTGCCATGTAGCTTCGGTGACAGAAGGGTAATGGACGGCGCACCACTTGGAGAGGGCGGTGGTGACGGCCTTCTCATCCCCGCCGAAGAGTTTCGTGACCTCGCTGTTCATGCCCTTCACGGTAATGTTTGCCACCGCTTCGGCACGCTCGTATGCGGTGTTTTTCTGAGCGAACATCGTAGAGCTTGTAAGGGTGGAGATGGTGTTCTCACCGGGGGTCTTAGAATCGGAGTTCACCGCAGCGCCACTGCCGTCCGTGTAGGTCACGATATGGGTGCCGGTATCGGTCTCGAAGACGATGGTATAGAGATAACCGCCGTACCCATCGGAGGTCTTTTCCACGCGGGAGATGGCGTAACTATGGACGGTCGGAGTTCCGTTCACCGTTTCCACGTAGGAGTCATCGGCAAACTTGAGGGTGTAGCGCCCCTCGCTTACCGACCAGACGGAAGAGGAGAGGGTGTCGATGAGTTCCTTGGTATCGGTATCGTATCCCTTGATGATTTCCTTCTGGGCATCGGTAAGCTCCACTTTCCCGGTTTCCTCCTTCGTCTTCTTCTCAGCGGCTGTGGTAGTGTCCGTGTTATTTCCTGCGTGCTGCTCCTTTGCGGTTTCCGCGCGGTGATGCGACACGTTGATGGCGCTCATGGCAGAGCCGCAGGTGAACATCAGGAGCAGGCACAGGGCGATGACGGAAAACTTCTTGTGTTCCGCCATCCATGCTTTCAGTTTCTTCATAGCAGGTATCCTTTCTGGTTTCCTAGCGCCAGTCCCATGGATAGCCGCAGACAACCCATCCTCTTCCGTTTTGGGAAACCCAATCGGACAGGGAGATGGTGCGCAGACCGGAGTAAATGCTATCCATGACCTTGCCGTCACCGATATAGATGCCGACGTGCCCGTAAGCGTTACCGGCGGCGGGG
>OGQM01002634.1_pt1 | contig 10507 bp, 8 predicted proteins | sample 1553191 | NCBI WGS metagenome assembly OGQM01 (sample SAMEA2579954, study PRJEB22360) | human gut metagenome | biome: human gut; feature: human-associated habitat; material: faeces | place: Denmark | collected 2008/2010 | reverse complement strand
CGCCAGATTATCACAGCTGCTGCAGATGGTGCCAATGCTGTAAATTCTGTGGAGGAATATTTGCGGACGCTGAAGGCTTAGAGTGATATGGAAAATGAAGACACAGCAGCTCTGACCCATGAAAAAACTGTTGTGAATTTTTACAAAATTTTTAAGAAAAGAGACTGTGGAAGTGGAGAAAGCCTTTCGACAGTCTCCTTTTTTCTGTCAGAAAATACAAGATCTTGTAGATGGAAAAATTTGCCTTTGAAAATTTGGATATGAAAAAGTGCCGGATTTACAGGGCTTTCAAGGCTGATGCAAAAAATCGCAGAGGTTGACAGTGCTTGACGAAAGTGTTATAGTGTTTTTAACATTTTTGTAACAATTAAGCAGTGAAAGATTTGAAGGAGTTTTGTTATGCAGAAATCTTACGTGAAAATAGCAGCAGGCGTTCTTTCAGCAGCGCTCTTATTTTCCGGTATGAATATGAACAGCTTTGCGAAGGAGAAGACAGATCTTCCTTCCGCAGGCATTGATTTCTTCCTTGCTTCCAATGGTACCAGTGTCAAGAACATCAAGGATGAGACAGATGCCAAAAAGGCAGAGCAGAAAGAAAGCAGTACAGGAACAGCAGCTACAGAAGATTCATCAGCGGCATCTCCGTCGCTCAGTGCATCTCCACTGGCAACAGCAAGCCCCAAGCTTGATGTACAGCCAATCCAGAAAGAGAAAGTCATTGAAGAAACCGTAACGGCTTCCACCACCAAGACCATTCCCCAGAAGGAAAGAGAAATCGCAGCCAGGAAGGAAGAAGAAGGCTTTAAATCCCTGGTTATCGCCAAAGTAAATGATTATGTAAATGTCAGAAGCATTCCCAGTGAGGATGGTGAGATCCTTGGTAAGCTTTATGACAAGTCTGTTGGTGAATTTATTTCAGAGGACAACGGCTGGTACGAGATCACATCCGGCAGTGTGACCGGTTATGTGAAGGCAGAGTATTGTGTCACAGGTGAGGATGCAGTAGAGCTTGCCAAAGAGGTGGGTACAAGAATCGCCACCGTTAATACTACTACTCTCTATGTAAGAGAAGAGCCCTCTACTGATTCCGCAGTGATCGGTATGGTTCCTATTGAAGACGAACTGCTGGTTACCGAAGAGCTGGACGGATGGGTTAAGGTAAATATCGAGGAAGGTGATGGCTATGTATCCTTAGATTATGTCACCCTTTCCACAGAATTCGTAAAGGCAGAGTCCAAGGCAGAAGAGGAAGCAAGACTTGCCAAGGAAGAAGCGGAGAGAAAGGCAGCACAGGAAGCAGCAGCCAAGGCAGCGAAAGCAAATAAGAAGAACAGCCAGAGCAGCAATCAGAGTTATGCGGCACCGGTTATTTCAGGAAGCGGCAGTGAGCTTGGCAAGGAGCTCGCAAACTTTGCCTGCCAGTTTGTTGGCAACCCTTACGTCTGGGGTGGAACTTCCCTGACAAATGGTGCGGACTGCTCCGGATTTGTTATGAGTGTATATGCCAATTATGGTGTCAGCCTGCCTCATTCATCTTCAGCAGACAGAAGCGTAGGTGCTGCTGTTGGCAGCCTTGACAGTGCACAGCCGGGTGATATCATCTGCTATTCCGGTCATGTTGCAATCTATATTGGCGGCGGACAGATCGTGCATGCATCAACAGCAAAGACAGGAATTATTACTTCCAACGCAAATTACCGTTCTATCCTTTCTATCAGGAGAATCTTCTAAAAGGAGTCCGGTTCTCTCAGGAAAACAGAAAAATGAAATTACAGAAGTCTGATTCATAAAGAGTCAGACTTCTTTTTTTGTACCAAAACGGGTTGACAAACGATGGCGTGTGCAAGTTACACAAAGCAGAAAAAGAGAGAACTGATATATATGGACGACAGGAAGAAAAGGACTAAAAAGTTATCCACATACACAAATGCCATAAAACAGGCATTTTTGATTTATACACGGAGTTATCCACACTATCCACAGGGAAAATGAGGAACGGACGTTTTGTGTGTTTATGATAAAGAGAACAGGATAGTCGAAAAAAGTCACTTCCCGAAGATGACTAAAATTGTTAGAAAACTGGTATCGTTTTTAAACAAATCATTGAAATTATTGCAAAACTAAGGGGACATGTGCTATAATGATTGAAAGAAATAATCCACGGAAAGGATGATGTATATGAAGTTTATTATTATTGGCAAGAATATTGAAGTGACTCCTGGACTTCGTGCAGCAGTGGAGGACAAGATCGGTAAGCTTGAGAAGTACTTTACACCGGAAACAGAGGTACATGTTACACTCAGTGTCGAGAAAGACAGACAGAAGATCGAAGTTACGATCCCGGTTAAGGGCAGTATCATCCGTTCTGAACAGGTAAGTAATGATATGTATGTATCGATTGATCTTGTAGAAGAGATCATCGAGAGGCAGCTGAAGAAGTATAAGACCAAGCTGATCGCCAAGGAGCAGTCGAGAGGATTCTTCAAGCAGGATTTCATAGAGAAGGATTATCTGGATGATGAGGAGGTACAGATCATCCGTACCAAGAAGTTCGATATCAAGCCTATGTATCCGGAAGATGCCTGTGTACAGATGGAGCTTCTTGGACATAACTTCTTTGTATTCTGTAATGCAGAGACAGATCAGGTGAATGTTGTTTATAAGAGAAAAGGAAATACTTACGGTCTGATCGAGCCTGAGGTATAAATAAAGCGGCCGTCCGGAGCGATGGAAGGACAGGCGTGATGGGCTCCCTGAGTGGGAGGCTAAATTCAAAAAGATGTGGGGCAGGTGCTCCACATCTTTTTAAATTTCTGGGGGCAGCCGGCATTTTTATTTAAAAAGCTTCCACGGCGCATGCTTTTTGAGGTATACTTTTACTATGTTTATCATTCATATTTTATCACTTTTAATTTTTATACTGATCCTTGGATTTTACCTGAAAGAGAAGCTGACAGACTGTATCCCTGCAGCAGTGAGCCTTCTGATCCTTTTCCTGTATGGACTCAGCTTTGGAAATCTTCTCTGGCTGACGGATATCCTGGCCCCCTTATTTCTGCTGGGAAGCGGAATCCTTGTCTTTAAAATGGATAGAAAAAAGAGAAAGGAGGTTGTCTCCTTTGCCGGGAAGGAGCTGAGGGCACCCGCTTTTCTGACAGCCCTGCTGCTGTTCCTGGCTGTGACAGTGTGTGTATCCGGTAAGCTGACAAGCTGGTGGGATGACTATAATTTCTGGGCCACAGATGTGAAGTCCATTTTTTACCTGGACGGCTTTGCAGACAGGTATGAAAACGTGGCGGCAGAATTTGGGGATTATCCGCCGGGAACCCAGATGCTGAAATGGTGGTTCCTTCACCTTTCACCCTCAGAGTTCAGAGAAGGGCTGATGTTTGCAGGATATTATGTCTGCAATCTGGCATTCCTTGTTCCCCTGCTGGAGCGGATCAGAAAGAAGAACGTAATCACCATGACGATCGGCGCTGTACTGCTGTGGCTGTTCCCTTCCATGGTGGAGGCCTTCTGGATGGACGGATGCTGCGCAGATTTTACCATGGCTGTGATCTATGGGGCATTTCTGACAGCGGTTCTTGACAGAGAGGGGCATTCTTTCCTGTTTTATTACGGAAGACAGGCCTGTTATCTGATGGTACTGGTGCTCTGCAAGAATACAGGGGTGATCTGGCTGTTCTTTGGACTTTTATTTACGCTGCTATATCACTTTCTGCACAGAAGGGATGAGATATTTGCACAGGATCGAAAGGCAGTGAAAAGAGGACTTATAGCTGTGGTATGCCTGCCTGCGCTGACAGAAGGAAGCTGGCTTTTCTTCTGCCTGATGAACAGAAGGGTTGCCAAGCTGACAGGCGCTGCGATCCATATGGCGACAGGAAGCATGAACATCCCGGATGTACAGGGACAGATGGTAGATGCCTTTCTGACCGCCTTCCTGAAATGGCCGCTGCACCGGTATTCCACGGCCATACTGAATGTAAGTCCGCTGATGCTGGTGATCCTGGTTCTGGTTATTTATGCCCTGCTTGGGATCCGGAAAAAGATAACCGGCAAGGACAGCAGATTCCTGCTTTTGTTTGCCCTGCTGAGCGCAGCGTGCTTTTACAGCCTGAACCTGATCAGCCACCTGACGATCTTTGCAGTGGAAACGCAGTATCTGGAGCCCTTTGGCATGGTGTCCTCGATTGAACGGTACGGAGCACCTTTTACGATAGGAAGCCTGTATCTGATCGCATATCTTGTACTGAGGTCAGAAAATGCTGTTCGGGGGCTGCTGCTCTGTGCTATGCCGGTTCTTCTGACGGCAGATTATCAGGGGTCTTACCGGGCACTGATCGGCTACAGGAATACTATAGAAGAGATCCGGCAGGAGAGAGAAGACATCGTAGATGAAAAGGCAGAGGCCTTTCTGGCGAAGATCGGTGCAGGAACGAGGAAAAGCATCGGCCGTGTACTGTATCTCCGGGATCTGTCGGATATCAGCTGGGTAAGGAATGCCTATGTCAGCTTTGAAGCAGCACCGGTATCTGTGATGTACGGAAATATCAGCGGAGAGACGACGGACAGCGCAGCACTTTTAAAGACGATCGAGGAGTCCCATGCAGGCTATCTGTATGTAGAGCCTCTTGATGAAGAGAATCAGGAGCTGTTTGCACCCTTCATGGACGGAACGGAGTTTTCCTATGACACGCTTTATCGGATCACAGGAAACGATGGAAGGATATTGCTAGTACCGATAGCATGAAACGTCCTTTCATTTGCTATAATAAATGTGTAAAAGTAATGTAAAAGGAAATTTTATGTAAGCGAAAGGGGAAAAGAATGAAGAAAAAGACAGCAGTACTGACGGCGGGCTTCCTGTCATTTGGTGTGCTTGTACTCGCTTCCAATATGATAGTAGATGGCAGGGAAGGAGCAAAGGGGAAGACGATACCGTATACACTGGAAATCACGCTTCCGGAAAATGCGGCAGATGGCAGCATGATCTGCTTCCAGCAGGCATCACAGGAAAGCGGAGAAAGTAAGGACAGTGAAGATAAAGCCCATGAAAATGCCTCCGGCAATCTGGTGATCGGGTACAATCAGGATACCGGCAGACCGTCCGTTTTCTTTACCGGGCAGGAAGAGATCATCCTGAATGAAAAGAATGAGCTGGTCTGGAAGGACTGCAGGCAGCCGGTTATCCTGACAGATAAGATCCAGGTCGTATCGACACCAGATTACAATTATCGTTTCCTGATGAAGGATGCAGAGGGCAGGGAACAGATCCTTTCCTTTTCCTATGCAAAAATGCAAAGGATGCCGGATCAGGCAGTGACGGTTTCGGAAGAAGGCACTCCCATCGTGAACGCAGCTTATGTGACAAGGATGAAGGGAACCGCACTTTTGCAGGGAGAGATCAGGAATCTCATCGAAAATGGCTATGAAGAGCTGGCAGACTTCCTGCAGAAGCTGGCAGATGAAAAGATCGCTGTTTCAGCGGACGGCTCCGTGGTTCCCAAGGGAGAAATGCTTCCGGCAGGCATGGTACTTCTGTCAGCGGCAAGCCCTGTGAGCCGTGTGAATGTCAGTGATGAGACACTGTATTCCTGGAGCGCCTTTTTTGACAAGGTTGAAGAGATCCGTAAGGAAGAGGAGTGGCAGGCCTATCTGGAAAGCCTGAGAAGCCAGGAAAAGAAGGAAGAAGCGTCAGTGACAGTGCCTGCTGTACCGGCAGCACAGGCACCGGCAGGAACGACGCAGCCGGCACAGATAGAACCTACAGCGGTACCAACTCAGACTCCCACCGAGATGCCGAATACAACATCAGGTGTGTGACAACATATCTGAAAGCTTCAAAGACGTTTCGCTCTTCATCAGAACGAAGCGTCTTTTTCAGCTTCGCGTCCAGTGGACGAATGCCCTTTTAACAAATGTCTTTTCTGTGAATTGTGATTGCAAAAGTAAAAGCCCTATGTTATAATGATTTCTGTAGCAATGACAAAAAATTAACAATCGTTGCAGACAGCCGGTAAGGCTGAAATTTTATACAAAATGATTCAAACGGAGGAAAGAAATAATGGCAAAGAAAGTTGTTTTAGCCGGTGCATGCCGTACAGCGATCGGTACCATGGGTGGCTCTTTAAGCACAACCCCTGCTGCTGAGCTTGGCGCAATCGTAATCAAGGAGGCACTTCAGAGGGCTGGAGTTGCTCCGGAAGCAGTAGATCAGGTATACATGGGATGTGTTATCCAGGCTGGCCTTGGACAGAACGTAGCCCGTCAGGCATCTATCAAGGCAGGACTTCCGATCGAGGTTCCCGCTGTTACCATGAACGTTGTCTGTGGTTCTGGTCTGAACTGTGTAAACCAGGCAGCACAGATGATCATGGCAGGAGATGCTGACATCGTTGTAGCAGGCGGTATGGAGAACATGTCCCTGGCACCCTATGCTGTTCCTCAGGCACGTTTCGGATATAGAATGAACAATGGTACTTTAGTTGACTGCATGATCAAGGATGCCCTTTGGGATGCATTTAATGATTATCACATGATCACAACTGCAGACAATATCTGCAGAGAGTGGGGACTGACCAGGGAAGAGCTGGATGAGTTCGCATTAAAGAGCCAGTTAAAGGCTGAAGAAGCGCAGAAGAATGGTGCTTTCGAGAACGAAATTGTACCTGTAATGGTTAAGAAGAAAAAAGAAATGATCGAGTTCAAGGTAGATGAAGGACCCCGCCATGGTTCTACCATCGAAGGACTTGCAAAGCTCCGTACCATCAATCCTGACGGATTTGTTACTGCTGGTAATGCATCCGGTATCAATGATGGTGCAGCAGCAGTCGTTGTTATGAGCGAAGAGAAGGCTAAGGAGCTTGGCGTTAAGCCCATGGCTACTTTCGTAGCTGGCGCACTTGCAGGTGTAAGACCTGAGGTTATGGGTATCGGACCTGTTGCTGCTACCAGGAAGGTTATGGCTAAGACAGGCATGAAGATCGAGGACTTCGATATCATCGAGGCAAACGAAGCATTCGCAGCACAGTCTGTTGCAGTAGGTAAGGATCTGGGAATCGATGTTGACAAGCAGCTCAACCCCAATGGTGGTGCGATCGCTCTTGGACATCCTGTTGGAGCTTCCGGATGCCGTATCCTTGTTACACTGCTTCATGAGATGCAGGCAAGAGGAGCCAAGACCGGTCTTGCAACTCTCTGCATCGGCGGTGGTATGGGATGCTCTACAGTCGTTAAGATTGAAGACTAAGCATATTTTAAGGAAAATAAGTAAGCAGGCTTAACTTCTTAGGTCTGCTTACTTCTGTGAACAAAATAAAAAGGAGTTAATACCATGGAATTTGTAACATATGAGCAGAAGGGTGCTTATGCCATTATCACCATCAGCCGTGAGAAGGCACTGAACGCACTGAATTCTACAGTACTGGACGAGCTGAACGCTGTTCTGGATGCTGTAAACCTTGATGAAGTAAGAGCACTGATCCTGACAGGTGCAGGACAGAAGTCTTTCGTTGCAGGTGCAGATATCGCTGAGATGAGCACACTGACCAAGGCAGAGGGCGAAGCCTTCGGTAAGAAGGGAAATGATGTGTTCCGCAAGATCGAAACCTTCCCGATCCCTGTGATCGCTGCAGTAAACGGATTCGCACTTGGCGGCGGGTGCGAGATCTCCATGAGCTGTGATATCAGAATCTGTTCTGACAATGCCGTATTTGGACAGCCTGAGGTTGGTCTTGGCATCACACCCGGATTTGGCGGTACACAGAGACTTGCCCGTCTTGTAGGCGCTGGCATGGCTAAGCAGATGATCTACACAGCAAGAAACATCAAGGCTGACGAGGCTTACAGAATCGGTCTTGTAAACGCTGTTTATACACAGGAGGAGTTACTTCCTGCAGCAGAGAAGATGGCAGCAGGCATTGCAAAGAATGCACCGATCGCTGTCCGCAACTGCAAGAAAGCGATTAACGAAGGTCTTGATGCAGACATGGATCAGGCAATCGTGATCGAAGAGAAGCTTTTTGGTGACTGCTTTGAGACAGAAGACCAGAAGTATGGAATGGCATTCTTCCTTGACAAGAACAAGGAAAAGGTAAAAGAGCCCTTCAAGAACTGCTGATTTCTGAAAGCACAGATCTGTAAATGACAGTCGGCGTAGTGCCTGCGGCAGGAAACCGGCTGTTAAGAATAAAAGATAATGAAAATCTCAGGAGGAAAAGAAATGAAAGTAGGTATTATCGGTGCCGGTACTATGGGACAGGGTATTGCAAAGGCATTTGCCCAGGTTGACGGATATGAAGTAGCGCTCTGCGATATCAAGCAGGAGTGGGCTGACAGCGGAAAAGCAAAGATCGCCAAAGGCTATGCTAAATTAGTTGAAAAAGGAAAATTAACACAGGAAGCAGTAGATGCTATCCTTGCAAAGATCACTCCCGGTCTGAAGGAAGACCTCTGCAAAGACTGTGATCTGATCGTTGAAGCAGCATTTGAGAACATGGAAGTAAAGAAGACAACCTTTGCAGAGCTTGACAAGATCGCTAAGCCTGAGTGTGTATTCGCTTCCAACACATCCAGCCTTTCCATCACAGAGATCGGAAACGGACTGAACCGTCCTATGATCGGTATGCACTTCTTTAACCCTGCTGACCGTATGAAGTTAGTTGAGGTTATTGCCGGTGTAAATACTCCTGCAGAGACAGTTGATACCATCAAGAAGATTTCTGAAGAGATCGGTAAGACCCCTGTACAGGTTAACGAGGCAGCCGGTTTCGTAGTAAACCGTATCCTTGTTCCCATGATCAACGAAGCAGCCTTCATCAAGATGGAAGGTGTTTCAGATGTAGCCGGTATCGATGCAGCTATGAAGCTTGGTGCAAACCATCCTATGGGACCCCTTGAGCTTGGTGATTTCATTGGTCTTGATATCTGCCTTGCTATCATGGATGTTCTTTACAATGAAACAGGTGACAGCAAGTATCGTGCATGTCCTCTTCTCCGCAAGATGGTCCGTGGCGGTAATCTTGGTGTTAAGAGCGGCAAGGGCTTCTATATTTACAATGCAGACAGAACAAAGACCCCTGTTGATGCACAGTAATTTTAATCGAGGATTCCCTCAATAACATATATTTAATGGAGGATATAAAAATCATGGATTTTACGTTAAGCAAACAACATGAAATGGCGAGAACTCTTTTCAAAGAGTTTGCAGAAAAAGAAGTTAAGCCTCTGGCTCAGGAAGTAGATGAGACAGAAGTGTTCCCCAGAGGAACAGTTGAGAAGATGGCTAAGGCTGGCTTCCTTGGAATTCCGGTTCCGAAGGAATACGGCGGACAGGGATGCGATCCTTTAACCTACGCTATGTGCGTTGAGGAGCTGTCCAAGGTTTGTGGTACTACAGGCGTTATCGTTTCTGCACACACCTCTCTTTGCTGTGATCCTATCCAGACCTATGGTACAGAAGAGCAGAAGCAGAAATATCTGGTTCCCCTTGCAAAGGGTGAGAAGCTTGGTGCTTTCGGTCTGACAGAGCCCGGAGCTGGTACTGATGCACAGGGTCAGCAGACAAAGGCTGTTCTTGATGGTGACGAGTGGGTTCTGAACGGATCCAAGATCTTCATTACCAATGGTAAGGAAGCTGATGTTTATGTAATTTTCGCTGTAACAAGCGTTGTAACCGATGCTAAGGGCAGAAGCAAGAAGATGATCTCTGCTTTCATCGTAGAAAAAGGAACTCCTGGATTTACCTTTGGTACCAAGGAAAATAAGATGGGTATCCGTGGTTCATCCACATACGAACTGATCTTCACAGACTGCCGTATCCCCAAGGAAAATCTGCTTGGTCAGGAAGGCAAGGGCTTTGGTATCGCTATGCATACTCTGGATGGCGGACGTATCGGTATCGCTGCACAGGCTCTTGGTCTTGCAGAGGGCGCTCTTGACAGAACCATCGCTTATGTAAAGGAAAGAAAGCAGTTCGGCAGAGCAATCGGTGCTTTCCAGAATACACAGTTCCAGTTAGCTGATATGGCTACCAAGGTTCAGGCTGCACAGTACATGGTATACAGAGCAGCTATGGCTAAGGCTACCCAGAAGAGCTACACAGTAGAAGCTGCTATGGCTAAGCTGTATGCCGCAGAGGTTGCTATGGAAGTAACAACCAAGGCTGTTCAGCTCCATGGTGGATATGGTTATATCAGAGAGTACGACGTTGAGCGTATGATGAGAGATGCCAAGATCACAGAGATCTATGAAGGTACATCTGAAGTACAGAGAATGGTTATTTCCGGTTCCCTGCTGAAATAAGAATGAAAGAATAAGGAGAGATAATACAATGAAAATCGTTGTTTGTGTTAAACAGGTACCTGATACAAAGGGCGGCGTTAAGTTCAATCCCGACGGTACACTTGACAGAGGTGCGATGCTTACTATCATGAATCCTGACGACAAGGCAGGTCTGGAAGCAGCACTTAGATTAAAAGATCAGTATGGAGCAGAAGTAACT
>OGQM01002613.1_pt1 | contig 10554 bp, 8 predicted proteins | sample 1553191 | NCBI WGS metagenome assembly OGQM01 (sample SAMEA2579954, study PRJEB22360) | human gut metagenome | biome: human gut; feature: human-associated habitat; material: faeces | place: Denmark | collected 2008/2010 | reverse complement strand
AGGGGAAGCATTCCCCCCCGGGACGGGGGGCCCCCCCCCCCGCCGCAGATGGTGTCGTAGCCCTGATCCAGCTGGCGGATGAAATCATCGCACCCGGCAGCCCTGGCTACCGCCTCGACTTCCGCATCGGTGGCGTTCAGACGGCCCATGCGGATGTTGTCCCGCACCGTGCGGTCAAAGAGGTAGTTGTCCTGAGATACATAGGCGATCTGGCGGTTGAGCTGTTCCAGCGGGATTTTCCGCAGGTCCACACCGCCCAAGGCGACAGAGCCGCCCGTCACATCCCAGAAGCCGGCGATGAGCTTGGCAATGGTACTCTTACCGGAGCCGGAGGGACCCACAAGAGCGGTCACTGTCCCCGGTCGGATGTCCAGGTTTACATCGTGGAGCACTTCGCCGTCCTCCTGCTTGTAGGCAAAGGACACATGATCCAGCCGGATACCCAGCCCATTCAGCTTCGTCTCTATCGCAGGGCGCTTCAGCTCCGGGGCGTCCAGAATGGCGGAGATCTCACCCACATTGGTGCCCACCACCGCCAGTTCATCCACAAAGGTCATAGCCGATACCAGCGGTCCGGTAAGCCCCAGGGACAGCACGACGATGGTGAGGAATACAGCTGTGCTCAGGCTTCCACCGCCCCACAGCAGCAGACCCACCGGCAGGACGGGCAGCAGCACCGAGGGGATGACCGCCTGCATGACCGCCATATACTTCTGGTTATCCGCCATCCAGTCCACATAGTATTGGGCGTTCTCGGTCACGGCATCGGAGTACCGCTTGTAGGACCCGGCGGACTGGCTGAACGCCTTGACCACCTGGATGCCTCCCACATACTCCACGATGGCATTTGCCATGCGGCGGCCCACCTCCACGGCGCCCTGCCAGCGGACGGCGTAAGTCTTGCTGCTCTGGGAAGCCACCACGATCCCAATCACCGTGGTCACCAGGGAGGCGAGCCCCATTCGCCAATCCAGGACGAAGATATAGACCGCGATGCTCACCGGCACCAGCAGATTGGAGGTCATCTCCGGCAGCAGATGAGCCAGGGTGGGCTCCATCCCTTCCACCCGGTCCACAATGGTGGTTTTGTACTGGCCGGAGGGCGTGTCCAGGATCGTCCCCATGGGTACCCGGCTCAGTTTGGAGAGCAGATTTGGCCGCACACGCCGCAGCGTGTGATAGGTGGCCGTGTGGGACAGGCTGGTAGACCATGTGGAAAACAGCGCCTTTCCCCCATAGCCCGCCAGAGCAAGGCCACACCAGGGCAAACAATCCGCAAGGCCGCCCCCTTCCAGCAGCAGCCCAATCATAGCGGCTACGCAGAAGTAGGGCACCATACCGCAGGCCACCCCCAGCACCGCCAGGGCTACCGAAGCATAATATCCGCCGTGCTCACCACTTGCCCACCCCCACAGCACAGCAAAGGGTGAGGGCGCTTTCTTGTGATCCATAACCTAAAACCCCTTTCTTTTGGTTAGTAAACGCTAACTTAGAATCAAAAAGAAAACCCTTTATTCAAAGGGAATTCCAAGGAGACGGAACCAGCCCGCGGAGTAAAAATTCCGCAGATCATCCATATAAACCATCGCTTTTTCCCGCGGCATATCATGGCGGATCGTCTCAAACATCCCATTGAAAAGCGCGGTGGACATGATGTGGATCAGCTCATCATCCAGACGCCGGATGGGATAGCCGGCGTCCACCATTCGATCCACCAACAGCCGTCCGGAGTGGTCCTCGATTGCCGCCAGGGTATCCAGATAATGCTCATATTTTGTCCCAGAGGAACAGCAGGCGATGAGCTTGAATGCGTCAAAGTGGTCGTAAAGAAAGTCCATCATCCAGGAGGCTTCCTTGTCCGGCACCTCCGGGAGCTTTTGAAGTTGCTCCTCCAAGTTTCTTCCAGCAAAGGTCTGTTGAAGGGTCCGATACCGCTCTACCAGCTCATGGGCAGGCTCTCTCACCAGTCCGTCAAACAATGCCTCCTTGTCCGTATAGTAGCGGTAAATCGCCCCAGTCGTTACTCCAAGAGAAGCCGCGATGCTTTTTAAGGATGCTCCCCGGAAGCCGTTTTCCATAAATTCCCGCTTCCCAGCCTCCAGCAGATCCGCCCGCAGCTTTTCGTTTACAGGGCGCATGTTCTTCACCTCTTTCGATAACTATATTATTTAATAACGATATTATCTTAAAACGAGCATCTGTATTTGTCAAGCCCCTATTATAAAAAATGGATAGTGTGAGGAAGTGAAGTATCGACATATACCTATCAATAATGCTGGCTTCTTTTCTATTCCTGCTATATCTCATGTTTCAATTTGGCAAAAAGCGCAACTGTTCAAGAGGCGAAAAAGGTGGTATGCTCTACTTGTATTTAGGTCAGATTTTGTAGGTCAGATTTTTACCCGGGAGGGGTCAATGCGCCCCGAGCGGAGACTTGCCAGAACCTAAATACCGGACCGACCACGCACAAAAACCGCAGTTACTCCATTCAGGGGTGGCTGCGGCTTTTTTGTGCATCAAACACAGAAAGGAGCACACGACCATGAATGAAAACCTGTTTACATTCCCTGGAGGGACAGCCGAGGAGAGCGGTGACAATCCATTCGACCTGCGTGGTTTCACTGAATTGACCGGCAACGACACCCAAAACCCATTTGCTGATCTGCTCGCGGGCGGAGAAGCGGCAGAAGGCGCCGGCGCTGCGCAGGCAGATGACCCGATCCCGGAAGAAAAAGACGAGACCGCACAGCATCACGAGACCGTGGAAGAGGATGAGTCCCATGAGATTTCCAAATCTCCGGCCCCTCAAGATCCACAGCCAAAATCACCTCCTGCGCCGAAAGCTGAGGAGGACCATGCCTCTGATAGGCCGGAGGAGACGGAGGACAATCCCCTTCTTGCCGCTATGGAGCGTCAAGAAGAAAAGAACGCCCAAAAAGCGGCCGAACCCATCTTCGCCCAGCTTCCGGTGTTCTCCTACAATGGATCGGAAGCGCCCATCGAAGACACTGAGCAGACATTCGATGAACTCCGCCTCTCCAAGCTGACGGACTTTCCGGAGTTTGATGAAGCGCAGAGCCTGAGCTGGAAAGTCGTTTACGGCAAGATCGTCAAGGAGATTGCTCTCCCCAAGAAAACCAAAATCGGCCAAATCAAGCGCGAGATCGAAACCTCCAAGGAATTTATCAACGCTTTGAAGAAGGCAACCGACAAGCACCCCAAGTGCCTGGTCAAACCCTCAATCAGTATGCAGAAAAAGGGAGATGCCAGTGCATATAAGGGCGCTTTTTTGCATCTGTCGGAGGCCCAGGCCTCGCCTAAAACCATCACCTTTATCCCCGGACGGGATGGAAAGGTCTATGAGCGCCGTATCACAGGCGCGGGGGAGTTTGTCACCCCCGCTGAAAACATCACCGTGCTGGATGAGATTCGGCCGGGTTTCCACCCGTTCCTGCCCCGCATTCCCTATTCGCTGATGGAGCAGGCCATAGGCCTGTTCCGCACGATGATGCGCAAGGGAAAGGGGCGGCAACCGGCGGAGGCCCTGGTGCATTTCTACTGGGATAAGCAGGAGCAGCGGTACTTTATTCGCGTCCCGAAGCAGATCGTGAGCGGAGTTTCTGTTGACGCCCTTCTGGACGATGAAGAGCTGATGACCAGCGACCGCTATATCCACTACGCTGACCTGCACTCCCACAACCGGATGCCCGCAGTATTTTCCAAGACGGATGACCATGACGAAAGGGCAACCCGGGTCTATATGGTAGTCGGCCGGCTGGACCGTTATTTCCCGGAGATCACAGTGCGCATCAGCAACGGTGGGCGCTTCCTGGAGATTGCCCCCGAGCAGGTCCTGGAGATGCCTCCGGTAGGGCACTTTCCCCCGGAGTGGCTGACACAGATCTGCACGGATGCAGAAGGCGCTTTTGGGGTGGCCGCATGAACTTCTCAAAAAAACGGCCTGTAAAGATTATTATGCTGGGCGCCGGCGGGACCGGAGCCCACATTGCGCCGCACCTTTACCGGCTCTTATATGCGTTGGAGCGTCCGGTGAAATTTATCATCTGCGATGGTGATAAAGTGGAGCCTAAAAATCTGGTGCGCCAGAATTTCACTGAGGCTGACCTTGGCGAAAACAAGGCCAGGGTAATCGCAGAGCGATATTCCGATGTGTTCGGCCTTGAAACCTCGTATATTCCCCGTTTTATCGAGGATGCCGGACAACTGGAAGAACTGCTCAGACCCGAAGTATTTCGGCACTATGTGTACGGGTCTGAGCCAAACACGGGCAGATGGGTCACCAACTCGGAACTGGTCATTTTGATCGGAGCCGTGGATAACAACAAGTCTCGTAAACTTTGTCACGAGGTATTCCTCAGAGCGCGGGACCTGATCTACATTGACTCCGGGAATGGAGAATACACCGGCCAAATTGTCTGCGGCATCCGCAGAGCCGGCAAAACCGTCTACAAGCCTGTGGGGATGCTTTACCCGGAGGTAAACACCCCGGAAGATCTGTTCCCCACGGAGGTCTCCTGTGCGGAAGCGTCGGTCTCCGCCCCGCAGACTATCGTGGCAAACCTGATGGCCGCCACTGCCGTGGTCACTATGATCTACAACATTCTGGTCATCGGTTGCAACACCGTACAGCAGACCACCTTCTCTACCAAATCGGTGAACATCCGATCTTTTCAAAAACAGCCAACGAGGAGGAAAGCCGCATGAGTATCTTCCATGCCTATGTTGACGCCGCACACTTCCACGAAGCATTGGGCAATGTGCTGCGCTTTGCCGCCAAGCGTTCCCGGCTTCCTATTTTGGAGGAAGCGCAGGTCCGCTTTGAGGATGGGCACTGTGTCCTGACCTGCACCAATTTAGACCAGTGGTGTATGAGTACGATTCCCTCAGTCGGGGATTCTTTCTCCTTTGTGTTTGCGGGGACCCGGAAAATTCTCTCCGCCTGCAAATACTTTTCTGGAGAACTGGAGTTCACTTACACGATTGAGCCCACTGAGACAGTCCCTGATCCGGAGGGCCAAATTTCTATCAGCGACGGGAAACGGAGCCTGAAACGCAGTACGGAGCGCACTTCCGATTTCCCCGAGCTCAAGGAGAAGCCTTTGGATCGTCATTACCCTGTCAATCCGAAAAGACTGCTGGAGCGGTTCAAGCGGGTGAAATACGCCGTTTCCTCGAATGACGCCAGACCCAATCAGTGCTGTATTGAATTTCTGAAAGACAAGATCATCGCTGTGGACGGCTACCGTTTGGCAATGAGCACCGATCCCGCCGTCAATGTGGAAAAACCTTTTTACATTCCGCCGGAGGTCATGGCAGAGCTTACGATGTTCAAGGAGCAGGACTGCACGATCTCCGTTGGAGAGGAGTGGGCTGCGGTTGAAAGCGAAACGCTGCGTGTGCTCACCCGGACACCCGGCTATGACGGCTTCGATGTCGAAAGGGCGATTCCCACATCGTTCAGTACGGAATATCCCGTTGATGTAGACCGCCTTTTGGATGAAGTCAAGTATCTCAACGGCTTTATCACCGCAAAAACCCGAAAGCCGATTCGGTTTGACGGGGGCACACTCTCTCTTGAAACACCAGGAGGCACCTATCTCTCCAAGGTCGGCCTGCCGCCCGTTGAGGCGCGGGGCTTCAACCCGAAATACCTGCTGGAGGGGCTGGAGCAGTTCAAGGCAAAGAAAGTGCATACGGTCACCATGAAAATGGGACACCCGCACTCTCCCATGATCCTGACGGATGGTAAAGACGACCTGGCCATGGTCCTGCCGGTCCGTCTGAAAGAAGTAGCATAATAAAAAAGGAGTGCTCACAATGAAAAACCTGTATATTCCCAAGGGGAAAACCCTGCATTACGAGATCCTGTACTGCCAGAACATCGTCAATGACGGCACGCTGATCGTGGACGGAACGCTGCACGCCCGGAGCATTTCCGGCAAGGGCATTTTGAAAGCCGGCACAGTTTCCGCCCGCCATGTGGCGGAGATGGATATTGAGTGCGCCACGATGAATGGAGAAACCATGGCCGCTGAGCGTGTGTGCGCCGCTGAGATCGTCCTGTCCGGCTCCGCAACTGTGTCCTGCTATCTGGAGGCGGAGTATGTAGAGGTCCCCAAGCTAACCATGGCAAAGCACAACATCGGTACCCTCAAGGCCGATGATGTTATCACGCTTCCGGAGAAAAAGCGCGGGATCGTCGGCACCCTGGCGGCAGGCTTTTTTCGCCGCTTGTGGCTGTCCGTGATCCACCGTATTCCGGTAGACGCCCCGTATGTCCAGGTTGCAACTCCGGCACCGGAAAGCACCGATACGGAGCAGGAACAGCCAAAGCCGGAGCGGGCCGGCGATTCTCAGTCTCAGCCCGTTACCCAGCCAATGGATCTGGACCTGGAAGAGGATTTCGAGTTCAAGCGGCTCAAGGCCATGTACCGTCTCCTGAAAGACTGCGGATACACCCTGCGTATCACAAAGCAGGAGGAGCCCGTGCTGACTCCGCGGGAGGATAGTGCGTCTACCCTCCCCAGGGCTGCGTGACCTATGGAGGACATCATCATCCGGCAGCGCCGGGAGGTGACCGCCATGGGGATAACCCGGGTCCGGGAGCTGTGCGCCCAAGGCTACATAGACCAGTCAGGCGTTTTTCGCCTGAAACGCTGTGTCGGCCGATATGGGCCGAAAGAGCCGTGTAAAACGGCAAACCCTGTTACTACAAACCGTGCCGCGTAGGCACTGAAAGCAGAGGGGGACTGTGCTGAGCGCGGTCCCCCTCTGGCTAAATCACGGAGGTGATCAAACATGGAGCAGGTAAACGAGGCACAGCCTCAAAGCCAGCCCCCTTCCCAGCGGTTTTATGCCCTCGAACAGCTTGGCGAGCTTGCCGGTACCATTACTTTGATTTCGGAGGGCCTGCAAGCCTATCGGGAGCAGGTTGCCGGGCTTTTGGCTGGCCAGAAAAAGGCGGAGGCATTTGAACTGTACCGTCTGCTGGAGCGGCAGCGCACTTATCTGGTCGAACAGATTCGTGCGACCCGGCCTTTCCTGATGGAGCTGGAGAATCCGCTGGCCCCTGCCGCGCAAAAGCTGGCGGAGCAACTGGCAGCCTTTCCGCTGATGACCGCGGACTACTCCAAACTGACCGAAGTGCTGAAGCGGTTTGCGGACGCGCTTCCGGACCACCAAACCACAGACGCCTCAATCATCGGGCGCCTGATGAACAATGTCCGGCTGGGGCATTACCCCACGGACCTCACGCATGTGGGGTATATCGCCAACAGCATTGTCTTTCCCGCAGGGAACACGGCCAACCTGATCGACCCATGCTGTGGAACAGGAGACGCCCTGCTTCGGCTCGCCCTTGGGACGGACAGCCAATGCTACGGCATTGAACTGGATGACCACCGGGCGGAACAGGCACAGCAACAGTTGTACCGCGTCGGCTTCGGCAGCTTCTTCGGCTCCAATATCAGCCCAGGCGCTTTTCATGCCGTTTTCCTGAATCCGCCTTATCTGTCTGTCCTGTCTGAGAATGGAGGACGGAGCAGAGACGAAAAGCGGTTTCTGATTGAGAGCATCCCCCTCCTTATGATGGGTGGGCTCCTGATCTACATTGTCCCCTATTACCGCCTGACGGCAGATATGTGCAGCATCATCTGTGACAACTTTGAACAGGTGCGTATTCACCGCTTCCTGGACAGGGAGTTCAAGCAGTTTAAGCAGGTGGTCGTCACAGGTGTGCGCCACAGACGGACGGAAGCGGAACAGGATGCGGAGGCGCTGTGCTCCGCCGCGGAGCACCCGGAGACATTACCTACCGCCGACCTTTTGCCCAAGGCCTGCTATGAGCTCCCGGCAGTCTCCAAAAAGGTGGAGACATTCCGGGGGGCTGTGTTCAATGAAGACGAGCTGGCCCGCCAGCTGGGCAAGCGCGCCATCTTTACCGAGCGCGTGGATAACGTGATGACTCTCAAGCGCTTTGCCATCCATCCGGGCGAGCGCTGCATCATCGCCGAGGATGTTGTGACCACCGGTGTTTCCAGCCTGGAAACCAAGCGCGTCATCGAAGAAGCCGGCGGTATCTGCCTGGGCATCACCTGCGTGGTGGACCGTACCCGCCCCGAAGCTCCGTCCCCGATCCCCATCCTGGCCAGTGCCCTGAAGCTGGATCTGCCCAACTATGCTCCCGAAGAATGCCCCATCTGCAAGGAGGGCAAGTTGCCCCTGGTCCACCTGGGCAGCCGCAAAATGAAGGAAGCAGCAAAGCAGACGCTGTAAAAGAGTTAGGAGTTAGGCAGTAGGAGGTAGGAGTTATTGCGTGGGAGATAGGCTCTGCGCGGTCGGAAACGGCCTTGGCTGTTTCAAAAGGCGGGCGCACGGTGTGCGCCCGACCATAAACTCCTCACTCCTACTTCCTAACTCTAACCGGAACCGGATTTCGATACAACAAAGGATTGCGAGGCAAAACATGCAGGCATATCTGATTTTGGCAAATGGCCGGATCTTAAAGGGCAAAAGCCTGGGCTGCCAGGGCACTACCGTGGGCGAAGTTGTGTTTGCCACCGGTATGGTCGGGTTCGAAGAAACGCTGACCGACCCCAGCTACTATGGCCAGATCATTACCCAGACCTACCCGCTGATCGGCAACTACGGCATGAACAGCGAAGACAAAGAGAGCGGCAAGATCTGGGCAAAGGGTTACATCGTGCGCGAAGCATGCACGACCCCTTCCAACTTCCGCAGCGAGGAAACGCTGGATACTTTCCTGAAAGAAAACGGCATTATCGGCATTGAGGGCATTGATACCCGCAGCCTGACCCGCATCCTGCGCGAAAGCGGCGTTATGAACGGTGCCATTACCACCGAGTTTGACCCCGAAACCGAGCCGGAAAAGCTGGCTGCCCTGATGCCCATCATCAAGGCTTATGCCGTGACCGGCGCGGTGGATGCCGTGACCTGCACCGAGCCGCAGTGCTTTGCCCCTACTGCCGGTGTGGCGGAGGGCGAAGAACCGCTGCACATTGCCCTGCTGGACCTTGGCTGCAAAAAGAACATTGTGCGCTGCCTGTGTAAGCGCGGCTGCCGTGTAACGGTGCTGCCTGCTTCTACCACCCTGGCAGAGCTCAAAGCCCTTGCACCGGATGGCCTGATGCTTTCCAACGGCCCCGGTGACCCGGCAGAAAACGTGCAGGTCATCGCCAATATCCGCGATATGCTGGATACCGGCATCCCAGCTTTCGGCATCTGCCTGGGCCACCAGCTGACCGCCCTGGCTGCAGGCGCCAAAACCTGCAAAATGAAGTATGGCCACCGCGGCGCCAACCAGCCTGTGACCGACTTTGCGCTGGAACGTACCTTTATTACCAGCCAGAACCACGGCTATGCGGTTCTGGGCGATACTTTGCCCGCAGGTACCGGCCGCGTCAGCCATGTGAACGCCAACGATAAAACCTGTGAGGGAATTGAATACCTGCAGTGGAACTGCTTTACGGTGCAGTTCCACCCCGAAGCAAACGGCGGCCCCAAGGATACCGAGTTCCTGTTTGACCGCTTTTTGCAAAATGTCCGCCGCATCAACCGCGTGAAAGGGGGCCGTTGAGATGCCGAAAGATCCTAGAATCAAAAAGGTGCTGGTTATCGGTTCCGGCCCTATCATCATCGGTCAGGCTGCCGAGTTTGACTACTCCGGCACGCAGGCCTGCCGTGCTCTGAAATCCGAGGGCATTGAGACCGTGCTGGTCAACTCCAACCCGGCCACCATCATGACGGACCCGGATATTGCGGATCATGTTTATATTGAGCCGCTGACCGCCGAAGTTGTGGAACGCATTATTGAAAAGGAAAAGCCGGACGCCATTCTGCCCAATCTGGGCGGCCAGATGGGCCTGAACCTTTCCATGGAACTGGCCCGCAGCGGCTTTTTGGACCGCAGCGGCGTGCGCCTGCTGGCCTGCAAGCCGGACACCATTGACCGTGCCGAGGACCGCCAGCTGTTTAAGGATACCATGGAAAAGCTGAACCAGCCCTGCATTCCCTCCAAGGTGGTGGAGGACCTGGATTCCGCCATGGCGTTTGCCGATGTTATCGGCTATCCCGTTATCGTGCGCCCGGCTTTCACCATGGGCGGTACCGGCGGCGGTATTTGCGAAAACCCTGAAAAGCTGCACGAGATCGCAACCAACGGCCTGCGTCTTTCCCCCATCCATCAGATCCTTGTGGAAAAGTGCATCGCCGGTTGGAAAGAGATCGAATACGAAGTGATGCGTGACCACAAGGGCAATGTGATCACCGTATGCAACATGGAAAACCTGGACCCTGTCGGCGTGCATACCGGTGACTCCATCGTTGTGGCACCCAGCCAGACTCTGTCCGATAAGGAATACCAGATGCTGCGTACCGCCGCGCTGGATATCATCACCGAGCTGGGCATTGAGGGCGGCTGCAACTGCCAGTTTGCCCTCAAGCCGGACAGCTTTGAGTATGCGGTCATCGAGGTCAACCCCCGTGTGTCCCGCTCCTCCGCGCTGGCCTCCAAGG
>OGQM01002593.1_pt1 | contig 10626 bp, 7 predicted proteins | sample 1553191 | NCBI WGS metagenome assembly OGQM01 (sample SAMEA2579954, study PRJEB22360) | human gut metagenome | biome: human gut; feature: human-associated habitat; material: faeces | place: Denmark | collected 2008/2010 | reverse complement strand
CGGGGGGCGTCTGCCCCCCGCAGCCCGCAAAACAGAAGGAGAGACCGAGCATCAGCGCGAGTGCCGCGACCGTCTTTTTCATAATTTTACCCCCTCTCCCGTCACGTACGTTTATTTCCGGAAATCAGATAGCAGACCAGCGCGGCAATGCCCGCTGCGCCGCCGATCCCGTATAAAACGACATAATTCCAATTGAAATCAGAAGTTTTTCCGCTGCCCTGCTGAACGGGAGGCGTTTCGGTATCCCCGCCGTCGTCGGGAGGCGTTTCGGGCTCGGCAAAGGCGTCCAACGCGCCGCTCATGTGCGTGAGCGTATAGGAAAGTTCGACGTCGTCCTTGTCGTTTTCCAGCGTGGCGCCGAATTGCAGATAGCCTTTGTTCTCATTGTATTGCGCGATATAGTCGGACATGGTATTGCCGTCTTTGAGTTCCTTTTCAAAGGTAGCGAAGAGTTCGCCGTCGATATACGCGCCGTAAACATCGCCGTCCTTTTTGAAGCCGAACTGCATCGTTCTATCTTCGCCGAGTTTGAATTCGGTCTTCTCCGCACCCGAAATGTCACCATAGCCCGCGGAACCCAGACCCCAGCGACCCGCCAATTCCACGCTGATCGTATCCTGCGCCTGCGGACGCACGATGAACGCAGCAGACTTCACGTCGTTGCCGTCTGTATTCCACCAGCGCGAATAGGTATTGACGAGGGATATCACGTAGTGCATGTTGTTATCTTCGGAATACAGAGCCTGGAACGTTTCGGGGAACTGTACGGTGACGGAAAGATCGTCGGTATCGAAGGCTATTTTGCAGCGGAACCCGAATTTCATGCCGATGCGATCCTTGTAACCTTTACCGGAAAAATGCAGCGTGTCCGCCTCCTGATCCCAGGTCATGGTAGCGAGCGACGCGGCGTTGGAAGATTCCTGCTCCCACCGATCGCCGCTGCCGTCCACCGTCTTTTCGGTTTCCTCTGCGTACGCAGCCGAAACGGGCGCGAACGCCAGAAGAAGGATCATCGCCAAAAGTGCGAGTTTTTTCATGTTACGCCTCCTTTTTCGAGAAGGTCACTCTCGAATAGCCGAGCATACGGCAGTCCATCTGCAAGCCCGCGTCCATTCCGCGCAACGAAAAATCGTTGACGCCGTACGTTAAAAACATCGTTTCGAACCCATAGCCGTACTCGTTGCCGATAAAGCCGGGGTTATGGCAGGTCTTTGCTGTGTAATCCTGGATAGGACGGGAAAGCGGTTCGTTGGTAAAAGAGAAATTCAGCCCGTCCTTGGAAAAGCCTATGCGCACGGAGTCGAACTCGTAGCCGCCCTGTTCCGCGCCCTCGGTGTAGTCGGTGCATACCCAAAGCCCCAGAGAAGGCATCCATTTCACGTCTGCCGCGCCGTAGGTGTTTTGCGTGGCGACCGCCTTGCCGAATTCGTAGGGAGTCGTGCCCGTTTTCAAAACGAAGCCCGTCGCCTCGTCGGGATAAGCGGTGCTGGGCGACTGGGTGTAATAATACAGATACCATATGCCGTCTTTATAGACGACGCTGGGCGATCCCGCGCCGGAGCCCAACCCCATTTTGACCACGTCCACCACCGCGCCGTACACGGTGAAGTTCACACCGTCCTTGCTGGTGGCCAAATATATCTTATTGGGAGGCGAAGGCGTGTTTTCCAGCCCGCTGAAAAACATATAATAGGTGCCGTCCACTTTGACGACCGAAGGATCGCCGCCGTAGCCGGGCGCCTTGTTCGCCGCCGTCAGTTTACCCGTGGGATCGTTCAGGATAAGGCGCGTCGGCTGCGACCAGCCCTTGTTCAAATCGGTCGTTTCCATATAATATACGTTGTCGCTGGCGATGTTTTCGGGAATGCCCGCGCCGTACCAGATCTTCCACTTGCCGTCGGAGGTATCGTAAAATCCGCTCGCGGAATAGGCGCCGTACAGGCTGTCCCCGTAACTGCCCAAGTATTCGCTCTGCATGCCGAGCGTAACGCCCTCGTTCGCGCCCACGCCCGCAAGTTCCGCCTGATTTTCCGTCTTGGCAGTCGAATACAGTTCCAGATAATAGAGGCTGTTTTTCTGACAACTCTTTTCGCTGTTCGCCGCAATATCTTCGTTGTTCGTGCGGAATATGATGCGCGAAAGATACGGCCTGTCTTCGGGCGCGATCGAGCCCATATTCAAAGTGATTTCCACCTTTTCGCCGCTCTTGCCTTCATAGGTGCCCAGTTCGTAGCGGACGGGCGCGAGGTCATCCTCGTCTTTGGCTTCCTTTCTTCTCGTATCCGCTATGACCGTCAGATTGACGGGCTTGCCCGCATTTTCCGCCTTGAATACGAGGCGCATTTTATCGTAAATGCTTGTATCTACGTAGTTGGTCTCGCCGTCGCTGCTGTTCATGGTCAGGCGATATTCCGCATCGGCATAGTAGTTGTCGCCCACGTCAGACTTGTCGTCGGCGGAGAGAACGTACCATACGTTCGCGCCGTCGCCGTCGTCCTCTTCGTACGCGTATTCGTATTTATACGAATTTTTACTGCTCAGAGAAACCGTACTGTAATTATGCTTGGGCGAAGAAGTGTTCCAGAAATGCGGGAAATTGGAATATACGCGGTCATACTTGCTTTCCAATCCGAAATCGAAGGTGGAAAGCACTTTGCGGTTGGTCAGTCCTTCGGTAAAGCCCTTGACCGCATCGGGTGCAGCGCTTTTGCTCGCGGTCGCGCCCGCATAGTAATATAAGGGATTGTGGCGCTCTTCCAACAGTCCCGAAACGCCGAAGATGCCCGTACCCGCGAGCACGGTAAAGGCAAAGACGAGGGTGAGGATCTGCGAGCAGAGACGGACTCCGTTCTTTTTCTCTTCCGTTTTATCCTTTTTCTTTTTTACGAAAAACAGGACGGCGAGTCCGCCGCATACGACGGCGCCCACGGGAATGAGGACGATATACGCGATCCCCCAGCCCGTGGCGGTACGCTTATCTGCGGGTTTCACCTCGATCTCCGTACTGTTCTCGCCTTCGACCGGTTCGAATTCCGGCCAATCGGTCTGACCTTCTATGGCGGCGCGCGGTACCGCGGTCTGCCCGTCGGCAAACGCCCCGACGGGCGCCGCAAGGCAGAACGCGAGCATCACGAGCAGCGCGAGAGAAAGTAATTTACGTTTCATTTTTTTCTCCTTATCTTTAAATTAACCTTTAAGACCGCCGAACGTCACGCCCTCGATGAGTTGACGCTGGAATATAAAGAAGATGATCGACGGGGGTATGACCATGAGTACGCCGACAGCCATCTGCTGGTTAGGATAATTCTTCATAGACAACCCGCCCATGAACTTATAGTAAATCCCGATGGCGAGCGTGTAATTTTCGGGCTTGCCCGCAAGGTAGATGAGCGGTCCCATAAAATCGTTCCACGTTCCCAAAAAGGTGTTGACGATAATAAAAGTAATGATGGGCATACATAGCGGCAGAATGATGCGCCAGTAGATGGTCCAAGAATTTGCACCGTCTATCTTGGCGGAGTTTTCGATGTCCTTGGGGATGCCCCGCATGAACTGACGTATGAGAAAGATATTTACCGCGCCGCCGCCGAAGATATTCGGAATGGTCAACGGGTACAGCGTCCCGATCCAGCCGAACGAATTAAAAATAACGTACAGCGGAATCTGAATGACGATGGAAGGCAGCATGATGGTCGCGAGCACGATAGCAAACACGAATTCGCTTCCCTGGAACTTGACGCGGGTGAACCCGTAGGCGCAAAGGGATGCCGAAAGCGGCACCGCGATGGCGTTGAACACGATGACGAACAGCGTGTTCTTGAAATACTGTAAAAGAGTGACGTCCAGAACGGCTTTATACGCCGTGAGCGTAAAACTCGACGGGAAAAAGCGGACGGGCAAACTGTACGATTCCTTGTCCCCCATAAAACTTTTGAAGAACATAAAGAAGAATGGAAACAAGAAAAACACTAAAAGCAGAACGAGGAAAAAGTAACTGACGGATATTTTAACGCCTCGCTTGACCTTCGCTTTTTTCCGCCTCGTTTCCGCTTGTCCGGCGGTTACGATCTCTTCCATATTAAGAATCCTCCCCGTAAAACACCCACTTGCTCGTCTTGAACACGATGAGCGTAAACACGCCGATGATGAGGAACAGAATCCACGACAGCGCAGACGCATAGCCGATTTCGGGCGAAGTGGAAAACGCCGTGAAATAAATATTCATGACGAAGAATAAGAGCGAGTAGTTGGGGCCCGCCCTGCCGTTCGTGAGCACGAATACGTTCCCGAACGTCTGTAAAGAACCGATGATACCCATGATGAGATTGTAAAAGATCATGGGACTGCACATGGGCACGGTGATGCTGACCAGTTTTTGCCACCACGAAGCGCCCTCTAAGTCGCACGCCTCGTACAATTCCGGCGATATGCCGTTCAAAGAGGCGATCCACAGGACCATGCCGCCGCCCAGACCGAACAAGTTTAAAAAGATGAGCGTGATCATGGCTGTATTTTCCGACGTAAGAAAGGGGAACGAACCCAGCCCGATATTGTTTAAAACGGAATTGGCAAGACCGTACTGCACGTCGGTGAAGTTTCTCCACAATAGGCCGTAGATGACCGTGGGAATGACCACGGGCAGATAGTACAGCGTGCGGAACACCTTGATCCCTTTAAGTTTCTGGTTTAAAAAGAGCGCCAGAAGAAAAGAAAGCACCATGGTGAGGGGAATGTTGATAAAACTGTATAAGAACGTGACGCCGACCGATTTGGAAAACGTTTCCCAATCGGCGGTGAAAGGACGCAGATAATTTTTAAAATTATTCCACTCCCTGTCCGTGATGCCGTCGTACTTGAAAAAACTGTCGAACAGCGACGTCACCATGGGCAACAGCGTAAATACGAGTATGCCGATGATGACGGGCGAAACGTATAACAGCCCCACCCAATTCTTTTTGAAATATCTTCCGACGGCGCACACTACTTTTTTGGGACCGCGCGGCTCTTTTTCGATAGCCGCACTTTCTGCTACCTGCTCCGTATTCAAGAAAATCGCCTCCTTTACTCTTTGGCAGCGGTGCGCGGATCGTCCGATCCGCGCACGGCGCCCTGCCGACCGTTTAGTCGGAATTCAAAATTCTGTTGATATCTTTTTCGACTTTTGCGCACACTTCGTCGGGATCGCCCGCCGCTACCGTCCAGCCCATGTAATTGTCCAGAAGGTTGAGCATCGCCGAATCGATCTTGGCGTACAGGTCTACGTTGACGCCGTTGAGATAATCTTTGAGCGTATCCCTCTCGTCGAACTGAATGAACGCTTTATGATTGAAACGCGCCTGGATGTCCGGAATGGTGTTCCAGATGGCGTCCTCGTCGGTCGCGAGCGATTTCAGAACGGGAACGGCGTTGCCCGTCTTGGAGAACGCCTGCTGGCCGTCCTTGCTCATCATAAAGGCAAGGAACGCCCACGCCTCATTGGGGTGCTTGCTGCTGCGCGCGATGCCGTAGCCGCTCGTGCCCGCGCCGATATACCCTTTTTCACCGATGAACGGGAAAGACACCGCGTCGTAGTTGATGCCCGCCACCTGCAAATTGCTCATGATCGGGCGCACCGCAAAGTACATGACCGCTTTTTCGGCGTTGAAGATCTCTTCGGTCTTCTGCATGGGGTTGATGGTGTATCCTTTGTCCAAAAGGGTCTTCATTGCGGAAAGCCCCTCTTTCGCTTCGGGCGTATTGAATGCGGGCTTGCCGTCCACGGTCATCAGTTCGCCGCCGTAACTGCGGATAAAAGCATTGAATACGGGCGGCCAAGCGAGCATGGCGTCCACGGGATAGATATCCGAACTTAAAGAACTCTTTTTCAGCGCTTCGCACAGATCGAGGAATTCATCGTAAGTCCAATCGTCGTTCGGGTACAGCGGATTGTCCTTTGTGATGCCCGCCTCCGCCAGAAGGTCTTTGTTGTAATAGCACACGACTTTGTTATAATCGCGCGGCATCATATACTGCGAGCCGTTCTGGTTTTTCTGCCCCAGTTTTATCATCGAGTCATAATATAGCGAGGTATCGAATTTCGCCGCGTCCATATGCGCGTCAAGATTCAAAAGCAGTTTTTTCTCCGCAAAATAGGAGATGGTGTCGTCACCCACGTACAGAATATCGGGGACGGTGCCGCTCTTGATACGGGACAGAAGCCCCTGCGTATAGTTGCCCGAAATGGGATCGAGCGTGATTTTGATATTGGGATACACTTCGTTAAACGCATCGATGATCGCCTGCGCCGAAGTCTTCTCGCTCGCGTCGTCCAGAACACCCATTTTGAGGTTGGCGGCGGTGTCTTTGGGAAGATTTACATCGACGGGAACCGTCGAGCCGTCGAAATCCGTACGGCCGCAACCCGTCGCGAGCAACGTCGTGACCGCCAGTATGGCGACGAGCATTGCGCAGACGGCAATGCGGAGCACTTTCTGAAACCTACTTTTCATTGTTATCCACTCCTTGTATGATTTTTATTTTCCGTAAGCCGAATGGCTTCGTAAGATATCGTTTTTCATAGCGGTCCAAATCGTTGAACACGCCCGCATCCACCCACGAAAGATCGTCGTAGTCCCGAATATGATGGGGCCCGAGCAGGGCGAACAGCGTATTGTAAAGTTTGATTTTCAGCCGCACGCGGCCGCTGATCCCGCGCGTATCGAAGGCGAGCGTTCCGCCCGCGGTCAGTTTGCGTCCGTTCGCCTCTACGCTCGCGTAGGCGCAGTCGCCTTCCAAAAGAAGCGTTTCCCGTCCGTTTAAATCGCATTCCGCTTCGTATTCGAGCGCGCCGCTGTAAAAGGGATAGCCCTCGGCAGCGGCGTCCCGCAAGGGCGATTCAGGCGCGGCGATCTCATAGCCGTGTTCTCCCGAAAGGACGGAAAAGTCGCCGATGATATACGCAGCCTCCGCCTCGGTAGGCGCGTAATTTTTTTCATGCACGGGGCGGTGACAGCAAACGTCTGTAATGTTGTTGATCTTGCGGGCGCGGAGTTCGACTTCGTTCCACCCCTTTTTAAGGACAACGCCCTCGCAGCGGGTGAAAGAGAGGTCTTTATACGCCTTTTCGTCGCAGCGCTGCGCTTCGCCGCGCGCACGCAAGGGTTTTACGGGTCTTTGATTGACCGCGATATACTGCGCGTTTTCCGCATTTTCCACGACGAGCTGCGCGCGTTCGGGCACGTCGCGCACATAGAACCGATAGCGCATGGTATAGGGCGCGCCTTCGGGCAGTTTGTAAAAATGATAGTGCCATATTGCTTCGAGCGGCGAATTTTCCAGCCGCACGCCCTCGCATTCGAAATCCGCGCGATCGAGAACGAGCGCGTTCTCATCGCACACGCGGGCGGCGTGCACTGGTATTTCCCGCGCCTCGAAGTCGGAAAACTCCACGCCGTCGCAACCGATCGCAGGCGGCGGACACACGGGAACGCCCCATTCTTTTAAAACTTCTATTGCTCCCGTAAACACGGCGAGACTGCCTTCCGCCAGCAAAGTCACCTGATTCTGACGGAGCGGATACGCCTTTCCGTGCGTCAGATCGAGCGCAAACGCGCCGTCGAGAAGTTCCGCGCGCAGAACCTGTTTTTCGTCGTCCGTATTGGCAAAGAGCAGGATATCCCCCCGCTCCGCCGTCCGTCGGCAGCAGATGATGTTTTCACCCGCATATATAGCCGCGCGGCAGTCGGAAACGAGTTCGACGAGCGGCGCGATCTCGTCAAAGCGTTCGTCGACGCGGACGCTCGCCCGTTTTTGAAAATCGCACCATTCGGGGCGCTGCCCCAGGCATAAGATCCTGCCGCCGAACCGATCCAACAGGCGCAGCGTGCTCTCGGAGAGGCTCTCCGCGTTGCAGAGAACGACGGTATCGTAAGAATAAGCCCCTACGCGCAGCGTGCTCTTGTCGGCGCTCGCATATTTTTCCAGCAGGCTCTCGTCGCCGTAATGAAAATCGACGCCCGCCGCCTGCAACGCCTCGGAAAGGCCAGCGAACAGTTCGTCGTAGGCGCGGAGTTTTTCGGGATTTTGCGCGTCCGCGGGATTATAATGCGCGAACACGCACGAGAGAGGCTGTATGATGAGGAGGCGCACCGCGCGCTTTCCGTAGGCCGCGATCTGACAAAGGCGCGCCGCATAGTCGGAAAACAGTTTTTCCTCGCAAAAATATGGCTGTTGATAGAATATATCGGGCGGATAATCGCGCTTGCGCTCGCCGCGCAGAGAGTAATGCGAAAGGTGCATATTCACGAAATCGATCCCGTTGACCGCCTGCCAATCCATGATCTTTTTGCGCTTGACATAGCCGCTTTCGTGTCCCAGCCCTGCGAAACATTCGCTGAGCGCGCGTTCTTTCCCGAGTTGTTCCGTTACGGAAGTGAGTTGTTTCAAAGTGACGAGTTGGGAATTTCGCCGCATCAGTTTATCCACGCCCGGCTGCTGCATATCCGCGTAATGGCGCATGACGCCGCCCGTCCACTGCGCCTGTTCCGCCATGGTTTCTTCCGCCATCAGATGCCCCGTAAAACACAGGTTGTTTCGTTCGCACCAGTCGGCGTACTGTTTGGTAAAACTCTCTTCGAACTGTTTTCCCGCGCAGTTATAGTAGTCGGAACGCGTCTTTTTATAATTTCCGACGTCGAAAAACAACTCTTCGCAGCGCTCTTTGACGTCGTAGCCCTTTTCCCGCAAAATACGCTCGCGTAAATATTCGCTGTACGTGACGTGGGGCAAGGTATAGAACCAGTGGATCCCGTAACACGGCTCGTCGGTAAAAATACCGCGGATCCGCGTGCCGAACATCTCGCCCACGCACGCCTTGTATTTTTCATGTGTGCTTTCCAAAAACGCGCGCACCGCGCGGGGATTGAGCGTATCGATATAGCATTGCCCGTTGAAACGCACCATGCCCGCGGCGCACGTGCGGCGGGCGATCGTATATTTTTCGCCGCCGGATTCCACCGTTTTAAACGGTTCGTCCGAGGGAAGTAACTCCCCTTCTTTTGCGAGCACGAGCGCCTTTTCCTTGAAATCGTCGCTCATGTAATCCAGGCTGCCCTGTACCGAAGTGCCGTCGATCTCGACGTTGACGTAGCTGCCCGATACGAGTACGGTACCCTTGTAGGTCACGTATTTCACCTCGGGGTTTTTCATGTAGGCTTCGATTTCCGTTGCCGAGAATGCCGCAGGCTGCGGCTGGGTGATATCCTGATGGCCGGTCTTGGTGAAACTGCAGCCCTTTCCGAACTGCAGCAGGCCGTTGCGCGACTCGGTTTTGCCCGACACGGTGACTATGTCGCCGACGGCCAGGTCGTGGGCTTCGCCCTTGAATGCGTAGATGCGTGCACCGTCCTGCTGGAAGAGTACTCCCTGCTCGTTGGCGGCGATGACGCTCACGCCCTCGACTTCGAATGCCGAGCCGGCGCCGGCTTCGAGCACTTCGGCCAGCGTAGCCTTGTTGCCCTGTACCGTGAAACGAGCTTCGGCAAGCTGGATGTCGTCACCGTTGCAGGGCAGGATTTGCAGTGTGCCGTTGTAGATGCCCGCGATACCTGCGATGGAACCGCTCTTGTCGGTTGGGATGGCATCCTGTGCATAGGATGCGGTTTGCAGGGTGCGGATTTTGTAGGACTTTCCGTCCTTGGTCTCCATGGAAACATTGCCCTTGTTCGAGTCGCTGTTCCAGGTGCCCGATTCCGACGCTTCGGGCTGCGTGTTTTCGATCTTTACGTATTGCGATTCGTACTGCGCGACTTTGTCTGCGGTGATGGCGATCGGGGCCAGCGGTTCGGTCTGCCCCACGAGCATGGGCTCGTTGTGGGTCGAAACCTGCAGCAGACCGCTGAAGAGTTGTGCCGATGCGTCGCTGAGCGATACTTCGACGATGTCGCCGCGCTCGAAGATGTTGTTAGACTGGCTGATCGAGAGCGCGAGGCCGGCACCGGCATCCTGTGTATCGTCGGCAAGGATTACGATGAAGGGCTGCTGGTTTCCCCCCCCCCTTGTCCGAGACTACGATACCGCACAGCGTCATGGCCCTGATCGCGTCCGTCAGTTCTTTTCCATCGGCAGTGGGGTTGGTCGCCATGACGAGCTCGCGGATTTCCGCAATGTTCGTATTCGTCTCCCCTTCTTTGATCTGCCTTACGGAGCATGTGCCCGTGTCGGTAACCGGTTGCCGTTACGGTGATGGTACCCGTACGCGACGTGGCGTTCGCGGGTACGGTTACGGCTACCGTCGCAGAACCTTTGCCGCTGGTTTGCGACAGCTCGATCCATGCGTCGGCCTTGATCTGCCAGTTGAGCTTTCCGTTAAGCTCGATTTCGAGGTTTTTCGTCTGGGTTTGCGTGCAATCGAACGTCAACGATTGGGTAACCTCGATTTCAGGGATCAGCTTGTCGTCCTTGGTGTCGTCGTCCGAACAGGCTGTCAGTGTTACTCCCAGCGCGAGGGTGAGCGCCGCGAGGCGCTTTGCATTGCGGGATAACCATACCTTCATATGGGAACACTCCTTTCGTTGTGTCCTTATGATAAGCAAGCGCGCGCCCGCTGTCAAGAAAATGCACGCGCCCTCTTGACAAATACCCTTGGGG
>OGQM01002591.1_pt1 | contig 10632 bp, 8 predicted proteins | sample 1553191 | NCBI WGS metagenome assembly OGQM01 (sample SAMEA2579954, study PRJEB22360) | human gut metagenome | biome: human gut; feature: human-associated habitat; material: faeces | place: Denmark | collected 2008/2010 | reverse complement strand
GATGAGCCTACGACTGGGGTCGATGCCGTTTCCCGAAGCGAATTTTGGGATATGTTGTCGGAGTTGAAAAGCAAAGGTATTTCGATTCTTGTTTCTACGCCTTATATGGACGAGGCTTGTCGTTGCGACCGTATAGCCTTGTGCAATAACGGAAAAATTCTGGGGATAGATACTCCTGCCGGTATTACGGCGCGGTTCGATGAGCCTTTGTATGCGTTATCGGGAGACGATATGTACGGATTACTCGTCGAGGCTCGTAGGATAAAAGGCGTGAAAGAATGTTACCCGTTCGGTGAGTCTCATCATTTAGTTGCCGATAGTATGTTCGATTCCGATGAGTTTGTGGCTCATTTGAACGGACAAGGTTTTCATAATGTTTCGATTCGTCCGGTCGAACCCGGAATCGAAGATGTTTTTATAAAATTGATGCAGCATGAATGATATAATTATATCGGTTAGGGATTTGTGTAAATGTTTCGGCGATTTTGTCGCGGTCGACCATATAACGTTCGATGTGAAACGAGGGGAGATATTCGGTTTTTTAGGCGCTAATGGAGCCGGCAAGACCACAGCCATGCGTATGCTTTGCGGGTTGAGTTATCCGACATCGGGGCGTGGAATGGTTGCCGGGTACGATGTGATGACGCAGGGAGAGGAGATAAAGAAGCATATCGGTTATATGAGTCAGAAATTTTCGTTGTACGATGACTTGACCGTTCGCGAGAATATCCGTCTGTATGCCGGAATTTATGGGCTGAGCCGTTACCAAATGCTTCGCCGGACGGTGGAGATGTTGAATCGATTGCATTTCCGATCGGAAATTGATACGTTGGTAGGTTCTCTTCCCTTAGGCTGGAAACAGAAGTTGGCTTTTTCCATTGCGACTTTGCATCGCCCGGAGGTGGTTTTTCTCGACGAACCCACGGGAGGAGTGGACCCGGTTACCCGTCGTCAATTTTGGGAGATGATTTATGAAGCCGCTTCCGGAGGAACGACTGTTTTTGTAACTACGCACTATATGGATGAAGCGGAATATTGTTCGAGGGTATCTATCATGGTCGATGGAAAAGTAAAGGCTTTGGGTTCTCCGGCCGAATTGAAGAAACAATATGCTGTCGGGTCGATGGACGAGGTTTTCAGGATTTTGGCTCGCAGCGCTAAACGGGGAGAATAGATATGGGAGGATTTTTGTCATTTGTCAAAAAGGAGGCTTTGCATATTTTACGGGATAAACGCACGATGTTGATCGTGCTGTTGCTCCCTATCGTGCAGATTCTTTTGTTCGGTTTCGCTATATCGACCGAAATGAATAATATCGATTTTGCCGTAGTGGCTCCCAACCGTACGGAAACTATTCGACAGCAAATCGAGCGTATGGAGGCCAATCCTTATTTTACATTCAAAGGATATGTTTCTCAGGCCGAGGTCGACGATGTTTTGCGGAAAGGCGATGTTACCGCGGTGGTGGTTTTTTCTGAGGATTATGATCGGTTGGTGACGAATGCCGGGATTGAGGGAGTCTCGGAGGCGGCGGTGCAGTTTATTCTCGATGCGTCGAACCCCAATAATGCAGGTACAGGTTTAGGATATTTGCAAAGTTCTTTTCAGTCGGGAATTTCCGCCGCGTCGGTCGCTCCGGCGACACGGGTGTTGTACAACCCGCAGATGAAGAGCTCTTACAATTTCGTGCCGGGAATCATGGGATTGATTTTTATTTTGATTTGTGCCATGATGACTTCTGTATCTATCGTGAGGGAAAAAGAGACCGGTACGATGGAGGTATTGTTGGTGTCGCCGGTGCGACCGATATGGATCATTTTTGCCAAGATGATTCCTTATTTTTTGCTTTCGTGCGTGAATCTTGTCGTTATTCTGGTATTGGCACGATATGTCCTCGGAGTACCGATGTCGGGTTCGATGGTTGGTTTAGTAGGGCTTTCTTTACTCTATTTGGTGCTTTCGCTGGCATTAGGGTTGTTTATTTCTACAATGGCTAATACGCAGGTTACGGCAATGCTCATTTCGGGTATGGTACTGATGTTGCCTATTATAATGTTGTCGGGAATGTTGTTTCCGGTGGAGAATATGCCCGGTATTTTACAGGCATTGTCGTGTATCGTGCCGGCTCGTTGGTATATCGATGCCGTGCGGAAACTGATGATAGGGGGCATGCCGTTCGCCGAAGTATGGCAGCAAGCCTGTATTCTCTTTGCCATGACGGCTGTTCTGGTGGGTGTCGCCCTTAAAAAGTTTAACGATAAACTCGAATAACGATGAGAACATTGTTTGTTTTATTAGATAAAGAGATACGACAATTTTTTCGGAATGCGTTTTTGCCGAAGCTGGTGATTGTTTTCCCTGTGATGGTGATATTGATTATTCCGTGGGTAACGACGATGGATGTGCGGCATATAGGCGTTTCGGTGGTCGATAATGACCATTCGGAGACTTCCCGGCGGATTATCCAGAAAATAGAGGCTTCGGACTATTTTAATTTGAGAGGCGTTACCGAAAGTTATGACGACTCGTTCGCTTTGTTGGAAGGGGGTGAGGCCGATGTGATACTGACTATCCCGAACGATTTCGAACTTTCGTTAATTGGTGATTCGCCCAAGCGGATAGGGATAGACGTGAATGGTATAAACGCTATGAAAGGGGGACTTGGCTCACAGTATATGGCACAGCTCGTCATGCAGACTTTCGGCGAATTGCAGCGAGAGAAATCGGTCGTTGTATCTCCCGATTTGTTTACGGTACAGAATCGGTATAATCCTACTCTCGATTATAAACATTTCATGATACCGGCATTGATGATTATGTTGCTGGTAATGATTTGCGGTTTTTTACCGGCTTTGAATCTCGTAAGCGAGAAAGAAATAGGTACTATCGAGCAAATCAATGTTACTCCGGTTAGTCGTTTATCGTTTACATTGGCTAAGTTGATACCCTATTGGATTATCGGTTTTCTTGTATTGACCGTCGCTATGGTGTTGGCATGGTTGGTTTACGGGCTTTCGCCCGAAGGTTCTCCCGGCTCCATTTATCTGGCGGCTTTGCTTTTTGTGTTTACGATGTCGGGTATGGGGGTGACAATCGCTAATAACTCGTCGACCATGCAGCAGACCATGTTTGTCATGTTCTTTTTCGTGATGATTTTTATTTTGATGAGCGGATTGTTTACTCCGATAGAATCTATGCCGACATGGGCGCAATGGATTACATACATTTTGCCTCCTCGTTATTTTGTCGAGGTGATGCGTTCTGTTTATCTGAAAGGAACGATGTTTATCGAATTATGGCCTAATTACGTAGCGTTAGCCGTCTTTGCCGTTTTGTTCAATAGTATGGCGGCATTGACGTATAAAAAGCAGGCTTGATTTGGAATAAGATTTTGTCGAATTTAGCTTGGAATTTTTTTACTGAGTTAAAGAATAATTTTTTTCTGTTTTTTATGATGTAATAGAGGATATAAATGAGTCCTCTATTACATCTGTCTTATGGGTTTAATAAGATTATGCTATTTACTTATCTTTGTTAGACCCTGTTTGCATGGCATCATTCAGTAACTCGATGTTATCGTTGGTCGTTTTTTTCCAATCGGTCGATTCCATTGTGCTGATGAATGAGGCGCATGATGAAAACAATAATGTTGTGGTAACAATGAACAAGAAATGTCATTGTTGAATTTGATCTGAAATTTTTAACTTTCATACTCGCTTTTTTATTATTGTGCTCTTGCAGAAATAACCCTTCTTTTTTGATATACTTTGCATTTTTTACCCTTGTATTCTCCCGGACCTTGATATGTTCCAGAAGAAGAACATGTCGATGAGCATTGACTTATAGCCTTTTTCTCGGCTTCATGGGGCGTTTCGGCATAAAAGGAGAATTTATTACTACTTGTGCCTGCTGGTTTTTCTCCCATGTAACTACCGTTACTATCATCGTAATATTCATATATTATTTCGTATGTAACGGTAACTTTATAATTTTTTCCTGCATAAGTTATACCTATTCCTAGTATTAGAAACAGAATTAAAAATAAATTTTTCATAATAGTAAAATGTAAAAATTCCTACTCGTTTTTATTATCGGACTTTCGGAATACTCCGTTGTTTGAGTGCCAGAAATCGTGGGTTAGATACGTACACAAAAAAAGCGTGGCACTTTTTAACATATCTTGCTATCTAAGGTGTTTGGCGAAACCTAGGCAAACAAGATAATACAAAAAGCCCACGCTACACATGAGCATTTCACCTATTATCCTTCTTTGCCTTTTAAGTCGCCAAACTTTTAGATAGGAAGAATATAGCTAAAACGCTTTTTTCAATATGTTTTTATAGTGTATGTATCGGATTCTTTATATAATCATAGGCAATATTTTTTATCATCACATGCAAATATAACAATATTTTTGAAATAGGGGAATATTTTATTGACCAAATGGTTATAGAGGATTTGTTAAATTGTAAGTTAATCATTTCGATTGATGAATTTATTTGTTAGTATATATTAACTTTTATGTGTATATAATCTGCTCATGTCCAGTTCTATATTTGTATCGCTTAAAGATAAAGCGGAAAGAGAATGGAAATGAGTTTACCGGATTATAACGGGACACGGCCGATTTTCATGCCTTCGTCAGAGAAAAAATAGGTAATTGTCTATTTGGTTTTGATGGAAGGAGAGAGAAAAAGTGGTATATTTGTGTAATGAACAAAGGCAAGTGTGTGCGGTATAGATAGGACGGTTTTGTCGCTGTTTTCTTGTACACTATTTTTGTAAACTAATAGAATATAGTATGGCATTGAAACGAGGAGATAAAGCGCCCGATATATTGGGCGTAGATCAGACAGGTAAGGAGATTCGGCTAAGTGATTTTGCCGGAAGTAAATTGATACTTTATTTTTATCCAAAAGACAATACGCCCGGGTGTACTGCCGAAGCATGCAGCTTGCGGGATCATTACGCCGAATTACAAGCGTCGGGCTATGCCGTGATAGGTGTGAGCAAGGACGGCGAGGCATCTCATCGCAAGTTTATCGAGAAGCAGTCTTTGCCGTTTTCTCTTATAGCCGATACCGAGTGTAAATTGAACGAGGCCTTCGGTGTGTGGCGGGAGAAAAAGATGGCCGGTCGTACTTATATGGGAACGGTGCGGACTACTTTTATAATAGATGAGAACGGTGTGATCACCGATATTATAGAAAAGGTGGATACAAAGAATCATGCTTCACAAATTTTGAAAAATAAATAAAAATATATCGTTATGGAAGAACAACAAGAAACTGCCGGCAAACGAGTGCCGGTTTCGTCTGAGAAATTAAAGGCTTTACAAGCGGCCATGGACAAGATAGAAAAGAGTTATGGCCGAGGTGCTATTATGAAACTGGGAGATGACTCGGTAGAGGAAGTCGCTGTAATACCCACTGGTTCCATCGCTTTGAATGCGGCGTTGGGAGTAGGAGGTTATCCGAGAGGCCGTGTCATCGAGATTTATGGACCGGAGTCGTCCGGTAAAACGACTTTGGCCATACATGCCATTGCAGAGGCTCAAAAAGCGGGTGGTATTGCGGCTATTATCGATGCCGAGCATGCGTTCGATCGCTTTTATGCCGAAAAGTTGGGTGTCGATGTGGAGAATCTGTGGATTTCGCAGCCCGACAGTGGAGAGCAGGCGTTGGAGATTGCAGACCAGTTGATTCGTTCATCGGCTGTCGATATAGTCGTTATCGACTCGGTTGCCGCTTTAACTCCTAAGGCTGAGTTGGAAGGAGATATGGGTGACTCGAAAATGGGTTTGCAAGCCCGGTTGATGTCACAGGCGTTGCGTAAACTCACGGCGACGATCAGCAAGACAAACACGACCTGTATTTTTATCAACCAGTTGCGCGATAAAATCGGGGTCATGTTTGGAAATCCCGAAACGACGACGGGAGGTAATGCCTTAAAATTCTATGCTTCCGTGCGTCTCGATATTCGTCGGGTCAGTCAGTTAAAAGATGGTGATGAGGTTATCGGTAATCAGACTCGTGTGAAAGTGGTGAAGAATAAAGTCGCACCTCCTTTCCGCAAAGCCGAGTTTGATATCATGTTTGGCGAAGGGATTTCCCGTGCAGGAGAGATTATCGATTTGGGTGTCGATAAAGGCATTATCAAGAAGAGCGGCTCTTGGTTCAGTTACGGGGATACTAAACTTGGGCAAGGTCGTGATGCCGCCAAGAAATGTATAGAGGATAACCCCGAATTGGCCGATGAATTGGAAGCTGCTATAATGGAGGCCTTGAAACCTGTAAAATAAATATATTGGGTAGCCTAAAAGAAAAAGAGCCGAATTTTTTCGGCTCTTTTCTTTTTATAATGTCGGGTTAAGATAGATTGGAGTTTTCGGCACAGTAGGAAATCAGAGGGGATTGTGCTATCCAATCTTTTAACCCCTCTCCTCAGAAACTGTTGTTTCTTCGGTGTCTCCCCTATATTGCTGGCGCAACACAGGGGAGAAGTTTAAAATCTATCCTTATGCAGAAATGAGAAATACCATTTTTAATCTTCTCCCTCTGCTCATCGAAGATGAGATAGGGGGAGTGCCTGTAGGACGAGGGGGGTAAATATACAATCAGAAATTCTATCCAATCTTTTAACCTCTCTCCTCAGGAACAGTAGTTGCCAGAGGAGAGGGATTGAAATATCGTTTATTTGTGCTTGTTCATTCTTCTCAGCAGCGAGAAGAACGAACCAAGAAGCGCCGCCGCAGTTATCGGGCTTTTGGGCTCGTCGTCTCGGTCGCCGTCGGGGACTGCGGAACTCGCTCCGCTCGGACAGTCCTCGCCCTTTTACCTCCGTCTCCCTTGCGTCTTCGCTGCCCGATAAAGGTGGAATTAATTAGTCCTTTTTCCGGTTTTATTCAACTTTCTTTTTCAATCCCTCCGTCACTTCGTGCCACCTCCCCTATCGCACATACGTGCGCAGAGGAGGAGATTAATGCCTTTCTATTGAATTGTCTTTGCTTTTTGCGCCTTGTTTCGATTTTAGTGCAACACCTCGTGATGATAGGACACGGCAGGGGGAGAAGTGAAAATCTATCTTTATGCCGAAATGAGAAGTACCACTTTCAATTCTCTCCCCTCCTTATCTCATTTGTGATGAGCTGTGGGAGAGGGGGAGGTCTCATTCTGTTTTCGTTATTGAGGGATTGGAAGTAAAGATAATTCTTACTGATTTCTTATTGTGTCGAGGTGGTGGGGCTGTTGCGGTGTTATGAAAAAAGCGAGGCCGCCCTAAAAGTTTTATGGACGATCTCGCTTCGCTGCTCCGCATGAGCGGTTGTCTTGTTGTGTTTTACGTTTTTATATTTCGTGTTTTTTCCCGAATGTGAAATTTATGCCGAAGCAGAAATTGGCTCGGGCATGATTGATGGGAATGAACTGTTTGGAATATTTGGTGGCAAAATAGTCTGTGCCGAAAAACAGGTTGAAGCCCGGTGCGCATACGTTGAGAATGGCTCCCACGGAGCTACCCATATTGGAAACGGAGCCGTTGAGGGTGATGTGGAGCGCCGATAACGGGCGGAAGTTCACGGCGGCCATACCTTCGGCATAGGTGCGATGTCCGCCGAAGCGAGTCGTGGAAAGTAGTCCGAAAGAGATGTGATTGTTCAGAATGCTATATTCTGCGCCAATGCGCATGGTCGTGCGTAACGAATTGGTAACGGATTGGCTATCGGATTTATAGAATTTTGCCAGCGCTTCCAAATCGTCTCCTAACTCGTCGGCTTTATCGTCGAACGGGTTGTTTCCTTCTTCGTCGTCTTCGGCTCCGATATTGTCGAATCCTGTGTATCGGAATTCTTTGGTGGGATCGGTTTCTCCACGAGTGAGGTTGTTCCATTGCATGAATCCGATGTCGGTAAGGGCCGCAGATAAGGTGAGGTTATCGATCAGCTCGTAAGTCGCCCCTAAATCGAATCCCAGTCCGAAGCCTGCCACACCGAAATCTCCGGTGTCGTAGTCGGTGATTTCTCCGGTCTCGGGATCGGTCTCTAATTTCAGGAGGGAAGAGGCTTGTATATGTCCGGCTTGTTTGATGAACCATTCGTCTTGGGACATGGATATATCCATGCGATCTATCCTTGCTTCGGCATGTGCCGCACCTACCAGCACTTTTACTTTGGCTCCAACTCCCAATTTGTCGTTAATGTCCCGAGCGTGTCCTAATGCGAGTTCCACGTAATTGTCGGTCGAAACCGTGATGTTACTCATGTCGTAACGGGTAATCCCGGTTTCTTTTTGTCCGGTTTTGAGAAATTGGAATATTTCTTTGGGCATATATGCTCCCGAATAACTTTTGAGGGCGAGGTTGAACGTGTTTTGTCCACCCCATGCCCAGAATCCAAAAGAGATGATGTCTAATCCCAAATCGAGTTCGACGGTATTGTTGGGAGTGAGTTTGCCGAGAAAGTCGTCGGCGGGGACACTGGGGTGGAGGAATGTGACCAATTCGTTGCCTCTCGGATAGAGGAATGTCCCAAGTCCTAAATTGGAGTTCACTCCTAAATAGAAATTGCCGAGTGCAGGAAAACTGACGTATCCGTTGGGCGTTTTCAGGGCTGGATTAAGCTGGTTGCGTTTCGTCATCTTTTCCATGAAATAGGAAGAGTTGAGCGTTTGAGCCGACAATCCCATTGTCAAAGCGATGCCTATGCATACGCTCAGTATGTATTTTATATTGTGTTTCATTGCTTTCTGGTTTTAATCTATTACAAATCGTCTAAATCCATTTGTGCTCCATCGGGAAGTTTCGCCGACATGCGCACAACGATGAATTGGTCGGGGCGGAGGGTGACATCGTTATTGCCATCACTGTTGACTCCTTCGATTTTTATCGATAGTTTGTCGAGTTCTTGAAGGGCTTTATCTCGCTCTTCTTTGATGGTGATTTTTACGGCTGTGGATTGTATCGTGCCGTTTCCATTCGGAGCCGCTTCGATTTTTACGGATTCGGGTAACGTAATGCCTGATATAATTTCCCCGGCTTCGTTGCGAGGTTCGACAGAAAGCGTGAGATCCACGGGAATGGCGTTGTCGACAACGGCAGAGATTTCGAGGTGTTTGACTTTATCGGTGATATCGGCCAAGTCGCTGCTGAGGTCTTCTATCGTGTCGTTATAGAAAATTCGAAGGTTTTCAAATTCTAACGGAACGTTTATGTTGTAATCGATGTTTATGTTGTAATCGTTTTTCCCTAATGAGATGGCTTGGTCGTCGTTTTCACTTTCCACTTCTACTTCGGTTACTTCTATGTCGATCTTGTCGGGAATCGTGTGGAGCAGGGCCGTGAGGGAGCCCGATGTAATTTCGGGAGAGTTCTTGGTGATCGTGAAGTCGCTTTTTTGTCCTCCGGCTATTTTTAATGCCAGACTCACCACGTTGTCATTTACCACGTCTCCGTTTTCGTTCAACGGTGAAATTCGGAATTTCGTGGATATAGGCGCTTCGATGGGGTTCTGTACAGAGAGGCCGAGAGAAAGATCTTTTACTTCCAATGCTGTTCCTTCTTCTTTGAGGAAATCGGGTAGGTCGGATAGGGATACCGATGTATTTATGTCTACATTGGGCACTATGGTTCCTGCGACTTTATCCACCCGTATTTGCGGAGTCGGCAAAGTGAGATTGGGTTGGATATTGATTGTCGTGTTTTCGAGATCGTCGGCTCCTACGGTTTGTTTGTCGGCATAAATTTTTCCATTGATTGCAATTTCGTCGGTCAGAATCAAAGTCCCGTTTTCTACTATGAGATTTGAGAATCCATAGACGGTAATGGGAATGGATATTTTACCGCTACCTTGACTTAGTTCGACTGTCTTGGAGATGAAAATGGAAGATCCGTCGCGAACGATTTCGTTACTAGCTTCTATGTCGAAATCGAGTACCTGAGGAAATTTCAATTCGACACCTACTAAGTAAAGTCGAGGTAAGAAAACGGGCATTCCCGATATTGTAATGTCGAGTGTCGTGTGAAGTGTTTGTCCGTTATTATCGGTGACTTTTATACTTTTTACCGCTTTTACCTCTGTCGGTATTTCGGTGTTGATGTTGAAGTTCTCTGTCGTGTGTATATCTGCTTCGAATTCCACTTCTATATCCGGGACTTCCAATCCGGGTATATCGGGTATTTCACCGGTCTGGGTTTCGAAACGTCTTGTATAAGGCTTAAAGTCGGGAGCGAAGTCGTCTATCACGACGGGATCGATAGCGTCGATATTTTCGGAAATATTATCCGCTTTGTTAATTACGTATTTTCCGTCGATGACATGGAGAACGTCCCCTTCTTCAATCATACGGCTGAGCCGTATCGTGTCGGTTTTGCCGATGGGCAAACTCAGATTACCTCCTACACTGATTTCCAAATTGATGTCTTTGTTTAAGTCATAATCGTTATCGATACACGAGAAAAGACCTAACAGTAACCCGGAAATCAAGCTACTTGTAGCAAATTTTGTAAATTTCATAAAGTGTATTAAATCGATAGTTTATTATATTTTAACATATTAACCCCTTTCTTTCCGTCGCAAATGTATCGCTTTTTTCTCAATATTCTATATATTTTTACAGAAAATAGTTATTATATTCTATT
>OGQM01002583.1_pt1 | contig 10658 bp, 9 predicted proteins | sample 1553191 | NCBI WGS metagenome assembly OGQM01 (sample SAMEA2579954, study PRJEB22360) | human gut metagenome | biome: human gut; feature: human-associated habitat; material: faeces | place: Denmark | collected 2008/2010 | reverse complement strand
GCACTCTGGAGCAGGCGGTGACTCTGGCGGTGGATTTCACGCTGGAGTGTATCCGATGCACCTGCGCCGACCCGGCCGCCAGCTGGTACGGCGTGGAATTTGAGAAGGCCCTGCCCTGGCTCAAGAGAGTGAAGGAAGAGACCGGCATGCTCACCGCCACGGAGGTGGCCACGCCCGAGCATGTCGAGCTCGCACTGAAATACGGCATCGACATCCTGTGGATCGGAGCCCGTACATCGGCCAACCCCTTTGCCGTCCAGGCCATCGCCGACTCGCTCAAGGGCATCGACGTGCCCGTGCTGGTGAAGAATCCCGTCAATCCCGACCTGGAGCTCTGGATCGGAGCCCTGCAACGCATCAACCAGGCCGGCATCAAGCGCCTCGGAGCCATCCACCGCGGCTTCTCCAGCGCAGACAAGAAAATCTACCGCAACCTGCCGATGTGGCAGATCCCCATCGAGCTGCATCGACGCATCCCTGATCTGCCCATCATCGTGGATCCCAGTCATATAGGAGGACGCCGCGATCTCATCGCGCCTCTCTGCCAGCAGGCCATGGATCTTGGCTTTGACGGTCTGATCATTGAGAGCCACTGCTCTCCCGATGAGGCATGGAGCGATGCCAAGCAGCAGGTGTCACCCGACATCCTCGACTATATCCTCTCCCTCCTCGTCATCCGTGACACGCATACCACGACGGAGGGCATCCGTCAGCTCCGTGCACAGATTGATGAGCTCGACAATCAGCTCATGGACCTCCTTGCCAAGCGCTTCCGCGTATGCCGCGAGATCGGCACATACAAGAAAGAGCATAACATGACCGTGCTCCAGTCGTCACGCTATAGCGAGATCCTTGAGAAACGTGGCGCACAGGCCAGCCTCTGTGGCATGAGTCCTGAGTTTGCCGCCCAGATCTTCGAGCACATCCATGAGGAGTCCGTACGGCAGCAGCTTGAGATCGTCAATCAGTAAGGAGCGCCGGCGAGTTAACGAAGACATGATCATGAGTAGGTAGCGCACAGGCCACCGTCCCCCTCCATCCTGCGACGGTGGCCCTACCCATGCCTACACGAATGCTAAACACCAATCAAATGAGAATACTGATTATGGGAGCCGGCAAGATGGGCTCCTTCTTCACCGACCTGCTGAGTTTTGATCACGAAGTCGGCGTATTGGAAAAAAATCCGAAGCGGCTGCGCTTCACCTACAATTGCCAACGTTTCACCTCCGTAGAGGAAGTGAAGGACTTTCGTCCCCAGCTGGTGATCAATGCCGTGACCGTGAAATATACGATCCCGGCCTTTGAGGAGGTGCTTCCCTTCCTACCCAAGGAGTGTCTCATCAGCGACATCTCCTCGGTGAAGACACACCTCAAGGAATACTACGAGCAGTGCGGCCATCCTTACGTGTCGACCCACCCGATGTTCGGACCGACATTCGCCAACCTCAACCAGCTCAGTGAGGAGAATGCCATCATCATCAGCGAGGGCGACTATATGGGCCGTTGTTTCTTCCGCGACCTCTATCAGCGTATCGGCCTGCATATCTATGAGTACACCTTCGACGAGCACGATCGTACCGTAGCCTATTCTCTGAGCATTCCTTTCGTCTCCACCTTCGTCTTCGCCGCCTTGATGAAACATCAGGACGCACCCGGAACGACCTTCAAGCGCCATAAGCAGATAGCACAGGGCGTGCTCTCCGAAGACGACTACCTGCTGCAGGAGATCCTCTTCAACCCCTATACCCACGATCAGGTGGTGCAGATACGCACGGAACTGAAAGAGCTTCTCGACATTATCGATCGCCGCGATGAAAAGGATATGAAGACGTATCTCGAGAAGATACGCAAGCATGTACGGGAAATGTAAGCGGCGAAGAGCCTGTAGGCATCTGTCACCGATCGTCGACAGACCATCCCATGAGAAAGCCGGTCAAGACGAAGACAACCGTCTCGAGAAATGAGGGACGGTCATCACGACACACGAGAGGGTCGTATCAAGTCAGGACCGTAACGACGCCGATGGTTGACCACCGATAGCATACGCTCCCTTAAAAGCAAAAAGATCGGCCTGCAGCACTCTGCCTTGTCCTTGGATATGGCAAGGTTAGAACTGCTACAGGCCGACTACCCTACAATATATCATCACCGGTCGTACTCATGGAAGAGGGATACGACCCTTTTTTCCGTCTTCTAGAATGTCCAGATTATAAGTTCATCATCTCAAGAGCCGCGTCTTGACACACGTCCTTATGTTTCTTCACCGAGAGAATTCCCATGAGGATATGTCCATTGTCCCCCATCTCCCTAATCTCCATACAGATAGTATGATCCGCCATCCGACTGGCAGTATTTCCGCAATAAGCCTTGGATGAACTCCGCGTTCTGACCCACACGTTCCCGGTCGCCGTCATAGCCGTTGATCAGCACGACGAGATGGGTCGTGTCGAGCGTCATCTTCGTACGCTCGTTGTCGGAGGTGGGAGTCCCCACGCCCCCCGTCCGGTCACGGTAGACGGGCAACCCGGCAATGTTGATCATGCCACGGCCGATGCCCTCATAGGGCTCGCCCTCACGCCCCACGCCCAGCGTAAGCGTGTCGCCGTCAAACCGGTCGGCGTCAAAGCCGCCGATGCTGTAACCATAAGCAATGGAGGCCAGGGTGATCAGATCGACCAGCGTGTCGATCTGGTAGAGGTGCTTGCCCTGCAGCAGCCGGCGGATAAGCGCCTCGCTGGCAGGACGGTAGCGGGAGGGATCCTTGCCGCAGGCCTTGTACACGCGACGTGTGGCTGCGATCCCCGGCAACGTCTTCACCGACTCCGTCGTCAGCGTGTCGCACAGCCGCTTGCCCAACGCGTCAATCTCCGCCCACAGCGGAGCACAATATTCCGAGTTCCTCACCTCTGCCTCCAGGCAGGCACCTACGAAGGTGGGACAAACGGAGGAAATCTCGTCAGAAACAATAACTTTTATCATGGCATCTGTTTTCTGTTTGCAAAGATAATAAATAAAATAAATCTAATCGTCATTTTATCTTTTTATCAATTAAAAGGACGGTTGATTGAAAAAATAGCTGTACCTTAGCAGACGAAAATACAACTCTCATTTTGAATAGATGGAAAAACATGATTTTGTGACCATTGCCGACCTGTCGAGAGAGCGATTGATGTATCTTCTCGAAATGGCGCAAGAGTTTGAGAAACACCCTAATCGCGACCTTTTACGCGGTAAGGTAGTAGCCACGCTATTTTTTGAACCCTCCACTCGTACCCAACTCAGTTTTCAAACGGCGGCCAACCGCTTAGGCGCACGCGTCATCGGCTTCTCCGATGCCAAGACGTCCAGCACCACCAAGGGCGAGACCCTCAAGGACACCATCCTCATGGTAAGCAACTATGCTGATGTCATCGCCATGCGCCATTATATAGAAGGTGCCGCACAGTATGCCAGTGAGATTGCTCCCGTACCTATCATTAATGCTGGTGACGGAGCCCATATGCACCCCTCACAGTGCCTGCTCGACCTCTACTCCATCTATAAGACCCAAGGAACGCTCGACAACCTGAACATCTATCTTGTAGGTGACCTGAAATACGGACGCACCGTTCACTCCCTCATCATGGCCATGCGCCACTTCAACCCCACGTTCCATTTCATCGCTCCCAAGGAATTGGCCATGCCCGACGAGTATAAGCTCTACTGCGACGAGCACGGCATCAAATATGAGGAGCACACGGAGTTCAACGAAGACGTCATCGCACAGGCCGATATCCTGTATATGACCCGCGTACAGAAGGAGCGCTTCTCCGACCTCATCGAATACGAGCGCGTGAAGAACATCTACATCCTTCACGACAGCATGCTTCAGAAGGCCAAGCCCAACATGAAGATCCTGCACCCCCTGCCCCGCGTCAACGAGATCGCCTACGACGTGGACGACAACCCGCACGCCTACTACATCCAGCAGGCCAAGAACGGTCTCTATGCCCGCGAGGCCATCTTCTGCTATTGCCTCGGTATCTCACTCGACGAGGTGAAAGACGACAAGAACATTATCGAGTGATAGGCAGGTCGGCTGTCGTGTACCCACGCTGACACCGACTGTGTATTATAGACCATATTAATACGGAACACATGAGTAGAAAAGAATTGCTCGTCGCTGCCATCAAGAATGGCACCGTGATCGACCATATACCCGCCGAGAAGACATATCAGGTGGTGAGCCTGCTCCATCTGCAGGACCTCGACGTACCCGTCACCATCGGCTACAACCTGCCCTCAAGCAAGATCGGACGCAAGGGCATCATCAAGATCAGTGACAAATACTTCACCGATGAGGAGATCTCGCGCCTCTCCGTCGTAGCTCCGAAGATCGTGCTCAATCAGATCAAGAACTATGAGGTAGTAGAGAAGAAGACCGTTGAGACCCCCGACGAGCTCCACGGTATCGTGCGCTGCAACAATCCCAAGTGCATCTGCAACAACGAGCCCATGGACACCTATTTCACCATCGTTGACAAGGTGCGCGGCATCCTCAAATGCCACTATTGCGACAAGGAGCAGCAGATCAACGACGTAAAGTTAGTGTAACGATTCATCATTTCTAAAATAACATTCACAATGAGAAAAGACCAGGAGATTTTTGATCTCATCGAAAACGAGCATCAGCGCCAGCTGAAAGGCATGGAGCTCATTGCTTCCGAGAACTTCGTGAGCGACGAGGTAATGGCCGCCATGGGCAGCTATCTCACCAACAAGTACGCTGAGGGCCTTCCCGGTAAGCGCTACTACGGTGGTTGCCAGGTTGTCGACCAAGTAGAAACGATCGCCATCGAACGTGTGAAGAAACTTTTCGGTGCCGAATTCGCCAACGTGCAGCCTCACTCCGGCGCACAGGCCAACCAAGCTGTCTTACTCGCCTGTCTGAATCCCGGCGACACCTTCATGGGTCTCGACCTTGACCAGGGTGGTCACCTCTCACACGGATCAGCCGTCAATACCTCAGGCATACTCTACCATCACATCGGCTACACCCTCAATCGTGAGACCGGTCGTGTCGACTATGATGAGATGGAACGCCTTGCCTTGGAGCACAAGCCGAAACTGATCATCGGCGGTGGCTCAGCCTACAGTCGCGAGTGGGACTACGAGCGCATGCGTAAGATTGCCGATGAGGTAGGAGCTCTCCTCATGATCGACATGGCACATCCCGCCGGACTCATTGCCGCCGGTCTGCTCAAGAATCCCGTGAAGTATGCCCACATCGTCACCACCACGACGCACAAGACCCTACGTGGTCCCCGCGGTGGTGTAATCCTGATCGGAAAGGACTTTGAGAATCCCTGGGGCAAGAAGACCAAGAAGGGTGTCATCCGCAAGATGTCATCGCTTATCAACAGTGCCGTGTTCCCCGGCAACCAGGGTGGCCCGCTCGAGCATGTCATTGCCGCCAAGGCTGTCGGCTTCGGCGAGAATCTTCTGCCTTCAGGGAAGGAGTACGCCACACAGGTAAAGACCAACGCTGCCGTATTGGCACAGGCTCTTATCGACCACGGATTCGACATCGTCAGCGGTGGTACGGACAACCACTCCATGCTCCTCGACCTCCGCAAGAAGTATCCCGAGCTGACCGGTAAGGTAGCTGAGACCGCTCTCGTAGCTGCCGACATCACGGTGAACAAGAACGCCGTGCCTTACGACGAGCGCAGCCCGATGCTCACCAGCGGCATCCGTCTCGGAACGGCTGCCATGACTACCCGTGGTGCCAAGGAAGACATGATGCATCTCATCGCCGACCTCATCGACGAGGTGCTCGCCGATCCTGAGAATGATCAGGTGATCGCCCGCGTACGCGAGAAGGTCAACGATACGATGAAGAACTACCCGCTCTTCGCATACTAAGCCTTTTCTGCCTGCAAGGGGGAGACGCGCCACGTGTCCTCCCCGGCAGGACAAGACAAATAAATACGACAAGGCCGCAGAGACTCAGATAATGAGCTCTGCGGCCTTTTTCATTCGCCATTCCATATTGTTCTGGTGTTGTTCTGGTGCGCGATTCCCAATGGGTCTCATAGGGCTCTCAGACGACCGCCTTCAGACAACGCAAGAGGCCTGTGTGAGCACATGGAAGCCCTTGCAAGAGAGAGGAGGTTGCAATCGCTCTGAAAAGTCACGTATGCGAATCCTAATAGGGACATGACGGCCGGCACGTCCGACGGTGACGGAGGATGTAAGGGAGCAAGCCTGACGCTGTCCGGATTAGCACGATCTTGACGACGGCACGACCATTGGTTCCATCCGTATATCGTCCCAAGACCCATTTGCAGGCTCTGTTTGTTCCGAGAGCATATGGACATCAACATCCCCTTCTTACCTTATTCATTCGGTCCTCATCTCTTATCTAGAGCTACCCCTTACATCTATCCTCGACTGGCTGTTTCCACTGCCCGCCGTAGCCGTTCCACGCCTTCCTTTCCCTAGGCTACGGGAAAGGCTGCCACCCACAAGCGACCGTCGGCGCAGGTCTCCACAGGTCCCTTTTTCCTCCGTTGGAGAACGATGGACAGACGAAGTCGGACCCTCGTCAGCCTCCACGAAATCAACCCTCCGGTCACTGGGAGCCGACATGCACGTTCGGTAGGGGGAACGTGTGCCCAGAAAGCCGTCTTGGACCTGCCGGCCCTACCTGTCCTTCGACACGAAGGTCTCCCATGTCTGATCATCATAGAAGATCCGTATCTCTGTGATACGGCGTTGTGGCTTGTCAATAAATTTCACCACTGTTTTTTGCTGTCGTTCATTGACGGATGGTGCCATGGGCTCCGTAGCCGGCTGTATGGTTGCCACGGTTGCATCATCGGTAGGCTGCCCGTCATCACCAAAGAGGGTGGGAGCATCCGCGGGGGCTGCCTCCGTCTGACTGGCATACATCTCCCCCGTACCAAACATCAACCAGTCGATCGACACGTTCGGCATGCGTTCGTGGATCGACTCTACCATGCTGAGACTTGGCTTGGTACGTCCGTTGAAGACGCCACTGAGCGAAGCCTCCGATATGCCTGTGTACTGAGCGAACACTTTTTGTGTCATATGATTGCTTTCCATCAGTTGTCTGATCCGATCTTTCATTTCCATCGTTTTATCTTTTTTAAGTCTATGGGCTGTCTTTGCCATGAAGTCCTCCCGCGTCCTACTGACGGCATCCGTCGTCCCATTCTCTAGGATCTCCGTCTATCTCCATCCGATTGACGATCGTCGTCGAGGAGGATGTTCGTCCGTCGGCGTTCCCTTCCCGTCTTTCTTCCTTGAGGCCTCCGGGCCTTATTGGGAGAAGGAGATAACGGAACTCTCGAGGCTACTAAAAGAGCGATCAGCCACTTTTAAGGATGAGGAAGGCCTCTTTCCTTGTATTTGCAAAGTTAAAACAATAATTTGAAATATACAACTAAAATCCGAGTTATTTAATTATCGATATTTACAATTTAATATCTTAAATATATAAATTCAAATCCTCAAAATATCAGGATATACGTTTACATTCTTAAATGCGAATTCCATTGAGGGAATGCAAGGGTATCCATTTATGGAACATTTTAATGTAAAATACTGATTTACAAGCCAGTAAATATAGGTATAAGAATGTAAATACACGCCATGAATCCCTTAAATGAGCTTATAAGGCCCATTTTAATCTTCCTATCTTTGGGCTATTTTACATAAATAGCTGATATTTAGCTTATTATGTACTGCACATACGGTTGCATAAAAATTCATTCGAATTTGCAAAATACGATATTTTGATTTACAAATCAATATTTTCATATCTTGAAAACTACTGCAAGTTCATTTTAATATATGAATCAGAAGGTATTTAATTTACAATGATGAAATATGAATATATGAATATGCGGACATTAAAATCTAAACGATTGCTAATTATGAATTGTGAGGCCTCCTACGCTTCTGTTTTTTGCGAGAAGGCCGGCAATGCCTCCCATCCCCCGGAAAAGCCAAAACGATGGCATTCTCAGAGGTACTTTTTCAGACTTACTCCCCTATTTTTCAGTCATTTATACCTCAAAAAGGCCCTCCTGAGAGATGATGAGTTTTGAGCAGGAAAGAGCTGTTTTATGCCTTCATACATCCATTTTCCCCCTTCTGAGCATAAAAAATGGGGCTGGAAATGGATGAAAAGCCGTTCAAAAACAGTGATAAAAGTGCTAACAAATCTTAATTAGCCTTTCTACAAAAAATAAGGGGACTTCTGCCCTACTGATGGTAGAGGATGTCCCCTTAGATTTAATGAAGTATGAAGAAGAGCAATTCCTGCATCAGGTCGGCATTGCTCGTATTCGGATTGTCCACTCCCTTCACCTTCGCGTCAGTACGTTCGATGGCTTTCAGGATCTGCAGGGTCTTTGTCGCCGAATAGTTGCGCATGGCCGTCAGATAAGCCTCCGCACTGTACTTCGACCTCAGCTCCAATCCCTCTGCCAGCATCTGCGGATCGTTGCGGTTGGGCACGTAGAAGGCGATCATCAGATTCTGGAAGAACGCATACAGTGAGGGCAACAATGTGAAGAAGGTATCCTTCTTTTGGTTGCTGGTAAAATATTTCATAATCATGTTGGCCTTGGACACGTCACGCTTCACGATGGCGTCCCGCAGCTCAAACCAGTTAAAGTCCTTGCTGATGCCGATATTGCGCTCCACCACTTCGGGGGTCACTCTCCTATCGTTCTCCGGCAGGACGACCAGCAGTTTATTGAGCTCTGAGGTGAGGCGATGAAGATCGGCTCCCACGTGCTCCGCTATCATCGACGCGCTCTTGTCGTCGGCAGCCGCCTTGTGTGTGGCAAGCCATCCCTTGATGAATCCGGGCAGCTGCCAGTCGCGCATCTTCTTCGACTCGAACACGATGCCGTTGCGCTCGGCTCCCGCCACCCATTTCTTACGACGGTCCACCGTACCGTTCTTATAAGCTATCACGAGGATCGTCGTCTGCAATGGTTTGGCAAGATACTTCTCCAGCTTATCCAACTGGCGCACGTTCTGCGCCTCCTTAACGATCACCACGCGGTGGGCAGCCATCATCGGATAGGACATGGCCATGTCGACGATCTTACCGACCGTCACGTCTGCCCCGAACACCACATCCTGATTGAACGCCTGTTCGTCGGGGGTGAGCACATGTTGCTGGATATAGTCGGTGATGGCGTCTATATAATAAGGTTCGTCACCCATCAGCAGATAGACAGGCTGATACTCGCCTTTCTTCAGACTGCGCATGATGGTGTCGAACGTCACTACAGATTTCTTCTCAGGCATTGTCTTATATAATTTCGTTGCTTCGATTCCTCACCTCTTATCGGGACGGTGCGCGATATTTTTCGTATCTTTGCACCCACCGGCAAGAAGCCGTGTTGCAAAGATAATAAAATGATCCCAATCAACCTTCCTCCCTTCGACATAAAATTACAAGGCACCCACGACCATCCCCGTGTCCTGGATATTCTCCGTCGCCGTTATGTGGCCCTCACGCCGGAGGAGTGGGTACGCCAGCACTTCGTGCACTACCTGTCCTCTTATCTGGGCTATCCCGTCACCCTTATGGCCAACGAGGTCGCCCTGCAGTGTGGCGACAAGCAGTTGCGGGCCGACACCGTCGTCTACGACCGCCATCTGCAGCCCCGCGTCATCATAGAGTATAAGGCACCGACGATTAAGATCACCCCTCACGTGCTTGAGCAGGCTTCCGCCTACAATCTCCTTCTCCACGTCGACTATCTCATCCTCTCCAACGGCATGAAGCATTACTGCTGCAAGATGGACTATGCCAACCGGCAGTATGTCTTTCTCAATCAGATTCCCCGCTACGACGAGATCACCGGCTGACGGTCGTCCCACTGCCATCGCATGACTGCGACGCAAAAAGGCCGCACAAGGCATGATGCCCTGTGCGGCCTTTTATGGGTAAGCGGATCTTGTTCCGATCTTCGTCGTCCGTCTTTTACTTGGCGTCCTCAGGAGAGGAAGGAACGGCGTTGAAGCCACGTGTGCTGTTGTCGCGCATGATGTCACGGATGTTCAGCTCCCTGCCATCATTGTGGTGGGCCGTTGGATCCGGATGATGGGGAACGTCCTCCTTATAGGAGAATCCCTTATAATTCAGTTCGGCGATGCCCCAGCAGATAAGGGCCAGCACGAAGAACACGATCAATGCGATTGCAATATTCATAGCTGATGTTTCTAAATATTTATTTTGCTGCAAAGTTACTAAAATTATGTTGGATAATGCCCCGCATCGCGAGATTTTTTTATAATTTTGCAGCATGTCAATATTTAAATGGATAGGCGGAGCCATCGGTCTGTTTACCGGCGGTCCGCTCGGAGCAATTGCCGGCTGGGTGTTCGGCACGTTAGTAGAAAAAATGTCCGACCGCGACAATGCGGCATCGGGCGACAGGTCAACCTGGCAAGAAGACAATCGGGATGGCGGATACAACGCTCAAGGCTATCGCGACACCTTCCGTTTCTCATTGCTGGTGCTCGCCTCGTATATCATCAAGGCCGACGGACGCATCATGCATTCCGAGATGGAGCTTGTGCGCCGCTGGCTCCGCACCAACTTCGGTGACCAGGCGCAGATCGATGGC
>OGQM01002579.1_pt1 | contig 10670 bp, 13 predicted proteins | sample 1553191 | NCBI WGS metagenome assembly OGQM01 (sample SAMEA2579954, study PRJEB22360) | human gut metagenome | biome: human gut; feature: human-associated habitat; material: faeces | place: Denmark | collected 2008/2010 | reverse complement strand
GGAAGCGCCGGAGGTGGACCTCGCCGCACTGATGGCGGAGAACGCTGCGCTGAAGGAGGAACTCACCGCCCGCCGAGCCGAGCAGCAGCAGCGCGCCGCTCTGCGCGCAGCGGAACTGCGCGACATCGCGCGTATGGTAGCGCGGCGGGTTCTCCGAGCAGTAGGTCGGCTCCTGCTCCTCGTCCATGATGATAAGTCTGAGATCCGGCAGCGGCGCGAACACCGCGCTGCGCGTGCCGAGCACGACCCGCACGTCGCCGCGGCGGATGCGCTTCCACTGGTCGTAGCGCTCCGTCAGCTGAAGTCCGCTGTGGAGCATGGCGACGTTCTCGCCGAAATAGGCGGTAAATTTCGCCATCATCTGCGGCGTGAGCGCGATCTCCGGCACGAGCAGCATCGCCGTGCGGCCCATCGTCAGAGCTTCCTCAATGAGGCGGATATACACCTGCGTCTTGCCGCTGGCGGTCACGCCATGCAGCAGCGCCGCTCCCGCCTCGCGGCGGGCAATGAGCGGCAGCAGTCCGTCAAAGGCTTGCTGCTGCTCGTCGTTGAGCACGATGGGCAGGGCCATCTCAACGGGCTCGTGCCTGCTGACACGCAGGACCTCCTGCTTGGCAAAGGAGACGATGCCCGCCTTTTCCAGCCCACGCAGTGTTTGCAGCGACGCGCCGGTATAGTAGCAGATATCCGACGAGGAGAGCGTGCCCTGCGCGCAGAGCATTTCGACCGCCGCATAGCGCAGAGGCGCGCTGCGGCGCTTTGGCTCGACCGCGGCGAGTGCGTCCTCCGCGCTCACAGCAAGGCTCACCATACGCACCGACTTGTCGCTGATCTGCCGGATGGCCGTCGTCTCGGAGTACAGCACGCCCTGCTCGCACAGGAGCTTGAGCCGCTTCATCGTCTGCGCGCCGCCGAGCTCCTCGAGCTCGCTGCGCTCCAGCTCGCCGCGGGCGGTGATGGCCTCAAGCAGCAGCTTATCCGTTCGGTTCGCCGCGGCAAGCGCTGACAAGTCGCTCTCCTGTACATCGTCTGCTAAGCGGTAGGTCTCGCGGTAGCGGAACCAGATGCCCGCGGGCAGAATGGTCTTGAGCGCGTCGTAGACCGTGCAGAAATAGCGCGCCTTCATCCATTTGGCAAGGCGCAGCAGGGACGTGTCGAGCAGCGGCTGCTCGTCCAGCACGGTAAAGACCGGCTTGAGCGGCTTGTCCGTCGCTTCGCACAGCGTTTCGAGCACAAAGCCCTCGGTGCGGCGGTTGCCGCGGCCAAACGGTACGCTCACACGAACGCCCGCGCGGCAGGCGTCAGCCAGCTCGGGCGGGACGAGGTAGGAATACAGCTTGTCCGCACTGTAGGGTACGCCGGAGAGGGCGATCCTTGCGATCTGCTGTTCCATGCTTCTCCCCCTCTCCGGCGAATCGTTCGTTCTTACTTATTGATGTGCGTATCAATGTCCGCCGCGGTGATCTCGCCGTCGGCGACCTCATTGATGGCTTCGGTGACGGGCTTTTCGGTCAGGTGGATCCCCTCCAGCTCGGCGTCCTCCGCGATCTGACGGGCGCGGCGCGCGACCACGTTGACCAGCAGGTAACGGTTGGGGACATTCTTGGTGAGGGTGTTCATAGCGGGATAGAGCATCATAGTCGTTTACTTCCTTTCGCCGCGGCGCGGCATGATTGATAAATTAAATTAGGTATCTTACTGCAATATCTCCATGCGCTCGCTCGGGCGGCAATGCTCGGCGAGCATGATGGCGTTGATCTCGCGCACGGCATTTTCCACCGTGTCGTTGATGACAAAGTAATCGTAGGTGTCGGCGGTCTGAAGCTCGACCTTGGCGCGGACAAGGCGCTTCTGGATCTTCTCGGGGCTGTCCGTTCCGCGTCCGGTCAGGCGCTGCTCCAGCGCGTCCCACGAGGGAGGGGCGATGAAGATGCGCACGGTATCGGGCCGCTTGCCGATGACCTGCAGGGCGCCCTGCACCTCAATATCGAGGATAACGTCCTTCCCCTGCGCCATGGCTTCGTCCACATAGCGCTTGGGCGTGCCGTAAAAGTTGCCGACATACTCGGCATACTCGAGGAATTCATCCTCCTGGATCATTTCACGGAACCGATCGACGTTGATGAAATGATAGTGAACGCCGTTGATCTCCCCCTCACGCGGTGTGCGCGTTGTGGCGGAGATCGAAAAATAGAGGTCGTCGCGGTCCCGCAGCAGCTCACGGAGCACGGTGCTCTTGCCGACGCCGGAGGGGCCGGAGATGATAAAGGTCTTCCCTGTTTTCATTCGTTTTCTTCCAATCCTCCCAAAATTTCAAGGCCGAGCCGCTGCGCGAGCTTCTCCGCCGCGATGGCGCTGAGCACCACATGGTCGCTGTCCATCACGAAAACGGACGCGGTCTTTCGGCCGTAGGTCGCGTCGATCAGCATACCGCGCTCGCGCGACTCCTGAATGAGGCGCTTGATCGGCGCGGAGTCAGGGCTGACGATGGCCAGCACACGCTCGGCGGAGACCAGATTGCCGAAGCCGATGTTGATGAGCTTCATCGTCCCCTCCTCACTCGATGTTCTGCACCTGCTCGCGGATCTTTTCGACCTCCGCCTTCAGGGCGACCACATCGCGCGCGATGGTAATATCGTTGCACTTGGAGCCGATGGTATTGCTCTCGCGGTTGACCTCTTGAATGAGGAAGTCCATCTTGCGGCCCATCGGCTCGTCGGAGACGAGCATGGTACGCAGCTGGGAAACGTGGGAGCGCAGGCGGACGGTCTCCTCGTCGACGGCGATCTTATCGGCAAAGATGGCGGCCTCGGTGAGAATGCGGGCCTCGTCGATGGTGGTCGATTGCAGGACCTCCTCCATCTTGGCGGTCAGGCGCGCGCGGTACTCCGCAACGGTCTGCGGCGAGCGCTCCTCGACCATGCCGGTGATGTGCTCGATGGTATCAAGCCGGCTGCCGATGTCGGCGGCAAGGCGCTCGCCCTCGGTCGCGCGCATCCGATTGTACGCGGCAAGCGCGTCATCGAGCACGGCGCAGAGGTCGACGGCAACGCTCTCCAGGTCCTCCTCCGCCTTGGTGACGGTCAGGACGTCGGGAAAGCGGGCGATGGTCGACGCGGTGATCTCGCTCTCAAGACCGCAGGCCTCGTTGATCTCGCACAGCGCCTTGTAGTAGCCCTGCGCAAGCGGGCGGTTGAGCTTGACGACCGCCTCGTCCGCCGCCGAGGTGTCGATGGTGATGAACACGTCTACCTTGCCGCGCGAGACGGCCTTCTGCACCCGCGCCTTCACGGCGTCCTCGGCGAAGATGTAGGCGCGCGGCATCTTCACGGTGCAGTCAAGATAGCGGTTATTGACCGAGCGGACCTCAACGGTGATATCGCGGCCGCTGCGCGTTTCGCGGGCTCTTCCGTAGCCCGTCATGCTTTTGACCAATGTGATCTCCTCCTCATTCAAATCAGAACATACACGGCAGGCAGAAGTAGCCTCCGCCGCCGAGAAGATTGCAGCACAGTGCCGCGAGGCACCAGTTTGAGCAGACATCGTTGCCGCAGCTCGTGGAAACGGTCTGATAGCCCTGCGGACGGTAGCCGCGGTTGTTGAAGGCCGCGAGCGCCTGCCGGTACTCGGGATTCTCCGGGTCCATCCGGCAGGCCGTCTCGAAATAGCGCTTTGCCTCGTCCAGCCAGCCGCGGCGGTAGCAGACGTTGCCCATGAGGAAGCTCCACTCGGCATTATGGTCGCTGACCGCGTTCAGCAGGCGCTCCGCCTGCGAAATGTCGCCGCGGGCGATGGCGAGACGGATCTGCTGCATGGTCGGGTCGGCACTGGAATAGCCGTTGCTCGTCGTGCCGTAGTAGCTCTGCCGCGGCGCACCGTAGCCGCTGCCCGTCCTGCGCTGCTTTTGGATCTGCTCGTAGGCCTCGTTGATCTCCTTCATCTTCTCCTGCGCGAGATCGGCAAGCGGGTTATCGTGATAATTGTCGGGATGATACTTCCGCGCAAGGTCACGATAGGCCTTCTTTACCTCCTCGTCCGATGCGGAGGGCGAGACGTTCAATACTTTGTAGGGGTCGTTCATAGTGCTTCCTCGTTGCTTTTCTTCTTGCGTTCACCGTACCGCGTCCGCGTGCGGCGGCGGTAGGTCCCGTCCAAAACGGCTTTGCCGATGCCGTAAAGGCTCTCATAAAATATACTGTCCAGGATCGGCGTCCATACGCCGTAGTCGTAAAGTGCGTAGGCGCTCGCCATGCGCTCGATGGAGGCGTCCAGCGTTTCGGCCAGCGCGAGCCTGTCCGCATCGCCGAGAACGCCGTTTTCCGTATGATAACGGTAAAGCAGTGGGTTATAATTCCCGCTTTCGGTATCCTTTTTCAGGTCGTCCGCCGCGTCGATGAGGTAGATCCAGCGGCCGAGCTGATAGAGGATCTGACCGAGGATGCGCCGGCGCTTCTCGTCCGTGAGGTCTGCCGCCGCGTCCGCCATCAGCGCCGCGAAGGGCTCTGCCGCCATATCAATAGAGGCGCAGCGCGCATCCTCCAGCGCCGCGAGCGCTTGGAGATGCAGCCGCACCGCCGCGTCGAAGCGAGGCAGCCGCTCCCCTGCCCTGCGGTAAGCACCGCGCAGAAAGAGCGAAGCAAAGCGGTATTTAAGTCCGCTCCAAAAGCCGTGGTCGGCGATGTGATCCCGCAGCTGCCACCAGGAGAGGATCACGGTCCGGTCCGCCGCGGCCTCGAGCGCCGGCGTGCTTGTCTGTGCGCGGCAGCCCTTACAGGGATGCACGGCGCAGCGCCGCACGGTGCAGGGCTCCTCGTCTCCGCTTGAGAGCAGAATGGCTAAAAAGGTGAAATCGTAGTTGAGCAGGAGGCTCGCGGCAAAGCCGTAGCGCTCCCGGAGCGTGTGGCACAGTCCGCAGTAGACGGCGCGGAAGCGCTCGCGTTCCCGCTCGTCGAGCCGATCCCGCGAGGGCAGAACGTAGCCGAACATATCTGCGCTACAGGGTTCGTATGATGGTGAACGCCAGCCCGCCCTCGCGCTTCAGCTTGCGGTCGTAGAGGATCGCCGGCACGATGCCGAGGCAGAACGCCGCAATGGCGACGGCATAGCGCAGGCCTTCAGAGGTCAGCGCGTAGGAGGCAAAGTAGCCGATTAGAAACAACACGATGGGCACCGCGTAGACCAGCAGCATCACGCCGTAGAGCCGCTTGTTGCTGCTCTCGACCACGACCTTCTGTCCCGCCTGCGCGCCGATGGGATTGAGCGCCACCGCATGGGTGGACGAACCCTGCATCCCGCAGCCTGAGCAGCTCTCGCAGTCGTGTCCGCAGGCGGACTTGCGGGGAACGGAGATCTCCGCCCTGCCGCCGCGCAATATTTTTTCAACCGTTGCTATCTGGGTCATAGGTTCTCCTTCAGTTATGCTCTGTACTGTTTTCCGCTCCGCCGCTCAACCGCACGGTCACCTGATAGCTGCCGACGGCGCCGACGTCCAGCCCGTCCACATAAACCGTTGCAGGGACGGTATAGACGCCGTCCGCGTCGGAAACGTTCGTCAGGTCCGCCACCACGCGGAGGTTTTCTTCATTCACCCGCGCGAGCGCCGTGCTCGTGCCGCGCAGCGTCACGCTCAGCGTCGAGGTCACGACCGTCACATCACGCTCGGTCGTCAGGTTCTCGTAGCCGAACTGCGTGGCGTCCACCGTCAGGGAGTCGATGTCGTCGAACAGGATGGTCAGCGTCACGCTCGTCACGCCGCTGAGATTGTCCACGCCGTCAGGAAGCGGAATATCGTAGGTGAAAGTCTCCGCCGCCTTGAGATCGGCGAGCGAGAGCGTATCGAGCTTGATCTCGTCGATGGCCGCCATCGTCGAGGCGTCGCCCGAGAGCGTGATCGTGTCGATCGGCGTCAGCGCCCACTTGACGTTCTCGAGCCGCGAGCCGGGCGTTTCGACAAATTCGACCGTGAGCGGGACCTCCTTGACCGTCATCACCGGCATCGTCACCTGGATGCTCTCGCTGGCCGGATGGATGCGGTTCGAGCGGATGAGCTGATCGCTGAAATCGTACAGCTCAAAGCCCAGCAGCTCCACGACCGTGGAGGTCGCGTTTTCAATGTTCAGCGTGACCTGCGCGTAGCTCACCTGCATGATGTCGACCTGCTGGCCGCGCACCTCAAGCGTCTCGGGCAGCATACGGACCGTGCCGGCGATATAGCCCTCCGCCACGTTGCCGACGACCTTGCAGCGGATCTCCACATTCTTGCGGAACAGCTCGCCGATCTCAATGGTGGTCGAGCGGACGGCCGGCTCCTTCTGCGTGATGCTGCTCGAAAGCAGCTCGTCGCGCGGGCCGCGCGGATAAATGACACTGTATGTGATAGACTGCTTGCCGGTCGAAGTGACCGAGCTGAGATCGACCACGATGCGGATCTTGCCGGGGTCGAGCTTGAAGTAGGTGCTGCGCGGCATGGACAGCTTGAGGTCGATCGTCTCCTCCTCGTTCGAGAGAAGCATGAGCCCCTTATCCGCCAGCGTGGTGTCTTCGTTGGTAAATTCTATCGGCACATCGTTGACGGAGATCTCGATCTCCGTGTCGTCGTTGGCGTAGAACCAGACAAGCAGCGCAATGAGGATCGACAAGCCGATGCAAAACGCCCTGCGGCCTTTAGTTTGCTCCATTTTCTTCGTCGTCCTCCTTCCGCTTTTTCAGGATACGCGGCAAATGCAGCTGCGGCTTGTCCGCTCCCGGTTCCTCTGTCTGCGGCATCAGCTCGTTGATGAGCAGCTTCTCGAGCGTCTCCGGCTTGAGGTGACGCTTGAGCAGTCCGCCGATGGCGACGGAGATGGTGCCCGTCTCCTCCGAGACGATGACGACCACGGCGTCGGAATTTTCGCTCATGCCAATGCCCGCGCGGTGGCGCATACCGAGGTCGCGGCTGAGGTTCACATTCTTCGACAGCGGCAGCATACAGCCGCCCGCCAGGATGCGCCCGTCGCGGATGATGACCGCACCGTCGTGCATCGCGGCCTTGACGAAGAAGATGTTTTTCAGCAGCTCGCTGCTCACCTGTGCGTCCACGATGGTGCCGGTGCGCGCCATCTCGTCGAGGTTGATCTCACGCTCAAAGACGATCAGCACGCCCGTGCGGGTCTTGGACATCTCGGTGCAGGCGAGCACCGTCTGCGCGATGGCGTTTTCAATGGCGCTCGACTGCTGCTTTGCGGCAAAGGGAATGAACGAGCGCAGCTTACTCGAGCCGACCTGCTCTAAAATGCGGCGAATCTCCGGCTGGAAGAGGACGATCAGTGCGAGGATGCCGACATCAAGCATGTGGTTGAGGATAAAGTAAATGCCATTGAGCTTGAATACATGCGAGATCCACAGCGCCAGCAGAAACACCATGATGCCCTTGACCAAGCTCTCCGCGCGAGTGCTGCGCACGAGGCGGAGCAGCAGATAGCAGCAATAGGCCATCAGCGCGATATCCAGATAGTCCGCGATGCGGATGGTCGTCACATAACGCCACGCGCCCTCGAGTATGGTCATCACAAATTCCATGGCATATCCCTCTTAAGCAATAGTTATTCATATTCTAATATAATCCGCAAAAAAAAGCAACCGAAAGAGCATGAATTTTCCATGAATTTGTGCAGTGCAGCCTTCAGCCGCGCACGATGCTCCGCAGCACATGGGCAAAGGCGTCGATATCCGCCGCCGAGGTGAAGGCGGATACGCTCAGGCGCACCGTTCCGTTCGGCAGCGTTCCCGCCGTGCGGTGGGCGTAGGGCGCGCAGTGCAGTCCGCCGCGCAGGGCAAAGCCCCGCTGCGCCAGCGCGTCCGCGGTCTCCTCCGGCTCCCTGCCATCCAGGTTGAAGGACAGCACCCCGACCTGCTCCGCGGCATCCCGCGCGGCATAGACCGTAACGCCGTCCATTCCGCGCAGCGCAGCGGCGGCCCGCGCGATCAGCGCGCGCTCGTGGCGCTCGATACGCTCCCGTCTTTCCCGCACGAAGCGCAGTCCGGCCTCCAGACCCGCGATGCCGGGCATATTGTGCGTACCGGCCTCCAGCCGGTCCGGCAGGAAGTCCGGCATGGTCTGCTCGAGCGACGCGCTGCCCGTGCCGCCGTAGAGGAGCGGTGCGGCATCGTGCGCGCACAGCAGAAGTCCCGTCCCCTGCGGGCCGTAAAGCCCCTTGTGTCCCGGCATGGCGATAAAGGCCGCGCCGAGCGTGTCCAGCTCGAACGGCAGGATGCCCGCGGACTGCGAGGCGTCCACGATCAGGGGAACTCCCTCCGCGCGGCAGAGCGCAGCGATCTCCTCGATCGGCAGAACGAAGCCGAACGCATTGGAGACGTGCGTGCAGACGACGGCGTCAAGCTCCGGCGAGATGCTGTTTTCAAAGGCGCGCAGCAGCGCGGCGCGGTCAAAGAGCGGCGAAGCGGCGACCTTGATCCTCGCGCCCAGCGCGTGCAACGGCCGCGTGACGGCGTTGTGCTCATAGCCGGAGACGGCGACGCGCCCGCCCTCCGGCACGAGCGAACGGATGGCAATGTTCAGGGCGTGCGTCGCGTTGGAGGTAAAGACGACCTGCTCCGGCGAGGGTACACCGAACAGCTCGGCGGCAAGGCTTCGGCAGCGGAAGGCCGTCTCCTCCGCCGCTCTGGCCGCGGCATAGCCGCCGCGCCCCGGCGAGGACATGGTGCGCATGGCCCTCTGCATCGCATAGGAAACGCTCAGGGGCTTTTGTAAGGTCGTCGCGGCGGAGTCCAGATAGATCATGGCTCTACCTCCGAACGATCTTGACCGGCTCGACCTGCGCGTCCTGCAGGCGGCGGATGGCGGCGGCGTAATTCCGCTCCGCAACCTCCAGCGTGTAGCCGCGGCCCGTCAGCTCGGCGCTCGCGCGCAGCACCCGCGTGCGGATGCCCGCACGGTCCAGGACCTTCATCATCTGCTGGGCGTGCGTGATGGAGCGTGCGACCAGTAAATAGCGTTCCATACTCTCCCCTCCTCGCAGCATACTATGCGACCGCGCCGAAAGCGGTGCATTGCGCCGGAGGGCAAAAAGAGAAGGACGCCGAAGCGTCCTTCCCGTTTCCTTTTTCTATTACGCGCGCGGGTGCGCCTTCTGATAGATGTCCCGCAGCTGTTTTTTCACAACGTGGGTGTAGATCTGCGTGGAGGAAATGTCCGCATGGCCCAGCATTTCCTGAATGGCACGCAGGTCTGCGCCGTTTTCCAGCAGATGCACCGCGAACGAGTGGCGCAGCGTGTGCGGCGTGATGTCCTTGTCGATCTGCGCCATCTCCTGATAGTGCTTGACGATCTTCCAAAAGCCCTGACGGCTCATGCGCTCGCCGTTCATGTTGACGAACAGCGCCGTCTCCTCGGGATCGGCCAGCAGCTGAGGGCGGACATCCTTGATGTAATCCGAAAGTGCCTTGACCGCGGCGGGATAGAGCGGAATGATGCGCTCCTTGCCCTTGCTCTCACAGCGGATGAAGCCGGCGGAAAGGCTGCAGTCGCTCTCGTCGAGCGAGATGAGCTCGCTCACGCGGATGCCGGTGGCGTAGAGCAGCTCGAGCATCGCGTGATCGCGGTAGCCCTTGGCGTCCACGCACCGGGGCTGGTCGAGGAACAGCTCGACCTCCTTGCCGGTCAGGATCTCCGGGAACCTGCGCTCGACCTTGAGGGCGGCGACGCCCTTGGTGGGATTGGTCTTGATCTCGCCGCGCTCGGCAAGGAAGGCATAAAAGGACTTGATGGAGGCCAGCGCGCGCGTGACCGTCGCGGCAGACTTCCCCTTGCCGCCCATCCACGCGACGTAGTCGCTGATGGCGGCGGTCCTGACCTTACGCAGATCGGTCACCCGCTGGGCGGCAAGGTGCTCGGAAAACTGGCGCAGGTCGCGAAGATAGGAGCTGAGCGTATTTTCGGAGGCGTGCTTTTCCTCGCGCAGATAATCCTCATAGAGCTTCAGATAATCAGACGCCATCCGGCACACCTCCTTCCGTAAGATCAGCGCAGCAAAAGCGACAGGATGCGTGGAATGAACCACAGCTCCAGCGCCGCGCCAAAAAATAAACACACACACGCGCTCCCAAAGCGGGACCAATACCGCTTTCCGTAGGTCACGCCCTTCGCCCGCTTTCCGCCGCCGACCGATAGGGCCGCAAGACCGCGCGAGGTCTCCCACGCGGCGCTGCCGAGCAGCAGCGTACAGGGCAGCACAAGCATCAGCCGCAGCGCGAAGAGAACAGGCAGCAGGAAAAATCCATCCTGCCCCAGACCCGAGGCGAAGCAAAGAAGCGAATAGGCGTACAGGAAGCCCTGAGCGGCACACACCGCCGGAATGAGCGCCACGCCGACGGAGGCAAAGCCCAGCAGGAACACCGCCACGCTCGCACGGAAAAAGCAGCCCATCGTCTGCCAGACCGCCGCGGAGGAGGGCGCGCCCTCGATGCGCAGGGCGAGGTAGCCCTCAAGATACCGGCTCAGCTCGCCGCCCATTGCCGCCGCGCCGCGCGCGGCGACCATGCCGCCGAGGAGCGCGCCGAGAAGAAAAAAAGCGGCAAGCGCCAGCATGGAAAGCGGTATTTTTCGCAGACTGACGCATCGCAGACGCGCCGCCGTTCGTCTTTGCTTCAATGTAAATCCCTCACTGTTTTCC
>OGQM01002577.1_pt1 | contig 10676 bp, 6 predicted proteins | sample 1553191 | NCBI WGS metagenome assembly OGQM01 (sample SAMEA2579954, study PRJEB22360) | human gut metagenome | biome: human gut; feature: human-associated habitat; material: faeces | place: Denmark | collected 2008/2010 | reverse complement strand
AAAATCTAATAAATATGAAACAGCATTCAAATTATCCCAACATATTGACTTTTTGAAAATTCAAGATCCAGTCCCTATAGTAGATGTTATTAAAATATTTTTTGAGGAACTTGATTTAGATCAAATGATATTAGAAAAAAATACCCCGAATTCGTTTACATTACCTCGGTCTTTGTCTAAGATATCAGCCTTTGTAAAGGTTTTATATTCTTTAGGCTTTCTTGATTTACTAAAACAATATAGAATCATTTTGATAAAAACTTTACCAAACATCTGTATCACGAGGTATTATGATGCCAAAGAAATAAAAGAAATATACAAATCTGTTATTGGAAATATTAATGATGTCGAGAAAAATCAAGTCGTTAAATGGTGGCAGGAGAGAAAAGATGATTTTATGAATATTAGTTCTGATGATATATGTACCTGTATCGTTGATTATGGTATTGACGCATTATATTACAAACTGAAGGAGTATATAGAACAATATATTGAACATCCAGATCTTGATCATAGTAGAGCTGCTACCAAGGCATTAGCTATCATATCAAATGGTGACTATGGTTGGGATATAGGCAGATACAAAAAATTGTTTGATTCACTTGAAGATGAAAGTGTTACAAGTGTAAAAATGCAGTGTAATGCAATAATGATTGAAAAATTTCAAGATATTGATGCTATTAAATGGCGAATTGATTATTTAAAAAAGAATATCGTAATACCTTCTCGTAATGAAACAGGAGAAGGCCATTTCATTTCACATGCAGAAGCTGAAATATACAGCACGAAGCCATACATGTTCAGATGTTTTATGGAAATAAAAGAAAATGAGACTTTAGCTGAACTAATGCTTAATCTATTTGACTCTGGACTAAAATTATGTGTAAATCCAAAAACTCAGCAATATGCATACTATCTCCTTAATCAGATATATCTTTTCTTTGTGAATTTGAATAAAATACATTATATCTCACAGCTAAGAGAAAGAGTAGAGGAACTTAATAAGAACAATGTTAGTTATTTGGCTACGAATATTATGAATAATGCAGAGATGCTGTTCTTGAAAAACGAAAAAACAAACATAGGTAAGGCTATTAGACAATATAATAAATGTATTGAAGAATCACATTTAAACATTCGGAATGATGGTGATTTAAGACGTTATTTTGACCTAATCTGTTACGAAGTGCAAAAAGAGATACAGGACCAAGGTATATATGCATTAGTTCGCCAAGATACGTTAAGTGAGGATTTCATTCAAAGAGAGTTGAAAAACACCATTATCAATAAGTGTTGTCAAATGGGATTAGAAACTGTTCGAGTAGACAGAGAAGTTAGCCTTTATGATAATAAGCGTACAGACTTTCTCTTCAGATATGGTTTATGTAATCCAATTATGGTAGAACTGAAATTACTTCATAATAATGAAATTCAACAAGATACAAAACGTCATGAATATAAGAAAAAGTTTATTCAATATATTAATGCAACTAATCCATGTTTATCTGTATTTTGGGTATTTAATGTTCACAAGAATAAAAATCCTTCTAAGTTTGAAGAACTAAAATTTGAAGAACTAAAAGAGGAGTACAAAGATATCCCCCATACCTACGTCTTGCTGACAGATTGCAAATGTAGTAGTGGTATTGAAACAGGTATGCCTAAAAATAACTCATAATAAAATAAGGTATAAACTAACAGCAAGCACAGCCTATTCGGTAAATTAAGAAGAGGATTTTCCTCTCTGGGTATATCTTTCCGAAAATGCACAGCAGCTCCTGGAGTTATAACTAGAAACGGATGAAGGCGAGGGCAAGGCAGACCGAAATATCACGCCCGGCCATAGGGCCCTATATATAATAAGGTATAGGGGCAGGTGCCCGGCATCATCGCGCCGGCAGACATTACTGCCCTTTCCTATCACCATCGGCCAACAACCGACATCGGGTGCAAGACACGGGAACGGACGCACGAGAGAGCGTAAAGAAAATTGGTATGACTTTCGCTTCTTTTTCTCATTTTAGGATACCTTTCCGAGAGGTGTTCATAGCCTCCGTTCAACCGGCAAACGAGGTGAGGCAAAATAGGAAGATAGGTGCGTCCGCAAAGGAATATACTTGCAAGGGCAAAAGAATATATATTAAAAGGCAAAGTAGTATTATGCTCGAGAGGCAAGTTACCATTGGATACTTTGCCAAGTAATATATGGTAACTTTTCCCGAAATACAGACATTCTGCAACGTATTGATTTTCAACATCTTGCAGAACAGTAGAGAAACCCGGCAACAAAGGGGCTTGCCGGGAACTCCTACTACCTAAAAATCGGGCGGACAGCCACCGAGAATAAGGTGAAAACAGCCTGCAAGTGGACCTGTTGGCCTTCTCATCCGGGATTTCTCAATGTAAAGAAAAATAAGTAGAATTTCGCTCTTGCGTCCTCCTTTGACGGATCACAAGTATCGTGCTTCCACGCCCTTTCCTCCTGCTCCAAAGGGAACGCGAAAGGCCGCCCTACTTCCCTCCTGCCGGCATACGGACAACTCCTCTCCGCAAGGACGCTCCGGCGAGCGGCCTGCGGACAAGAGACGCAGGCGAGCGACATGAAAACGGCTCTCATTCCCTCTCTTTCCGACCCGCGACATAGAGCCGGAAGAAGAGAATGAGAGCCGTTGTATCTTATCTTGAGGCGCAATCAGCCACACGGCTGACTACAAAGCAGATACGCAATAATGGAAAATTGTCCTATCGCTTACAGGAGGAGGACACGCACCTCCGCATTGCCCATCTTCTGCAGCTTGTTCATGGGCTGGTGATAGTAGATGCTCTGGATGGCCTTGTTGATGATGCCATGGCCCACCGCTAGCACCGTCTTGTCGGGATAGGTCGTGCGCAGATAGGTAAGGAAGTTGATGGCACGGCTCTGCAGATGCTCCAGCGACTCGATGTCGTCGGGCCAGGGCTTGTCCTTCAGGTCGGGGATGAACTTGTTGGTGAAGCTTCCCCAGTCGCGCTCACGCAGCAGCGGCGTCGTGTCGATCTCCGGATTGCCATGAGGCTCGGCAATGATCCGGCAGGTGTCGATGGCACGTTTCAGATCGCTCGACACAAAGGCGTCGATCTTCTCATCCTTCAGCCGGTCGCGTACCTCACGGGCCTGCTGACGGCCTGTCTCATTCAGCTCACCCTGTTCCTGACCCTGCAGGATCTGGGCCTTGTTGTCCACCGTCTCGCCGTGGCGCACTAATAATAACTTTGTCATATTATGTCCGTTTATCTTGTCATTTGATGACAATGGCGGCATGCCGCCGTTGTCCGTCCGGACTGCAAAAGTACAAAAAATAGGGCGAAGGCGCATACAATGTACCCATTTATTTATTATTTTTGCAGTATATAAAAACCATCATCAATTCTTATCATGGCATGAAGACAAAAGTCAGTATTCTCCTGCGTTCAATCGGAGCCATCATCATCGGTGTCCTCCTGATCAAGTATAGCAACAACGCCGTGCTGTGGCTCACCATCCTCATCGGCGTCATCTTCCTTCTCTCCGGCCTCGTGTCGTGCATCACCTATCTGACCGGCCGGAACCGCAAGGGCATCGACGGCATACAGATTCTCGATGCCACGGGACGCGACATCACGCCCGCACGGCCCTCCTTCCCCATCATCGGACTGGGCAGCCTGCTGCTGGGAGGCCTGCTGACCTTCGCCCCCTCGCTGTTCATCAACTTCCTGGTCTACGGACTGGCCCTCATCCTCATCCTCGGTGCGCTCAACCAGTTCTTCAACCTCAGTTCCGCCTCCCGGATCGTCAAGATAGGCCTGTTCTGGTGGATTGTCCCCGCACTCATTCTCCTCACCGGCCTCATCGCGCTTGTCAAGCCCAGCATCATCGCCACGGCTCCCCTCTACATCATCGGCTGGTGCATGATCATCTATGGCGTGGTGGAAATGATCAACAGCATCAAGATCAGCCGCTGCCGACGCGACTATGCCAAGGCGGTGGAGATACGCGAACAGCAGGAGACTGCCAACAGCCAGACCGCCAAAGAGACGGACAAGACGCCCCAACCCTAACCGCACAACCAGAAAACACAAGGCATTTTAGCATCCGGACGCACCACGGTGCCTCCCTACATCGTCCCACACGACAATCGCCCGGACGATACCGCCCACACCCGGATAGGGATGAGCAGGGCATAGGGACGTACCACGGTGCGTCGACATTTATAAGTGCGTCGGCACAACCATGATATCCCAACCAGCCTTTGACAATCGCATATCCATCTAACCTAAACCCATCCATTTGACGGCAAGCACTTATTGTCTTGGCTTGCCTGACACCCTTCCTCTTCCATGCAGTCGGAGCTTAACCGCCGACTTCAAGAGACGGAAACCGGCTTGTGCCACAGGCATCTTCTAACAGACGAAGACCAAACCTAAATCGGGGAAAATGTGAAATTCAAGGCTGTTTTCGATGGGGAAAATGTGAAATATAGGAGCCTAAATAGTGGGGAAAGTGTGAAAACATAACCTATATTCAGCACGGAAAATGTGAAAAACAGGGGTTGGGATAGTGCGGATTATGTGAAAACGTCCTCCTTACCAACGATCCCCACCATCCCGAAGGAGGGCACAAGGTCCTGACATCTTACCCTATTTCCCAGCCTATCATTCCATAAAAAATGCACCCCAAAAGTCATCGTTGATTTTTGGGGTGCACCCTTCTTATGAGGACATCTTCTTCCGACATCCCTCCGCCGTGACTCTTATCAGTCCGGCCGGAGCGGACAAGCCGTAGAATGATGTTACTGATACTTCTTGATCTGATCGGCCGCCCGCGGATCGCCCAGCTCCTGTGCCTTGCGAAGGGCTTCCAGACCCTCCTCCTTCTTCTTCAGCTCGCACAGGGCAATACCTTTTATAAGATAGATGTCCGCATACTTGTCGGTGAGGCTGATGGCCAGATCGCAGGTGCGCACGGCATCCTCCAGCTTGTTGACGCGGAGCTGCAGGCTAGCCATCTCCGCATAGTAGGTAGGCTCGGTGCGGTTGAGCATGATGGCGTGTGCGATGTCGTTGAGGGCCAGCTGATACTGACGGAGCTTCATCTCACAACTGAACTTCAGGTAGTAGAAGTCGGCCGTAGCGTTATAGTTCATCAGTGAGTCGTAGCGCAGATAGTCCATGAAAGCCTTGCGCGTCTCACCCATCTCGTCGTAGATCTGACCGCGGGTCAACACATAAGGAGCCGACGGCGTTCCCGGCTGTACGTTCACGGCCTGGTCGAGCAGCTGCAGGATCTCGGTCTTCGGCGCCTTCAGCTGTGTCTTGCACTGTGCCGCCTCGTAGAACACCTCCCCATTCTTGCCCAGATCGGTCTGCTGCAGCTCGGTGAAGATGTTGAGGGCCTGCTGGTAATCGCCCTGGGCGAAGATGGCCTGTGCCTGCTGATGACGGTAGACCGGCAGCGGGTTGTTCTTGTAAGCCTCCTCGGCGAGCTCCTGCGCACGCTTCATGGTCCAAAGGGTGAAGGTGGAGTCGGTGGGATAGATGCTGTAGGCATACACCTGCTTGGCGTAGTTGCTCAGCGCCTCATCCTTATGGGTGGCCTGCTTCACGCCTTCCTGCAAGGTGTTGTCGGCATCGGCGAGCCGCTGGCCGTTTTTTTCCAGCGTCCGGTTGCGGGTATTCAGTAAAAAGGGCGGCTGGCTGATCTCACGTCCGGCCTTGAGGTCGTAGCCTGTGGCCGAGGCGGGGAACTGACGGATGAAGTCGCTGATCATGGCGTCGTAGCGTACACTGTCGTTCTGCTCGCCCGCGAGCATCAGCATCACCGTGGCCTGCTGCTCATCATCGGGCAGTGCGGGACGGATGCCTGTGGCACGCAGTACCGGATCGTTGACAGAGAGACCGTTCACCTGGAAGGAGGCCGTCAGACGGGCATCGGCAGAGAACGCCTGTCCACCCTCGGAGGGACGCTGCATGATGCCGAGCAGCTCGCCCTGCTCATTGATGACGGGACAGCCCAGATCGGTAGACGACACGTCGTTGTCGTTGAAGACATAGTAGTTGAGCGTTGTCTGGAACTTCTCCGCACGCTCCACCTTGATGTTCTTCGAGGTGGCCTTCTTCACACTGTAGCCCACCAACGTCACCGATGTCGCAGGCGCGTCCGTGGCCGTGAGCGGCAAGGCCGGCTCCTTCTCGCCGCCCTTGATGCGGAAACGGCAGAGATCGTACATCTCCGAGGCGCCGATCATCACGTCGACCTCATGCTGCTGGCCGCGCGCATCGACCACGATGGCACGCTGTGCCCCATTGAAAGCCGACCAGGCGGCGATGCCCTCACCCGGCTTGCCCGTGAAGACGCCATAAGAGGCGCTGTGGATAGAGCCGTCGGCATTGAACGTGGTGAGGGCGAAGACGCTCCCGGCAGCCTTCTTCACTGCCGCGGTCTGCGCAGCCGAAGGGAGGGTGATGAGAGCGAATAGCGCAATAATGATATTTCTGACTGATTTCATGATCTATGATAATTTCAATAAGTTTCGGGCATTCTCTATGGCGGCCTGCGAGATATAGCTGCCGCCGAGCATCTGGGCGATCTCCCGTACGCGCTCGTCGGGCGTCAGCTCACGCATCTCGCTGACCGTACCGGTCTCCGTCTCGCGCTTGCTCACCTTATAGTGATGGCTGCCCAATGCCGCTATCTGCGGCAGGTGGGTGATCGAGATCACCTGCCGGTGCTGGTCGCCCATCTCGCGCATGATCTGTGCCATCTGCTCGGCCACCCGTCCGCTGACACCGGTGTCGATCTCATCGAAGATGATGGTCGGCAGCTTCACGGCACCACTGATGAGGGCCTTCAGGGAGAGCATCACACGGGCGATCTCACCGCCCGAGGCCACCTGCGAGACAGGCTGCAAGGGCGAGCTGCTGTTGGCGGAGAAGAGGAACGACACCTTGTCGACGCCCGAGGGCGAGCAGTCGCGCGTGGTGAAGTCGATCGAGAAACGCACATGGGGGATGCCGAGCGGCACCAGCCGCTTCTTCATCTCCTCCTCCACCACAACGGCGGCCTTCTTGCGAATGGCCGTCAGCTTTCCGGCCTCGTCGAAGCAGCGGGCATACGCCTGCTCCATGTCGAGCCTCAACGCTGCCAGACGGTCGTCGCCGCCATCGATGGCGCTGATCGCGTCCTTCAGACGGTCGCGCTCACCGATCAGCTCCTCCACGGAAGCGAAATGGAAGCGCTGCTCCAGGGAATAGAGCAGATCCAGACGGGCGTTTACCCTGTTCAGCTCCTCGGGATCGAAGTCGATGAGCTCCATGCGGCGCTCCAGCTCATCGGCCATGTCCTTCATCTCGATGTAGGCCGACTCGAGGCGTCCGCTCAGTTCCTTCACCTCCGGATAGACAGCGGTGATCTCCGACACACGGTCGGACGCCAGACGGAGCTGGTCGAGGATGCCGCTCTCCTCCGTGGCGATGGCACCGTTGGCCTCATAGAGCGCGCTCTTGATCTCCTCCACATGAGAGAGGGTCTGCTGCTGCTGTTCCAGGTCGGCCTGCTCGCCTTCCTGCAGCTGCGCCTTCTCCAGCTCGCTATACTGGAACCGGAGATACTCCTCGTTCTCCTTGCTCTGCTCCGTCTGCCTCACGCAGTCCTCGTAAGCCTTCTTAGCCGCCTGATAGGCCTGATAGGCCTTGAGATAGCAGGCACGCTGCTCGCTGTCGGCGGCGATGATGTCGACCACGCTCAGCTGGAAGTCCTCTTTCTGCAACAGCAGATTCTGATGCTGCGAGTGGATGTCGACGAGCTGCTCGCCGAGCTCCCGCATGTCGGTCAAAGGCACCGGCGTGTCGTTGATGAAGGCGCGGCTCTTGCCCGAGGCGTTCACCTCACGGCGCAGGATGCACTCTCCGTCATAGTCGATGTCGTGGGCCGTAAAGAAGTCGTTCATACCATAGCGGGAGATATCGAAGGTAGCCTCTATGATACATTTGGTCGACCCGCTCTTCACCTGCTTCGAATCGGCCCGCTGGCCCAGCAGCAGATGAAGCGCACCGAGGATGATGCTCTTTCCCGCACCCGTCTCTCCAGTGATGACGGAGAAGGCGGGATAGAAGTCGATATCGAGCTCGTCGATGAGTGTAAAGTTCTTGATATATAGGTGCTTAAGCATGATTGGTTCACTGTTTGATTTTCTCCCACTGATTGTTCTGCGACGCGTTGATGGAGAAGAGAATGTCATAGACGGTCTCCCGCTCCTTCGGCGTTCCCTTGCCCTTGTAGATGTTCACCAGCTCATCGCGCTTGTAGTCGGTCCAGATCTGTGGCAGCAGGCTCATGGGCCGATTGTCGTGGGCCTTCTTCAGATCCTCCTCCAAGGCCGTCGTGATGGCGGTACGTCCGAGGTCGGCGTTCGTCGACATCTCGTCCAAGCCCTTACGATAGTAATCGTATTGCAGCTGACGGAAGGGAGCCATCGCGCCGTCGAGATAGTCGTTGATGATGGCGAAGCGGTTACGGTCGTTGTCGAACGATTTCCATCCGGTGAAGTTCAGGTTCTGCGCGTTGTTCACGAGGTTCATGCACTGCTGCAGCACGTCCTCTCCCCCGTTGGGCGAGAAGCTGTCGAGGTCGAGCCCGATGATCAGGTAGGCATAATAGGCCATGAGGGCCGTCAGCTGATTGTCGACGGTCTCCTCGCGGAACTCCAGCTCGTCGAACTGTGAGAACTCAAAGTTGAAATCGCCATCAGTGTTGTTGTAGAGCGTCGAGGTGTAGGAGGAGTTCCATACGGGCCGGTTGGCCTGGATCGTGGCCCTGCAGGTGAAGAGGTTGGAGGAGGCGTCATATTTCGTCACCTGGATATTCAGGTTGCATACGATGCGCTCATTCTTCTGAAACTGCAGGTGGGTCCACTGCCGGTCGTTGAACATCTGCTCCATCTTCTGCTGCAGGCTCTCGAAGACCGCGTTGTCTGTGCTCTGAATCTGATTGTGATTCACGGTCACCTTCATCTGCAGCTCCTGTGCGCAGGCCGGCAAGCAGAAAAGGCAAGGGCTGAGAAAAGCCAAGGATAGAAATCTGCGAAACATAACCATACAGGGGGAAAAACGGGCAGCCTGCAGGGGACGTCCCTGCAGGCACTGCCTTTTATAGATTCATATTCATCTTCGCCTCACGGAGCTTGATGCGCATGAGGCACTGTTTCGTGTTAAGCGTAAAGTCGCTTGACAGAATCCAGTTGAAATAGCCGGGATCGCGGTGCAGCACATCGGTCACTGCCCATCCCTTATACTTGCCGAAGTTGAACACCTCATGAAGACGGGGCTTGCCGTCGGCGTCGAGCAAAGGCTGGGTGTCCGGGCCCTTCATCGCCTCCCAGATCATGCGTCCCGCAAAATCGACATTGTCGTTCTGACGGGAGAAATCGGCCAGCGCCTCCATGTCGTTGGGCAAGGCACGGTCGGGCTCCTCCGCCGTCTCGGGATTGTACTTGTCGAGCTCGCCCATCAGCACACGGTAGGTGGCCTCCGCATCCTGATCGGCGCGGTGGGCCTGGAAGTCGTCCTCCATCTTGTGTCCGGTGAAGAACTTGTAGGCGGCGGCCAGGTTGCGGCTCTCCATCTTCTGGAAGATTGTCAGCGCGTCGATGAGATGGCAGCGCGAGAAATCGAAGTCGACACCTGCCCGGAGAAACTCCTCCGCCAGCATGGGGATATCAAAACGGTTGGAATTATATCCCGCGAAGTCGCAGCCCGTGAACTGGTCGGCCAGGTGCTTGGACAGCTGCTTGAAGGTCGGCGCGTCCTTCACCATCTCGTCGGTGATGCCCGTCAGCCCCTGCACGACGGCAGGAATAGGCTTCTCGGGATTGACGTAAAGGCTCTCGCGCTCTTCCTTCTGATCGGGATATACCTTAACATAAGAGATCTGTATGATACGGTCGTGGACCAAGTCAAGGCCTGTCGTCTCCAGATCGAAGACGACAAGCGGTTTCTTCAAATTAAGTTTCATGATGATGTTTAGTCATTCAGCAGTAGCGGCATGATCAGCATGAGGATGTCCTCATTCTCCGGCTGCTCAGTAGGCACGACGATGCCGGCACGCGAAGGATCGCCCAGCAGGAGCTTCACCTCGGCAGTGTCGTAGCTGTTAAGGATCTCCGTCAGGAAATCGCCTCTGAATCCGATCTGCATCGACTGGCCGTTGTAGTCGCAGATGATCTGCTCCTCGGCGCTCGTGGCGAAGTCAAGGTCCTCGGACGACAGCTCGAGCTTGCCGGCAGAGAGACGGAAGCGGATCAGCTGTGAGCTCATGCTGGCGAAAGGCAGCACGCGGCGCAGGGCACTCAGCAGGGCCTTGCGGTCGATAGTCAGCTCATTGGAGTTGTTCTGCGGAATGGCAGCATTGTAGTTGGGGAACGTGCCCTCGATGAGGCGGCAGCGCAACATGCCGTCGGCATAGATGATCTCAGCGGCATGACCGTCCCACTTCACCACGACGTCCCCGCTGTCCTTGGTCAGCGTGTTCTTCAACAGGGCTGCCGGCTTCTTAGGCAGGATGAACGAGGCGGGCGTCTCGCTCTTCACCGTGTAGTTGAGGCAGCGCACGAGCTTATGACCGTCGCTGGCTAAACAAGGCCGGGAGGGCGCCAGATCACGGT
>OGQM01002571.1_pt1 | contig 10699 bp, 10 predicted proteins | sample 1553191 | NCBI WGS metagenome assembly OGQM01 (sample SAMEA2579954, study PRJEB22360) | human gut metagenome | biome: human gut; feature: human-associated habitat; material: faeces | place: Denmark | collected 2008/2010 | reverse complement strand
CTTCTGGTCGGGATGTTTACGTCCGCCTTGTGGGGGAACGTTCACGATAGAACCTTCCAGTAGTTTCAATAATCCTTGTTGCACTCCTTCACCGCTCACGTCACGCGTGATGGAAGGATTATCACTCTTACGGGCTATCTTGTCGATTTCGTCAATAAAGACAATACCCCGTTGAGCAGCCTGTACATTATAATCGGCCACCTGCAACAAACGGGAAAGAATACTCTCTACATCCTCCCCTACATAGCCGGCCTCGGTAAACACCGTAGCATCCACTATCGTGAAAGGCACATGCAATAATTTGGCTATGGTACGGGCCAGAAGGGTTTTTCCCGTTCCGGTGCTTCCCACCATGATTATATTCGATTTCTCGATTTCCACTCCATCGTCCGATGTCTGCTGTGCCAATCTTTTATAATGGTTGTAAACCGCCACGGCAAGATTACGCTTGGCATCATCCTGCCCGATGACATACTGGTCCAGATAAGCCTTAATATCGCGCGGTTTGGGCAACTCGGCCAAATCGAACCCCAAATCATCCTTCTCCTTGTGCTCCACGGGCAAAGAATCTTTCACAATCCGGTAAGCCTGTTGCGCACAGTCGCTGCATATAAAACCATTCACTCCGGTAATGAGCAAAGGCACATCGCGCTCCGCCCTGCCGCAAAAAGAACATGCTTTCTTCATCGCCATTGCATTTACGGATTAAGGACATCGTTAGCCGATTCCGGTTTCTTACGAACCAAAACACTATCTATCATACCATACTCTTTGGCCTCCTGCGCCGTCATCCAATAATCACGGTCGGAATCAGCCCACACCTTGTCGAAATCGGTATGAGAATGTTCTGCGATAATCGTATAAAGTTCTTTCTTCAATTTCTGAATCTCACGCGCCGTTATCTCGATATCCGAGGCCTGTCCCTGTGCCCCACCCATCGGTTGGTGAATCATCACGCGTGAATGCGGCAATGCAGAGCGTTTGCCTTCGGCACCGGCAACCAGCAATACGGCTGCCATGCTTGCCGCCATTCCAGTACAGATGGTAGCCACATCACTACTGATGAACTGCATGGTATCATAAATACCCAGACCGGCATATACCGAACCGCCCGGCGAATTGATATAGATGGAAATATCCTTGCCCGGATCCACCGAATCCAGATAAAGCAACTGAGCCTGCAAAGTATTGGCTGTATAGTCATCAACCTGCGTACCGAGGAAAATGATGCGGTCCATCATCAGACGGGAAAACACGTCCAACTGCGTTACATTGAGCTGGCGTTCCTCGAGGATATAGGGATTCAAATAGCCGGCTTGTGATTTAATCACATCGTCCAGCACCAAACTGTTCATACCAAGATGCTTGGTAGCGTATTTTCTAAAATCATCCATTTCTTTCTATTTTTTAATTTATAAGGATACAAAGAAACAAAAAAGAACACAGAGACACAAAAAAACACAGAGTTATAGTTTGTCAAACTCTGTGTTTCTTTATAAATTTTAGCCGTAGGCTCACATTACTCTTATGCAAACATCTTATTGAACTCTTCAGCAGAAACGTTCTTATGCTCCAGTTCCACCTGAGACTTCAATGCTGTAGCCAATTTAGATTCAACCACACGATTAACCAAGCCTTCTATGCTCTCTTTCTTCTTAAGCATTTCCTTTGAGTAGTTTTCCAGGATTTCTTCAGGCACACTCATCATACCATATTGTGCAAACTGTGCGCGGGTAGCTTCCTTAGCCATGTTTGTGATGTCTTCCTGCTCAACCTTGATATCATTGGCTTTCACCAGCTGTTCTTTAATCAGGTGCCAAGTCAGCTCTTCGATGCTCTTGTCATAGTTGTCCTCTACAAAGCTTTCTTCCTTGTCAGGATTGTTCAGACGCATAATGCGCTTCAGTAATGCATCCGGGAATTCCAGCTTGCCTACTTTCTCTGTCAGCATCTTACGTGCGTCAATCAAGAACTTATAGTCACTGTCTGCCACGAACTGGTTGGCAATAACTTCCTTCACTTTGGCACGGAATTCCTCTTCCGTTTTCACATTACCTTCGCCAAATACCTGGTCGAAAATTTCCTGAGTCAAGTCACCCGGAACGAAACGTGTGATTTCTTCTACCTGGAAGCTGAAATTGGATTTTACTCCGGGAGCAGCTTCCTTGTCAATCTTCAATAAAGAAGACAATTCGGCAGCATTTCCGTCCCAAGCAGTATTCGGATTGAATACAAGCACATCGTTCACTTTTGCACCGGCAAAGATAGCTTTCTGTTCATCATTTTTCATGTACGAAGGCATCATTACAGCACCTTCCACCTGAATACCACCCTCTTTGGTATTACCTTCTTCATCCAGTTCAGCAAGCAAACCTTTCAGCATGTCATTGTCCTCGTAAACGTCTACCTTGTCATACTTGCCGTTACGTTGAGTGTAAGCCTTGACCTGGTTATCCACCATTTCGTCTGTAACTTCAATAGTATAGTAATCTACCTTATCTTTTGCACTGACTTCAGCTTTAAATTCCGGAGCCAAAGCAATATCAAACAAGAATTCGAACTCTTCCATAGTATCGAAATCAATTTCCTGCTGCTTGTCTTCGTTGGGCAAAGGCTCGCCCAATATATTTACCTTATTGTCCTGGATATACTTATATACTGTTTCTGAAAGCAGCTTGTTCACCTCTTCAGCCAATGCAGACTTACCATACATTTTCTTAACTAAGCTCATAGGAACCATTCCCTTACGGAAACCGGGAATCTGTGCCTTCTGACGGAAGCTCTTCAATGATTTGTCTACTTTTTCCTGATAATCTGCTTTCTCAAGCTTTACAGTAAGCAGTGCGCTTACTTTGTCAATGTTTTGTAATGAAACGTTCATTCTGACAATTATTTATTTGATTTATACTTTGTTCCATATCTCAAATGGGCGTGCAAAATTAGCGTTATTCTTTCAATTATCAAAAGAACATTGCCGATTTATTTCAGTTTAATTCTTGGATAGAGCGGTAGAAGAGCCCAACCATCGGGCTGACAACGGAGGACGTTTACGGGAAAGATACTCAGGGAAAAGACGATGATAAACCGAACCGTCCAGTTTCTATGAAGAGAAATGGGAGTTGCCCGAAGGCACGACAATCTACAAAAATAATTAAGGAAAAACATTGTTTATCCGAATTTTATGCGTTTCTTTGTCGCGGAATGATGGCGCATTAGTTTTTCGATTTCCATTACATGGTTTTTACTTCCGTTTTCAAGAACGCTTTTGTAAACTCTCTGTCGTTGTAATCCATTTATTATTCAGCCTTCCTTCCAAGAGAGTTTTATTCATTATATTTATTTTATCAATTTCATTATGAACATTTATGTTGGAAACCTTAACTACCGCGTTAAGGAGAGTGACCTGCAGAAGGCAATGGAAGATTACGGCACAGTATCTTCTGTAAAATTTATCAATGACCGCACCACCGGACGTTTCAGAGGCATCGCTTTTGTAGAAATGGAAGATGACGCTGCTGCAGCTAAAGCTATTGCCGAACTAGACGGTGCTGAATTCTTCGGCCGCCAAATGGTAGTGAAAGAAGCAAGACCTCCAAAATATTAATCATAGAGATTTAAGGAGAAATGAAAAAGACCACTGAATGAGTGGTCTTTTTTTATTTCTATCAATGGCAGTATTCGGATTACTTCATAAAATCCTTGCGACGAAGTACGAAGCTATTACTCAGATACTTTTCACGTACAATCTTATTCTCGGCCAACTCTTCCGGCGTACCCTGGAACAGAATTTTTCCTTCAAACAGCAGATAAGCACGATCGGTAATGCTCAGCGTCTCCTGCACATTGTGGTCAGTAATCAAAATGCCGATATTCCTATCTTTCAACTTCCACACAATCTGCTGAATATCCTCCACTGCAATCGGGTCTACACCGGCAAAAGGCTCGTCCAACATAATAAATTTGGGGTCAATGGCCAGACAACGGGCAATTTCTGTACGGCGCCGCTCGCCACCTGACAACTGGTTACCCTTGTTCTTCCTTACCTTCTGCAAGCGGAACTCTGCAATCAGACTCTCCAGCTTGTCTTTCTGATACTCCAAAGGCTTGTCGGTCATTTCCAGTACAGATGCAATATTGTCTTCCACACTCATTTGACGGAACACGGAAGCCTCCTGCGCCAAATAACCGATACCCGTCTGCGCACGCTTGTATACCGGATATTTCGTTATATCCAAATCATTCAAGAAGATACGTCCCTCATTGGGAGTAATCAGCCCTACGGTCATATAAAACGAAGTTGTCTTACCGGCGCCATTCGGCCCCAGCAAACCGACAATCTCCCCTTGCTTCACATCAATGGACACATGGCTCACTACCGTACGCTTTCCGTACTTTTTCACCAAATCCTCCGTACGCAGCACCATGCTACCTTCCTCCCGTGGCTCTGCCCCGGCAGTCAAGCTTGGTCCGGCCTGCAGATTTTCCTTAACTTCCTCTACATTGTCCTTTATGCCTTTTTCTTCTTCCATACTCTAAAGGTTTTCGCCGCAAATGTAGCAAAAATAAGCCGAAATAGTGTACATTTGCATTCAAATACTTATATGTTATGTTTAAAGCACTTAAGACAGTGGGACGATATATCATACTGATGGGACGCGTATTTGCCCGTCCCGAACGTATGCGTATGTTTTTCCGCCAATATGTCAACGAGTTGGAACAGCTCGGCGTGAACTCTATCGGCATCGTATTGCTGATATCGTTCTTCATCGGAGCTGTAATCACCATACAGATAAAGTTGAACATCGAGAGTCCTTTCATGCCTCGATGGACAGTGGGATATGTAACCCGAGAAATCATGCTGCTGGAATTCTCCTCCTCCATCATGTGTCTGATTCTGGCAGGAAAGGTCGGGTCAAACATCGCCTCGGAGCTGGGCACCATGCGAGTCACCCAGCAGATAGACGCCCTTGAAATTATGGGTGTCAATTCTGCCAACTATCTCATCCTACCGAAAATTGCCGCTATGGTGACAACCATTCCACTGATGGTGACGTTCAGTATATTCGCCGGTATCATAGGTGCCTTCTGTACTTGCTGGTTCGGCGGCATCATGTCGGCGGTAGATTTGGAATACGGCTTGCAGTACATGTTTGTCGAATGGTTTATTTGGTGCGGCATCATCAAGTCACTGTTCTTTGCCTTTATCATTGCCAGCGTATCGGCATTCTTCGGTTACACCGTCGAAGGCGGTTCCATCGAAGTGGGCAAGGCGTCCACCGACTCCGTAGTATGCAGCAGCGTACTTATCTTATTCGCCGACCTAATATTAACTCAACTTTTAATGGGATGATTGAACTGAAAGGACTTTGCAAATCATTTGAAGAGAAAGAGGTACTGAAAGATATCAATGCCACTTTCGAGAATGGAAAGACCAACCTAATCATAGGGCAGAGCGGTTCGGGAAAAACCGTACTCATGAAATGTATCGTGGGTCTGCTGACACCGGACAAAGGAGAATTGTTGTATGACCACCGCAACTTCCTCGCCATGGGAAAGAAGGAAAAGAAAGCGCTCCGCCGGGAAATGGGAATGATTTTCCAAAGTGCCGCGCTGTTCGATTCCATGACGGTACTGGACAATGTGATGTTTCCACTGAACATGTTCAGCAACGATACCCTGCGCGATCGGACTCGTCGTGCCATGTTCTGCTTGGAGCGTGTAAACCTGATTGAAGCCAAAGACAAATTTCCCGGAGAAATCAGCGGCGGTATGCAGAAACGCGTAGCCATTGCCCGTGCCATTGCCCTAAACCCGCAATACTTGTTCTGTGACGAGCCGAATTCAGGACTTGACCCCAAGACCTCGCTTGTCATCGACGAACTGATACAAGATATAACCCGAGAATACAATATGACTACTCTCATCAACACTCATGACATGAACTCTGTAATGGGTATCGGAGAAAAAATCATCTATATTTACGAAGGACACAAAGAATGGGAAGGCAATAAAGACGATATCTTCACTTCCACCAACGAGCGGTTGAACAGTTTCATATTTGCATCTGACCTATTCCGGAAAGTCAAAGAAGTGGAGATACAGAACCTTGAAGGATAAAACCACACCTCATTTTCTAACCTATTACATAAGAAAGCGTCCGGAAGCTATGTTCCGGACGCTTTCTCTTCATAAAACCAGTTAATAGAATCGACTATATCATCACGATATATTTTACTTCTGCCGGATATAGATATTTATCGGAGTTCCGGTCAACTTCCATTTCTCACGCATCTTATTTTCCAGGAATCGTCTGTAAGGCTCTTTCACATATTGTGGAAGATTTGCAAAATAAACAAATGACGGCACCTGGGTATTGGGCAACTGCGTAATATACTTTATCTTGATATACTTACCCTTGATTGAGGGGGGGGGATATGCCTCGATAAGCGGCAGCATTTCCTCGTTCAAACGAGCTGTCGGAATACGCGTCATACGATTTTCATACACGTCACGCGCCTCTTCCAATACCTTCAGAATACGCTGTTTGGTCAATGCCGAACCGAAAATAATAGGGAAATCAACAAACGGAGCAAAACGACTACGGATAGCATCTTCGAAAGTCTTCATCACCTTCACAGTCTTGTCCTTCACCAAGTCCCACTTGTTCACCACAACCACCAGCCCCTTGGCATTCTTCTGTATCAAGGAGAAGATATTCAAATCCTGGCTTTCGATGCCACGCGTAGCGTCTACCATCAAAATACATACATCTGCATTCTCAATGGAACGAATGGAACGGATTACGGAGTAGTACTCCAAATCCTCATTCACCTTGTTCTTCTTACGGATACCCGCCGTATCTACCAGGTAGAAATCAAAACCGAATTTATTGTAGCGGGTATAGATAGAATCGCGCGTGGTACCGGCAATCTCCGTCACGATGTTGCGGTCTTCTCCAATAAAGGCATTGACTATGGAAGACTTTCCGGCATTAGGGCGTCCCACTACTGCAAAGCGGGGAATATCCTCGTCCAGAATTTCATCAGATTCCTTCTTGAACTTGCTGACGATAAGGTCCATCATATCGCCCGTACCGCTACCCGTTACAGCAGAAATACAATAAGGGTCACCCAAACCCAAGCTATAGAACTCAGGAGCATTGTATTGCAGTTCATGATTATCAGTCTTATTGGCAACCAGCAACACAGGTTTCTTGGCACGACGCAAGATGGCAGCCACCTGCTCGTCGAGGTCCGTAACTCCGTTCATCACATCCACCACAAACAGAATCACGTCGGCTTCATCCACCGCCATCAATACCTGCTTACGAATCTCTTCTTCGAAAATATCATCAGAGTTCACTACCCAACCGCCGGTATCTACCACGGAGAACTCACGTCCCAACCATTCGGTCTTTCCATATTGGCGGTCACGGGTGGTTCCCGCTTCCTCATTCACAATTGCCTGACGTGTCTTGGTCAGACGGTTAAATAATGTAGACTTTCCCACATTGGGACGTCCTACGATTGCAACTAAATTTCCCATAGTTCACACTCTTTGTTTTTTGCGACTGTCACAGTCGTATGAATAACTCTTAATCCAGCTGATAACCAAAATTACGCAGTTCCTTGTCCGAACTCCGCCAATCCTTATCAACTTTCACAAACGTCTCCAGGAATATCGTTTTCCCGAAAAACCTCTCCAAATCACGGCGCGCTTCAGTAGCCACTTTCTTCAAAGCCTTCCCCTGCTTGCCTATGATAATACCTTTTTGCGAATCACGCTCCACATAGATTACGGCACTGATATGAATCTTCTTTGCCTCCTCCTTAAACTGTTCTACCATCACCTCCACCGAATAAGGGATTTCCTTATCGTAGTACAACAGAATTTTCTCACGGATTATTTCGGTCACGAAGAAACGCGCCGGCTTGTCCGTCCACTGGTCCTTGTCGAAATAAGGAGGTGAGTCGGGCAACAGCTCCTTCACCCGCTTCATGACATAATCCACATTAAATTTCGAAGTAGCAGAGATAGGAATAATTTCCGCCTTCGGCAGCAATTCCTTCCATGCTTCCACCAGTTCCACCAGCTTTTCCTGGTTGCTTAAATCAATCTTATTGATAAGCAGCAATACCGGAACGTCCAAGTGTCCTACTTTCTCCACAAAATCATTATGCTTGTCGGGAGTCTCAACCACATCTGTCACATACAGCAACACATCCGCATCCGTCAATGCCGAAGTGGAGAAATTCAGCATGGACTCCTGTAACTTATAGTTTGGCTTCAATACACCCGGAGTGTCCGAAAACACAATTTGCATGTCATCCGTATTATAGATGCCCATAATCCGATGACGGGTGGTCTGCGCCTTGAAAGTGGCGATAGAAATGCGCTCACCTACCAAAACGTTCATCAATGTGGATTTGCCCACATTCGGATTTCCCACGATATTTACAAAACCTGCTTTGTGCATGACTTCAGTATTTGAATTGAGACAAAAAAACGCATCGAATCGAAATAGGATGCGTTTTTATCATATTATATTTAGCAATAGTATGTTACTGCTTCTTTCCGTCGTATCCCCACTTCACATACACGGCTCCCCAGGTAAATCCTGCGCCGAATGCAGTGAAAATAAGGTTGTCGCCTTTCTTCAGCTTATCTTCAAAGTCCCAGATGCAAAGAGGCAACGTAGCAGCACTGGTATTGCCGTAACGTTCGATATTAATCAGTACTTTCTCACGAGGAACTTCCAGACGATGTGCCACAGCATCAATGATACGAAGATTGGCCTGGTGCGGAATCACCCAGTCAATGCTATCCTTTGTCAGACCGTTTTTCTCGGCAATGGCCGCGCTAACATCCGACATATTGGATACGGCATACTTAAACACAGTACGTCCTTCCTGATAAATGTAATGCATGTGGTTGTCTACAGTAAAATAAGAGGGAGGACAAACCGACCCACCCGCTTTCATATGCAGGAAAGGCAAACCTTTGCCGTCGGTTCTCAGAATAGCATCCATAATACCTACATCTTCTGTTGTCGGCTCGAGCATGAAAGCTGCAGCGCCGTCTCCAAAAATAGGACAAGTAGCACGGTCTGTATAATCAACCATTGACGACATCTTGTCGGCTCCCACAATGATAACCTTCTTATATCTTCCAGAACGGATGAAATTGGCCGCCGTCTCCATCAGATAGAGAAATCCGCTGCAGGCTGCCTGCAAGTCAAAAGCATATGCATTTTTCAGCCTTAGCTTATCACATAAAATAGAAGCTGTAGAAGGGAAATGATAATCCGGAGTGGAAGTAGCTACAATCACCAGATCTATATCATCCGGATCCGCGCCAGTACGTTGCATCAGCTGTTTGGCAGCTTTACGCGCCATATAGGAACTACCTAACCCTTCTTCATTCAGGATACGTCTTTCCTTTACTCCGATACGAGTCATAATCCATTCGTCATTGGTATCCACCATTCTTGAGATTTCGTCGTTTGTCAAGACGTAATCAGGTACATAACCGCCGACTCCTGTAATTACTGCATTTATTTTTTCCATTAAAATCTTGTTTACTTATAGAACTACTGAAACAACGGTAGTCTAAAAAGGTTTGCTTATTAAATTACAAATCTTTTTAGACGCCCGATATTCAAGTATAAGTTTTAGTCAAACTGACCGTAATTATACGGCAGCTTCCTTTTCAACTGCAAGCTTACCTCTATAGTAACCACATGCACCACATACAGTGTGATATACATGCCACTCACCACAATTCGGGCAAATAGCCAGTGTAGGAGCTACTGCTTTATCATGAGTTCTTCTCTTCGCAGTTCTTGTTTTTGACTGTCTTCTCTTAGGATGTGCCATTTTCTTTAATCTTTAATTGTTATCTAATATTTTCTTTAATTCGTCCCAACGCGGGTCTACCTGCGTTTCTTCTTCATTCATCAGCTCCACCTCTTCTTCCGGAGCAAATGTGTCCTCAGCCATATCATCATCCGGAGTAGTGCGCATATGCTTACTCAATTTGCTGGTCATTGCCTTGTTACACTTACCCGGAGCATGCACATGCTTCATGGGGATGGCCAAAGCTACAAACTCGTACATAAACCATGCTACATTAATCTCACCTTCCTCTTCGGGAATTACAATGAGATTGTCACCTTCTTCGGCATATTCATGACCGAACTTAACCAGCAGCTTATCTGTCGAGCTGACAAGCTGTTCCATATCGTCCAAACAACGGTCACATGGCACCCACACCATTCCGTCTGTCTGGAAGTTCAATTCGAAAGCACGAGATGTTTTCTTTACAACTAACACCACATTGACTTTACCCTTCTGCACTTCCGGTCCATCAATATTGGCAAAGAAAAGGTTGTCTAGCACAAACTCATATTTGCATGAATCTGCTTGCATACCTTTCAGGTCTATTTTGTATTTATCAAACTTTCCCAAAGCTTCTTTTGTTTATTCGGGCGACAAAGATACGAATAATTATCCTCATTATGTAGTATTTAGAGTAAAATATTCATTTTTTTATGTTCATTTCACCCTGATATCACTACAAATCAGCAGAAAACTCATGGCCTAAAACACAAGAACAATCCATGCCGGCATCTAAGTATATGTAAAGATATAAAACGAACAAAGCCTCCGTATCCTTATCAGACACGGAGGCTTCTTCTGAA
>OGQM01002563.1_pt1 | contig 10720 bp, 9 predicted proteins | sample 1553191 | NCBI WGS metagenome assembly OGQM01 (sample SAMEA2579954, study PRJEB22360) | human gut metagenome | biome: human gut; feature: human-associated habitat; material: faeces | place: Denmark | collected 2008/2010 | reverse complement strand
CGGCCGCAAGGAGCAGACCAAATCGAAAGCCGCAAAAAGCGCGGCTGCGCCGCGCCGATGCACTCTCATACGGTTGCTGAAAGCTGATTTAATATGGGCGGTTCGGGGGTCAAGGGGCTTGCCCCTTGCGCTCTCTTGGGGTTCTAAAGGGGGTATTCTCTACGGTAGAGAATACCCCCTTTGCTATACGCCGCGCGTTGCGCGGCCGTTATTCTTCCTCCGGCTCCTCCCACGGCGTCATCGTGGCGACTAGACGGTGGATGGGCGTGCCCAGCTCGTGGAATTTCGCCTCGTAGTCGGTCATCACGCCGACGGTGCCGTTCGCGTGCAGATCGTCCGTGACCTCGGAGAGCGTAAAGCCGAACTGTGGGATCTCCTCCACCGACCAGGCGAAAAGCGGGGCGTTGTCCGTCTTGAAATGGATCTGCCCGCCGTCCTTGAGCACCCGGCGGTAGAGCTTGAGGAAATTGCCGTGCGTCAGGCGGCGCTTGGCGTGGCGCTTCGTCGGCCACGGGTCGCAGAAGTTGATGTAGATGCGGTCGACCTCGCCCGGGGCGAAAAACTCGGGCAGGATGTTCGCGTTCGCGTCGATGAAGCGGACGTTCCGAAGCCCCTCGGCGGCGCAGCGCTCCATGGCGACCACCATCGCGTCGGGCACCATCTCCACCGCCACGAACAGCACGTCGGGCTCCGCAGCGGCGATGCCCGCGGTGAAGCGTCCCTTGCCGCAGCCCAGCTCCACACGCAGCTCGCGGGCCTCCGGCATCAGCTCGCGCCAATGGCCGCGGTGCGCGATGGGGTCCTTGATCTGCAGCGCCGCGCAGCGCTTCATGCGCGGCAGCAGATTCTTTTTCTTTCTCATTCGCATGGGGAAATACCTCGCTTTTTGCGTTCATTTCCTGCCTATCATAGCGGAAACGCGGCGATAACACAAGAGAAAAATGAAGTCTTTCCGTCAGCAAAGAGGAATTTGCCGCAGGAACTGCGTTACATCGTCAGAAATGAATCAATTCTTGCAAAAAATGTGACCAAACTGGAAATAATTTCAAATGAAATGATATTCCTCTTGCAAAACGCGGGGGAATTGCATATAATAGCCCCATTAAGAGAAAACAAGGAGGGCATACCATGTCTTTCGTGACCTATGAACCGCAGGGCGCGGTCGCGTATCTCATCATCAACCGTCCCGAGGCGCTCAACGCGCTCAACTCGCAGGTGCTCGCCGACCTTGACGCGGCGCTCGATGCCATTGACCTCGACGCCGTCCGCTGCCTGATTGTGCGCGGCGCGGGGGAGAAGTCCTTTGTCGCCGGCGCGGACATCGCGCAGATGAAGGGGCTCACCAAGGCCGAGGGCGAGAGCTTCGGCAAGCAGGGCAACGACGTGATGCGCAAGCTCGAGACCCTGCCCATTCCCACCATCGCGGCGGTCGGCGGCTACGCGCTCGGCGGCGGCTGTGAGCTTGCCATGAGCTGCGATTTCCGCATCTGCTCCGATACCGCCGTGTTCGGTCAGCCCGAGACGGGTCTCGGCATCACTCCCGGCTTCGGCGGCACCCAGCGCCTCGCGCGTCTGGTCGGCCCCGGCATGGCGAAGCAGATGGTCTACACCGCCCGCAACATCAAGGCGGACGAGGCCCTGCGCATCGGTCTGGTCAACGCCGTCTATCCGCTCGCGGAGCTTTACGCTGCGGCGGAGAAGCTCGCCTCTCAGATCGCGGCGAACGCGCCCATCGCGGTGCGCGCGGCGAAGAAGGCCATCAACGAGGGGCTTGACCTCCCGATGGACGAGGCCGTGGTGGTCGAGGAGAAGGCCTTCGGCTCCTGCTTCGAGACCGCCGACCAGCAGGAGGGCATGGGCGCCTTCCTCGAAAAGCGCAAGCACGAACCGTTCACCAACAAGTAAGCGTTACTTGACAATTCATAAATTTCAATTCATAGGAGGAACACAAAAATGAAAGTTGCAGTTTTCGGCGCCGGCACCATGGGCAGCGGCATCGCGCAGGTCTTCGCGGCGCACGGCCACACCACTCTGATGTACGCGTCCAGCGTCGCTTCCGCGCAGCGCCACAAGGACAAGCTCGACGCTTCCCTGCAGAAGCGCGTCGAGAAGGGCAAGATGACTCAGGAGGCCAAGGATGCCCTGATGGCGAATATCTTCGTGGAGGAGAAGTCCGCCGCCGCCGATGCCGACCTCGTCATTGAGTGCGCCAAGGAAGAGATGGCGTACAAGCGCGCCATGCTCAGCGAGCTGGATGGGCTGTGCAAGGAATCCGCCATCTTTGCCACCAACACCTCCTCTCTGTCCGTCACCGAGATGGGCCTGGGCCTCAAGCACCCCGTCATCGGTATGCACTTCTTCAATCCCGTTCCCAGCATGAAGCTCGTCGAGGTCATCCGCGGCGCGAACACCACGCAGGAGACCTTCGACTTCATCTACAAGCTCTCCGAGGAGATCGGCAAGCAGCCGGTCGAGGTCGCCGAGGCTCCCGGCTTCGTCGTCAACAAGATCCTCATCCCCATGATCAACGAAGCCATCGGCCTCGTTGAGACCGGCGTCGCCTCCGTCGAGGATATCGACAAGGCCATGATGCTCGGCGCGAACCATCCCATGGGTCCCCTCGCCCTTGGCGACTTCATCGGCCTCGACGTCTGCCTCGCCATCATGAACGTGCTGCTCGAGGAGACTGGCGATCCCAAGTACCGCCCCGCTCTGCTGCTCAAGAAGATGGTCCGCGGCGGCCAGCTCGGCAAGAAGTCCGGCAAGGGCTTCTATGATTACAGCAAGTAATTTTTCGACAAAATATAACAGAAAAGAGCCGGTTTCGACCGGCTCTTTTTCTCAACACCGGAAAGGGGAGGAACACCATGAGCGAAAAGAAGTGCGTTTGCGGACACGAGCTGGAAAGCCGAGGTTACCAGGTGCTGGAGCTGCACGGCGAAAGTCTCCTGAAGGATTATATGGACGTGGAGCTGTGGGTGTGCCCGCGCTGCGGACGGATCGCGTTCTTTATGCGGGAGAAGGACCGGAAGGACCGCTACCGCGCCGAGTGCGGCGGCAGGACCGACGAGGAGCTCAGCGCGCTGCTGCGGGACGCGGCACGCGAGGTGCTGGACTCCCGCGCCGAATGGAAGGCGGCGGAGCAGCGCCGCCGCGCGAAGGAGACGGAGCGTGAGCAGGAGAGTACGCCGCGCGGCGGATTTTTCTCCGGCCTTTTCGGCGGCAGGGACGACGATAAGCCGCGCAAAAATCAGCCGCCCGAGTTCTGAGCCTGCCCCTTGACAAATCCGCGGCGACGGCGTATACTGCTATCCATCAAACCGGCATCGACGGAGAAGAAACCGCAGAGCACCGCACAGAGAGGGACGCATTTCGGTGCAAGCGTCCTGCGTGAGCGGCGGCCGTACCACTCCCGAGCAGCCCGCGACGAGCGGGACGGGTTCGCCCGTTACAGCGGACACAAGCGGCGCAAACGCGCAAGCAGGGTGGAACCGTGGAGTATAGCAATGCTTCACCCCTGATACCGTCGGGGGTGAAGCATTTTTGCACCCTCAGAGTCAAATGGAGGTAACTGAAATGTCCGAAGAAGTCAAGATCAACGAAGAAAACCAGTACAGCTTTGAAAATCCCGAGTACCGCAAGACCTATTGGCACACCTGCTCCCATGTGCTGGCGCAGGCCGTCAAGCGCCTGTGGCCCGAGGTGAAGCTCGCCATCGGCCCCAGCATCGAGACCGGCTTCTACTACGATCTGCTCGCTCCCTTCGCCTTTACGCCGGAGCATCTGGAGCAGATCGAGGCGGAGATGCGCAAGATCTGCAAGGAAAAGCTCAAGCTCGAGCGCTTTGAGCTGCCGCGCGAGGAAGCCATCAAGTTCATGGAGGAGAAGGACGAGCCGTTCAAGGTCGAGCTCATCAACGACCTGCCCGCCGACGCGCATATCAGCTTCTATAAGCAGGGCGAGTTCACCGACCTCTGCGCCGGCCCGCACCTCGATTCCACCGGGCGCATCAAGGGCAACGCCATCAAGCTGACCGCCTGCAACGCCGCCTACTGGCGCGGTGACAGCAAGCGTGAAACGCTCCAGCGCATCTACGGCGTCGCTTTCCCGAAAAAGGACGAGCTGGACGAGTACCTTGCCAAGCTCGAGGAGGCCAAGCTGCGCGACCACCGCAAGCTCGGCCGCGAGCTGGGCCTGTTCATGACCGACGAGCTGGTCGGCCGGGGCCTTCCGATGTTCCTGCCCAAGGGCTACACGGTCTGGCGCATTCTGGAAAACTATATCCGCGACAAGGAGCTCAAGCTGGGCTATCAGCACGTGCTCACGCCCTGCGTCGGAACGGTCGAGCTTTACAAGACCTCCGGCCACTGGGATCACTACAAGCAGAATATGTTCCCCGCGATGGAGGTGGACGATGAGGTCTACGTCCTGCGCCCGATGAACTGCCCGCACCATATGCGCATCTACGCCAATCAGCCCCACTCCTACCGCAATCTCCCCGTGCGCATCGGCGAGATTGCCCACGACTTCCGCTATGAGGCGTCCGGCACGCTCAAGGGCATCGAGCGCGGCCGCCACTTCTGCCAGAACGACGCGCATCTGTTCGTCACGCCCGAGCAGATCAAGGACGAGTTCTCCAAGGTCTGCGACCTGATCTTCGAGACCTACAAGGACTTCGGCATCACGGATTACCGCTGCGTGCTGTCGCTGCGCGACCCGGCGGACAAGGAGAAGTACCACGACGACGATGAAATGTGGAACACCGCCGAGAACGCCCTGCGCGAGGTGCTCAACGAGCTGGGCATCCACTACACCGAGGAGATCGGCGAGGCGGCCTTCTACGGACCCAAGCTGGACGTGAACGTGCGTCCCGCCGTCGGCGCGGAGTACACACTCTCCACCTGCCAGCTCGACTTCTGCCTGCCCGCCAAGTTCCACCTGACCTATATCGACTCCAACGGCGAGGAAAAGACGCCCGTGGTGCTCCACCGCGCGATCCTCGGCTCGCTCGACCGCTTCATGGCCTATCTCATTGAGGAGACAATGGGCGCGTTCCCGACCTGGCTCGCTCCCGTGCAGGCGAAGTTCCTGCCCGTCACCGACCGCGCGAACGAATACTGCGAGAAGGTCGCCGCGCAGCTCGAGGAGCAGGGCTTCCGCACCGAGGTCGATTACCGCAACGAGAAGATCGGCCGCAAGATCCGCGACGCGCAGACCGAGAAGGTGCCCTACATGGTCATCGTCGGTGACCGCGACATGGAGAACGGTACCGTCTCCCCGCGCCACCGCGCGGACGGCGATCTCGGCGCGATGAGCGTGGACGAGTTCTCCGCCCTGCTCAAGCGCGTTGTGGACAACAAGGAGCAGAAGTAAACCGATCTTTTTGAAAAAACAGTCACTCGTCAGAGTGACTGTTTTTTTGTCTTTTATTTAGCCAAAATGACGGACGGTGAAGGAAAACTTGCATAAATTCGAATAAGGTGCATGAAAAATTTATATATGAAGAAAAAGTAAAAATTTGTCGTCACCAAAAAATTTGTGTGAAATAACGGAACGAGCGGAAAAAGAAAGGGCTAAGAAAAATGGATCCCACCTTAATTTTGTGCGAATAGCCAAAAGTGCAAAAGTATCTTGCAATAAAACTTGCAATAAGTTATAATGGCTATGCCTCAAAGAGGTACATTGGCCGTTTTGCAAAACGAAGAAGCGCCGGCCGACGCTCATGCACAACATTGGACAACGTTGTGCAGAATGTCCCCGACCGGCGGTAACGTTGCCGAAACGGTAAAACAAAAAGGAGATTGCGTATGAAAAAGTTCTTAGCCCTCATCCTGTCCGTCGCTATGATCTTCGCTCTTGTTGCCTGCGGCAGCAAGGAAGGTGATACCCCCAACACCGACGGCGACACCCAGCAGACCGATACCCCCGCCGCTCCCGTTGACATCGTCATCGCCACCGGCGGCACCACCGGTACTTACTATGCCGTTGGCAACGCGCTCGTCACCACCATCGGCGACAAGCTGAGCCTGTCCAAGCTCACCGCTGTCGACTCCGGCGCCTCCAAGGCGAACGTCCAGCTCGTCACCGCCAACCAGGCCCAGATGTCCATCCTGCAGTCCGACGTTCTGAACTATGCTCACAACGGCTCCGGCGGTGAGACCATGTTCGACGGCGCTGCCGACAAGAACTCCCTGTGGGTCGCGGGCGTTTACAACGAGACCGTCCAGCTCGTCACCGCTCCCTCCATCACCAGCATTGAAGACCTCAAGGGCAAGACCGTCTGCGTCGGCGACGTCGGCTCCGGTACCGCTCTGAACGCGGCTCAGGTCCTCGAGGCCTACGACATGACCTTCGACGATATCAAGGTCATGTACGACTCCTTCTCCGGCGGCGCTGAGGCCCTCAAGAACGGCCAGTGCGATGCGGCCTTCACCGTTTCCGGCGCCCCCACCCCCGCTCTGACCGACCTCGCCACCGCCTACAACTTCAATATGCCCTCCCTCAGCGATGAGGCGGTCTCCTATCTGACCACCAACTATCCCTTCCTGGTCCAGGATAACCTGCCCGCCAACACCTACACCTGCGTTGCGGACGAGACCGTCTGCGTCGCCGTCAAGGCCGTCTTCACCGCCTCCAAGGACCTCAGCGAGGATGTCGTCTATGAGATCACCAAGGCCATGTTCGACAATCAGGCTGACCTGGCCAACGCTCAGGCCAAGTTCGGCTTCCTGAGCCCCGAGGGTGCTGTTGCCGGCTCCTTCGACCTGCATCCCGGCGCCGAGAAGTACTACAAGGAGATCGGCGTTCTGTAAGAACACCCAATCCTGAAAGAGTGCGAAAGTGCAACTGCGACAACGCATAAGCATGGCCGCTGCAATAGTCTTGATTATTGCAGCGGCCTCCCTCTTGATTCCCCGCGCCGGCTATTACCTGACGCTCCGCAATAAGGACAGCGGCGAGCTCTATGCGCGCTACCGCATGGACGAGGGGGATCGCTTTTCCATTACCTTTAAGCATTCCGTCAACCAATATCCGCTGACGGACACCTTTGAGATCAGTGAAGGAAAGATCTATGCCGAGGAGTGTAAGTACTATGCTTACGGCGCCGGCGTGCAGGTGGAGCTGAATCCCGGAGAGGAGCTCAGCTATACCGACGACAGAGCCATGCTCATCACCGGCATACATCAGGATAGAACCGGAGTCTGTTATGCCGTGGCCACCGTTTACGACTTCTTTTTGAAGGTAAAGGACGGCCCGGATATCAGTCTGCGTGATTTGTGTGGAAGAAATTCGCTGGTGACGCTCAATTATGAGTTCTTCCTCTATTGACGTCACAGTGTTCACCAATAAAAAGGAGGAGAAAAACACCAATGACTGACGCTGAAAAGAAAGTCTTGGACGAAGAGGTCGTCGTTGAAAGCGTAGACGTTGAAGTCGGTACGATGGAAGACGTTGACGCGATCATGAAAAAGTTTGACCGCGAGTCCAACACCCGTGTCTGGGAGGGCACGCCGAAGAAGATCCTGCGCTATGTGCTGGCCGCCTTTATGCTCTTTATGGTCTACATGAACCTGTGGGCCACCTGGAGCGGCCAGATCCGCCGCTGCCTGTTCGTCGGCTTTGTGATCCTGTTCACATTCTTTATCTACCCCGTGAAGAAGGGCAATGTAAAGCCCAACTCCATGCCGTGGTATGATATCCTGCTCGCTGTCGCGGGCTGTATTCCCTATTTCTACTATGTTGCCAACTTCAAGAGGATTGTGGCGATGGGCATCGCCATCGGCCAGACCGAGGTCATCCTTGGCATCATCGGCACGCTGGTGCTCGCGGAGTGCTGCCGCCGCGCGGTGGGCCTTCCCATTCTGGTCGTGGCGGGCTGCTTTGTGCTCTACGCCTTCATCGGCCGCGGCATGAGCATGGATCTGGTGGTCTACAACATCTTCTATACCACCAACGGCATCATCGGTACGCCGATCTCCGTCTGCTCGACCTACATTGCGCTGTTCCTGCTGTTCGGCGCGTTCCTTGAGGCGACCGGTGTCGCCAACTTCTTCATCGACTGCGCGAACGCGCTGGTCGGCTGGGCGTCCGGCGGCCCCGCGAAGGTCGCGGTCGTCTCCTCCGCCCTGTGCGGCATGGTCTCCGGTTCCTCCGTCGGCAACACCGTTACCACCGGTTCCGTGACCATCCCGATGATGAAGAAGACCGGCTATCCCCCCGAGTTTGCCGGCGCGGTCGAGGCTGCGTCCTCCACCGGCGGCCAGATCATGCCCCCCATCATGGGCGCTGCGGCGTTCATCATGGCGGAAATGACCGGCTATGAGTATTCCGACATCATCGTCCGTGCGATCCTGCCCGCGTTCCTGTACTTCCTCGGCATCTTCCTGGGCGTCCACTTCAAGGCGAAGAAGCTCGGCCTCGTCGGCCTCAAGCGTGAGGAACTGCCCAAGTGGAAGCTCCTGCTGCCGAAAATCTATCTGCTCCTGCCCCTGATCATCCTGACCTGGATGGTCATTGCCGGTCAGACCATGGCCAAGAGCGCCATCTACGGCACCATCGTCGCCATCGTGGTCGGCATCATCAATAAGGACGACCGCATGACCCCGAGCAAGTTCGTCAACGGCCTTGAAAACGGCGGCAAGAACTGCCTGTCCATCGGCATCGCCTGCGGCATCGCCGGCATCATCTCCGTGTGCATCACGATGACCGGTCTCGGCGGCAAGCTGATCACCTATGTGGTCAAGCTCTCCGGCGGCAACCTGTTCATCGCCCTGTTCCTCACGATGATCTGCTGCATCATCCTCGGCATGGGCGTGCCCACCACCGCGAACTACATCATCATGGCCTCCACCTGCGCGCCCATCCTCATCAACGGTATGAGCATGCACATTCTGGCTGCCAATATGTTCGTGTTCTACTTCGGCATCGTCGCCGACATCACGCCTCCCGTTGCGCTCGCGGCTTATGCCGGTGCTGCCATCGCCAAGGCGCCCCCGATGAAGACCGCGCTCAACGCCACCCGTCTGGCGATCGCCGCGTTCATCATCCCCTACATCTTCGCTTATAACAATGCGATGATCTTCGTCGGCGATGTCACCTTCCTCGGCGTGACCTCCATCGTCATCTCCGCGACGCTCGGCATGGCGTCCATCGCCTCCGGCTTCATGGGTTATCTGATCCACGACCTGAAGTGGTACTCCCGTATCGCGCTGGTCGCCGGCGGTCTGCTGATGGTCATCCCCGGTACGGTCACCGACCTCGCCGGCCTCGCCATTCTGATCGTTATCCTGCTCATCCAGAGGGCTGAGAACAAGAAGGAGAAGAAGGCTGCGGTCTGATCTCCCGAAAACACGAGAAAATAAAGAGACGCTTCGGGGTTCTACTGGTAAAGCCCACGACTTCAAATGTTAAATTTAGAGGCAGTTACCAGAAAAACGACCCGAACTGACACAATTCAATAGGCAAAAAAGGCACGATTTGATGTGATTTTCAAATCGTGCCTTTTTTCATGCCCGCAGGAGGTGAAAAATTTGACAGAGATGCTGCTGGCCGATTACTTTTACGGCGATGAATCCGAACAATTCAGCTACTTCCGAATCCCTCGCCTGCTTATCACAAGTCCGCGCTTCAAGGGACTATCAACAGACGCGAAGCTGCTCTATGGTATGCTGCTTGACCGTATGAGCCTGTCTGCAAAGAACGGCTGGTACGACGAGCAAAGCCGCGTCTACATCTACTACACCGCGGATGAGATTAGGACAGACATGGGCTGCGGTAACGATAAGGCGCTCAAGCTGCTCTCCGAGTTGGATACGAAGAAGGGCGTTGGCCTGATCGAACGAATCAAACAGGGACAGGGTAAGCCGACGAAAATATATGTCAAGCGCTTTACGACGCGGGAGCTTCCAGCGGACACGGCTGAGCCATCCGCGCAATGCCCTGATACCGGCAGAGGTGCAGACATCGATTTTTCCGACTTCCAGACATCGGAAAAGTCGATGTCAAGACCTCGGCAATCCCGATGTGCAGACCTCGGAAAAACCGATGCAAGTTATCCTAATAGAAATAAACCTGAGTTTAGTTATCCTGATCCATCTATCCAATCCCACGAAATGGAGATGGAGCGATACGAGTGCAGAAAAGAAGTCATGGAGCAGATCAACTACGTTGACCTACAGAAAAGCTATCCGTATGACGATGTGGACTGCCTGTTGGAGCTGATCGTTGATACGCTTTGCAGCACATCGACGACCATGCGTATCGGCGGAGACATTCTTCCGGCGAGCGCCGTCAAGGAGCGATACCGGCAGCTTGACGCCGAACACATCAGGTACGTCATCGACGGCCTGCGCCAGACGACCACGCAAATCCGAAACATAAGGGCTTATCTGATCACGACGCTTTACAATGCGCCGCTGACGATGGGCCCTTATTATTCTGCCGCTGTGCGGCATGACACTGGTTAGAAATGTGTCCCACGGTGGGACGCATTTTTAGCATAAATCAAAAAACTTGGAGGTATTGAAATGGCAAATGAAACCAGCAAAACCACATCCCCCGGCAACGCATCCCCTACGCCCCAGCAGATCCCTCTCGCGCAGATACGCGATCTCCCCGGCATCGTGAACATCCGCACCTACACGCCAAAGGACTTAGGCGGCCTTGTCAGCAGTATCCAGTCGGTCGGCGTCCGAGAGCCGATCATCGTCCATCCTTATCG
>OGQM01002561.1_pt1 | contig 10731 bp, 8 predicted proteins | sample 1553191 | NCBI WGS metagenome assembly OGQM01 (sample SAMEA2579954, study PRJEB22360) | human gut metagenome | biome: human gut; feature: human-associated habitat; material: faeces | place: Denmark | collected 2008/2010 | reverse complement strand
TATTTTCTATTTCGCTGCCATTATCAAAATAATATTTTGCACCTGGCTCAATATAGAAGCCCACTTGTGGTGTAACATCATACTGTGCACCAAGCGAAGCCTTACCCGAGAACTGAACGCCATCACGTTTCACGTCCTCTTTATGACCAGAAACCTTTGTATCATTCTTTACGTTGAAATCGGCTTCTCCACCCGCCATTACGTACGCATGAAAGCCTCCCGTGCTCCAAACCTCATAGTTTAAACCAAGTGGAACACCCACATAATGCAAAACCTGATGTGTATCAAATTCTGAAACACCATAAGATTTGAAATCAGAAGCAACACGCGTATATACGACACCGGTACTCAAAGACAAACGAGGCGCAAGTCCGATACCAACCTGAGCACCTATAGCCAAAGGAGCATGATGTTTCGCTTCAACATATTTCGGTATTGCATATCTTAAAGGAGAAGCAGCAGCCAGGAAAACGCCATGATCAGCAAAGCCATCACCATCAAGAGGATCTGAAGACGCATACATGCCGTTTGACATTCCATCACTGCCAGAGCCCAAACTTACATTCTCTGCATACAGGTTCATGGTCCAATTCTGTTCATACTTGTCCTTATAACTGCGTTCAAAATGACCATCCTGCGCCCTGCCTGCATAAAGCTTCTGCCCACCATCTGCTTCCAACGGCTTGGTTGCATGATTAGAAGAAACGGCCATCTGTCTTTCAGAATTCTCATTTTGCTTTTGCAAAACAGATAATTCCCGACCATTTACCTCTGCATTAACAGTCTGTTCTGGCATTTCTACCTCTGCTGCAAACATTACTTCATTATCAGCAGCAACAGTCCTCTCCTGGAAAGAGACAGAAGATTTACTATGGTTCAATTGACGCCCCGATGAATGGCGATTCACCTGATGTGCAGATGCATTGTTTTCAGCAAGCAAGATAGCATTTTCACTTCCTGCCGATTGTGCTTCTGCACGGACAGCAGAAGAAGTCCTGCTTGAACCTGATGCTGTAGAGAAAGAACTCTGAACAGCTAAGTTAGCCTGTCCCGATTCATCATCATGCAGATAAACATAACTGCCTCCTACTCCCAATAAAGCAATCGCTGAAGCTACTGACCATCTTTTCAAGACAACATAACGAGTCTGTGGTCTCTTCTTTACATCAGTTTCCTCATCACCAACCTTTTTAGACTGAGCAAGCGATTGTTCTATCTCAGCCCACAAGTCGTGGCTGACAGGCTCTTGGTAGTCAGCCAACTGATCTCGAAGTTTATTTGTCCAATCGTTACTCATTACTTTTCTCATTTATATGATTCAACTCTTTATTATCACTACAATCTGCCTGGCTCAGATAATCTTTCACCTTTTTGCCCAACAGCTTTTTCGCCCGCAAATATTGTGAAGCAGAACTGCTTTCTTTGATGCCTAACAGCTGTGCAATTTCTTTATGGCTTTTCTGTTCAAAAACAAACATGTTAAGAACCAGTCTGTACCCATCAGGCAATTCTCCTATCATTCTTGTCAGTTCTGCAGGCGGAACTCTTTCTACTTCAGACTCTTCATCCTCAATATCATCGGGAACTTCGTCCACGATAGTGAAGCGCTTTTGCTGCCTTACAAAGTTGACAGCTTCATTTGTCACTATCCGCAAAAGCCAAGCCTGAAGAGCGCCCTCACCCCGATATTCAAACTTTGAAATGCCGGAAAAGACTTTTATAAAACTATCTTGCACTACATCTTCAGCATCATCGCGCATAGGGATATACCTCAGCGCTACGGCCATGGCATACCCCACATAGCGTTCGTACAATCTGTGCATGGCTGCCCGACTGCCGCTATTGATGTCGTCTAAGAGTTCCTTTTCCGATTCCAATTTCAAATCCTTTTTAAAGATTAAACGATATAAAGAGAAAACCTTGCATCAAAAATGAACTTTTTTTGGCGCAAGGCACTTTTTTTATATTTTTATATAGATCAAAGGCTATTCTGCACCTTGTTTCCCGGTACATTCAAGCCCTGTTTCTATATTATTCTATAGAGAACACTTTACCTTCCTGAGTAAGATAACTTTCCGTAAACACCTCTTTAGCTTCATTCAACAATACCTCTTCATTATCATATCTTGCACTATAATGTCCCAGAAGAAGTTTGCCTACACCCGCATTTCTGGCTATAGTTGCAGCCTGTCGAGCCGTACTGTGATAATAGAGTTTAGCCCTGTCCTCATTCTCCGAAGTATAGGTGCTCTCATGATAAAGCACCGTAACCCCCTTTACCTTTTCTGCCAACCCCGGAACAAACCGGGTATCACTGCAATAAGCATAACTGCGGGGAGTAGCGGCAGGCATTACCAATCTGGCATTAGGTATTACATCCCCCTCCTTCGTTGTCCAGTCAGCTCCATTCTTGATGTTGTTAATCTGGCTTACAGGAATCTCGTAATAATCTATCATATCACGACGGATATGAGGCAATGTCGGTTTCTCTCTGAAGATGTACCCACAACAAGGCACACGATGCTGCAGAGGAACGGTTTCTACGGTTACAGAATGATCTTCATATACTACTTGCGACTTCTCGGTATCTACAGGAACAAATTCAATTTCATATTCCATTCCCTGCATGAAGAAATCAATCTGACGCTTAAATAAATCTCCGTAACTTTCTGGCGCATATACCTTTAACTTAGCCGTTCTGCCCAGCATACCTAAGGTAGAAAGAAGTCCCTGCAAGCCAAAGCAATGATCACCATGAAGATGCGAAATAAAGATAGCATTTATCTTAGCAAAGTGAACATGAGTGCGACGGAACTGCATCTGGGCACCCTCGCCACAATCCATCATAAAGCATTTGCCACGCATCTCAATAATCTGGGCCGAGGCACTATGCTGAAGGGTGGGCAAAGCACTGCCACACCCCAATATATGTACTTTAAATGGTTCCAAAACTAAATCATAAATTACAGGTTCAACATGATGACCTTACTCTTGGCGCTTGAAAACAAAGATACCCTGAGTATTCTCCAACATAAGACTGTCAGAACCCAATTTGCCAATGGCAAAAGTATCCTTATTCAGCAAAAGTTTACCATTGAGTATCTTCCAGCTAGTCCAAGGATTAGTTTCAGCCTTCACATTGTTCTTCACCTCTCCACCTTCCAAGATATCAAAATTCTTATCCAGAGAAGTCCATTTACCCAAGAGGGATGTCAGGTTGATAATCTTCTGGGCCATCATCTCTCCATCCTCTGCCTTATAACCGATAAGAGCAATACGGTCGCCAGCCAGCAATCCTCCCTGAACAACATCAGGATTCTCATCGTCAATAAACACCGAAAGGGTGTCACCTTCATCAGAAATCAGCTCCAGGCTATGCATAGAGGTTCCCTCACCGCATACACCATAGATGGTAGAATCGTTCATTGCATCCTCTACCTCTACCGAATCTGCTGCACTGATAACAGGAACATTATTTTTGTTCTTACAACTGTTGGCTGCGAAAAGCGCCACCAAAGCTATTGTTACATAAACTAATTTTTTCATAACACTTTAGTTTTTATTATTATATTGATGAGTTGATAAGATTATCTGATTCACCGTTATTTATCATCCTTTTTCTCCTGAAGTTTTGCTTCATCCCATAGTTTATCCATTTCTTCTAAACTCATATCTTTCAAGTTTTTACCTTGCTTTAAGCTATGATCTTCTACGTAGTTGAAACGGCGGATAAATTTCTGGTTGGTTTTCTCCAGCGCATTATCCGGATTGAGTTTATAGAGACGTGCTGCATTGATTACTGAGAAGATGAAATCGCCCAATTCCCGGGTAGAATTCTCTTTGTCGCCTTTAGCCAGTTCCACCTTGAGTTCTTCCAGTTCCTCCTGCACTTTGTCCCACACATCTTCTTTTTCTTTCCAGTCGAAGCCTACATTTCTAGCCTTGTCCTGAATGCGATAAGCCTTGATAAGAGACGGAAGAGAATTAGCGACACCGCTCAACACCCGCTCATTTCCATCCTTCTCCTGCTGCTTGATCAGTTCCCAGGTTTTCTCAACAGAAGTAGCAGTTTTCGGCTTGCTGGCGCCAAGAGCTAAGGTTTCTTCCGAACTGGCAGTTCCTGCTTCTCCATTCCCTGCACCTGACTCCTTATAGACAACCTGTCCTTCATCGTTGATATACATATCAGGATTCGAAACCGTCCAATTTCCCTCTTCCTTCCAGTTAATGAAAGGATGGCGGAACATCAATTTATCTGCCTCCTGATTGCAAACATCGCAAATATCGAACTCGCCGTCTTCTCTGCCGATGATGCTATAGAACATCACGTGCTCCAACACATCGCCCAACTCCTTCTTGATATCCTTGTAATCGCGCTTCATCAAGGCGTCACAAAGCTCGAAAGTCTCCTCGATCGTATTCGGACGAAGACTCTCGAATGTCTGCTTTTTATCCCATGGACACTGCAGGCGCAAACGGTCCTGCACATCCAGCAAGCGGCTGAACGCCGCCAGTTTTTCTTCTTTCGTATGTCCTTTTCCTGTATTACTAACCATCGTTTTGTGCAAAAATTAATAATTTTGATGCAAAGATAGTATTTTTCGCCCAAAAATTAGTATCTTTGCACCGTTTTTTAAAGAAAAAGAATAAAAATTAGATATAAACAATGGAATTAGCAAGTAAATACGATCCACAAGCAGTGGAAAGTAAATGGTATCAGTACTGGCTCGACAACAAGCTTTTCAGTTCTAAGCCAGATGGTCGTGAACCTTATACAGTGGTTATCCCACCACCAAACGTAACGGGTGTGCTCCACATGGGACACATGCTCAACAATACTATCCAGGATATTCTCGTTCGCCGTGCTCGCATGGAGGGCAAGAACGCATGTTGGGTACCAGGTACCGACCATGCCAGTATCGCTACCGAGGCAAAGGTTGTAAACCGCCTCGCTCAGCAGGGCATCAAGAAGACCGACCTTACCCGCGAGGAGTTCCTCAAGCACGCTTGGGACTGGACTCACGAGCATGGTGGCATCATCCTCAAACAGCTCCGCAAACTCGGTGCCAGCTGCGATTGGGACCGCACAGCATTCACCATGGACGAGACCCGCTCTCGTGCCGTCATCCACGTATTCTGCGACCTTTACCAGAAGGGACTCATCTATCGTGGCGTGCGCATGGTTAACTGGGACCCTAAGGCTCAGACTGCACTCTCTGACGAGGAGGTTATCTACAAGGACGAGCACTCTAAGCTCTACCACTTGAAGTATTATGTAGTAGAACAGGACTGCCAGCAGGTGGATGAGGAGAACGTGATGCACAAGGATGAGAAGGGATACTATGCAGTAGTAGCAACCACCCGTCCTGAGACCATCATGGGCGACTCTGCCATGTGTATCAACCCAGAGGATAAGAAGAATACCTGGCTGAAGGGTAAGCACGTTATCGTGCCTCTCGTAAACCGCGAGATTCCTGTCATCGAGGATACATACGTAGATATCGAGTTCGGTACTGGTTGCTTGAAGGTAACTCCAGCTCACGATATCAATGACCACGCCCTCGGTTTGAAGCACGGTTTGGAAACCATCGATATCTTCAACGACAATGGTACCATCAGCGAGGCAGCAGGTCTCTATGTAGGTATGGACCGCATGGATGTGCGCAAGCAGATTTCCATCGACCTTCAGAACGCCGGTCTGATGGAGAAGATTGAGGACTATAATAATAAGGTGGGCTTCTCTGAGCGTACCAATGTGCCTATCGAGCCAAAGCTCTCTACACAGTGGTTCCTCAAGATGCAGCACTTTGCCGACATCGCCCTTCCTCCAGTAATGGACGATGATATCGAGTTCTATCCTAAGAAGTATAAGAACACCTATCGCCACTGGTTGGAGAACATCAAGGACTGGTGTATCAGCCGCCAGCTCTGGTGGGGTCACCGCATCCCAGCTTACTACTTCGACAATGCCGGCAAGAAGGATTTCGTGGTAGCTGAGACTGCAGAGGAGGCTCTGAAACTCGCTCAGGAGAAGAACGCCAACATCAAGGCTGAGGATCTTGAGCAGGAGAGCGACTGCCTCGACACCTGGTTCTCTTCATGGTTGTGGCCTATCTCTCTGTTTGATGGTATCGAGCATCCTGACAATGAGGAGATCAACTACTACTACCCTACTTCCGACCTCGTAACTGGTCCGGATATCATCTTCTTCTGGGTAGCACGTATGATCATGGCTGGCTACGAGTATCGTGGCAAGATGCCATTCAAGCACGTATATTTCACAGGTATCGTTCGCGATAAGCTCGGCCGCAAGATGAGCAAGAGTCTCGGCAACTCACCAGACCCACTGGTTCTGATTGACAAGTTTGGTGCCGATGGTGTTCGTATGGGTATGATGCTCAGTGCTCCAGCAGGCAACGACATTCTCTTCGACGAGAGCCTCTGCGAGCAGGGACGTAACTTCAACAATAAGATCTGGAATGCCTTCCGCCTCGTGAAGGGTTGGGAAACTGCAGATATCGAGCAGCCTAAGAGTGCAGAAATCGCCGTGAAGTGGTTTGATGCCAAGCTTAAGGAGGTGAACGAGGAGATGCAGAAGCAGTTTAAGGACTACCGTATCTCTGAGGCATTGATGACTGTATATAAGCTGTTCTGGGATGAGTTCTCATCCTGGTACCTGGAGATGGTGAAGCCAGCTTACGGCCAGCCTATCGACCAGAAGAGCTACGACGCTACCCTCCGCTTCTTCGATGCCCTCCTGAAGATGTTGCATCCATTCATGCCATTCATCACCGAGGAATTGTGGCAGCACATCTACGACCGCAAGGATGGCGAGAGCATCATGCGCGAGAAGCTGGATATTCCTGCACCTACAACCGAGGAGCAGAAGTTGGCAGCCGACATTGAGGCTGTGAAGCAGATTATCGCCGGTGTTCGTACCGTTCGCAACCAGAAGAACATTGCCCAGAAGGAACAGTTGTCTCTCCAGGTAGTAGGCAAGAACGATTTCGAGGCTTACAACGACGTAACGCTGAAGATGGCGAACCTTGATAAGATTGAGGTCATCGCAGAGAAGAGTGCCGATGCGTCAAGCTTCATGGTAGGTACCGACGAGTTTGCCGTACCATTGGGCGACCTGATCGACGTAGCTGCCGAGATTGAGAAGGCAGAGGCTCAGCTCAAGCACTTGGAAGGCTTCCTGATGGGCGTACGCAAGAAGCTCAGCAACGAGAACTTCGTAGCTCACGCACCTGAGAAGGTAGTAGCCCTGGAGCGCAAGAAGGAAAGCGACTCTGTTGAGAAGATTGCTGCCCTCAAGGCAACCATCGAGGAACTCAAGAAGAAATAATAGTTTAATATTTATCATGTTAAGTGCGGAATGTTAAGTGTAAGAACTTAGCATTTCACACTTAACATTTCATATTTTCAAGAGAAACATGATCAAGAAGCTTTTCACCTTATTTATATGTACGCTATCTCTAGCAGCAACTTTCACCAGTTGTGGCGATGAAGCTATTGATGTAGAAAGCGTCAATAAGCAGACTATCTTCGTCTTCTATCCTTGGACGGGTGGAACCAACACTTCCGGTCTCACAAGTTTTTTGGAAAACAACGTTGACAGTATCTGCGAAGGTATTGTTGCCAAGAAAGGCTTGAATAATTCGCGTGTAATAGTCTTCATGAGCCAGAATTACAGGAAGAGCTATCTTATAGATCTTCAATATGACGGCAATACGAAAACCGTAATTCGCGACACTTTGAAAACATACGATGAAGCTACATATACTACAGCAGAAGGATTTGCAGAGATTCTGAATGAGGTGAAACGCCGTGCTGAAGCCCTGAATTATTCGCTCATCATCGGAGCTCATGGCTGCGGATGGACCTACAAAAGCGATTGGGTAAACTATCCTTATATGGCAAGACCTAATGCCGGTTTTGCTCAGAAAGGAAGCACCAGCTACCCTACCGCTACCGGCAATTTCAGCGGAATACAGTATGGTCCCGATCCCAACAAACCTATCACCCGTTTCTTCGGAAGCGTAAGTTTAGAAGAAAACGCTCTCGACGTTCCTACCCTTGCCGAAGGAATCAAACTCAGCGGCACAAAGATGCAATACATTCTCTTCGATGCATGCTATATGGGCAATGTAGAGACTGCATACGAACTGAAAGACGTCACTAATTTCATGATCAGTTCAAGTAGCGAAGTAATGGGAGCCGGCGTTCCATACAAAACCATATGGAGTTACCTCAACAGTTCTGCACCCAACTACTCAGGATTTGTCAACGGAGTTGTCAATTTCTACAAGAATAGTAGCGATCCATTCTGCAATATGGCGGCCATCGACTGCAGACAGATGGACAATCTAGCCCAAGTGATGAAGGAAATCAATAGCAAATATACTCTCTCATCATCCGTTCCGCTCGATTCCATACAGCCTTTGGATGGTTTCTCTCCCAACCTCTTCTACGATATGAGTGTATACATAGACAGTCTTGTTCCGAGCGGCTATCTGAAAGACAAATATACTTCACAGATGAAACTCACTATCAAAGCTGCTGCTCATACCGAACAGGCTTATACAGGGTTAATGAGTTATAGAGGTACAACCTTTAAAGTGAAAAATTATTGCGGTCTTTCCATCTCCGACCCTAGCCAGCACAGCGTAGCTATCAAGGGCAGAGAGAAAACCGGTTGGTGGAAAGCTACACACTAATAAGCAATGAAGAGTGAAAGAAACTCCTTATTGGCTTTTAAGAAAAATATTATATAAAAGAATACATGATGGAATATTTTATCATTGAGAATAACGGACAGCAAGCGGGTCCATTCAGCCTGGAGCAACTCGTCCAGAAGGCTATTACACCCGAAACCCTTGTTTGGGCACAAGGCATGAAAGACTGGACTCCAGCTTGGAAAATAGCAGAACTGAAGACTGTTCTTGAAACTGTAGAAGCTATCAAGGCTAATGCTAACAAAGAAAATGCAGAAGGAACATCAGCAGATGCAGCCGGCAACAACGGGACAGAAGCAGCAAACTTTCAGGCTGCAAACCAGCAGGGTTTCCAGCAGGCACAGCAGGAAGCTTACCAGCAAGGCTTTCAGCACGGCGCAGCAATGAACCAGGGCTACAGACAGGAACCGGAAAAGAAAAAATCGAGCAAGACCCTCTGGAAAATCATCTTAGGTCTTATCGTACTTCTCTTCCTGGTTTTCGCAATAACCAATCCAGGACTTGATGCCCATAAAGAAAAGGTAAAGACTGAGGCAGCCAAGGCTATCGACAAGGCTACAGAAACCAGTGATAACAACTTCTTCACCCAAAGCATCCGTTCCATTGCCAAGATGATGGCAGGAAGCGCTATCGATGAAGTGATGAACCAGCTCTTCGAATACCACAACTATATCGTATGCTCTAAGGGAACCGTTGAGTTTAATGGCAAGCAGCACACCGTAAGCTTCGGAATCCTTGGCTGCGTTTACACGATGAATGCTGATGATATGGTGAAGGCGCTGGAAGGTGCCGACAATCTGCAGATAGAAGAAACCACCAGCTCATCAACCGATGAATCCCCTTCGGTAAGCGATAATAACAGCGATGGTTCAGAAGAAGACGGACTGGGCGCTTCTGTTCAGAAAAAACTGGAAGACAAGGCAAACCAGGCCATGGATCAGGCTGCCGACAAGGTAAGCAAGAAACTGGAAGAGAAAATCAACCAAAAACTCGATGAAGCAACCGATTCTTCAACCGTAGAAAAGATTCTCGACAAGATTCTGGAACTGATCTAGCATCAGAAATCCGAAGAAACATAAGAAATATGACACATTTCTCAATATGACAGCATGGCGGCTTGACGTATATCAAGCCGCCATTGCTGTTTAGTTGACGTGTATCAAAAAAAGCCCCTTTTTCATCATTTTGTCATGTCTTTGTGACAGATATTCAAGAAAAAGGCATTACCTTTGCACCAGAAAACAGTGAGATTGTAATAAGGATAATGTAAAACAGGAGACCTCACATGGAGGCTCCACAAAGAAAGAAAGGAAACAAATTATGATGACGACAGTAATGATTCTTACAGTTGTGGCAGCTATGATTGCCAAGGCTGTAAATGTAAACAACAACATGGAGATGGGCAAGTAAAATTGACCATCGTTCATGAACAAAAGGAAAAAGAAAATGGCAGAAATGCCAAGTATTAATTTTTAAAAAAAGGATAACGATTATGAAAACAATGTATGCAAACATCAAGAAGGCCTTGAAGGCTATTCTTGCAAATTACATGACCGCAATGGAAATGTATGGTGAGGCTTTGAACAGAAGCCGTGGTTGTGCTTGCGTATAAGGGTTCCAATCCCTTCATGCTGCGGCATAAACTAGATTGAAAGCAAAAAGTAATTACGTTTAAATAAAGAAAAAGCGTGTAAGTTACCATACTTACACGCTTTTTTTGTATCTTTGCAACCGGTTAGTAAAGATTTTAAAAAGAAGAAACGATGAACTCACAAGATATGATCAGCAGGCTGGAATCGAAAGGCATTCGGCCAACCGCCAACCGCATACTCGTAATGAAGACCCTGATGGGCGAACAGAACCCGCAGAGTCTGAGCAATCTGGAACGAAAGATGGTTTCGATGGATAAGTCGAGCATCTTCCGTACCCTTACCCTCTTTCTGGAACATGATGTGGTACATGCCTTCGAAGATGGGCGAGGCGTACTCTGCTA
>OGQM01002555.1_pt1 | contig 10741 bp, 9 predicted proteins | sample 1553191 | NCBI WGS metagenome assembly OGQM01 (sample SAMEA2579954, study PRJEB22360) | human gut metagenome | biome: human gut; feature: human-associated habitat; material: faeces | place: Denmark | collected 2008/2010 | reverse complement strand
CAATTTGAAATTTTAAAAAAATCTAACACTTAGTTTGATATTTACGACCTATTTTTATTCTAATTGATTCAGAAACGACACAAAGCTCGGAATTGGTGTTCCAATTCTTTTAATTCAGAGGTAATGTGTCACTACCATGAATGAAATGAAAATAATACATATATAAATATAAATAAGGTAGCAGAAGCAAAAGGTTTAAAATCGAATCGTTCTTTACGTTTAGAAATAAATAAACCGGAAAGTAAATACATTGCTCGTGAAGTTAAAGTCAATGGTGGAACATCTTATGAGATTCTTTACTCCTCTTTAGAACCAGAGATACAACAAAAATTAATAGAGAACAGTAACAAATCAACAGCACTTGTTCCACTAAATTACCAACCAACAACTTTTGTATCAGAAAGTGCAAGACTAACTTCACTTGCAAGATTAGATATTGTAAAAATGTTACTGTTCTTCCGAACGTAACTATTGGCGACAACTGTGTAATCGGAGCAGGTAGTGTTGTAACTAAAGACATTCCGGCAAACTCATTAGCTGTTGGGAATCCGGCAAAAGTTCTTAGAGAAATCGAAAATTATAAAGACTAATGAGAATAAGTAGCCTTATACTCTTTTATACGTTCATTTCTTAACTGTATATATTTATTTTTTTGAGCCGGAGTTAAAATTTTATATAACTCAACTTCATAATCATCTTTATAACCATCTAAAATTTTAGCGTTTTCTTTCAATTTTTTCTTTTCAACATTCACAAGTTTTTTTGATGGTTTTATTTGATTTGTTAGTTTTGATAATCTATTCAACGTATGATAATTTTCCATTAACACCGGTTTAATTTGTGCATAAAATGCTTTATCAAGTTTTTTAATATCAATCATTTGAGGAGTGGTGATATCTAAAGTTTTATATACTGCAGTTCTATATAACTTAGCGTTATTAATTGTGTTATTTGTTTGATATTCAATAAATTTTTGCTCTTCTGTTGAATAATTTGGTAAAGCAAAACTTGCATTATACAAAAATACTGATATAAAAAACAAAAAAGCTATTTTCTTAAACATAATTATTACCTCACTACACAATATTATATATAATAAAAAAACATGTTCCATTATTATGTAAAATACTGATTAACATTGTAAATATTAAACCGTAGTAAGTACAGCTATATATAAACATAACAAAAATTAACATTAATGTTATTAGATACACCAAATATGGGCATAGTATTAATATATACCCTAATATTATTTTGCATCTATTCACCCACCACACAGGAGTTATATCATAAGAGAGATTAAGAACATAATTTATGCCGAAGATGATGAAGATATTAAAATCATCGTCAAGATTGTGCTTGAATCAAAAAATTCAAGTCTACGATTAGACTTTGCAAATAACGGACAAGAGTTACTTGCAAGCTTAAGGTACGCAATTCCGGACTTAATATTATTAGATGTAGTCATGCCTGTAATGGATGGACCTACAGTTTTGAAGGAAATCCGAAAAAATCCGAAATTTAAGGATATTCCGGTTATATTTTTAACCTCAAAAGCCCAAGCCTTTGAGATTGAAGAACTAAGCAAAATGGACGTTTTAGGCGTAATTCCAAAACCTTTTGACACAATGAAATTATACTCAATTATTGAAAATTTATGGAATAAACATTACGCTGTAGCATAATAATTACTTAGCAATTGGGAAAGTAAGCATGAAGCTTGTCTTATTCTTTTTAGATGAATAAGATATTGTGCCGTTCATTTTTTCTACAAGTAATTTTGCTATAGCAAGTCCCAAACCAACACCTTCTTGTCTGTGTTGGTTGTTTGTGTCCATTTCTTTAAATTTGTTGAAAACTTTAGCTTCCATACCTTCCGGAATTTCAACACCGGTATCTGTTATCGTAATGTAAACATCTTTTTTCTTAACTTTTGTGCTAACAATAATGTCTTCACCAATATCAGAAAATTTATAAGCATTAGATATAATGTTATGCAAAACTTTAATGAATTTTTCTTTATCAATATTTATACATTCATTTTCTAAATCTATATCTGTTTTTATGTGGGTACCAACAGCCGTTTTAGGTTTTGTTGATGTTTCTATAGCTTCCATTAAAACTGTTTTTACTTTTTGAAAAGAAAATTTTAAAGTCATTGTATTTGTTTCTAAAGCTTCCAGTTCAAGAATATTGTTAATCAAAGAAGTTAACTTATTTGTATTTTTTTGTGCGATTTTAAGCATTTCTGTACAAGGAGCATCAACATTTCCAACCAAACCATTCAGCATTAAATCTATACTGCCACTAATTGAAGTCAAAGGAGTTCGTAACTCATGGCTGATAATAGAAATAAATTGATTTTTCAACTTATCCATTGTCATTTGAGCAGTTATATCTTTGTTAAATCCTGTAATAGCAACAACATTACCATTTTCATCAAATACAGGACTTTTATAACTTTCCATCCATAATTCTTTACCGTTTCTTATTACTTTTCGAATATTTCTAAAAGGCTTTTTACTATTAATCACCTCTAAATCTTCGGCTTGATAAGAAGCGGCTACATCAAAAGGTTCAAACTCAAAATCGTCATGTCCTAAAATTTGTTCACGTGATAAACCACAGGCTAAAAAGGCATCATTCACCGCCAAAAACTTACCGTTTACATCCTTTAAAAATGCACTTGCTGGAAGATTATCCAGTAGAGCCTTTTCTCTCAACGCTCTTATTTTTGCTTTTTCGGTGAGTTTTATTTTGTTTATAGCAATATTAACTTGTTTACCGCATAAATTAAAACCTTTTACGTCATCTTCTGTCCAGATATTATCATTGTTATATTTACCCAAAACGACAACTGTTGCTGAGGTTTCTGTTCTATTAAAAATTGTTGTCATCGCTGAAACCAAGCCGATTTTATTGTATGCTTCTCTGATAAAATCAGGAATATCGTACGCATTAACACTATTGAAAGTAACTTCTTCATTTTTGTTGAATACAATATCATTCCAATATGTCATAATTTTTTCTGCAGTATTTTTCGGTAAAACTTCAAACACAGATTTTATAGATTTGTCAGCTTTCAATTCCTGTAATATGTTATATGTACCATTTTTGCTAAATTCTACAATTAAAATTCTATCTGCATTGAAAAAATTCATAATTTTTTTGCAAATTATGTTATACAATTTATTTTTAGAACTTGCACTCTCTACAGCTGCAATCAAAGATAATATAAATTCTTTTTTCTCAGCTTCTTTTTTTAGCAAATACATCGAATAAGCCGTTTCAGAAACAGTTTGAGCGATTAAAGATAGGACTTTTACAGCTTTTTTTATTTCTTTACTTTTAATACATTTAATTTTTTTTGCTGCTTCTAAATATTCTTGAGAATTTTCAATTTCTATTTGCTTGCTTAGCTCTAGTATTTTTTGTTCATCAATCTTACCTGTACTAATTTGTCCACCCATAATCATGCCCAAGTATTTGTTATCAACGATTATAGGAATAGCTATATCAACTAAACCGGCATGACATTGATAAAGAGCTGGTTTTCCTGTTTTTTTTATTTTTTCCCAAGCATCTCTGTCACAAGCTTCGCATAACTTACACCCTTTTTCTGTATTTCGTGTCATACTACAAAATTTAGCCATCGAAATATTAGCGATAACCTTACTTTCGTCAACACAATTACAGCCTATACCGAAAGTTTTATAAAAAGTTTTTAAAAATTTATCAACAGTTTTTTTATCGACTAAATCTGACAAAATAACTCTTGAAACATTATTTTTCTTCGCCATATAAAGTTCTCATTTTTTTCCAAACCTTTCTATAATTATAAACAAAATTTCAAAATTTTCAACCATAAGAATTACACTTTTGCCTACCTCTTCCTTTTTTTTTATCTGTTGATATAATATAAGTATGGCAGTAATAATAGTTACATCAATTATATTAATATTTTTAGTTGCACTTTCGTTTTTTGGAATTGCACTATCTCAAATGACTTTTTTTGCTGCATTTCCAAGAACTGCAGCTTATGGTGATCCTAATAAACTTAGATACATCCACTTAAAAGGTTTTTTATTTATTATCTCAAATGATATTTTTGGCAATGATATTATCTACCAAAACGAAGCCTCAAATATGATGTTTCAATACAACTTAAAACCAACAATGAACCCTGCTGAAATCTTGAATTCAAAAAAAGATTTAAACATTGAAATGCTAGATACAATAAAAAATGAAACAATGTCATATACAGTACCTCATAGTGCTAAAGCTCAAGCTATCAGATTTTTTACAGCATATCGTGAATTGATGCAAAGAATTCATGCTCACAAAATGAATACTCAAATAAAAACTGAAAATAAATAATATTTTTTAAAAATATTGTGCCAAAAACCTTGTTCATGAGATAATTAAAATATCAGAAGAAGGAAAGAAGGTAAATTTATGTCAGATGTAAGAGTTAGAATTGCACCATCACCAAGTGGAAACCTTCACGTTGGTACTGCAAGAACAGCTTTGTTTAACTATTTATACGCTAAAAAAGTTGGCGGTAAATTTGTTTTAAGAATTGAAGACACAGATGCTGAGCGTACAAGCCAAGCATATATTGATAACATTTTTGATAGTTTAAAAGCATTAGGCTTAAACTGGGATGAAGGTCCGGATGTAGGTGGCCCGTATGGTCCTTACACTCAATCTGAAAGATTTGATATTTATCCAAAATATGTTCAAATCTTATTAGAAAAAGGATTCGCTTACGAATGTTTCTGCACTCCAGAGGAATTGGAAGCTGAAAAAGAAGAAGCTACAAAAAATAAAAAAGCTTACGTATATTCTAAAAAATGCGAAAACTTAACTGATATTGAAAAAGATAGATTAAGAGCAGAAGGCAGAAAACCTGCAATCAGATTTTCTGTTGAAAAAGCTACAAAAGCATTCCACGATTCATCAATAATTCACTTTGATGACCTTGTAAAAGGTGATTTACACCAAGATACAAACTTAATTGGTGACTTCGTTATCATGAAATCAAACGGTTCTCCGACTTACAACTTTGCCGTTGTAATTGACGATATGTTAATGAAAATTTCCCACATCATTCGTGGAGAAGACCATATTTCAAACACATTCAAACAAATTTTAATCTATGAAGCTCTAGGTGCAGAAGTTCCAAGATTTGGTCACTTAGGTATGATTTTGGCTCCTGACAGAAGTAAACTTTCTAAACGTCACGGTGCTACTGCCGTTTCTGAATTCGTTGAAAAAGGTTACTTAACAGATGCATTAATTAACTTTGTTGCATTGTTAGGTTGGGCTCCATCAGACGGAAACGAAATTAAATCAGTTGATGAAATTGCTCAAGATTTCAGAATCAACGAAGTTTCATCATCAAACTCTATTTTTGAATATGATAAATTAAACTGGATGAATAGCCAATATATCAAAAAACTTGATATAAACAACTTAAAAGAAAGATTAAAACCATTCTTGGCTAAATATGATTTATCAACAATGACTGATGAACAATATACTCATATGGTTGAAATCACAAGAGATCCACTTGTAATTCTTTCAGATATTACAGATGCTGTTTCTTACTTCTTCGGTGAAGATGTAGAAATTGAACCGGAAGTTCAAATAACAGTTCTTGATACAGAAGTTTCTCAAGATGTTCTAAAAACTTTTGCAGAACAAGCTAAAGATTGGGAATGGACAGAAGAAAGTCTTCACGAAAAACTTGAAGCATTCCGTGGTTTCTACAAAGAAAAGGGCGTAAAAGCAAAAGTTACAATGTGGGCAATCAGAGCTGCAGTTACAGGTAGAACTCGTGGTGCCGATATGGTTGGGACTCTTGTTATCTTAGGCAAAGATAAAACTTTACACCGTGTAGCAAAAGCTATTAAATAACCAAGTCGGGCAATTATAAAATTTATAAATAAAAAATATACTCTCTTTTGTATAAATAACAAAGGAGGGTATATTTTTATTATGGATAACATTAACAAAACAATTTATGAAATCGTAGCAGAAAGTGACAGCAATAGAATTACAGTTTTTACAAATCATCTTAAAATTGATGGATTTGTATATCAATGCGATGGTAAATGTAAAGAGGTTGCAAACGGAATATTAACTCTTAATAATGCCATTGTTTGTAAAATTGATGATTATTGTTCTTGCGACGATGATGAATGTAGCTGTAATGATATTGCCTGTTTTAAATATGATTGGCTAAACATTATGCACTCAAAAATCGTTTCGTTTAGTGTATTAAAATAAAAAAGAAGAGGTGAAGCCAAAGGCTTCGCCTCTAAAATCAACCTAATCTTTTAAAGATTATTATTTGCAGTCACAACCGCAACCACAGCTGCAGCAAGTTAAACCTAAAGCTTCTTTAGCTTCTTCTAATCTAACTTTGATACGACCGTCAACTGCAATACCTTCACCTGATTTTTCAGAAATTAACAATGGGTTAATATCTAATTCATCAATGAATTTATAATCAGAAACTAATTGAGATAATCTTAATAATGTTTCTTGGATTTGATCCATTTGTGCAGGAGTTGTACCTCTAGCACCTTCTAACAATTTATATGCTTTAACTGATTTAATCATTTCAGAAGCATCAACATCTGTTAGAGGAGCAATTCTGAATGTTACGTCTTTCATAACTTCGATGAATACACCACCTAAGCCGAACATCATCATTGGACCGTATTGAGGATCTGTTGCAATACCGCAAACCATTTCTCTGTTACCTTTAACCATTTCTTGAATGATTACACCTTCAAGACCATCTAACAATCCTCTTTCTTCAAGTTTTGCTAACAAGTCTTTGTATTCAGCTCTTAATTGTTCTTCAGATTGAATGTTAACTCTTACACCACCAACATCTGTTTTGTGAGATGTTGTTTTAGAAGTCATTTTCATTACAACCGGATAACCGATTGAGTTACCGATTGAAACAACTTCTTCTTCATTTGTAGCGAAACCAGATTTACATACTCTGATACCGTAAGCATCTAATACATCAATTGATTCACGAGTTGTTAATTGTGCACGTTCTTCTTTTAATGCATTGTACATAATGCTTTCAGCTTTCTTTCTGTCAACATCGTAGCAAGGAATTTTACCTTCTGGTCTAGCAATCCATTTACGTTGTTGATCTAATCTCATAAAGCCTTCAGCTGCTTCTTCTGCATACATAAAGAATGGCATATTTACATCCATATCTGATAATGTTGTAAAGAATTCTGATTTAGTCATGAACACACCGATAACAGGTTTTTCAGGATATTGAGCTTTAATTTCCATAACAGCCTTAGCTACATCGATATCTTTTAAACCTAAGAATGGTAAGTAGATAACCATGATCATATCAACATTTTCATCAGCGATAACTGTTTTTAATGTTTCTTTGTAGTGTTCGATTGGAGCAGAAGCAATCATATCGATTGGGTTTTTAACAGATGCTGCTGCAGGTAAGAAACTTCTTAATTTTTCTTTTGTTTCATCTGTAATTTTAGCAATTTCCATACCATATTCACATACTGCATCAGTAGCCATGATACCAGGACCACCTGAGTTTGTGATAATTGCTACTCTGTTTCCTTTTGGAATTGGGCAGTTAGCAAATACTTTTGCTGTTGAGAATAAGTTTTTCAAAGAATATTCTCTGATAACACCTGATTGAGCAAGTAATGCGTTAGCTGCTTTATCAGCACCGGCTAAAGAACCTGTGTGAGAAGATGCGGCTGAAGCACCCGCAGCTGAACGACCTGCTTTTAAAGCTAGGATAGGTTTTTTCTTAGAAATTCTTGTAGCTAATTTTCTGAAGTTAGCTGGGTTTTGAATTGATTCCATGTATAACAAGATTTGTTCAACATCATTTTCATTTTCCCAGTATTCTAAAGCTGTTTCAGCGTTAACATCAGCTTGGTTACCGATTGAAATGAATTGAGCAAAACCTAAGTTTAAGTCTTTTAAGATGTTTAAGATACCGCCGCCTAAAGCACCTGATTGTGAAACGAAACCAATGTTACCACGTTCAGGAAGTGATTCGGCAAAACAACCGTCCATGCTAATTTCAGGATCTGTATTTACAACACCTAAGCAGTTAGGTCCTACACATCTCATACCATATTTGTTTAATTTTTCAGTTAATTGTTTTTCAAGTTCTGCACCTTCTTTACCTGTTTCTTTAAAACCTGCAGTGATGATACATAAACCCTTGATACCTTTTTCGTTACATTGGTCAATTGTACCTAAAACGAATTTTGAGTTAACAACGATGATTGCTAAATCAATATCTTCAGGAACTTCATTAACAGTAGTATATGCTTGTAAACCTTCGATTACACCACCTTTTGGGTTAATCGGATAGATTTTACCTGTAAATTTGTATTCTTGTAATCTTTTCATGATATCAGAACCAATTGTGTGTTCTTTTGTAGAAGCACCAACAACTGCAATTGATTTTGGACGCATGATTCTGTCTAATTGTTCTTTTAGCATTTGTCTTTCCTTTCCTTTAATCTGCTATATTAATATCCGTTTTTAATCCATTCTCTAACCCTGAATTCTGCACCCAGAGATCTTGCAACCTTTTCACAAGCTGCAATGTCCAATGTGTAATCAGGATAGCCATCTACAACTGTCATTACTGTTTTGATTCCTGAATCTACACATTCTTTCGTAAACTTTTTCATTTCTTCAAATGCATTTTCAAACTTTGGTTTAGAAATTAATTTGTATTGTTCATCATTTGAAGCATTCAAACTAACTGAAATTACATCAATTAAACCTTTAATTTCAGGAACGATAGATTTTTTATTTATAAAATTACCATGTCCATTTGTATTTACACGAACCTTTATACCATTATCCTTTAGATATTTAGCAACTTCTTTTAATAAATCCAACTTCATAAAAGGTTCACCATATCCGCAAAAAACAACTTCCTCTGGGGTATCAAAGTTTTCAAATTGAGAAATTACATCTTTTGCTTCTACGTTTTCTTTTTCCAACCACATGTTCTTGCCTTTAATTTCGTCAACTGTATTTCTAATACAGAAAAGACAAGCATTCGAACACTTATTTGTTAAATTTACATAAAGTGTTTTGGAGTGTTCGGCGTCATCTTCAATTGAATATACATACGTATCCATAGCTACATTATTGCATGTTGAATTTTCAATGTAAAGTAGTTATGAAGTAGTAATAACAAAAAATAAAGGCAAACTTTTCATAAAAAAGTTTGCCTTTAAAAACTAAAATGCAAATTGTTCGTTATCAATCATATTCTTGAATTTTGTAATATTTGATTGGAACAATAATTGCAAGTCACCAACAGGACCGTTTCTTTGTTTAGCAATAATGATATCGGCTTTGCCTTTTGAATCAGCCTTTTGGTTAATTTCTTGAACTTCACCGTCTTCATCTTTTTTATCTTTGTTGTAGTAATCTTCACGGTGAATAAACATTACAATATCGGCGTCTTGTTCGATTGCACCTGAATCACGCAAGTCTGAAAGCATTGGACGTTTATCGCCACGTTCTTCAACTTTACGAGATAATTGTGAAAGTGCAATTATCGGAACATTCAATTCTCTTGCTAGTATTTTTAAACCTCTTGAAATTGCTGAAATTTCTTGATTTCTATCATTGCTACTTGAAGAACTGTTGATAAGTTGCAAGTAGTCAATTACGACAAGACCTAAGTCTTTAACTTCCATTGCTAAACGACGACATTTAGCACGAATATCAGTCAATGTACAACCTGCGGTATCATCGATGTAAATAGGAACATCAGAGAATTTTTCCATTACTGTTGCAAGTTTGTTCCAGTCTTTGCTTTGCATATTACCACTACGTAGACGTTGTGAATCAACTTCAGCTTCTGCACACATCATACGCTGAACTAATTGTTCACGTGACATTTCAAGAGAAAACATTGCAACTGGTACCTTTGATTTTATTGCTACATTAGCAACAATGTTCAAAGCAAAAGCGGTTTTACCCATTGATGGACGAGCTGCAAGAATAATCAAATCCGATTTTTGAAGCCCGTTTGTCATATCATCTAACTTGTAGAAATGAGTTCTAACACCTGTACATTCATCACGGTGTTGATATCTGTATTCAATCTTACTGTATACATTAAATACATCTTCCTTTACCGGAATAAAATCTTTTGTAGATTTTTGAGAAGAAATATCAAAAATCAATTTTTCTGCATTTTCAAGAGAATCGTCAACATTGTCTTGATCGTAACCAGAAGCTACAATTTCAGAACCGGCAGTAATTAATGCTCTTTTGATTGATTTATCTTGAATAATTTTTGCATAATAACCAACATTGGCTGTTGTTACAGTTTTAAAAGCTAAATCATTGATAAATGCACGGCCGCCAACAAGTTCAAGGCAAGAAGAATAGCTCAAAACGTCAGATACAGAAACAATGTCAATCATTTGATTTTGGTTAAATAATTGAAGCATTGCTTCAAAAACATAGCGATGAGCAGGCTTGTAAAAACTGTCTGCATTAATTGATTCAACAACTTTTGGCATAACTGAAGGGTTAACAAGAATTGCCCCTAAAACAGCTTCTTCCGCCGCAATATCTTGAGGCATAAGCGCAGCATTAATGTCAGTTGTTGATTGTTTTTTAGTAGTTGTTCTTCCGGCCATTTTTAATAAATTATCCTTAATTTTATAATAAGAGGTTAGCA
>OGQM01002550.1_pt1 | contig 10753 bp, 13 predicted proteins | sample 1553191 | NCBI WGS metagenome assembly OGQM01 (sample SAMEA2579954, study PRJEB22360) | human gut metagenome | biome: human gut; feature: human-associated habitat; material: faeces | place: Denmark | collected 2008/2010 | reverse complement strand
ACGTGGAACACTGCCGTACCGATGCACGAAATAAAATGTTTCACGTGGAACACAATGTTAAACAAAGTTAAAAGAATAATTTAACACAAAATAACACGCCAACCGCTTGCAAGTGAAATAAATTGTTTAACTTTGCAGCGTGTTAAACAATTAAATACTTATCAAAATGAAAACAACCGATTTAATTTACGAAAATCAGAAAGTTCTAAACGCAATGCAAAACTTAGTATTGCAAAGTAAGAAACACATTGAGTTTTTGGCGGCAAATGCGCCCGAAATTCGCACAAACCTTGAAAGCGTTGCCGAAAGTATGCAGACGCTCGCCGATATGCTGGAAAATCAAATCGTGTTTAACCGTGATACACGCAACAAGTTTGCAAAAATCAAGCGTATGGCTTTATCGCAACTGAAAAACTTATCGGGCGTTTCAAAACCTTTTGTGAATGTTACCCGACAAACTTGTACATCGATTTAACGGGCGTTGAAACATTGCAGGACAAATAACAATCATCAAGCGAAAAGAAAAGGCGGTAACAATCAAGTTGCCGCCTTTCTTTTTATCCTGCCTTGCAGTTACTCAATATAAACGCCGTCAGATAAAGCCGTGTATATCATTTCTTGTTCCTCTGTCAACATTTCGGCGGTGTGGATAGGTGTTACATCATCAAAGATATTAAACCCTCTGAAATCGCCTAAAATGCCCGTTTGTCTGTCATTGTTTCGCCCGTTGCTTGCGCTCTCGTACCACTTGCAGTAAATGTAAGGTTCTAAACCGTAATATAACATTTCGTTCCAATCATCGCCGCCCACGGTTTTAACTTGGGTACTTGGTGATAAGTATATTATTTCGCTGCTTGGCTCTGTTTCCTCAACTTGAAATACAACTCCATTGCAGGACAAAAGCGCAACCCCGTTGCCCGTTACCACGTTTATAACGTACTGCAAACCTATCGTTTTACCTGCATAAGCGTTGTTAAGGTTTACAAATCCTGCAAACGGCAAAAAGATTTGTATTTCGCTTTCGTAGTCGGTGTTGTCCTCATTGTGCGCTGGTACTACCGCCGTGCCAAAGTCAAGCGTTATTTTGTCTTGCGCCGGCTGGTGGCAAGATACGCCCGTATTGTAGTTGCCGCATCGTATTACATCGGTGCTGCTTGCGCCTATGTTGGTGTAAACACGGCGTATTTTGTTCACGTATGCGCCCAAATCTATATTTTCGTATATGGGTGCGCCCGTGCTTGGGTCTGTTCCCGTTTCCTTGAAAAAACGCTTGCCGCTAAACTCTGTCAATTCGTCAAGCGTTACCAAATACACGTTTATAGCCCCGTACTGCTCGCCCACAACGGTAACGGGGTACGCACTGCCAATAACTGTAAAATCGCTCCAATTAGTGTTTACTTGTATGCTTCCCGTTGCCGTCTTTTTATCGCTTGAAATCGTAAGGTCTTGCGTTTGAGGATATCCGCTTGCGTTCATGTAGTAAAATTTCGGTGTACTTTTTTCGGTGTCAAATTCTGTACCATCGTTTGCCGTTAATGTGACATTTACCGTTTCCCCGTTTTTCACATATTGCGGCAAGTCCTCGTTAGCGGTGCAATTTGATAGGTTTGTAGAAATTTCTAACACATGATCGGAACTGCCCCCGCTTTGGGTGTTTCCCTTGATAGTTATATTCGTTTTTGCAGTGGTGTCGGACAACTTACCAAATGCCCAAACCTTTGCGCCGTTTTGGTCCAAAACAACGCTTTTCGGGTAGCCGCTTGCGTTGGTATAAAACGCCTTAACATCGCCTTGAAATACAAACCCGTCATCGGTTCTTATGTTTATATCCCAATAACCGCCGCTTGCGTTCCACTGGCTGTTATCATCGTGTGCGTTAGGTATATTTACAATTATTGCCATACTCTTTTAATTTTCGGTTGTTCCTTTCAAAGTTACCATAATAATGCCGCCCGTTTCATTCAGTAAGCCCGTATTTGCAAACGGCACTTTCTCGAAATTCGGGGTACGCTTGTAAATCGTTTCACGGTTTGAAATATACGGGTCGGGGTTGTCGCTTTCAGATACACGCCCCGTTGCCGCCAAAATCTTGCTTTCGTATGTTTTGAGTACATCAACACGCAACGCAATTTCGTAGGCGTTGTTTCCCTCAAAACTTACCCTATCCACGAAATAATAACGCCCTAAATCGGGTATGTAACAATAATTGAAAGTCGGGCGTGGCTGCTTTCGTAGTGTTACAGTCGGGCGCAACACATCGAAAGTTTGCCGCAAATCGCCATCAATCGCCGTAAAGTCGCCCAACTGCTTGTTTACCGTGTTCGGGTGTCCGTTGTATGAATAAAAGTATATCGTTGTCATATCTGCAAAGAAAAAAGGCGGTGCGGTGCGCTTTCACCTGCACCCACACTGCCCAAAGTTAAACAATCTAATACCTATTGAGTTACTCAATAAAGAATACTACAAAGTTTTCGTTTGTGTCGTTGAAATACCCTGCATCAAACTTGTAATAGTTGTTGAAAAACTCTGCCTTTGCGTTGTAGTTGGTTGTTACCCGTCTGTCCAGATTGCAAACGCCCAACGCATCACGGTCGAACATTACGCCCAACACGCCCGAAATTTCAACGGCTTTGCCGCCGCTTTCCTTGATATTAATGTGTCCCGTGCTGGCAAACTCGTAGTTCTTTCCGCTGCCCTGCCAAAAAGGTACGGTTTCGGCTTGCGGCAAAAGCACATCACCACGGTTAAACGTGTCGGAATAAAGATAGGTTTGCGCTGCCTTTGCAAAGACGGACAAAAGTACAACGTGTAACATATCTTTCGGCGTAAATCTTTCCTTGCCGCCAACATTGAACACGGTCGAAATGCTTTGCAGGCGGTCGGCGTATGTTCCCATTACGTAAGACGCAAAGCGGATAAAGTCGGGGTCGGTTATCGCCTTTGCAGCCGTAAGCGGTGTACTTGCGCCCGTTTTATCGTTGTACAACTTCAAAAGGTTCACACAACGTGCCGTGCTTGCGCTGGAAAGATTTGCCCCTGCCATATCACCTGCCGCCGTTGCTCCAAACGCTTGCGCATCAGCCAAAACGGTTTCCGCAATCATATTGTTAATAGTACGCATAATCAAAGCGTCTGCCTTGATAGTCATAGACTTTTCAACGGCTGCATAAATCATCGAAATAAAGCCGTTGAGTTGTGCGGCGTTGCTGAAACTTTCCTTAACCTGCCTTTCGGTGATTGATACGGGCACTTCAAACGTAACCTTTGAGTTGAAAAACTTTGCGGTAACGGTCGGTTTGTGGAAAACATCTTGGTCGTAACTCTGTCCGTCTGTCAAGTTCCACGTGTCGTTTTCCTCGGCTTCAGGAACATCGGCACTTATTTTTTCCAACACGCTGCCAAACTCCCACGCATCCATTAAAACGCTCGGCACTTTGCCCGCATAAGGTCGGTTTACGAAAATCACCTTGCCGATATGGTTTACAAGTGATTTAACGTAATTATCCACTGCATTTTGGTTAAACACTTCCGTGCCTAAATCCACAATGCCCGTCAAGTCCTCGGAAACAATGTCAGTACGCCCCAACACTTCACCCGATACGCTGTTAATAAGCGTGTAAATCTGTTTTACTTCCATATTGCTAAAAATTAAAATTAGTTATTCGTAAATACTCGTTGTTAATTCTCTTACAAGTGCAAAGATAATGTTTTTTTTCCAATTATCACGCCTTAACTGCAATTCTTTTGCAATTTCACTTGAAATTGATTTGCTTGCGCCCGTTCCTTTGCTTGTTTCGGTTGTTTGGCGTTCCTCTGTGCGGTTTCTCTTATCGTTGGCGGTCTTTTGGTCGCTGTCGGAAAAATCGGTATCATTAAACGCCTTGTTTGCGCCCGTTTCGGTGTTGTCCGTGCTTTCCTGCAAAGTTACGGTTTCCGTCCGTTCAACTTGCCCCGTTACGGGTGTCAGTACATCGTAATCGGCTAACATCGCCGCCGCTTCACGTTCCCAACCTTGCACGTTTACCGCAATCACCGCCGAAACAACATCGCTTGCGTTGTCGCTGGTTATGCTGCTTACAACGGTCTTGCCGCCGTACATCAGTAAGGCGTAAGCGTCTAACTTGGTCGGGTCGGTATCGCCGAAAATTGCGGCGTACTCTGTCGGATATTCGGTCTTGAAAACCGTTGCGAATATCCCGTTACCCTTTGTAAATAGTTCGCTGTATTTCATTGTTTTCTTCGTTTTCTTCTGTTTCTTCTGTTTCCTCTGTTTCGGTATCTTTACCGTCCGTTTCCGTTTCCGTTTCTTTCGTTTCTTCTGTTTCCTCTGTTTCGGTATCTTTACCGTCCGTTTCCGTTTCCGTTTCTTTCGTTTCTTCTGTTTCCTCTGTTTCGGTATCGTTCCCGTCTGTTTCCGTTCCGTTTCCGTCCGTTCCCGTTGTTTCGGTGCTTTCCTCTGTCGGGTCGGGTTCTTCTGTCGGGTCGGGGTTTTCCTTTGCCGTTTCCGAATCAGCCGCCAAAGCGTTGTAATTATCTCTTTCCAAACCCCAACTTGAAGCAAGTTTAACCGAAATTTCGGTGTCGAACATTTCGTTAATTTTCTCAACTGCATTTTGTCTTTCTTTTAGCATATTATCCACATACGGCAAAAGTACATCTACATTCATAGATACCTCGCCCAAATTGAGCCGTTCACGCTTCATATTGTAGTTGGCATTTAACCCCAACTCGTTGTACATACTCGCTTTGTAGTATTGTATCAGTTCAATAAGTTGCGTAATATACACGCTGTTTGTGGTCGGTGCGGTCTGCATAGTTACGCCCTTGAAAAAAGCGTTTTCCCCGATAATTGAAAACTCGCCGTCTTGTATCTTGCGCAAAAACTCATCGGCACTTTGTTTCGTCTTGTCATCGCTGGCACTTATAAGCATTGTAATTCGGGTCAAAATGCTTGCCGTGTTCAACGAAATAAGCCCGTCAGTATGCAAAACGGCATAACGCCCAATAAGCGGCAAAAGGCTTTCGCCGTTGCTGTCATTCTCAATCAAAACCCCGTCTTTCTGTATATCGTAGGTTTTGTTTAACTTTATTGCAGGGTTCGCCACGGTGTAAAGCGTTGCCCGTCCGTAAACATCGGGTTCGCCGCCTTTGCCGCCCGAAAGCGCATACAAAACCCCGTCCACGCTGGTAACAAAGGCGTTGCCCGTGGTCTGTAAAAGACGCTCCAATTCCTTTTGCGGTATGCTGTCGGGCAAACCCTCATACTCAAACATACTTTGAGTTTTCGCCAACGTGTTCGCAATAAATTCGGTTACGGCGGTGTCTTTGTCACGTATTTGCACTTGGTACAACTTGTAAATGTTATCTTTCTTTCTCATCGGTCAAAACTTTAATTAGTGTTGTAAGTTCGGCTAATACTTTCGTATTTTCCGCAATCGTATCTTTTAGGTGTTCCGTTTCTTCTTGGTGCGTCTGCCTTTGTTTCACCATATACCAAAACAACGCGCCACACATCACAATCGGAAAACCCAAACTTGAAATGATTTGAATAATAGTATTTGCGTCCATATCGTTATAATTTAGTTACTACTTGCAAAGATATGCATTTATTTCGTAAAACGGTCGGTTCGGCACGAAATTTGCACCAAACCGCCCGTTATTTTCATTTCAACGAAACTATGTTTGTCTTTGCGCTCGTAATTAAATAATTTCGTACTATTTCACCTATTTCGTTATCTTGGTAGAAAACTTTGTCTATTGCGAAAAACCGTGCGACTTGCTGTTCAACATAACTTGCCGTACTCAACAACTTGCGTTTGTAGTTCGGTTTGCCGTTCATCTCCAGCGAATAAATAAGGCTGTTTTCCTCATCTTTTATCGGGGTTGTTTTGGCGTGTATGTACGTGAAACATTCGTTGCCTACTTGAATAATGTTACCTTGCAAAACAACATCGTTAAACTTGATATAGTACACAAACAACACGTCTTGCGGCTTGTACTTGCAAGGCAAATGCGGATATACTGCAAGTTCCCACTTACCGCCCGTAATCATCTGCAAGTTTTGGTTATCGAAACAAAAATACTTGTTGCTGGCTTTGTGTTGTACTATCGTGCTGCAATACTCAACCGCCACTATTGCGCCGTGTTCACCAAAGCGGTATATATCTATCGTTCCCTGCTCCATAAACGGCACTTGCTTCAAACCCATTTCCGTAAAGTACGGGCAAAACTTGTTTACCGTGTTCCCCAGCATAAAAACCTTCACATCGTTGCGTTGGCGTATTATCGTACTCAAAAGGTTCATGAACAACATAAACTCATCGGGCAAATAATACTGCCGTGTCAAAAACTCATCAAACACAATCGTCGTGACATTCGGGTAACTGCTGCTTTTTTCGTGTTCCTGCTCTGAAAGGCAAAACCCGTAACAAAACGGGGTCGGGTCGGGTGTACGCTTGTTTTTCTCTGCATCGTAGTACGACAAAAACCACTTGTTAGACATATAAAACACTTCGTTAAATTTGCCCTCTGTCAGTTCCTCAATAAGCCCGTTTGCCACGTGGTTTGCAAACAGACTTTCGGCACGTTTGCCCCTCAAATCCTCACGCCAACGGCGTATATAAGCCATTTGCTTGCCCGTCTTGATATAGTTTTCCAAACCATATTTTAAGGCTGCATAAGTCTTGCCGTTTGACCGTTCGCCAAATATAACATTATAGTCGGCGTTCTTGCTTAAAATCGCTTTCAAGTCGTAAAATTTCGGCTTGTCTGTCTTTGTCTTTCTTGTTGTCATAATCGTTTATTTTTAGTCCTTAAATTTAATACCTCTCAAATAGTTTATGTACATAACCGAAAGGGAAAGGCTGTAACCCGTTGGCTCTAAATGTACGCCCGTGCGTTCGTTGTAGTGCGCCGTGCTGCCTTTGTAGTCGGTGATCTCGCCTTGTATCTCGTAATCAATGTACGTATGTATGTTTTTGCCCGTTGCCGCTGGCGGTATATCCATATAATTAGTGAAAGCGTCAAATATCCCGTTTTCCCCGTACTTTTCAATAAGGTAGGGAATTGCGGCTTTTTTGTTCACGCCCGAAACGGTTAAACTAAAATCGTATGCCCGTCCGTTTGCTTTTAGTGCGTTCGGTTCTTGCACCATATACCGTTTAGCTCCCAGCGTCTTAAACCGTGTATATGTACCTTCAAAATCCCAAACTCCCAAAGTCTTTGTTATGCCTTTTATCGTTTGCGGCTCGCAAAGCGAAAACGGCAAACCGTGGTACTTGCAGGCGGCACGCAATTTCATTTGCACCTGCATATTATAAGCCTTGAAATATGCTTCGTGCGCCTTGCCGTTCATTATTTTAATGCTGTCGGTGTCGCTGTAAATGTAATCGTCTTTTGCTTCGTGTATGCCCGTGAAAAGGTTGCGCCGTGCGTATGCGGTTACGAAAATACCCCACGGATAAAACAAGAAACGGTTTTTGCTCGTGTTGTACTTGTATAATAGTTCCTGCTTTTGTTCGGCTGTCATTGCGTTAATATCCCATTCACCGTTATATGTAAATTCATCACGCAACGGGTTTGTTACGCTCATACCGTAACAACTGTTTAACATTTCCTTGCTGTTTAGGTACTCCACTTCTTTGCCCTCAACGCCTTTTAATTTCGTCTTGCTTTCGTACAAATGTAGGATAGATTTTACAAACGGGGTCGGCAAATACTCTTTCTTGTAACAATACATTTCACCCACTCGCATACTTTCCCATGAATAAAAGTTTTTGATTATATTATAGTCCACGTCCGTAATTGTCAGCGCAATTTTTGAAGCCGCCACGATACGCCCGTTATTTTCGCACGGGTTTTCTTTCACGAAACATTTGCTTGCCGAAATCGGGTTGTCTTGCGTTTCGCTGGCAAATATGTTGGTAAACTCAATATCGAACACGCTACAATATTTTGATATTAAAAACTCAAATTGTGCCATGCTCTTAACCGTGATTGCAACGCCTTGCGACATCGGGTATTTTTCCGCTATCATTACATACGGGTAACTGCTTGTAAAGTCGTAACTATCCACGTTATACATTATTTCATCTGTATATTCGGCGTTTGCGTGTGTAAAACCGCCTGCAAACGCACGTTGCAGCATATTAAATTCATTCATACCCGTAATTTGTAGTTCCTGCATCAAGTTTACGTAATCCCAATTTGGTACGGTCTTTCCTGCATCGCTTTTTTCACGCAAACAATGCGCACGGCAATACTTGCGCACAAACCCCGTCTTTGTTATCGGTATGTGCGTTATCCCTTTGCTTTCCTCGATACGTTCTTGTATGTAGCACATCACTACTTTAATATCGTTTATGCAGTAGTGTATTTCCGCATCAGTTAGCGGCGTTTCGCTATGTCTTATTTGCTGGTAGTCCAAATCGCCCACGGCTTTTGCACACTTGTATTTCATAAGTTGCTCACCCAACTTTGCAAGTGAATAACCCGAAAGCAAGTAACTACATCTAAACTCAATGTTGCCCGTTGTTATTGCATATATCGGTTTGCGTAAATCAATACTGAAAACCCGTTGCCACTCAAACCACTTGCGCAAAAACTGAAATTCGTATGAAAGGTTATGCACATACACAATAAGGCGTAATTTGTCATTCAGTTGCAAAACCTCGCTTACGGTCTGCATCATAGTGACAAACTCGCCCCACGTGCGCCCCATTATCGTATATCCGTTTATTCCAAACTGCCAAACGTACATTATTGCGGCTTTCTCTAATTTCGCCTTGCGCCCGTTCCCGTCCTGCATACGCTGCATTTGCTCGTATGTGTACGCCCGTCCGTCCGTATCACGGTAAAAACTTGTTGTTTCAATATCAAAGGCGCACGGCACGTTGTAAAACCTTTCGCCCTTGCTGTTTCCGATAATGTTCTTTTCATTTACGGCGGCTTTCAGTATTTCGGTTATTTCGGTCGGGCTGTTTATTCTTTCTTGTAACTCAAAAGGTATTTTTTTCATAACCCAAACTTTTCAAAGTTGCGCAATATCCGTTCTATATCGTTTTGCATATCCTCCATTTGGTCGGCTACCTCATTTGCTTGCCGCTCTATCTCTGAATCAATCGCCCGTGATATGCTTTGCGCTTCACTTTCTATTTGGGTGCTTATATCGCTTGCGCTTTGCTCCATTTCGCCCGTGAAATCCTTGTACCGCATCAGATACCGTTCCACAAAGTCACTATCTGAAATGCTGTTTAACTTGCCTTGCAAGTTCCTTGCCATTAAATTGTACTCATCGGGCGTTAAATCGTACATACGTTGCAGGTGTTGCCCGTACTGCCTTGCACCTTGCGCCGTACTGGTTGGCTGGCGTAAAAACGAAATCGCCTTGCCGTACTCAATTTTTAGGGTGTTCCAATCGCCTTTCATTGAAAACTTGGTAAACCCCTTAATATCGCCTTTGTTCAACGCTTGCACGGCTGGCGAAAGTTGTCCGCTTTGCTCTATATTCTGTATTCGGCGGTTTGCCATTTGGAAAACCCTTGCAATTTCTTTTTGATATTCGGGGCTGCTTTCAAATGCCTGCAATATCTCTTTTTTGATTTTCGCCCGTTGCGTTGCTCCAAATACAGACTTTGTGAATTTAATCTTAAAACCTAACTTTGCCATAACGCTGTTATATTAAATAGGGGTTACAAACATTGCAACCCCTATAAAGTTAAACATAACTTTCCAAATTCTTACAAGTCCACAAACGAAATAGAATAACACTTCTTGCCGTGACTCTCGTACTCGTAAATCGTGTAACCGACTTTGCCGTCTTTGATAGTTTGTACTGCCTCATCATCGGCAAGAATTTCACGTACCGTTTCGGCGGTGTGGCTTGGTAGGTTCACCAACCGTTTGTTTTCTTCGTCAATAATTACGGGGCTGTCGCCTAATTGTGATTTGTGGACATAAAGCCCGTTAATCTTGTGTACAACATCTTTGCCGCCCTCGTTTTCAGAGTTGAAAATATCGGCTAACTTGGTGTACTGAAAATCGGTTGTGTCAATCCCGAAAGTTGTCTTGTTAAATTTACTTGCAAAACTTTTCATTGTAGTAATCTTTTAATTGTTAACTTATTGTTAATTATTCGGCTGCCTGTCCTTGCGGTTCACCGTCAAACGGCAAACTCGGTTCGGGGTTTGCTTGCGGCTTCAAGTCCATAAGCCATGCACGAAAGCGGTTTATTTTCATCACTGCCCGTTGGTTGCGGCAAACTTCATTACACGCCATAAGGCTACCCAAAGCCGACAAAGCGGCAAACGAAAATTCGTCAAATGCGTTTCTTTTTTCTTCCATTGTAGTAAACTTTTAATTGTTAAACATAGACTTTTTGAATTTAAACGTGCCGTTGTGTTTGACTACCGTTGTGTCAGTTGTTACGATAGTTGCCTTGCCACGTACCGTTGTACCCTTTGAAACGGTGCAACCCTGCAAGATTGCAGATAAAAACAACATCGCCCCACATACGGCGAAAATAGCTAAACACATTGCAACTTCTTTAATTGCTTCTTTCGGTTGCTCTCTGAAATGTTGTATAAACTCTTTCATATTTTCAAATAGTTTAATTGAACACTGCAAAGATACAACATTTTTCTAACATACAAGCATAAGCGCACAAATTATTTTCGTTTTAACTTTTCTTAACTCTTGGTGTTGTGTTCCACGTGAAACATTTTATTTCGTGCATCGGTACGGCAGTGTTCCACGT
>OGQM01002547.1_pt1 | contig 10764 bp, 10 predicted proteins | sample 1553191 | NCBI WGS metagenome assembly OGQM01 (sample SAMEA2579954, study PRJEB22360) | human gut metagenome | biome: human gut; feature: human-associated habitat; material: faeces | place: Denmark | collected 2008/2010 | reverse complement strand
CGGGGTGACGAGCGTGCGTTCGAACTCAGCCATCGCGTCCGTGATGCGCTGGATGTCGACCTTGCTGTCGCCGAAGACCTTCTTGAAGTATTCGCCGTAGCCCGGGATCGAGGAGATCACCTTCACGGCCATTTCATGGGTGGAGGCCATTTCAAGCGGGTTGGCGATCGGGCCGGCGGCCTGTTCGGCCGGGTGGGACAGGTGCTGTTAGCCGCCATCTTCGTCATCGCCTGCTTCAACACCTGCGTAGGACTCATCGCCAGCGTGGGCGAATACTTCCATGAGCTGCTGCCCCGGCTGTCCTATCCTGCCATCGCGGCTTTCTTCGCACTGATGAGTATGCTTCTGGCCAACATCGGCCTTGCGGACATCCTGAGCCTCTCCGTCCCGGTGCTGAACGCCATCTACCCCATCGCCATCATCCTCATCGTGGTGGAGTTTCTGCCGGAGCGGTTCCAGCGCCCTCTGGTCTGGCGGCTGGGCGTCCTCTTTACCGCCCTTCAGAGCATCCCCGCCGCCCTGCCCTTCGGCCCTCTCTCCGGGTTCATGAACGCCCTGCCTCTGAGCGGCCTCGGCTTCGGCTGGCTTCTCCCGGCCCTCATCGGCATCGGTGCCGGCCTCGTCTTATAACGTGAAAAAACTGCCGTACAGCTGTGCGGCAGTTTTTCGTTGCAAAACTTACTTTGCAGAGTTGCGGATGGCCGCCATGACCTTGCGGAGGACGGACGGCTCGGTGTAGTAGAAGCCATCGTCCGGCAGCTTGCCGCCCACAGAAGCAGGCGAGGCATCGTAGAGCACCTGCAGATAGGCGGAGATGTCCTTCTTCATTTCCTCGCCGTTGCGGTAGACGATATTGCACTTGGGCAGGGCCTTTTTGGCGATCGCTGCCTTGGCCACCACGCCGACCTGCTCACACAGGGCGGCAGTTCCGTCGATGTCCTCATTTGCAGCCTTGACGCTCTTCTGGTAGTCGGTCAGGAAGGCGGCGATGACGTCCGGGTTCTTTTTGGCGTACTCGGTGCGCACCACGGTGACTCCGGTAATGAGCTGGGTATCGCAGACCTTGTTCCACTCGCGGGTCAGGTCAAGGACGACACGGAGGCTGCTGTCCTTCATCTGGGCGGCAGTGACGTAAGGCTGGGGCAGAACGGCAATGGCGTCCTTCTTGGCAGCGGCCATCTGGGCCGTGACCTCAGAGGCCTCGCTGTAATACTCGATCTTCACGTCCCTGTCGGGGTCGAGGCCGTTCTTCCGGAGCAGATAGCGCAGGACGTATTCCGGCGTCGTGCCCTTGCCGGTGGAGAGGATGGTGCGGCCCTTGAGGTCGGCGAAGCTGTGGACGGTGTCGCCCTTCTCCACGATGTAGAGCACACCCAGCGTGTTCACTGCCATGACCTGAATGCCGCCGTTCGTCTTCTGGTAGAGGGTGGCGGCGAGGTTGGCCGGGATCGCAGCCATATCGAGGTCGCCCTTGATGAGCTTGGGCACGATCTCATCGGCTGCGCCGTAGAGCTGCAGGTCGTAGTCGAGGGAGGCAGTGCCCTCCTTCTCCATGCTCAGCAGGTTGACGAGGCCCATGGTGGTGGGGCCTTTCAGGCCGGCGATCCGCACCTTGGTGTTGGTCTTGGCCGATGCGCCGCAGGCCAGCATACTCACCAGCAGCACCGCCGACAGCAGCAGAGATGTCAGTTTTTTCATTTTGTACAGTTCCTCACTTTCATCGGGATAAATTTTCCCGCAGAAAATTTGCAAAAACCATTTGCTTTACGCCCCCAAGTTTACTATAATAAAAGAAAAAATACCGTTGCGTATGCAACGGAATCGCAGAAGGGCGGTGAGGGCCCGGGGAAAACCTCACGGAATGGGTATGGAAAACTATCTTCCGCTGTTACAATCCACTTCTCTGTTCGCCGGGCTGGAGGCCGAAGCGCTCCGGGTCCTGCTGGGCAACGTGGGAGCCGTATTGCGCACCTACAGCCGGGGCGAGACCCTCGTGCTGGCCGGGCAGACCAACCGCCGGGTGGGCGTGGTGCTCTCGGGCACCATCGAAGCCTATCACCCTGCCGCCAGCGGGGCGCGTCTGCCCATCAGCCAGATGGGGCCGGGCGGCGTGTTCGGCGATGTGCTGGGCGGCTCGAGCCTTTCCAGCCCGGTGACGGTGATGGCCTCCGCCCCCTGTGAGGTGCTGCTGATGCCCTACGAAAAGCTCCTGCTGCCCGGGGCCGATCCGGCCCGCCAGCGGGTCTTACAAAATCTCGTGCGCACCATCAGCGACAAATACTTCCTCCTCTCCCGCCGGGTGGACCTGCTGCTGCTCAAGAGCCTGCGGGCCAAGGTGTGTGCCTACCTCCTCAGCGAGGCGGAGGTGCACCACAGCCTCACCTTCACCATCCCCTACTCCCGCATCCAGCTGGCCGATTACCTCAACTGCGACCGCAGCGCCCTCTCCCGGGAGCTGAGCCTCATGCAGCGGGACGGCCTGCTGGAGACTTATCGGAGCAGCTTCAAGCTGCTGGAGCCGGAAGCGCTGCGGCGGATGGTTTTATAAAGGAGAATTTCATCATGTCCAAACCTATCCTATGGATCGTCATCCCCTGCTACAACGAGGAGCAGGTGCTGCCCATCACGGCCCCCCTGTTCCTGAAAAAGATCAACGACCTCGCCGCAGCGGGCCTTGTCAGCGAGAAGAGCCGGGTGCTCTTTGTCAACGACGGCTCCCGCGACGCCACATGGTCCCTCATCCAGAAGTTTGCCGCTGAGGACGAGCACTTCATCGGCATCTCCCAGAGCCGCAACCGCGGCCACCAGAACGCCGTGCTGGCCGGGCTGATGGAGGCGCTCCACAGCGGCAGCTGCGACATTACCATCTCCATCGACTGCGACGGTCAGGACGACATCAACGCCATGGACGAGATGGTCAAGAAGTATCTCGCCGGGGCCGAGGTGGTCTATGGCGTGCGCAGCCGCCGGGACACCGACACCTTCTTCAAGCGGTTCACCGCCGAGGGCTTCTACCATGTGATGAACGCGCTGGGGGCCGACATCGTCTTCAACCATGCCGACTACCGCCTCATCAGCACCCGTGTGCTGGAAAGCTTCGCCGACTACCGCGAGGTGAACATCTTCCTGCGGGGCATGGTGCCGCTGGTGGGCTACCCCAGCGACACCGTCTATTACGAGCGCCACGAGCGTCTGGCCGGTGAGAGCCACTACCCGCTGCGCAAGATGCTGGCCCTCGCCTTCGACGGCATCACCAGCCTGTCGAACAAGCCCATCCGCCTCATCACCGGGGCAGGCATCGTGGTCAGCCTCATCAGCTTCATCGGCGTCCTCTGGGCCATCGTGCAGGCGGTCAGGGGCAGCGTCGTGGCCGGCTGGGCCTCCACCATCTGCATCGTCTGCTTCATGGGCGGCGTCCAGCTGGTCTGTCTGGGCGTCATCGGCGAATACGTCGGCAAGATCTACATGGAAACCAAGGCCCGCCCCCGCTACATCATCAGCGAGCGGACATGGGCACCCTACGAAAGGAAGTATCACGGATGAGCAAACAGAGCTGGCGGGGCAGCACCCTGCTGAACCCGGAGCCGCCGGTGCTGGTCTCCTGCGGCGGGCTGGACAAGCCCAACCTCATCACCATCGGCTGGACGGGCACCATCTGCACCCAGCCCAGCATGGTATCCATCAGCGTCCGCCCCGAGCGATACAGCCACCATCTCATCAAGGAGAGCGGACAGTTCGCCATCAACCTGCCCACCGAGGCACTGGTGAAGTCGGTGGACTGGTGCGGCGTCAGGAGCGGCCGGGACTTCGATAAATTCGCGGCCTGCGGCCTCCATGCCGCCCCCGGCTCGGTGCTGACGAACTGCCCCATCCTCGCCGAAAGCCCCGTCAATCTGGAATGCCGGGTAACGCAGGTCATCCCGCTGGGCAGCCACGACCTCTTCCTCGCCGAAGTCGCCGCCTGCGACGTGGACGAAAGCCTGCTGGACGAGAATGGCAAGCTCTGCCTCGACAAGGCCAGGCTCATCGTCTACAGCCACGGCGAATATCTGGCACTGGGCAAAAAACTGGGCACCTTCGGCTACAGCGTCCGGAAGAAAAAAGCACGGCGGAAATAACTTCCCCGTGCTTGACAATTCGCGTAAAACAAACTATACTAAAAATAGAAAAGGCACTGCGACAAGCGGTTAGCCTCTAGTCTAAGGTTTTAAGCTCTATTGAACCGTCGCCTTTGCCGAGGTGGCGGTTCAGCGTTTTTTCACGATAATGGTGATAGTAAACTCACCAATATGGAAAGTAATCCGCATTGCCTCACCCCCTTTCGGGAAGTGTAGGCCAACCGCCTGCCGTATGTGCAGTGCCTTGCCGCCAAAGCAGCAAAATTAGTATAACACAGTTTTCGACAATCTGCAATCACAAAAGCCGCAGGATGCATAGAGCATCCCGCGGCTTCGATTTTATCGCAAGGCAAGAAATTAGTGCGACATGAAAACAGCATATTTGCGATATGCAATTCAACGCTGTTGCTGCTACATTAAAAAGTTGAATTGCTATATTTCAGCAGATCACTCAAGCACTTGACCGTCCGGCCATGATGGCCGGTGACGGTCTCCGCGTGGAGCAGACTGCTCAGGACGCTCTCCTCCACGCACTCGGCCACGGCCCGGAACAGGGGGTTGATGGCGTCGTCGTGGACCATGCCCATCGGCAGGATGGCCTTTTCCGAGTCATGGGGCACCCGGTTCGCAGTAGTGAAGGCGATGACGATCTCGCCCGAACCATTTCCGCAGAAGGAGCCGGTGCGGGACAGGCCCACCAGCGCCCGGTGGCAGAGCCGCCGCAGCTGGCGCTCACTGAGGGGGATGTCCGTCGCCAGCACCGTGATGATGGAGCCTTTGTCCTCGTGGGGCGGGATGCTGGCGTCCAGCAGGGTCTGGATGGGGGTGCCCGCCACCACGAGGTCGTCGAAGACGGCGTGGTTAGAGAGCACCAGCGCGCCGATGGTGTAGGGCTTCCCGTCCAGCTCCACCACACGGGAGGCCGAGCCGATGCCGCCCTTCAGGCCATGGCAGCGCATTCCCCGGCCTGCGCCCACCGCGCCCTCGGCGAAGTCGGCGCGGCAGTCGGCCAGCGCAGCCCACACATTTTCCTCGGTGACATGGAGGCCCCGGATGTCGTTCAGGCCGCTGTCGTTGCACTCGCAGACCACCGGGTTGACGCTGCCGGTGGTCTCGCAGATGTCGGGGTTCCGGTCCAGCATATACTTCACCAGCGCCGTCTCCACTGTGCCCACGCTGAGGGTGTTGGTGAAGAGGATGGGCGTCTCCAGCGTGCCCAGCTCCTCGATCTGGACAAGGCCGGTGGTCTTGCCGAAACCGTTGATGACGTGGCTGGCCGCCATCACCTTATCGTGGAAAATATCCCCCGGATGGGGCAGCAGGGCGGTGACGCCGGTCTGGACCTCGCCGTCCGACAGCGTGCAGTGGCCTACCGTAACGCCCGGCACGTCACTGATCTTGTCCAGCGGGCCGCAGGGCAGCTTGCCCACCCGGATGCCCCGGTTTTTCCATTCTGATTCGATTCCCATACAAATTCTCCTTACAAAAATGCCCTCCTCGTTTCGTGCGGAGAGGGCGTTCTTTGTTTATTCTTCCCCGTGCTCCACCCGCTTAATGGCTCCCAGATCGTAGGGCGTATTCTGGTAGACGTAGTAGTTCAGCCAGTTCTCATACAGCAGATGTGCGTGAGCGCGCCAGCGGAAGAGGGGCGGCTGGGCGGGGTCGTCCTCCGGGTAGTAGTTCTTCGGCACAGCGATAGGCAGGCCCTTGGCCACATCCCGCTTGTACTCGGCGTCGAGGGTGTACTTATCGTACTCCGGATGGCCGGTGACGAAGATCTGCCGGCCATTCTCGGTGCTCATCAGGAAGGGGCCTGCCTCGTCGCTCTCGGCGAGGATGCGCAGGGCCTTGCAGTCCAGCACATCCTCGCGGGAGATGCCGGTGTGGCGGCTGTGGGGGGCGTAGAACACCTCGTCGAAGCCCCGCACCAGCGGGTTCGAGGGGCGTGTGACCCTGTGCTCGAAGACGCCGAACATCTTCTCGTTCAGCAGCTGCTTGCGGATGCCGTAGTGGTAATAAAGCCCCGCCTGCGCACCCCAGCAGACGTGGAGGGTGGAGTAGACATTCGTCTCGCTGAAGTCCATGATCTCGCACAGCTCCGGCCAGTAGTCCACCTGCTCAAAGTCGATCTTCTCCACCGGTGCGCCGGTGATGATCATGCCGTCGTAGCGGTTATTCTTCACCTCGTCGAAGGTCTTATAAAACGCCTCGAGGTGGGCCGCAGAGACATGGGTCGCCGCATGGCTGGCCGTCTGCAGCAGGGTCATGTGGACCTGAATGGGCGTATTGGCCAGCAGGCGGGCGATCTGGGTCTCGGTGGCGATCTTGGTCGGCATGAGGTTCAGGATGAGGATCTCCAGCGGGCGGATGTGCTGGGAGAGCGCCCGTTCCCGGTGCATGACGAAAACATTTTCCTCGTAGAGGGCGTCATAGGCGGGAAGGGTCTTGGGGATGATCAGGGGCATAGCGATTTCTCCTTAGATTTTATCGAGTGCCTGTGCAATATCTGCGATGAGGTCCTCGCTGCTTTCCAGTCCGCAGCTCATCCGCACCAGCTCGGCAGGCACACCGGCAGCGGCCAGCTGCTCGTCGTTCATCTGGCGATGGGTGCTGGAGGCCGGGTTGAGGCAGCAGGTACGGGCATCGGCCACATGGGTCTCGATGGCGGCAAGCTTCAGCTCCTTCATGAAGGTGCTGGCCGCCTCGCGGCCTCCGGCCAGACCGAAGGAGACGACGCCGCAGCTGCCGTTCGGCAGATACTTCTCCGCCAGTGCATGGTAAGGGCTGGACTCGAGGCCGCAGTAGTTGACGTAAGCCACCTTGGGGTGAGCCTCAAGGAACTTTGCGACGGCCATGCCGTTGGCGCAGTGGCGCTGCATCCGGACGTGGAGGCTCTCAAGGCCGAGGTTCAGCATATAGGCGTTCATGGGGGACTGCATCGAGCCGAAGTCCCGCATCAGCTGTGCGGTGGCCTTGGTGATGAACGCCCCCTCCTTGCCAAAGCGCTCGGCGTAGGTGATGCCGTGATAGCTCTCGTCGGGGGTGCACAGTCCGGGGAACTTGTCGGCGTGGGCCATCCAGTCGAACTTTCCGCCGTCCACAATGGCACCGCCCAGCACCGCACCATGGCCGTCCATATATTTGGTGGTCGAGTGGGTCACGATGTCAGCCCCCCACTCGAAGGGGCGGCAGTTGACCGGCGTGGGGAAGGTGTTGTCCACGATGAGGGGTACGCCGTGGGCGTGGGCCGCCTTGGCGAACTTCTCAATGTCCAGCACAGTGAGGGCAGGGTTTGCGATGGTCTCGCCGAACACGACCTTGGTGTTGGGCTGGAAGGCAGCGTCCAGCTCCTCCTCGCTGCACAGCGGGTCCACAAAGGTGGCGGTAATGCCCATCTTCTTCATGGTGACGGAGATGAGGTTGAAGGTGCCGCCGTAGATGGTGCTGGACGCCACGATGTGGTCGCCCGCCTCGCAGAGGTTGAACAGTGCGAAGAAGTTTGCGGCCTGACCGCTGGACGTCAGCATGGCGGCGGTGCCGCCCTCCAGCTCGCAGATCTTTTTCGCCACCAGATCACAGGTGGGGTTCTGCAGGCGGGAGTAGAAGTAGCCGTCGGCTTCGAGGTCGAACAGCTTGCCCATGTCCTCGCTGGTGGCGTACTTGAAGGTGGTGGACTGGATGATGGGGATCTGGCGGGGTTCGCCGTTGCCGGGGGTGTAACCGCCCTGCACGCAGATGGTATCACGGTTCATTGCAACATACTCCTTTACTGGGTTTGTCTGTATAACACAATTCCCCGCCAGAGGGCAGGCCTCCGGCGGGGAATCGGTTCGTTAAATTTTGTTCCCTGCTGGAAGCCGAAACCTCTAAGTTTACAACCTACGGTCAGGCCATCCTTCCATCCAACCTCTCAGTCTCGCATTTGCTCGACAGCTCCCCTTGTAGGGGAGCCTCTGGCGAAGAGGGAAAGCTTTCCGCTACGCCAAAGCCTCCCCTCGTTAGGGGAGGTGGCACGGCGACAGCCGTGACGGAGAGGTTGAGCGACCACTTACTTTCTCAGCCGCTTATCGCTCTTGGTCGCCCAGAAGGTGCCGACGGTCTGGAACACCTGCACCATGAGCACCAGCAGCACGACGCAGACGATCATGATGTTGGTCTGATAGCGGTAGTAGCCGTAGGACAGGGCGATCTTGCCCAGACCGCCGCCGCCGATGACGCCGGACATGGCCGAGTAGCCGAGGATGGTGGTCAGGGCAGTGGTCATGCTGGAGATGAGGCCGGGCAGGCACTCAGGGATCATGACTTTGGTGATGATCTGGAAGGGGGTCGCGCCCATGCTCTGGGCTGCTTCCACGACGCCCTCGTCCAGCTCGCGCAGGCTCGTCTCCACGAGGCGGGCCACAAAGGGGAAGGCCGCGACCACCAGCGGAACGATGGTGGCCTTGGTGCCGACGGTGGTGCCCACGATGGCGCGGGTCAGCGGGAAAACGCAGATCATCAGGATGAGGAAAGGCACGCTGCGCAGGATGTTGATGACGATGTTCAGGATGTGCATCAGCCAGCCCGGCAGGGGCAGCACGCCATCCTTGTCGCCCGCCACCAGCAGAACGCCCAGCGGCAGGCCCAGCACCAGAGAAAATGCCGTGGAGAGGACGGTCACATAGAACGTCTCCCAGATGGCGAAGCCATAATCTGCAAAGCTCATTCTCCGGTCACCTCCTCAACGGTCACACCATTCTGGCTGCGCATATAGCACACAGCCTGCTTTGCCTGTTCGGTATCGCGGGGAAGCTTGAGCAGCATCGAGCCATAGCACTGGCCGCTCAGGTCGCGGGTGTCGGCGCTGAGCACCGACACAAGGATGCCCTTCTCCGCTGCGAGGCTCGCCACCAGCGGCTTTGCGGTGGATGAGCCGTTAAAGGTCACACGCACGACGTGGTCGTCGGGCGCAAAGCTCGAGAGGTCGCGGGCCGCGCTGCCGCCGTTGGGGGCGACAAGGCGCTTGGCCGCAGCCGTCTTGGGATTTGCGAAGATCTCGCGCACCTCTCCCTGCTCCACGACCACGCCGCCGTCCAGAATGGCGACCCGGTCGCAGATCTCTTCCACGACACTCATCTGATGGGTGATGACCACCACCGTGATGCCCAGCTTCTTGTTGATGTCCTTGATGAGGGTCAGGATGGCGTGGGTCGTGTTGGGGTCCAGCGCACTGGTGGCCTCATCGCAGAGCAGGACTTTGGGGTCGGTGGCCAGCGCACGGGCAATGGCGATGCGCTGCTTCTGGCCGCCGGAGAGCTGGGCAGGGTAGGCGTTGGCCTTATCGGGCAGGCCCACCATTTCCAGCAGCTCCTTTGCACGCTTTTCGGCGTCGGCCTTCTTCACGCCCGCCAGCTCCATCGGGAAGCAGATGTTCTTCAGGCAGCTACGCTGCATCAGCAGGTTGAACTGCTGGAAGATCATGGTGATGTCCCGGCGGCGCTCCCGCAGGGCGGCGGGAGACAGGGTCTCCATCGCGGTGCCGTCGATGACGACGCTGCCCTCGGTGGGGCGTTCCAGCAGATTGATGCAGCGCACCAGCGTGGATTTGCCCGCGCCCGACATACCAATGATGCCGTAGATGGAGCCATCGGGAATGGTCAGGTCGATGTCCTTCAGCGCATTCACCGCGCCGTCCTTCATCTGGAAAGTCTTGGAAAGGTGTTTGATCTCGATCACAATTTACTCCTTAGTAGGGTCTTAACCCTCGATGGGGGCGAGGCTGTCCTGCTTGCCGCCGTAGATGCCCATCGGCTCGACGTGGATGCCGGCGACCGTCACCAGATGGGTGCCCTTCTCCTCATTGAAGTTGTCCAGATACGGCTGATGCTGGAAGTAGTTGGTGTCGCACTGGCCGTCCTCGACGATGGTGTTGGGGATCACATAGTCGTCGTACTCCTGAATGTCCAGCGTGATGCCCTTGGCGGCCAGAATGTCCTTGCAGACCTCCAGCACCTCGCAGTGGGGAGCGGGGGTAGCGGCGCAGCTGACGGTCTCGCCGTTCAGTGCGTCATAGTCGATGGAGGGATCGTAGCCGTCGGTGGGGTTCTCGACGACGGAGACGACAGCGCCCTTGTAGTTTTCATCCATGAAGTCCTTGACCTGCTGGCTCTGCAGAGCAGCCACCAGCGCCTTGATCTTCGGCTCGTTCTCGTTGCCCTCCTTGCAGACCAGCACGTTGACGTAAGCAGAGGAGCCGTCCTCCATGGCCAGAGCGTCGGTCATGGGGTCCAGACCAGCGGAGATGGCGTAGTTGGAGTTGATGACCGCGTAATCCTCGTCCTGCAGGACGTTGGGCACCTGAGCAGCCTCGACCTCATCGACGGTGACGTTCAGGGGGTTCTCCTCGATGTCGTTCTTGGTGGCGGTCAGACCGGCGTCTGCCTTCAGCTTGAAGAAGCCGTTCTTCTCCAGCAGGGTCAGAGCGCGGGCCTCGTTGGTGGTGTCGTTGGGGACAGCGACCTTGATCTTGTCCAGCTTTGCAGCAGCGGAAGCAGCCTCAGAAGAAGCAGCGCCGGAAGCAGCAGAGCTTGCGGTGGAGGAAGAGCCGCCGCAGGCGGTCAGGGCAGCAGCAGCGGCTGCCAAACCCGGAACTTTCCGGGCTGTAAGC
>OGQM01002539.1_pt1 | contig 10802 bp, 8 predicted proteins | sample 1553191 | NCBI WGS metagenome assembly OGQM01 (sample SAMEA2579954, study PRJEB22360) | human gut metagenome | biome: human gut; feature: human-associated habitat; material: faeces | place: Denmark | collected 2008/2010 | reverse complement strand
TTTTTTATATAATCGGAAGAGATGCGGTGCGTATTTCAGCTATGAATATTGCATCATATTTATTTTGACATAATATGAAATATATTTTATAATGATAAAAACATTGCGTGAAAAACAGTAAATTAAAATGAGATGTATCTGATAAAATACAATTTATTTGCGGCGGTTTAAGAGTGTAGTGCGTATAAATATATATAAGGGAGGAGAACTATGGACACCACAGGGGAATTAACGCAGAAAAAGTTTTCTGCCAGACAGCTGGTATCCAAAGTCTTTGAGACAGACCAATATCTTATAAGACAGATTTTGGATGAGGATGATAAAAGGGCGGCAGAAATATTAATTGACAGGTATTATAAGACTGTCTACAGGGAGATTTACATAAAGACATCTGATGAAGAATTGTCACTTGATCTTACACAGGAGACATTTATATCAATACTCAGGGCATTATCACAATTTGATGCATCAAAAGCATCATTTAAAACATGGATAATAAGGATAGCACAAAATAAAGTTATAGATTACCGGCGAAGCAGGTACAATCATGAATCAATTATGACAGAAGTGCTTGAAGATTATGATAAGCCATCATCTGACTGCATTGAAGATAATGCAATTAACAGTATGACAAAGGAAAAGGTAATGCAGATTCTGAAAAAACAAGATGAAGTCTCGGAACGCATATTTATGATGAGGGCGTATGAAGAACATTCATTTACGCAGATTGCCCAGATGATGGGGATGAATCAGGGTGCAGTAAAAGCAAGGTATTACAAGACGGTAAAACTAATCAGAAAGGAGTTGGAAGGTTATGAATAAAGTGAAATATCCTGATAAAAAGGTAATTCAGCAGCAGATATGCACAATTATTGACCGTTCAGGAATGTTTGACGAACAGCAGGACAGCCAGATGTTCACAGAGATAAAGCCTGTAAGCAGGAAACATTCATATACCAGAACAGCTTTCAAAGTAGTAAAAGCTGCAGCAGCGGCGGCAGCGGCGGTTATTGTTGTGACAGCAGTACATGGGGCAGCAACAGGAATAGCATCAAAGAAGCAGAAAGCATTAGCACCGGGAGGAACACGGGAAAGTGAATATACGGATAATGCAGCTGCAGATTCCAATGCAGATATGCAGTCAGATAAAAACGAAGGAGCATTAAAAGCAGACCGCCAGTATACAAGCGATGAGATTGCTATAAATAAGCAGGATTACCTGAAGTATCAGAAACAGATAAGCTGTATACTTGGTTCTGATAACAGTACAATAGCTGCACAGCTTTCCGTTGTATATCCTAAGATTTATCATAATAAAGTTTCCCTTAATTCGGCAGATAGTTTATATCAGACGATTGCAGATACATGTCATCTTAAAGCAATGGAAAAATATAGTGATATTGATATGAGCGAAAATTATATTGAGAATCCGGTAAATATAAGTTATACATCGACATATTCGGTTTGTGAAGCAGCTCAGGATACAGTATTATCATTTTCTGATAAGTATGTAGAATCAGCAGAATCATTTATTGCTAAAGACTTTACAAGGAAGAGAATTACACAGGTGTATGGTTATAATTTTGATGTTGAAAATGACAAAATTCTTACATACGAAGATATTTTTGAAAATTATGACGAGGCGATGAATTATATATCAGAGCGTGTAATGAATGCCGGTGCATCTCAGATAGAATATTTAGATGACCAGACTAATACATATACATATTATAATATGAAAAAGATTATAAGTGATAATAACTGGTATATAAAAGATTATGAAATGGTTATAACTGTCAATGGCAGGCAGACACAGAAAGCCGGTGGAAGCTCAGAATATGAAGTAGAATCACCGGTTCAGGTTTCTATTGATCTAGATGAATTTAGAGAAAAAGGTATTAAGTTTAATAATGCATATTTTAATATACATTAACAGGGGAGATATATATGACAGATAATACATATTACTTAAATATGGCAAAAAACGTATTGATGGAGATAAAAAAGAGTGTTGTGGGCAAGGATGAGGTTATCTGTAAGATAATGATGGCAATTCTTGCAAGAGGACATGTTCTCATAGAGGATATTCCGGGAGTTGGAAAAACAACTATGGCACTTGCATTTGCAGAAACACTGGGGCTTAAATGTAACAGGGTACAGTTTACGCCTGATGTAATGCCATCAGATATAGTGGGCTTTAATATGTATAACCGTGCAACTAATAAGTTTGAGTACAAGGCAGGGGCAGCAGACTGTAATATCCTGCTTGCAGATGAGATTAACAGAACATCTCCCAAGACCCAGTCCGCTCTTCTTCAGGTTATGGAAGAAGGAAAGGTAAGTGTTGATGGGGTTACATATGCACTTCCTGAGCCATTTATGGTTATTGCCACACAGAATCCGTTTGGTTCGGTGGGAACACAGAAACTGCCGGAATCGCAGATGGACAGATTTATGATAAGAGTTACCATGGGATATCCGTCAGTTGAAGATGAAGTCAGCATAATGAAGAGTAAAACCGGTGGTTTATCAAACAGGGTTTTATCGAAAAATGTTATAAATGCACAGGATTTTATGGCTATGAGAGATATAGTAGATGAGGTATATGTCGATGACAGCATATATGAATATGTTGCAAAAATTGTAGCTAAAACGCGTGATTCAGAGGATATTTTGCAGGGAATAAGCCCGAGAGGAAGTATTTCAATCATTAATATGGCAAAGGCAGAAGCTTTTTTACGTGGGCATGATTATGTACTTCCATCAGATATACAGTTTGTGCTGAATGATACGATGGCACACAGAATTATTTTAAATAGAAGTCTGAAACGTGGTCATATAACAGAGGAAAGTGTAATAGACAGCATTTGCAGAAGTGTAGATGTTCCTAAGATTGGTACGAGAGGAATATTGTGAAAAAAAGAGTAATATTATATATTCTTAGTGTAATTGGAATAGTAATTCTTAACTGCCTTTATGTTAATTTTGAATTTATGGTTATGTTGGTAATGGTGATTGTCATACCGTTATTTTCATATATAATTTTTAGTATTTCAAAACATGGAATGAAGATATTTGTAAAGATTAATAATAGTGTAGTGTCTGTCGGTGACAATATCGATGTCAGAATTATTGAAGGTGGCAATTCGTTATTTGGACCGCCCGAAGGCGTGCTCAAAGCACAGATAAGATATTCCAATGACGGGGATACAAAGCAGGCAGAAGTTGAAATTGGCAGTGGCAGCATGAGGGAATGCAGTCTTGATTTTAAACCAAAGCATATAGGAATAGTAAACATATATTTTACGGAATTGAAAGTTACTGATTATATCCGTTTTTTTTCAACTACATATGATTATAACTGTATCAGAAAGGCAATTGTTTTTCCGCAGAAAAAGGATGGAAGTTTCCGGGCTGTTGATTATCAGAATGAAGAGGATGAGTTTGTATTATCATTTGAGGAAACAGATAATACAGAAGTGCTTGATTTAAGAGAGTTTGCTGACGGAGACAGTGTCAACAAAATTCACTGGAAGCTGAGTATGAATTCTGATGATTTTATAGTGCGTCAATATGGTGAAGAGGTAGAAAAGAGAAATACAATTATTGTTGACCTTACGAAAGTAAAGACAGATAAATTCAGGGATAAGCTGGATTTGATTTACGAGGCAGCATATCTGCTCGGACTTGCATATCTTGAGGATGGAATATCGGCACGTTTTGTTGTATGGGATGGATTGGAATATGATATAACATCATTTGATTTTGATGATGAAGCAGGACTCGAAAAAGCACTGCTTGAAGTTATGTGCATAAAGTGTGAGACGGATTCTTTGATGCATCTTAATTATGTTATTACGCAAAACAGTATTAATCTGGGACAGTATCCGGTTCTTATTACTATGCAGGATTACGAAAGCGATATTTATGATATCATAAATGTGGAAAAGGATAATCTTGACAGGATTTTTAATATTAAAGATGGGGCAGATTAACATGAATGATTTACAGGCAGATACAAGTGACATTATAAAGGAAATATTAATGTGTGTGGTAATTGCCATGACAGGTATGTTCGGAATAACAGGTGCCATGTTTACCGGAAATGCTTTATATGCAGATTCGGCAGGAGTGTATATATATGAGGCAGTTATTACATGTGTTGTCGTTATATGTATAAGTCTGCCCAAAATAAGAAAAAAATTCAGTATCGTGTATGGACTGGCAGTATTGTTGCTTTTTGTGGCTGCACATAGCATGATAATCAGTGGATTTGTTCATATTGCAAACCAGCTGGAGACATTTTTCAGAAGTGGGAGGTCATATGCGGATATTCAGGGAGCGGTTTCATCATCTGACAGTAAAGCATATATTGCGGCACAGGGACAGGAATCACTGGCAATATTTCTTTGTGTGCTTATTATGGCATACATTATAAGTTTTACTGTAGTATATGTAAGAAGCATGCTTGTTGCAATTGTAGAAATTCTTCCGGTAATGAGTCTGTTTATAGCATATTCTGTAATTCCGTCTGCGTTTGTATGTGTGATATGTATTACATATGTGTTTTGTGTTGCAGCATTAGAGAGAAAGAAACGTGACATAAAAAAGCCGGCAGTGGTATTCATGATATGTGCATTGGTGGGAACAGCTCTTATTGTGACTGATGTTGTGAATAAAGATTATAAAAGACCACAGATTTTCATTGACTGGGGCAAAGATATGGATGAGTCTGTTAATGGGATTTTTGACGGAATTGTGGCTGGAAATGCTGACGGTGGTAAAAATGAAAACAATGATGATAGTGGCGTAAAAGTAACGGGGCTTACAAATGATGGTGTTATAGGTGAGGCGGATTCTGTCCAGATAAAATCAGACACGGTTGCGAGAATAACAACACTTAATACAGGAAAAGATTTATATATTCCAACATATACGAGCTATAATTATTATTATGGCGGAAATAAATGGACACGGGCTTTAAGTGTAATTGAAGGTGCGGATCAGAAAAGATTTGATATGATAGAAGAAGCACTTGCCAGTGATGTTTTAAAAGATTATATAGATGGTGGAACAGGGGATTTTGGGCGAAGCACAAAAATATACCAGATGACAAGAATAAGTGGAGATAAGAATATACCACAAAATTTAACATATATTGATATTGATACATCTTATATATCAAAACTTGTCGATATTATGCAGGAAAAGACAGATTTACCATATGGATTCAGCACACATATTATGACTGATATGGAACTTCTGAATGATACTGCACACAAGAGCGGTGGAGCTTCCAGCATTCAGGGATTTTCATTATCAGATTTAAATACGTTCTATACCTACAAGCCTAAAAATGCAAGCACACAGGAACGGCTGAATTCTATCCAGAAGCTGAAAGATTATTTCAGTAAAAATTACAGATACACACTTTCTCCGGGACGTGTTCCTGATGGAAGAGATGCGGTTGAATACTTTCTTATGGATAGCAGGGAAGGGTACTGTACATATTTTGCATCAAGTGCCGTTATATTATTAAGGTCTGTTAATATTCCGGCAAGATATGTAGAGGGTTACAGAATTCCGGCAGACAGGATAGCAGTGGCAGATACAGTTAATACGTTAAATACATTACAGCAAAATAAAGCTGTTATCACTGAATCGGTTGTAGATGTAAAAAGTTCAGATGCCCATGCGTGGGTCGAAGCATATCTTGATGGATATGGGTGGATAACGGTTGATGTTACACCATCTTCACAAAATGAAGAAAATGTTTCGCAGGAACAGCCACAGGAGCAGGAAACATCATCTGATGAACAGGAGCAGGAAACATCATCTGATGAACAGGATACAGCAGAAAATAATCAGGATACAGCACCCGCAGGAGACATTTCCACAGAGGAGAGTGGAAATAATACAATAGCAGGTGGAAAAGTCACCGCAGTTTTCGGATTTTTGTGGAAAATAATATTGATTGCAGCAGCCATTTTATTTGTTATAATATTTATAGTACGCTGTGCAAAAAAGAAAAAGCGTGTAGATAACATGCTGGAGTCATCAGACGTAACTGCATTGTTTAATTCATTGGAAAATCTTCTTGCCCGCTGTGGATATAATAGATTTAACATGGATTATGAAGAATATGCGGAAGTCCTTGAGGAAAGTGATGACATATTCAGAATTAATAATATAAAAATGATTATAGATTACGTGCTCATGGTCAATTATAGAAAAAATGATGGCATAGACGATGATAATAACGAATATGTATGCAGTCAGATAAGAAAGCTTCGTGAAAGTCTGTTTGCAAGGATGAATCCGCTAAGGAGATTCGTTTTAAAATACATAATATGCATGTAAATAAATTGCACGGCGTTTAAACAGGAAATGAGGCTGATTTTATGTTTAATCTTGAAGAGGAACTTAAAAAACTTCCTGACAAGCCGGGAGTTTATATAATGCATGATAAAATTGGCACGATTATATATGTAGGAAAAGCGGTTAATCTTAAAAACCGTGTAAGGCAGTATTTTCGTGCAAGTACAAAACATACGGCAAAAATAAAAAGAATGGTGTCGAATGTTGATTATTTTGAATATATAATAACAGATTCAGAACTTGAGGCATTGGTGCTGGAGTGCAATCTGATAAAGGAGCACAGCCCAAAGTATAACACTATGTTAAAGGATGATAAGACGTATCCTTTTATAAAAGTGTCCGTACATGAAGCGTATCCCAGAGTTATATTTTCAAGAAAAATGAAACACGGAACAGGAAGGTATTTTGGACCATACACGTCCGCAGGAGCAGTAAAAGATACAATAGAGCTGTTATGTAAGCTTTATAAAATAAGAACATGCAACAGGGTTCTTCCACGCGATATAGGAAAAGAGCGTCCGTGTCTTAATTACCATATAGGGCAGTGTTCGGCACCATGTCAGGGATATATTTCGCAGGAAGATTATAAAAAATCAATAGATGAAGTTATTGATTTTCTTGGTGGCAGTTACAAAAAAATTATAGACGGGCTCACATCGCAGATGATGGAAGCGTCTGAAAAGATGGAATATGAAGAAGCGGCAAAGTACAGGGATTTGATTGCAAGCGTAAAACAGGTTGCCCAGAAACAGAAAATTACAGCTGATGACAGTGCTGACAGGGATGTTATAGCATGTGCTTCAGATGGGACGGATGCAGTTGTACAGGTGTTTTTTATAAGAGAAGGAAAACTGCTTGGCCGCGATCATTTCCATATGTCGGTTGCAGAAGGAGATGGAAAGAGTGAGATAATTTCACAGTTTATGAAGCAGTATTATGGAGGAACGCCTTATATTCCTAATGTTATAATGATACAGGAAGAGATAGACGATTCTGACATAATCGCAGACTGGCTTTCTAAGATTAAAAAGAGAAAAGTTTCTGTTGTGACACCGAAAAAAGGTGACAAAGAAAAACTTGTTGAACTTGCATACAAGAATGCACGCATGGTACTGATTCAGGACGGTGAGAAAATCAAGCGGGAACAGCAAAGAACGACAGGTGCTATGGAAGAAATTGCCGGATGGCTTAATATTCCAAATATCAGGAGAGCCGAGGCATATGATATTTCCAATACAAATGGTATTGAATCAGTAGGTTCAATGGTTGTATTTGAGGATGGAAAGCCAAAGAAAAATGACTATAGAAAATTTAAGATAAAGACTGTAAAAGGACCTGACGATTACAAGAGCATGAGAGAAGTGCTTACAAGGCGGTTTAAACGTGCGATAGAAGGTTCGTCTGGATTTGATATATATCCAGACCTTATTATGATGGATGGCGGCCGTGGTCAGGTAAATATTGCACTTGAGGTACTTGACCAGCTTGGACTTAAAATTCCTGTATGTGGAATGGTTAAAGACGACCACCATAATACGAGAGGACTTTATTACAATAATGTTGAGATACCGATTGATACGCACAGTGAAGGATTTAAACTTATTACGAGAGTTCAGGACGAAGCACACAGATTTGCGATAGAATATCACAGGAGTCTCAGGAGCAAGGCACAGGTATCATCAGTGCTTGATGCAATAGAGGGTGTCGGACCTGTACGGCGTAAAGCACTCATGAAGCATTTCCAGGATATAGAAAAAATCCGTAATGCCAGTGTTGAAGAACTTTGCAGAGCGGATGGAATAACAGAAACAGTCGCAGTAAATATCTACAAATATTTTCATTAGCATATAAATGTGATATAATTATAAAAGAACTTCGGAAAACAAGGAGGCAAAATCCTCTCCTCATCAAAGGATTCGGATTTTTGCTCCGCAAAAACAAGGAGGACAAATCCTCTGCTCCTGCAGGGCAGTCGCATTTTCCTTCGGAAAACATGGAGGATTTTATGAACGGAACAGAAAGAGTTAAGCTTTCAAAAGTTATAGAAAAAATGCAGCTTACAAATCTTACACCGGATGTTGATACATCAGGGATATGGCTTCATATTCCGGAAGTAAACAGACCTGCATTACAGCTTACTGGATTTTATAACCAGTTCGATAATGATAGAATACAGATTATTGGAAATGTAGAATATTCTTATCTTTCAAGCCTTTCAGAGACAGATAGATACGAAAGATATATGCAGCTTCTGTCAAGCAATATTCCATGCCTTGTTTTTTGCAGGGATTTAGAGCCGGAAGCAAAAGTTATCGAACTTGCAACAAAATATAAAATACCGATATTGAAGTCAAAAGCTGCCACATCGGCATTTATGGCAGAAGTTATCAGATGGCTTAATGTACAGCTTGCACCATGCATAGTAATACATGGTGTACTTGTTGACGTTTATGGTACAGGTGTACTTATAACAGGTGAGAGTGGTATCGGTAAAAGCGAGGCAGCACTTGAGCTTATAAAGCGTGGACATCGTCTTGTAACTGATGACGCTGTTGAGATAAGAAAGGTAAGTGATGAGACCCTTATAGGAACGGCACCTGGTGTTACTAAGTATTTTATTGAGTTAAGAGGTATCGGAATAATCGACGTCAAGACACTTTTTGGTGTTGAGAGCATCAAAGAGACACAGCAGATAGATATGGTAATGAAGCTTGAGGACTGGAATAAAGACAGGGAATATGACAGGCTTGGTCTTGAAGAGGAATATACAGAATATCTTGGAAATAAGGTAGTCTGCCACTCACTTCCAATCCGTCCGGGACGTAATCTTGCAGTTATTGTTGAAGCAGCAGCCGTAAATCACAGACAGAAGAAGATGGGTTACAATGCAGCTAAGGAATTGTACAGAAGAGTTCAGGAGAATCTCATGAGGGGAGACGACGATGATGAATAAAGTGGTATTTGGCATAGATGTTGGAGGAACAACAATTAAATGTGGTTTTTTTTCAGATGACGGAGAACTTATTGAAAAAGAAGAGCTGCCGACAAGAAAAGAAAATTCCGGTGAAAACATTTTACCGGATATTGCAGAATATATAAAAATGACACTTGCAATGCATAAAAAGAAATTCACGGATATAGCTGGAATAGGGATAGGCGTTCCCGGAGCAGTGAGAGACGACGGAACAGTTAATAAATGTGTCAATCTCGGATGGGATGTAGTAAATGTGCCAAAGAAACTGTCAGAGCTTCTGATATTTCCAAAAGAAAAGATAAAAGCCGGTAATGATGCCAATGTTGCAGCACTTGGAGAATATTGGAAGGGCAGTGGTAAAGAATATTCAAGCATAATGATGGTCACAATAGGAACGGGCGTTGGAGGTGGTCTTATAATAGACGGAAAACCGATTAACGGATTTAATGGTGCTGCGGCAGAAATAGGGCATATGCCATTAGTTGACGGACTTGATTTTGCATGCAACTGCGGAAAGACGGGGTGTCTTGAACAGGTTGCATCAGCAACCGGAATTGCAAGGCTTGCAGGTACAAAAAATGCAAAAGAAGTATTTGACCGTGCAAAAGCCGGTGATAAAGATATGGAAGAAGTAAATTACTATGGATATGGTCCAGAAGAAAACTATATTGACCGAAACAAAGGGGCACTTCTTGGAAAATACGCTTACCAAGTAACTGATAATTTAACCCCTTATCTTTATCCACAAGAATGTGGTAATAGAACACATGTAAGAAAATTATCTATTATAGGAGAAAATAAAAAATTAGAAGTAGAAGGTAAAGATTTTGAATTTACAGCTTTACACTATACGCCTTATGAATTAGAAAATGCCCGACACAAAGATGAACTTCCAAATATTTATCAAACTGTTTTATGTATCAATGAAAAGCAAATGGGTATTGCCGGTGATGATACATGGGGTGCTAAGACACATGATGAATTCTTATTAGATAAAGAAAAACATCATTTACGTTTTAGTTTTAAAGGTAAGTTATAATGAGATTTATATTTGTAAGACATGGAAAGACACATTTCAATGAAATCAATCTAACACAAGGTTGGTGTGATTCTCCTTTGTCAAAAGTGGGAATCAGACAAGTTGAAAGTATTTCAAAGCAGCTAGAACAATACCAAATAGATAAGGCATACACATCTCCATTGGGTAGGGCAGTACAAACGGCAAATATTATTCTAAGTAAAAAGGGAATTGAGCCAATTTATGAAGAGCGCTTCAAAGAAGTTAATTTTGGAATACTTGAAGGAATATCCACAGAACTTGTAAGAAAACTCAATATTGAATCACCAAACTGGCTAGAAAATCTGGATATGGACTATAGACCTTATGAAGGAGAAGATATTCATGATGTTATTTTAAAGCATCATGAAGCACTTCAAGAAATCATTGAGA
>OGQM01002532.1_pt1 | contig 10822 bp, 11 predicted proteins | sample 1553191 | NCBI WGS metagenome assembly OGQM01 (sample SAMEA2579954, study PRJEB22360) | human gut metagenome | biome: human gut; feature: human-associated habitat; material: faeces | place: Denmark | collected 2008/2010 | reverse complement strand
CCGCCGCAGTCTGGTCGAAGCAACTGAGGGCGTGCTCAAGAGCATCGAGAGTGACAGCCGGAAGAATCTGGATGGTCAGATCGACCTCTTCTCGATGATGAGCGGCACGGACAATACGTCTGCCGCCGACAGCTATGAGATCAAGCCCTGCCCTGAGTATACCCACGCCGAGCTGCTCCAACAGGAGAAAGAGGTCAGCGGCCTGTACCTTTCCGGTCATCCACTGGATGCCTACCGGGAGCAGTCAGCTCAGTTTGCAACCCACACCATCAAAGCTCTGACCGGTGAGGATGCCAATGTGCCGGACAATAGCCATGTCCGCATCGTCTGCACCATTGTCAAGAGCAAAATGGTGACGACAAAGACCAACAGCATGATGGCCTATACCAGCGTAGAGGATCTGACCGGCACCATGGAGGTCATCGTGTTCCCGCGTACACTGGAAACATTCCGGGACGTGCTGCACGATAACGCGGTCGTGGTCATTGAGGGCCGCCTGTCTATCCGAGAGGATGAACCTGCCCGCCTGGTCGCCGAGAGTATTTCGCCCATTGAGGGCTATAACCCCGTCAGGCCACAGGACAACCGCCCAAATCAGATGCGGGATGCAGCCCGGCGGCTCTACGTCCGGCTGCCCTCCCGCACCAGCCCGGAGTACGCCAAGGTGGTCAATCTGCTGGAGATTTTTGACGGTGATATGCCGGTGATCTTCTATCTGGAGGACACAAAACAGAAGCTGGCGGCTCCCCGCAGGCTGTATACGTCAGGGCATCCGCTTTTCTTTGAGGAACTGCAGCGCATCGTGGGCGAAAAGAATGTTGCAACAAAATGACATGCGCAGGAACGATTCAAACCAGGTGCACGTGTGCCAAAAACAACACCAAGACGTACGCCTGTGAATTTTAATAAACTTTTAACGAAGTGCCAAAAAGGTATTGGATTCAAGCGGGAACTGTGTTATAATGTCTAAAGGCAAGTTATGATCTGAGCAAGGCGATGGAGCTGGTGCCCAAAGAGAGAGGGTAAGTGCTCCATAGGTAAATGACGAAACAATTGGAGGGAATCTTTCCATGGAAAAGCAAATCAAAACGATTGGTGTGCTGACCAGCGGCGGCGACGCTCCCGGGATGAACGCCTGCATCAGGGCGGTTGTAAGAACGGCAAAATATTTCGGAATGGAAATATACGGCATTCGGCAAGGTTATGCGGGGCTTATCAACGACGACATGGTCGCCATGGAAATGCGCAGCGTTTCCGATATCGTACAGCGCGGCGGCACGATGCTCCGTACGGCGCGCTGCGTGGAAATGTATACCCCCGAAGGGCAGAAGCAAGCGGCGAAAACGCTCAATGACCGCGGCATCGAAGGTCTCGTGGTCATCGGCGGCGACGGCTCGTTCAAGGGCGCGAAGAGCCTGACGGAAAATTTCGGCATTCCCACCATCGGGATCCCCGGAACCATCGACAACGATTTGGAATATACCGATTACACTTTGGGATTCGATACGGCGGTCAATACCTGCCTCGATATCATCAATAAATTGCGCGACACGATGACCTCGCACGAACGTATCAGCGTGGTGGAAGTCATGGGCAGGCACTGCGGCGACATCGCCCTGTATTCGGGTATCGCCAGCGGCGCTGAGATCATCGTCGTGCCCGAGATCCGCTACGATATAGACGATATCGTCATGCGCGTGAACCGCAGCCGCGCCAACGGCAAACATTCCAACATCATCGTTCTGGCGGAAGGCGTCGCCACGGCGGAAGAGTTCACGAAAATGCTGCAGAGCGAAACCACGTATTCTGTGCGCGGCACGACTATCGGCCACGTACAGCGCGGCGGTTCCCCCAGTATGGCGGACAGAATGCTCGCGGCACAGTTCGGTAACAAGGCCGTGCGCCTTTTAAAAGACGGTATCGGCGACCGCGTTGTCGGTATCCGTAAAAACGAGATCATCGATCTCGACATTATCGAAGCGGTCAGTATGAAAAAGAAATTCAATTACGAACTGTACGAAACCCTGCAAATGATATCCTTGTAATTACGAAAGCCGCCTTTTTCGGACGGCTTTTTAATTTATTGAAAAATTTTTCCGTTTTAGATTGAAAAAACGCTAAAAATATATTATAATACTAAGAGAAGTCTTTCCCACCCGTACGCGGGCGGGCGAATACGATTTGCGGAGTACCTTTTTATGATATTGACGGTTTGTCTGAATCCTTGCACCGACGTGACCATCGAAGTTGATTCCCTGAACATCGGAAAACTGAACCACGTAAAGAATAAGACCCTTAGTTTTACGGGAAAAGCATTGAACGTGGCGATCGGCGTCGCGCGGCTGAAAGGGGATAGTTACGCCACGGGTTTTATGTATAACGAAAACGGATCCCTCTTCGAGCAGGCGCTCGACAGAGAGGGCGTGCCCAGCGCATTCGTCTGGAACCGTGGTCGGGTCCGCGAAAACTATAAGTTCATCGATAATAAGTCTATGCTTACGGAAGTGAACGATATCGGCGAACCCATCAGCGCGAACAAGCAGGAAGAGTTGTTGGCGCTCGTTGCGACCCTTTCCAAAAAGAGCGACGTGATGGTGGTATCGGGCAGTTTGCCGCAGGGTGTGGACAGCGGCTATTATACCAAACTTTTCAACGTGGCCGCGCCGGGTTCTTTGAAGATCGCCGATGCGGAAGGCCCCAGGCTTTTATCCGCGCTGCAGGCGGGGCTGGATCTGGTAAAACCCAATAAGGACGAACTGCAAAATACCTTGCAAAAAGAACTCAAAACCCGCGAAGATCTTTTGAAAGGCTGTTATACGCTTTTGGATAAAGGCGCCAAGCGCGTGCTCTTGTCGCTCGGAAAGCGCGGCGCGATCATCACTGACGGCACCAAAAACTTTTTCTGCAAGAGCATCAACGTCGCCATCAATTCGACGGTGGGCGCGGGGGACGGTATGCTCGCCGCCGCAACGATGCGGCTGACGGAAGGCGCGCCGCTCGACGAGATCCTGCGCGCGGGAGTCGCCGCGGGCACCGCGACGGTCACGACTTTCGGACAAATTTCGTTCACGAAGAATAAATTTGACGAAATCTATGCAAATTTAACGGTAGAGGAGATCGTAAATTAGTTGTTAACAATCACGGATATCAAAAACGACGAAGAAGTCAAAGCGATCATGTACATGTCCGAAAAGCAGATAGAGGCTCTGGGATTTACCGAACATTCCGTCCGCCATTCGAGCATTGTCAGCAAATGGTCGGGCGAATTGCTGCGCGGCATCGGCGCGAGCGACCACCGCGTGGCGCTCACGGAGATCGCGGGCTTTCTGCACGATATGGGCAACAGCATCAACCGCGACAATCATGCCCAGAGCGGCGCGATTCTCGCCTATAAGATCTTAACGCGCATGGGTATGCCCTATAAGGACGCCGCCGAGATCATGATGGCGATCGGCAATCACGACGAAACGGAAGGTTTGCCCGTCAGCGACATCACCGCCGCGCTCATTCTGGCGGATAAGGCGGACGTGCACAAGAGCCGCGTCCGCAAGAATATCACCAACGTGAGCATGGAAAACATGAATATTCACGACAGAGTAAACCTCGCCGCGGAGCGTTCGGTCATCTATGTGGACGAGGGGAATCGGGAGATCGTTCTCAATATCGTCATCGATACGGAAAAATGTCCCGTCATGGACTACTTCGAGATCTACTTCAAACGCATGCAACTTTGCCGCCGCGCGGCGGATTTTCTGGAACGCAAATTCGTACTCATCATCAATGACGTAAGATTTTTATAATGAAAAAGCCTTTCCCGTCGGGAAAGGCTTTTTTTTTATTTTTCTTCTTCCGTACTTTTCTCGTCGGAAATTTTCGTAACTTTGACCTGCTGTATTTTTTTAAGAGTGGAACTCGTAACTTCGAACGATAGCCCTGAAAATTCAAACGTGGCGCCCGCTGCGGGAATTTCGCCCAACTGTTCGATGATCCAGCCGCTCACGGTATACGCCTCGAAATTATCGTCGTCCTCGTCCAGTTCGTAATAGGCAAACAGATCGCAGAGGGGGGCGTTCGCGTCCACGAGCGTCGTCGTATCGTCCAGTTTCTTGAAATAGTTGATCTCTTCGTCGTGTTCGTCCCAGATCTCGCCCACCAGTTCTTCCAGAATGTCTTCGAGCGTGACGATGCCCGCCGTACCGCCGTATTCGTCGAGAACGACCGCCATATGCGTCTTTCTCTTTTGCAGTTGTTTCAATAGCGAGGAAATTTTAAGGTGTTCGGTCGTATAAACGGGCGCATTCAAAATCGCGCGCAGATCGTGCTTCTGCCCGAAATAATTGAGGAAAAAATCCTTTTCGTGCACGACGCCGACGATGGTGTCGATGGTATTTTCATAGACGGGGATCCTCGAATATCCGCAGGAAGTGAAGATTTTTTTTACCTCGTCGGGCGAGGCTTTTACGTCCACGGCGGTAATATTCACGCGGGGGATGAGAATGTCGCCCACTTCCAGATCGTCGAACTCGATGACCGAACGGATCAGTTTGGTTTCTTCCTGGTGCAAAGTGCCGCCTTCCCGAGCCTCTTCGACGATGGTCATGATCTCGTCTTCCGTGACGACTTCCTCGTTCTTTAATTTGAAAATCTTGGAGAGCACGAATTTATAGCCCGTGAATACGATATTGATGGGAAACAGTATATAGTAGAACAGCATGATCAGCGGATATCCGACCATCGAGAATTTCTCGGGGTAAACTTTCGCCATCATTTTCGGGGTGATCTCACCGAAGATGAGCACGGCGACGGTCGTGACCACGGTCGAAACGGTAACGCTGTTCGCACTGTTGGTCATCAGACTCGCGAAAAACAGTGTCGCGAGCGACGAAGTGGTGATATTGACGATATTGTTCCCGACCAAAATGGTGGAAATCAGTTTATCGTAATTCTCCGCCAGTTTCAGCGTCTTTGCGGCGCGGGCGTTTCCGTTCGCGCTCATTGTTCGCAGTTTAACTTTGTTGGCGCAGGAATACGCCGTTTCCATCGATGAAAAAAAGCCCGATAAAAGCAATAAAATGATTATCGCGATCAATAATGGGGCTGCGCCGTCAGGCATAAAAAACAAAACCTCCCGATCGTAGCGGATTTGCGGCCAAAAATACCGCAGTATGCTACCTGAAAAAAAATAATTACCTATATTATATCATATATTTTATAGAATAGTATTATTTTTCGCAATTTATTTGAAAAAACATCGTTTTTTTCAAATCATTCTGCGCGTTTCGATATAGTAGGACCAACGTTGCGCGGAAATTTCCTCGATGACTGCGTAATCGGTCGCCGTGTGCAGGATATAATTGCCCCCGAGATACAGCGCAACGTGCCCGATCCGCTCCACGCCCGTTTTATTGTAACGGGTGGAGTTGGTAAAGAAAATAAGGTCGCCGCGCGAAAGTTCGCTTCTGGGTACGTATGTGCCCTGCGATACCTGTGTGCGTGTCGTCAATTCGAGATTGACGCCCGCGCCGTAATAAAACATATACTGCATCAGCGACGAGCAGTCGTATTTCGTCTTGTCGAATCCCGAAAGGAACTTTCCGTTTCCGTTGTGCAGGCGCGTCGCGCCGTACACGTAGGGGAAGCCGAGCAGATTATATCCTTCGCCGATCACCGCCTCTACGCGGCTGTCAGGCGAGGTTTCCAATTCGAACAGTTCAGTGTACGAACTTCCCGCGCTCACATATGCGGGTTTGTTCTTGTAAACGGTCTCGTACCAGTTGCCTTCTTTTCCTTTCAGCAAGACCATATCGCCCTTATCTATGTAGCCGAGAGAGGAGGCGGACGTGCTGGGGGCGGAACGGATATTCAGGCCGTTCACCTTGGAACGCACATATTGGTCTTTGGGAATGGTGACGACGGGAACGTCGGTTTCTGGCTCCTGGGGCGGCAGAGGTTTTTCGTCCGGCGCTTCGGGTTCGGGAGCGGGAGGGAGCGTTCCGCCGTCTTCGTCGGGCAGTAAAGCACCGTTCTCGTTATCGGCAGAGGGTCTTTGCGTCAGGTGAAAGGAAGCAAAAGTAGCGCCGAGAAGGATCGCGACGGAGATCGCCGCCGCTGCGATTGTAACGTAAGCTTTTTTCATATATTTTTTCTCCTTTTTTTGGAGAAATTATATCAAAAATCCTACCGTTTTACAAGGAATAAATTTTTCCAGTTTTGGAAAAACCGCCGCCTTTCTATCCAACTATACCTTTTTTTCGTCCGATTGGTAAATATTTGACATTTGTCAAGCGAATGATTATAATGCTTGATTATGGAGATCTATTGGATTTTGTTGATCTGCCTTGCGGCGGTCGTTTTGTTTATACTCGTCTTTTTTGCAATCGTTTCCGTGCTGATCCAGAAAACGCGATTCGGCGTACGCTCGGACGGAAATCCCGCGCTGCGCTATTTTCAGGCAAAAGATTTCGAAAACCTGCAAGCGGAAGATATATCTTTCGTTTCGGACAAAGGGCAGACGCTGCGCGGCTGTATTTATTCGGATATGCGCGTGAAGGAGCCGAAAGGGCTCGTCATTTGGGTGCACGGATTCGGCGCGGGGCACAACGCTTATACGACGGAGATCGCCTATCTGGCTGCGCAGGGATATCTCGTTTTGGGGTATGATAATACGGGCTGCGTGCTGAGCGACGGGAAGGGCGTCGGCGGACTGATACAAGGGGCGATCGACGCGTCCTACGCCGTTCGTTACGTGCAGAACGAGCCGCGCCTCAAACAATACAAGCGCGTTTTGGTAGGGCACAGTTGGGGAGCCTATTCCGCGATGAATATATTTTCTTTCGGCGAGCACGTCGACGGCGTCGTCGCCATGTGCGGATTCGATACCGCGCAGGGCGTCGTGACGGATATGAGCAGCCGCTATTTCGGAGGGTTCAGCGGTTTGATCCGCTTTTACAGCAAGATCTTGCACCGCCTGCGCTTCGGGAGGCTCGCGTCCGTTTCTTCTCGGAAATCTCTGTTGAAGAGCGACGTTCCCGTCCTGCTTTTATACGGAGAAGACGACAAAGTCGTACCGTTCCGTACGAACGGCAGAAAGATCATCCGCGCCGTACGGGATAAAAAGAATATACGCGCGATCACTTATCCCGACAAGGGACACAGCGTTTATCTCACGATAAAAGCGGAAAAATATATTAAGGAAGTTTTCGCAAAACTCGCTTCTTCCAAAAAGATGCCCTCCGAAGAGTTCGAGCGGTATCGTTCTTCCATTGATTATGCGCTGTTGACGGAAGAAGACGCGGCGGTGATGGGAGAGATCCGCGATTTTCTGGAAAATATTTTTTGCTGAACGGACTTTTGTGTTCAAATGATTAAAAGTGTAAAAGGTGGGTAAAATCTTTTTGTTTCGCCGTCTGTGCCGTTGACCGCGCGGTATTTAAGTGTTACAATACGCAAGGTACGGAGGGTAGACGATGAAACATAAAATGCTCGCGCTCGTCGGCCTGTTTGTGTCGCTGGGCTTTCTTTTACAAATATTATACGGCTGCGAATCCAAGGATACGGGGACGTATCCGGTTACGCAGATCAAATTTTATGTGGACGATTCGCTGTATGATGCGGTCATCGTGCGAAGCGACCGTTTCGTTATGCCGCCCGCGCCCAAAAAAGAAGGATACCGTTTTGAAGGTTGGTTTTGCGATGCGGAATTGTCCGAGGCGTTCAAGCCCGAACGGTATGTATGCGACCGCGCGCGTTTCGATATTGAAGTTTATGCCAAATTCGTGAGCACGAAATCGGAAGAAACGCTTCCTGACCTGTTTCAGAATTTCGGACAAACGATTATGTAACTCTTGACATTACATCCTGTTGGGAGTATAATAGACGGGAATTCACCAAGGGGGGGGACGCCGTGCAGATTTCCAGCCGTCTGACCGTGGCGGTGCACACACTGCTCGCCATCGAATATTTTCATCTCGAATATAAAGTCACTTCGGAATTTATCGCGTCGAGCGTATGCGTGAATCCCGTCGTTATCCGCCGTATTTTATTGCAATTGAAAGATGCCGGTCTTGTCGACGTGGCGCGCGGCAGCGGCGGTGCGACCTTGAAAAAGCCGCCGCAGTCTATCACTTTATTGGATGTATACCGCGCGGTCGATTGTATGGAAAAAGACAGTATGTTTCATTTTCACGAAAATCCCAACGCGAACTGCCCCGTAGGCAGCCGCATCCACGCCGCTCTCGATGACAAACTCGCCGCGGCACAGTGTGCTTTCGAACAGTCGCTCGCGGAAACTTCGATCGCCGATCTGATGAAATCTATGCAATAAAAACCCGTCTCCGAAAATGGAGACGTTTTTTTGATTTTTTTGATGTAACGATTGACATTACAATAATCGTTTGCTATAATGTGGTTGTAATCAAAAAGATTACAACAAATTTCAGGAGGTTCTATTATGAAAAAAATTGCGATCGTCGGCGCGGCGGGCAGACAGGGGACGTGTCTTGTGAACGAGGCTGTAGCGCGCGGGTATGATGTGACGGGTTTCGTTCGCAAAGCGCACAAAATTGCAAATCCCAAAGCAAAGACAGTTGTGAAAGATTTGTTTGATATTACGGCGGATGATTTAAAAGAATTTGACGTAGTGATCGACGCGTTCGGCGCCTGGACGGAGAAAACATTGCCCTTGCATATTACTTCCCTTTGAGCAATACGAAGATTCGATTGTTGGTCGTCGGCGGAGCGGGCAGTCTCTATATCGATCCCGCGCATACCGTGCAGGTGATGGATCTCGACAATTTCCCCGAAGCATTTAAGCCTGTTGCTTTTTATACGGGGGAAGCATTAAAAATGCTCAGGGAAAGAAACGATGTTGTATGGACATATCTTTCCCCCGCTGCGGATTTTCAGGCGGACGGTGCGCGAACGGGAAATATTCTGCTCGGCGGCGAAGAATATTTCGTCAATGAGAAGGGTGTCAGTGCGATCAGTTACGCGGATTATGCGATCGCCATGATAGATGAGATCGAAAAAGCCGACCACATTCAAAAACGGTTTTCCGTGATCGGCGCATAGTTTGTATTGAAGGAGGAAAGAAAAATTGAACGATTTTGAGCGGGCGAAAACCGTTTTGAAGGGCGCGGAATATATCCTTGTCGGAGGCGGCAGCGGGCTTGGGCATGGTGCGGTTCAGCACCGCTTTCACGCGGGCCACCAGCTCCCGGGGCGAGAACGGCCTGACTTACTCGGGCGCTCGCTTTAAAAAATTTTTTTCAGACTTTATCGAGCGCTATCGAATGACGGATATGTACTCGGCGGGTTTTTATCCGTTTTCCGCGCAGGAGGAAAAGTGGGCGTATTGGTCGAAACATATTTTCGTCAATCGTTATCTTCCTCCCGCGCTCCCGCTGTACCGCGATCTTTTTTCCTTTCTTGAAAATAAAAATTATTTTGTGATTACGACGAACGTCGATCATCAGTTCTATAAAGCGGGCTTCCAAACAGAGAAAATTTTCGCAGTGCAAGGGGATTACGGAAAATTCCAGTGCGCAAATGGATGTCATTCGTCATTATACGACAACGAGGCGGCCGTGCGGGAAATGGTGCGCAGTCAAAAAGATTGCCGCATTCCCGCATCGCTCGTGCCCGTTTGTCCCGTCTGCGGCGCAGATATGGAAGTGCATATCCGTAAGGACGCCCGTTTCGTGCAGGATGATGCATGGTACGAGACGGCTTCGCGCTATGACGCGTTTGTCAATAAGGCACGGCAAGGCAAGACCGTGCTTTTGGAATTGGGCGTCGGTTTCAATACGCCGGCGATCATCCGATTTCCTTTCGAACGGTTTGTCTGTCATAATCACCGCGCGCACCTTATCCGTGCCAATCTCGACGACTGCGACGCTATCCCCGAAATTACCGACCGCACGATTTCCCTCTGCGGCTCGCTGAGCGATACTTTTAAATTGCTGTTTTGCTGACGGAATTTGTTTGAAATAAAATCCGAAAAACATTTGACAAAATTTGCATTATGACTTATAATATCTAAGCAAGTTTTTTGTACAGCAATTTCGCTGTTATGGCTCAGCAGGTAGAGCACGTCCTTGGTAAAACGCGCAAGCCATAAAATCGGGATGCCGAAAACCCTGTAAAAATCGGCGAAAAACTTCATTTGCTGTTATGGCTCAGTAGGTAGAGCACGTCCTTGGTAAGGACGAGGTCGCGGGTTCAAATCCCGCTAACAGCTCCACATAAAAATACACAAATCGTTGCGATTTGTGTATTTTTTTCTATTGTTTTATTCATTTTTAAGAATATTTATGCAGACGCAAAAAAGCCCTAAAATTAAATGGTAGTAAAAATTTGCAAAATGGTGGTAAATTTGCAGACGAATTTTTCGTCTCATTCGTGAAAAAATGTTCCTTCCGAAAAAACTGCCCGAATCGCCCGAAAACTGCCTGTTTCTGCCCCAATGGTAGTAAAATGGTAGTAAATCAGTTGCGCCATTTTAGTTAACTCTTTACAAAAAATCGGTTGCATTTTTCGAACTTCCTATCCAAATGTTCAAAGTGTTGCTTCGCATAAGCCTTGAAAGAAAGTTAAAATCTTACGAAGTTATGCTTTTTCGACAAAATTTTGAAAAGTGTGATTTTATGTGCGCAATTATATTTGAAAAGTGTAAATTTAGGCACGTATAAATACTTGAAAAGTGTGAAAAAGGCGGATATGTTTTATCAAACGAACGCATCGTTTCTCAAAAAGATAAAATAATTTATCTGCCCGTCTATTATATTATGTTCATTCAAAATGCTCCCCAAAAAGATAATTTGAT